>ASRL01000014.1_pt1 | contig 69700 bp, 55 predicted proteins | sample 692978 | NCBI WGS metagenome assembly ASRL01 (sample SAMN02169241, study PRJNA158439) | bioreactor metagenome | isolation source: day 67 sample from continuous culture bioreactor inoculated with sediment... | place: Germany: Bremen | reverse complement strand
ATGGACGCAAAAACTAGCTGAACAACATGATGTAGAAGTGGTGGAATGTTATGATACCGTATTTGAAGAAGAGGTTCAGATGACCCTTTATGATCTTCAAGATCTTGATTACATTACCTTTACAAGCTCCTCAACCGTGCACGGATTGATGCACTGGCTAAAGCTCCAGGGGAAAGATCCCCAAGACTTTTTTGAAGATAAACAAGCTATTGTCATCGGACCCACGACAGCAAAAACGTTGAAGGAATATAAAATCAAGGCTTCAATACAGTCGAAAAAGTATACGACAAAGAGCATGGTTGAAGCCATGTGTGATATACAGGAGGTGCGTTAGCATGGTAAAACGACCGACACGGTTACGTCGTAGCCAAACAATACGTCAACTTGTTAAGGAAACGCGACTACATATGGATCAAATTATTTATCCGGTCTTTGTTGTCGATGGTAAAAATATAAAAGAAGAAATACCATCGATGAAAGGACAATACCATTATAGTGTGGATCGACTCCTTGAAGATATAGATACCTTGTGGAACTTTGGTATTCATAGTTTACTTGTGTTTGCAACAACAGAGCATAAATCGGTAAATGGAAAATCCGGGGCACAAGCTAACGGTCTTGTACAAAAAGCAATACGAGGAATCAAAGAAAAAAAACCGCAAATGACGGTGATTGCAGATGTATGTCTGTGTACCTATAAAGAAGATGGACATTGTTGTATTTTTCGGGAGGATATGGAGATTGATCGGATAAAAACATTGGATGTGCTTAGTCAAATTGCATTAAGTTATGCCGAAGCTGGTGTGGATATGGTGGCTCCTTCAGATATGATGGATGGACGTGTGGCAGCCATACGAGAGAGTCTGGATGCACAAAAATATGAACATGTGGGAATCCTAGCCTATAGTGCAAAGTATGCTTCAGCTTTTTATGGCCCTTTTCGTGAAGCGGCCCATTCCGCGCCCGCCTTTGGGGATCGAAAAATGTATCAAATGGATCCGGCCAATCAACGAGAAGCGCTCAAAGAAATTCAATTAGATATTGAAGAGGGTGCAGATATCGTTATGGTGAAACCGGCCATGGCGTACTTAGATATAATTCATGCAGCAAGCGAGCAAGTGGAGACACCAATTGCTGCCTATCAGGTAAGTGGAGAATTTGCCATGCTCAGACAAGCAGTCGATACAGGTATTTTAGACCAACGTGCCGTTTATGAAAGTCTTTTGGCGATTCGACGAAGTGGTGCAACGATAATAATCACCTATTTTGCCAAGGAACTACAAGGTATTTTAGATAAGGAGGCAGGCTTATAGATGGTTGAAAAATCAAAACGTCTTCATGAGATTGCAGTAAAACGAATTCCCGGAGGTGTAAACAGTCCGGTTCGAGCCTTTGGTTCTGTCGATAGTCATCCGATTTATGCAAAGTCAGGCAAAGGGTCAAGTCTAACAGATGTCGATGGAAATCAATATATTGACTATATTTGTTCTTGGGGGCCTCTTATCTTAGGACATAGTTCCGACATTGCATCAAAAGGCATAGATAAAGTCATTGCTCAAGGGACAACGTTTGGATTGCCGACTCAGGTTGAAGTGGATATTGCCGGATGCATTCTAGATGCGTTTCCTATGATGGATCAAGTACGCATGGTCAATTCGGGAACGGAAGCAACAATGAGTGCACTTCGTTTGGCGAGAGGATACACCAAGCGCAATAAAATTATGAAATTTGAAGGTTGCTATCATGGACATAGTGATGGTTTATTGGTAAAATCCGGCTCAGGAACCTTAACCGGAGGTGTACCCACAAGCCTAGGGATTCCGGAAGCGATTATTGAAGAGACCTTAATCGCCGAATTTAATCAACTGGAGAGTGTTGGTCGACTCTTTAAAGAGTATCCCAAGGAGATTGCGGCAATTATTGTCGAGCCGATCCCTGGGAATATGGGGCTGATTGAGTCGAAACCGGGATTTTTAATGGGTTTAAGAAAATTATGTGACCAATACGGCGCCGTCTTAATTTTTGATGAAGTAATCTCAGGATTTCGAATTGCCTATGGCGGCGCTACAAGCTACTATGGTGTTGAGCCGGACGTGATTTGTTTGGGAAAAATCATTGGTGGTGGCATGCCGGTTGGTGCCTATGCAGGGAAGCAAGAATTAATGGATTGTGTTGCCCCTGTAGGAGGCGTGTATCAAGCAGGAACCTTATCCGGAAATCCATTGGCAATGACGATGGGATTGAACGTCCTATCCTATCTAAAAGAACATCCGGAAGCCTATGCTCAATTAGAGGAAACGGCAAGAGCACTTGAAGATGGATTTACAGAAAATTGTAAAGAGCTAAATATTGACAATGTTACCATAAATCGTGTGGGCGGAATGCTTTGCCAGTTTTTTGCAAAAGGACCGATTGATTCTTATCAAGGCGTCATGACGTCGGATACAAAAGCTTATGCGGTATATTTTAAAGAAATGTTAGCCCAAGGTATTATGTTGCCACCGGCTCAATATGAGTGTATGTTTTTATCTACAGCCCATACACAGGATGATATTGAAAAAACCATTAAAGCACATAAAAATGCCATGAGAAAGGTAAAGCAGAACTAGGAGGCAAAGAATGGAAATAGCTGTTATAGGCCTATCCTATAAAAACGCAGATGTAGATCTTCGTGGAGAAGTAGCATTTACGACAAGTATGAAGTGCCAAGCTACGCAGGTTTTTCAAGAAAAACACATTAACGAATTTATGATTCTATCCACATGTAATCGTAGTGAAATCTATATTGCAACGCAGCATATGGAGCGAGATATTCAGACCATAAAAAGTTATTATAAAAAATTAGCCGGAACAAAAATAGAAGATTTTTTATATGTAAAGCAATATGAAGTGGCTATTCAACATATTTATCAGGTGGCTAGTGGCCTTGATTCCTTAATATTAGGCGAGGATGAAATACTGGGACAAATGAAGCAAGCCTTAGAGTTTGCGATCGAACAAAGAAGCAGTAAAAAGTATTTAACGAAAGTGGTGCGTGAGGCCATTACCTTTTCAAAAAAGGTACGTAACGCATATAAATTGTCGGAAAACCAATTATCCGTGGCATCGATTGCTATTAAATATTTAAAGGAAGTTTTAGGAACATTAGAAAATCAGCGGATTCTCATGATCGGAACCGGTGAAATGGGACAATTGTTACTAAAATATATTGAGATGGAAAAAACGGGACAAATTTATCTGACAAATCGTAACCACTGTAAGGAAGGCGTGGATGTCTACGCCGGTAAAAATATTGCTCATATTGAATATGATGAACGCTATCGATACTTAGATGACGTTGATATTGTTATCTCGGCAACAGCTTCGCCACATACAATTATTGAACGACGCTATATGGACCATGTGAAGCGCCCAATCATGTTTTTAGATATGGCAGTGCCGAGAGATATTGACCCTGCTATTGATACGCTGGACCATGTGCATGTTATTACCCTTGATACTTTGCGCAATATTGCGTCACAACACCAACTTCAACGCCAAGAAATGGCACATCAAATAAAGCGACTTATTCATGAAGAAGTTAAGGAAATCGAGTTATGGATTTTACGAGCCAAAGCCGATGGTATAATCAAAGCCTTTCATGAGAAACAAGGACAGGTTCTTGAAGAAGGTCAAGAAATACTTGAAGGGCTTCAACTGAATCCAAAGCAACTTCAATCGATTCAAACCCTGTTAAAGCGGAGTACATGGCAAATGATTAAGGAGCCTGTGACACAGTTGAAATCGATTCAGGAATCTGAGACCATGGTTCAATATAAGATGCTAATAGAAAAACTTTTTGACTTTGGTGAAGGAGAATAAAATGGGATTAGCGGTCATGCTTCATATGCAAAATAAAAACGTACTCGTTGTGGGTGGTGGCATAATTGGTCTTCGCAAAGCAATTACGGTGGCCAAAGAAGGCGCTAAAGTCCTATGCGTTAGCACTGAGTTTTGTGAAGTTTTTGATAAAGAGACAGCTAACTATCCGATGATATTTCCGAAAAAGAAGGCTTTTGAACCCTCTGACCTTTGCGACATGGATTTTGTGATTGCGGCAACGGATCATGAAGCATTGAATCAAGAAATCTATAAAGCATGTCAGCGCCAGCATATATGGTGTTTGACGACAGACCGAAAGAGTGGTTCAGATGTAAGCTTTATGGCAACAAGACGAAAAGAAAACCTCACCATTGCTATATCAACCGATGGGAAAAGTCCGGGATTTGCAAAGCAATATGTTGAACAATTGAGTGAATCAATTCAAGATGCAGATATAGAAAAACTTCGGATGGCCATAAAAAAGCGGGAAGAAACATTTAAAACATAGAAATGATATCATTTGACTTTTGTCTGAAACGATGCTAATATTATCAAACAGTTAGAAAACTAACTAAATGAGAAGTCGAAAGAGGATAAAAGATGAAAGAAACATTAGAATTAGGAACAAAACCTATAGGAACATTATTAATACGATATTCAATACCTGCAATCATTGCAATGCTGGTTAATGCTATATATAATATTGTGGATCGAATTTTTATCGGACGATTGGTCGGAGAAGATGCGCTTGCCGGCTTAACCATTGCCTTTCCGATTATGATGATTATTTTTGCTTTTTGTGGATTAATCGGAATCGGTGGTGCAGCCTTGCTTTCCATTAAACTTGGAGAGAAAAAATATCATGAAGCGAATCGTGTGTTTGCCAACACGCTTCTCATGGGTTTTATTATTACGGCAACAATTTTGATTCTCTTTTTTATAAATATTGAGATGATTTTAATGATCTTTGGAACAGATATTGATACATTAGGATATTCGAAAACATACATGCAAATTATTCTCGGTGGATTTATCTTCCAAATGTTGTCCTTTATTTTTAGCAACTTTGTTCGAACAGAAGGTAAGCCCAGATTATCCATGATGGTTATGTTGGTGGCCGCGATTATGAACATCATTTTGGATTATGTATTTATTGGATTGATGGGATTAGGTGTAGCAGGAGCCGCTTATGGAACGATTATTGGCCAATTTAGTGGATTGATGATTTATTTAGTGTATTATTTTTCCAAGAAAAGTATTATTAGAGTCTCATTACGTGATTTTATTTTGGACCTTTCAATAGCAAAAAGTATATTAAGTATCGGTGCGGCAACATTCCTGTCAACGTTGGGAACTAGCTTTTCTTTAACCTTACTAAATCGTGGGTTGTTAGAGTACGGGGGAACAGCTGCCGTTACGTCCATTGGAGCCATTAACAGCCTATATACATTTTTTGTTATGCCAATTATTGGGATAACCCAAGGAATGCAGCCGATTATTGGGTATAACTATGGAGCAAGAAACTATTCAAGAGTTTTTGAGACCTTGAAAAAAGCGATGTGGATAGGATTCATTTTTTCAACGATTGTTTTTATCTTTATGGAATTGTTTGCAACGTTTTTTGTGGGATTGTTTTTGGAAACCGGATCAGAGACGATTCCAATGGCAGCTCACGGATTACGTATATTTATTTTGATGCTTCCGGTGCTTACCATTAGTTTTATGGGAACGGCTTTTCACCAATCAATAGCAAGAGGAAATATGTCCATGTTTTTGGGATTGTTGAGACAATTCATCTTTTTTATCCCACTTGTTATTGTCTTGCCAAAAGTATGGGGACTCACAGGAATATGGATTGTAACACCCATAGCCGACGGGCTAGCCGTTGCTGTTACCGTGATAGCTCTTCTAAAGACATATCGTTCAATGATGCATGAATACAAAGGGGATACGAATCATGAAGAAGCAACACAAACTATATAAATCGGTGGAAGGCATTTTTAATCTAAAGCATTCACTAGAACATGTTTTTTTTCGCTCTTTTACAAACCACTATGAGCATCCGGAGAATCTTTTTCATACACATATTTTAACCCTTGTTATCTTAAGCTCTCACAAGATATTGCCGATGTCAGAGGTGAGCCGGCGATTAAATCTTGAAAAGGGTTCCTTTACACCGGTTGCTGCCAAGTTAATCAAACTTGGATATATCCAAAAAAACCAAGATGAAAGTGATAAACGTGTGTATAATCTTGAATTAACAGACCTAGGCCTTGAAGTAGCCGAAGATTTCAAAGAAAAACATCTAACATATATAAATCAGCTGGTGACACAATTTAGCGAGGATGAACGTCAAGAATACTTTGAAGCCATTGATAAAGTGTATCAAATGACAAAACGGTTAGAAATATAGGGATAATACAGATACATTGAGAAGTTCTTATCTTAAGGGCTTCTTTTTTTTGCGTAAATAACTAGGACAAAACCTAATTTATTCGTATATTTTTTCATCTTCATATTAGGTATTCTATATATAGAAGTAATCAAGCAGACAAACGAAGGGCGAGATAACAATGAAAGCTTTAGTCTATGAAGGACCTAAAAAGATTGAAATCAAAGATATACCGGAGTTAGAAGTTGGTCAGAAAGAAGTCCTTATCAAAGTTGAATATTGTGGCGTGTGTGGTACAGATATTCACATCTACAATGGAGAAGGAGGCGCGTTTGATGTATCCCCACCGTTAATTATGGGGCATGAGATGGCAGGAATTGTTGAAAAAGTAGGTAGTCAAGTTATGGACATTCAGCCAGGAGATCATGTCACCGTGAATCCAAATAATATGTGTGGGGAATGTTATTTTTGCTTAAATCAAATGGAACAGTTTTGTACGAGAAGTGTTGGGACAGGAACGACGAACCATGGAGGTTTTGCAGAGTATTGCTGCGTTAATGAAAAACAAGTATTTAAGTTAAATAAGTCCCTTTCTTTTATAGAAGCAGCGATGACCGAACCAGTTTCTTGTTGTCTACACGGAATAGACTTATGCCAAATAAAACTTGGAGACCAAGTGGTGGTTATCGGAGGCGGGCCTATTGGCTTGTTGATGTTACAACTTGCAAAGATAGCCGGTGCGTCAAAAGTTATTGTATCCGAACCGGTTGAAGAAAAAAGAAGTCTAGCTATTGAGCTTGGTGCGGACGTGGTTATCAATCCGATGGAAATGAAGCTCGAAGAAGAAATTCAAAAGCATAGTAAAAATGTGAATGTTGTGATTGAATGTGTTGGCCGCACGGAAACAATTGAGCAGGCGATTAGCATTGCAGGTTACGGGTCGACAGTAATGATGTTTGGATTAACAGGGCCGAATGCTCAAGTGTCCATAAAACCGGATGTCATTTTTAAAAAAGAAATTAAATTAATGTCCTCATTTATTAATCCATATACATTCGAACGATCTGTTCGATTAATTGAGTCAGGTCGAATAAAAATCAACGAACTCATTAGTGATATTGTTCCCTTAGCGGATAGTAAAAAAGTATTCGAGGATTCATCTTATCGCAATAAAGGAAAAATCATGGTAAAAATGAGTACAAATTCTTGATAATAGGCAGCATAAGCTGTTTATATAATATAATTTTAAGGAGGAAGTAGAATGAAACAAAGAAGTTTAGCATTAATTATGGTGGGAATACTTATTATTGCAATGGCAGTAGGGTGTAATGTCGATCAACCTGAAGAGGCAGCCAATGCAGCAAGCACAAACGAGACACAAGAAGATAATTCGGGGGGAACCGAAGAATCAACAGAAGATCAAGAAGAGGTAGAAGCATTTAAAGTAGGTATTACAATTCAATCCCTTGAGAACAGTTATTGGGCAGGTGTATTTGGTGAAGTTGAAAGATTAATGTATGACAAGGGATGGGATTTTACAATTTTATCTTGTCAAGATAACTCAGCAACACAAATTCAACAAATCGAAAACTTTATAACCAATGAAGTTGATCTTATTATGGTTCATCCGTCAGATCCGAATGCAATTGAAGACTATTTAAAACAAGCAAGAGATGCTGGAATTTTAGTTATGAGTTGGGATGATGCAATGGAAAATACAGATCTTAACTGGATTCTTGATAATACTGAATTAGGTTATACAATCGGTACTGCAGCTGCAGAATTTATCAATGAACATTATTCAGAAGATAATATGGCAGAGATTGCAATCATGAATTATCCTCAAACACCAATTCTTTTAGAGAGAGAAACAGGAATTTTAAATGCCCTTGAAGATGGAGCGCCAGGAAAATTCACAGTTGTTGCGCAACAACCGGCACTAGATGCACAAACAGCTATGGCACACATGGAAACAATCTTACAAGCAAATCCAGATACGAAAATTGTTTGTTCAATCGGAGCAGGTGGAGATATCGGAGCTAATGAAGCATTTATGATGACGACAGGTGGAGATATTCCGGAAGACATGGGTATTTTCTCAGCAGATGCAACGCAGCAACAATTAGAAGCAATCGTTAATGAACAAGCAACACGAGCATCTGTAGGATTTGAAGGATCTAACAAGAAAACAGCAGAAGCAGTTGTTGATTTATATGAACGCTTAATGGAAGGTGAAGAATTCCCTGAGCAAAATTTAGTTCGACCTTTAACAGTCATTGATGAATCAAACGCAGCAGAGTTTTTAGCGGACTACGAATAATATAAAGAAGTAATAATCATGTAATGATATAGAGCCATCACCTGATGGCTCTATATCAAAAATATGTAGATTGGTGTGGTAAAACTATGGAAGAAAAATATATTTTAGAATTACAACATATCAGAAAAGAATATCCGGGAGTCGTCGCACTTAAAGATGTTTCCATTGAAGTCAAAAAAGGTGAAATTTTAGCCTTAATTGGAGAAAATGGTGCTGGAAAATCGACACTTATTAAAACGTGTTCCGGAGCAGTTATTCCAACATCAGGGAAAATAGTCATAGACGGCAAAGAGTTTACACATATGTCCCCCCAATTAGCAGCAGAAAATGGCATTGCTATTATTTATCAAGAGTTCAATAATGTCAAGGGGTTATCAGCAGCAGAAAACTTGTTTCTAGGTAATCCAATTCGAAAAGGAATACTGATTGATAAAAAAGCCATGGAAAGAGAAGCAAAAAAAGCATTTGATCTACTCAATATCAAAATTAACCCAAGTACTTTAGTGGGAGATTTAACTGTTGGATACCAGCAAATGATTGAGATAGCCAAAGCCATTCAGCAAGATGCTAAAGTGCTTATTATGGATGAACCGTCAGCACCACTGACAACATCAGAAGTTGAAAGTATGTTTAAAGTATGCGAACTTTTAAGATCAAAAGGTGTGTCGATTATTTATATCTCACATCGTTTAGAAGAAATATATCGTTTATCCGATCGCATTGTTGTATTGCGCGATGGGGAATATGTAAAAACATTGATAACCAAAGAGTCACATGTGGATGAATTGATTCATCTTATGGTTGGTCGGGATTTAAAAGAATCATATCCATCCCGAAAAGATTGTATTAGCAAAGATGAGATTATTCTTGAACTACAAAATGTCACAGGGAATGGTAATCATAACATTAATCTTAAATTGAGAAAGGGAGAGATGTTAGGTCTCGGAGGTCTTGTGGGAGCGGGGCGAACCGAACTTGTTCAAATGATTTTTGGAGATGTTAAAAAGACAGAAGGCAAGATCATCTTCAATGGCAAAGAGATTAATCCAAAAACACCTAGAGAAGCCATTGATCAAGGAATTGCACTTGTTCCGGAAGACAGAAAACGTCATGGAGCATTATTAGAAATTTCTATCAAAGACAATATCAATATGCCTATATATAAGAGAATATCGACAGCGTCTGTTATTAATTCAAAAGTTGAATGGGAAACAGCAGAAAAATACCAAAAAAGTCTATTAATTAAAACACCTACATTACATCAACCTGTCAAAAATCTTAGTGGCGGGAATCAACAAAAAGTCATCATCGGTAAATGGTTAGCAGCAAATTCAGAGTTAATTATATTTGATGAACCGACACGTGGAATCGATGTAGGTGCAAAATTTGAAATCTATAAATTGATGAATGAACTATTAGAACAGGGGAAAACAATTCTTTTGATTTCATCAGAGATGGAAGAACTCATGGGTATGTCTGATCGAATTATTGTATTAGCTGAGGGACATATCACAGGCGAACTTACAAAAAGTGAGTTTAATCAAAACACGATTATGAAAATGGCTTCGGCCGTTTAGGAGGACAGAAATGAAGAATAAAGTATTAAATATAGTAAAAGACAAAGCAATATGGATTGTGTTTATCGGTTTATTCATTGGGTTTTCCATGGCTACTCCAAGATTTCTTTCATCGAATAACTTATTTACCATAGCTCGTCAAGTATCTATGTTAGGAATAGCATCAATTGGAATGACCTTTGTAATTTTGATAGCAGGTATTGATTTATCTGTTGGATCGATTATAACACTTGTAAATATTATTGCAGCACATTTAATGGTTGACCGTGGATTCAGTATGTTTGCAGCAGTGGCTGTATCGCTTGCGATTGCCGTATTGGTTGGAACCTTAAATGGTTTTTTGGTATCGACAATAGGTATATCTGCAATTATTGCAACCTTCACGACACAGATTGTTTTTGAAGGGGCCTCATATTTAATCTCCGGAGGAACCCCTATATATGGATTCGATGAACGTTTTAAAGTCATAGGTCAAGGTTATGTCGGACCCATACCGGTTCCGGTGATTATTATGATTGTATGTTTTGCACTAGGATCATTTATACTCAATAAAACCTATTTCGGACGCTATTTCTATGCGGTTGGTGGTAATGAAGAAGCATCGAAATTATCAGGGATTCGCGTAGGATTAACAAAATATCTTGTCTTTGCTCTTTCAGGTTTTTTTGCAGGCCTAGCCGGAATTGTTATGTTATCAAGAACAAATTCAGCACAACCAACAGCGGGTCTTGGTTATGAGTTTGACGTGATCACATGTGTTGTTTTAGGTGGCGTATCGGTAAGTGGAGGCGATGGAAAAATGTCCAACGTTGTTGCCGGTGTTTTGATTATCGGGATATTAACCAATGGTATGGTTCTCTTGAATGTAAGTACATATATGCAGATGATAGTAAAAGGAGTTGTATTAGCCTTAGCCGTTGGATTTGATAGTATTCAAAAACGACGCGCAATCGTTTAATCACTGAATCATAGGAGGGAGTAAATGAAGAAAAAAATGTTACAACAAATCATGCCTGCACCTAAAGAGATTACGTTTAAAGAAGTAGATGTTCCTGAAATACAACCATCTCAAGTGCTAATTAAAATTAAGCGAATTGGTATTTGTGGAAGCGATATACATGTGTATCATGGCAAGCATCCATATGTTTCCTATCCGCTAACACAAGGACATGAAGTCTCCGGCAAAATTGTCGAGATTGGAAATGATGTTAAGGGATTTCGTCTAGGACAAAAAGTCACAATCGAACCGCAAGTCTATTGTGGAGAATGTTACCCATGTACCCATGGGAAATATAATTTATGCGAAAACTTAAAAGTTATGGGATTTCAGACGGTCGGGACGGCAAGTGAATATGTAGCAGTCGATGCGACAAAAGTAACGCCTTTGCCGGACGCCCTATCCTATGAAGAAGGCGCTATGATTGAACCCCTAGCTGTCACAGTACATGCTTGTAAACGTTTTGGTGACGTAAAAAACAAAAATGTTGTTGTTATGGGAACAGGACCAATCGGTATTCTTCTGTGCCAGACCTTAAAAGCACTCGGTGCTTCAAAAATCATGGCAACGGATATCAGTGACTACCGTTTGAGCTTAGCCAAAGACTGTGGAGTTGATGTTGCTATTAATACCAAAAACAGTTCGTTTGGGGAGGCACTTGAAGACTGCTTTGGAAAAGATAAAGCAGATGTTATCTTTGATTGTGCCGGAAATGATATCACCATGAATCAAGCAATACAAAATGCCAGAAAAGGTAGCCATATTATTTTAGTTGCTGTATTTGCAGATATGGCAAATGTTGATTTGGCTAAACTGAATGATTCAGAGTTAACCTTAAATACATCCATGATGTATCGACATGAGGATTACTTGGACGCCATTCATATCGTAGAAAATGGTAGCGTGAAATTAGAACCTCTAATATCAAAACATTATTCATTTCAGGAGTATGCATTAGCCTATGAATATATTGATACAAACTATGAAAAAACAATGAAAATAATTATTGATGTCGACAGCGACGAAAAGGAGAATTGATTATGGGAATTATGGAAAGAATGCGTTTAGATGGTAAAGTATCTTTAGTAACAGGAGGAGCAAGAGGTATAGGTAAAGCAATCGCAGAAGCAATCGCAGAAGCAGGAAGTCATGTGGCAATTGTGGATATCGATATTGACGAAGCAAAAAAAACAGCAGATGAGATTGCAAAAAACCTTGATGTACAAACCATAGCGATTAAGACGGATGTAACGAATCAAGAGGATGTTGACAAAATGATTGCAAGCATTCTTAATAAATTCGGAAAATTGGATGTTGCCTTTTGTAATGCAGGCATATGCATGAATATTCCGGCTGAAGAGATGACCTTAGATCAGTTCAAAAAAGTGATTGATATAAATCTTACAGGTGTTTTCTTAACGTCACAAGCAGCAGCAAAAGTTATGTTAAAGCAAGGCAAAGGTTCAATTATTAACACGGCGTCTATGTCAGGTCATATTGTTAATGTTCCTCAACCGCAGTGTTCATACAATGCATCAAAAGCCGGAGTTATTCAATTAACAAAATCAATGGCAATTGAATTTGCAAAACGAAATGTTCGGGTAAACAGTATTAGTCCTGGATATATTGGTACAGAACTTACATTAAATTCCCCAGATTTAAAGCCATTGATTGCAAAATGGAATGAATTAGCACCACTTGGACGTATGGGACGTCCGGATGAACTTCAAGCAATAGCGGTTTATCTTGCAGGTGATACAAGCGACTTTACAACAGGATCTGACTTTATTATTGATGGAGCCTTTAGCTGCTTCTAAAACCCGTTCAAATGAAAAATGAGGAGATTGGTATGAAAAAATATACATTAGGTATTGATTATGGTACCTTATCAGGTAGAACTGTTTTGGTCGATGTGGAAAATGGTGAGGAAGTTTGTTTTTCCGTTCTTGAATATCCACATGGAATAATGGATGAGTATTTGCCGGGGTCAACAAAACGTTTAGCACCGGAAACTGCCCTACAACAACCACAAGATTATTTAGATGTATTACAAAAAACCATACCCGAAGTTTTAGAGATGGGTAAGGTAAGCAAAGAACAAATTATCGGAATAGGTGTGGATTTTACATCATGTACGGTATTACCCGTTGATGCAGATGGTCAACCCTTATGCTTTCATGAACAATATAAGGACCGACCCCATGCATATGTAAAGCTTTGGAAACATCACGCAGCCCAGTATGAAGCTGATCGATTTAATGAAGTAGCATACAAGCGAAACGAGAAATTTATGGATCGATATGGCGGACGAATGTCTTCAGAGTGGGTTGTTCCAAAAGCAATGCAGATTCTTGATGAAGATGAAGCTATATATCAAGCCATGGATCGATTTATTGAGGCAGGAGACTGGGTTGTTCAAATGCTTGTCGGTCAGGAGAAACGCAGTTTGTGTCAGGCTGGATATAAGGCAGTATGGTCAAAAAAAGATGGATATCCAAGCAAAGATTTTTTTGAAGATCTTAACCCGAAGATGCGAGAATTTGTTGACGAAAAGTTAAGTCGAGATATTTATGCAACGACAGATTGCGCTGGGAACTTAACCAAAGAAGCAGCAAAACTTACCGGATTACTCGAAGGAACACCGGTTGCAATTGCTAATATAGATGCACATGTTGCCTTACCGGCTGTCCGCATCACCGGACCTGGAAAAATGTTAATGATTATGGGAACCAGTACTTGCCACATCATGATGAGTGAAGAGGAACGTTTCATTCCGGGTGTTGGAGGTGTGGTTGAAGATGGAGTTGTTCCCGGCTATTATGCCTATGAAGCAGGCCAGGCATGTGTCGGTGATCACTTTGACTGGTTTGTCAAAAATTGTCTTCCAAAAGCCTATCATGATGAAGCAAATGAGCGCAACATGGATGTACATCAATTACTTGTGGAACGGGTAAAAGATCAAGAACCCGGAGAAAGTGGACTACTCGCTTTAGACTGGTGGAATGGTAATCGAAGTATTCTAACAGATGCGGAACTGAGTGGATTGCTTATCGGTGCAACATTACAGACCAAGCCTGAAGAAATATATCGTGCACTCATTGAAGCCACAGCCTTTGGAACAAGAGTTATCACGGAAGCATTTGAAGACGGTGGTGTTCCAATCGAAGAACTTTATGCAGCAGGAGGTATTGCACAAAAGAATGCCATGATGATGCAAATATATGCCGATGTTACAAATAAGGAGATTCGAATATCATCCTCCAAGCAAGCACCTGCATTAGGAGCAGCTCTTTTTGCATCGGTGGCAGCCGGAAAAGAAGGCGGTGGATATGACTCGCTTGAAGAAGCTGCAGAACAGATGGCACGTTTACAAGACAAGGTATATATACCAAATCCAAAACATGTAGAAGCTTATAATCAACTCTATAAAGAATATAAAATTCTACACGATTATTTTGGACAAGGTGAGAATGATGTGATGAAACGGTTAAAAGCAATCAAAAGTGCGATAATTGATAAAAAATAATGTCTTAAGGGATGTCCGAAAAAAACGGTCATCCCTTAAGCATACTCTGTGCTATAATAAAAAAGGAAAGAAAATACTGCGATGAAGCGAGAAAGTTGTGATGATGATTAAAAAAATAGTAACATTGTTAGGAATAGTTCTCATGCTAGTTGTATCTTGTTCTCGAGAATCAGAGAAACTTTTTAACGAAACAACAGATGCAATTAATGAAAAGCCAATTGTCATTGCATTTGCCCATAAAAGTGTTAACTCCTATTTTTATACTATCATGAATGAATCTGTAAAACGGTCGGTTGAAGAAAAAGGATGGGTTTTTGAAACATCGGTTGCCGACTATGACCCGATACGACAAAATCAGCAGATCATCAATTTTATACGCCAATCTCCGGATGCAATTATTACAACAGCCATTGATAGTATAGCCATTGAAGAAGTTATCATACGAGGAAATGAAGCTAATATACCTATGTGCACAATTGATACGAATGCAACTGGAGGAAAGTTGGCCATTGATGTAAGTTTTGATAATTACAAGGCAGGTCAATTAGCGGCAGAAGTAATTATTGACCGCTTGACGGAGAAGTACGGGCGTCCCAAAGGAAAGGTATTTAATGCTTATGGTGAGTTGACAAGTAATGCGTGGCGATTGCGAAAGGAAGGTTTTGAAGATATTATTCATCAATATCCGGACATTGAGTATATTGCAAAAGCGACAGAAGGCCGCCCTGAACTTGTCAAAGAAACACTGACACAACTACTTACTGAAGGCACCCAAATAGATGCAGTACATGCACCCAGTGAGCATCCAGGCCGTGGATTGGTTGAAGCGCTTCAAGGAGCAGATCAATGGTATCCGTTTTGGGAAGAGGGACATATTATTTTGGTGACCATCGATGCAGAACCATATTTTGTAAATCTCATTAATAAAGGATATGCAGATGCAGCCATTGCACAGGATGTTATTGCATATGGTCAGATCACTATTGATTTATTAGATGAATATGTTTTTGAAAATAAAGAAATTCCGGTAGGCCCCTATTTTGTCCAAGGGACATATTGGGAAAATTCTTATATTAGTAGGACAAAAGATGGAGCCAAGGTAACGATTCCGCCCTATATCATCAACGCGGATAACAGTAACGATAATCGACATTGGGCCTATACGGCTGAAAAATTATGGGGATTTCAATATAACCAGTAATCATTTGAAAATGACTGAAAAGGATAGAAAATGCGTAAAAATTATCTTATACGATTAAAAGAAGCAATTATTAGAAAACTTTATAATTATTCAATTTATAATCGCTTAATGCGGAGTTTCATTATTGCTTTTGTTATTCCCATTCTCCTTATTGGCGGGTTTAATGGATTGTATTCCTTTCGTAAAAGTGAGAGAGAAGCGCAAGTTTTCCTAGAGGAATCGTCAAAGCAGATCTCCAATAACATATCCTATTATCTTTATTATCATATGAACTTATTGGAAGAGATTGCAACAAATCCTCAAATCATCAGTAATCTATCAATATATGAAAGCTCTGACTGGAACGTAAAAAGTGACATAGAAAATCATATTCGATTAGTTATTGGACATACATTTGGGGCAAGTAATGCAATCAATGCATGTGAAATCGTGACACAAAAAAAATCTTATTTCTATTATTTGTCACCGGTTTCTAATGGGAGTTTTAAGACGAGTTCTATATTATCCCAAGATGCGCGGGATGTTCAGATGACAGTCAGCCGGAAAGAAGTTCCAAGTGACCGCAACTATTATGTTATTCTCACACGAGAAATATTTCAAAATAATGAAAAAGGTATTGGTAATATTGTCGCAGCCCTTGATTTGTCGTACTTTGATAAAGCATGTTATGAAAATGTGACCAATTTATTAAACGAAGTTTTAATTATCGATGAGAATAATATTATTGTTAGTGCCTCAAATGAAGAACTTGTTCGAACGGAATTTAGAGAAGAAAGCTTTCGTGTTATGTCCATTTCAACACAAATTCCAAATACAAAACTAACAATTGTTAATCAGATGCCAATGGCCACCTTGCTAAAATCTGCAATTATTCAAACCGGATTTACATTAGTGGCAGCACTGTTTTTTGCTTTTCTATCTTTATTTCTTGTTCTGCTGTTTACCCGAAGCATTAGTTCCCCCATAAAAACATTGATTAGGGAAATGAATAAACCGGATGTTCACAAATATATTCAGGATGATGGGGCGGATGAATATCATTTAATTATTGATGGATTTAATCAGATGAATGAGCATATTGTTCATGCGATTGAAGGGCAATATGAAATGCAATTACAAGAAAGTGAGTTAAAGGAACTTCAAAAAGAAGCGGAGCTATCAGCCTTGCAGCAACAGATTAATCCCCACTTTTTGTATAATACACTAGAATCAATTTATTGGAATTGTCAGCTTGAAGGCGAAGAAGAAATTGGTGATATCGTCAATGCCTTGAGCAACTACCTTCGTGTCATCATTGATAAAGGACGGGAAGACGTAACGATTGAAATGGAAGTAGAAAGTGTGAATAACTATATTTTTTTGCAAAACAAACGTTTTGGAAATCGCGTCTCTGTTACATGGAATGTTTCTAAACAAATACGAAACTTGAAAATAATAAAGCTAGCAATTCACCCAATTGTAGAAGATGTTTTGGTGGCGAACTTAAATGATATTGAAGAAAATATTGATGCCACGATTACGATAACTCGAGATCAGCAAGATATTCATGTGATGATGGAAGGAAATGCCGTTACTTATTTTCTTGGGGTACATGATGATTCGCTGGAAACGATGAATGGAATTAATAGTGTTGATGAACGTTTAAAATTATATTTTGGAGAAGCTTATGGTGTCATATTAGATGAGGAAACGTTTAAAATCAAAGTAAGTATACCCATAAGCAAGCAAAGCCAAGGAGGGGCGTATGATTGATAAATATGTTATCCTGCTACGAAAAATTTCAGTACGACGTCGACTAGCCTATGCATTTATTATTTTGTGCGTTATCCCTATTTTTTCTATGATTATGATAACGACCTTTATTCAAGCCTATTATTATAAGGACAACACACAAACAACCTATGAGATTTTTGCTTATGAATCAGGAATTCGAATTAATGATATATTCGACCAACTTGAGCTAAAAGTGGATTATTTAATGAAAAATAACGATATTTTGACAGACCTCTATTTATATAATACATCCTTAGAATATCAAACAGATACCGTTGAGCGACGTATTGAAAACACAATAGCCAGTATTATGTCAACACAAACAGAGATTGGATATACGGCAGTGATCACAAACGATGGGAAGATATTTGAATACAGTCAAAAGGAATTTGATATTAATCGGATTAGAAACCGGCTTGATGATGCAGATGGGTGGAATTATTTTGAAGAGGGAGAAGAATTCTTGCTATATCGTATCGAAAAAGTTGAAATCGATTATACAAGTAGTGAAACCGTGACCTTTTTTTTACTTGTGGATAGAGATGCATTAGGCCAAATTCTTGATGAGGCAGTGGGTTCTTCGAAACAAAAAATTGCTCTTATAGATCAAGGAAATCGTGTCATATCCGGTCTGGCTAGTGACCACAATAAAATCGGATACCAAATAGTGGAACCGATCTCAAATACCGATTTTTACATTAGAAATAGCTTTGATAATATTAATTACGATTTTAAAGGTGCTTTTTTTGCGCTTATGTTATCAATTATAGTTTTTGCAGTTTCAGGGATTATTATGTACCTGGTTCATGCAAGTATTCGAGTTCCGCTTACTTACCTTTTAGAACGAATTAAGAAATTCGATACGGAATTATTTATAATCAAAGAGGAACAACCTAAAATAATGTCTAAAGATGAACATGCTATTTTGAATAATGAATTTACAAATATGTTAATACGATTGAATCATCTTTTAGAAGAAACATATACGACAAAAATCAATGAAATCAAGCTAAGGACTAGAATTAAGGAACTCGAGTTAGTTTCTCTGCAACAGAGAATTAATCCACATTTTTTTTATAATTTGTTAGATAATGTTTTTTGGATGGCCCAAATGAAAGGGTTTGAAGAAATTGGTGAAATGGTTTCGGCATTAGGCGAGTTCTTCAAGACAAGTGTTTCAGAAAAAGGAGCCTTTGTTGCAATTAGAACGGAAATAGAGAATGTACGCAGCTATGTCAGTCTTCAAAAGATTATGCATAAAAATCAGTTTGAAGCTAAATGGGATGTAGACCCTAACATTATGATGGATAAAACCGTGAAGTTGGTATTGCAACCTATTATTGAAAATTGTATCGTTCATGGCTTTGAAGGGATGGATACGGGCGGAGCCATTAAAATTAGCGGACGAGAAGATCAAGAAGATATTATCTTTGAAATAAGCGATAACGGAAAAGGCATGAGCGAGGAAATGTGCCAAGCAATTAAACAGAAGATGAATAGTACAATTTATGGAATCGGTGATAGTATAGGCATTCGAAATGTTAATCAAAGAATAAAGATATATTACGGAAACGCATATGGATTAGATATAAAGTCAATAGAAAATCAAGGAACTACAGTAAGCTTGCGCATACCGAAAAGGAGTAAATAATGTATCGATTAATGGTTGTTGAAGATGAAGAAATGATTCGAAAAGGAATTGTCAATAGTATTTCATGGGAAGAACTTGGCTATACAGTTGTTGCGGAAGGTAAAAACGGAAAAGAAGCACTCGACATATTAGAGAAAAATCCTGTTGATGTTTTGTTAACAGATATAAAAATGCCGATTATGGACGGAACAGAATTAGCGAAAAGAGCAAGGAAAATGTATCCGGATATTGAAATTGTTATCTTGAGTGGATTTTCGGATTTTGAATATGCACGACAAGCCATAAGTTTTCGCGCATTTGATTATTTTCTAAAACCGACAAACAAGAAAAAATTACTGGGTGTTTTTGAAAAACTTAAAGAACATATGGATCAAAAACGTGAGCGAAAAGAAGACGTATTTCACAATAGTATTTTTATTAATGCCGGTTATGAAATTATGCGACAAGAATTTATTGAAGCTATTTTGAAAGGTGATGCACACTTTTTCAAGGATTTTGAAGAGCACACACGAACATTAGAACTTGACTTTAGTGGACAATATTATACAGTTGCAACCTTAAAATTTGACAGAAAAAGTATTTACCAGGAGCTAGAATCATCATGGGCCACGGATAAGAGGCTTCTAACATTTTCATATGGAAATATAATCAAGGAAGCCTTAAGCGAGTATGCGACGGTTCACTATCATGTTGATGATTACGACACGATTAACTTTATTTTTTGCTTTGAGTCCTATGAAGAACAAGATAATTTTATGATTCCTTGTTTAGAAAACATCAGTGAAAATATTCAAAACTGTTTGTTTAAACATACAGCGATACCCTATGCAATAGGAATAGGCCTAAGCTATCCATCTATTCATTATATTTCAAAGTCATATGTCCAAGCACAGAAATCGATTCGTAGAAATTTTTATCTAGATGAACAAAAAATACAGGTTTATAAAGACAACAATGCATCTACATATGAACAAAACTTCATTAATTATTATCCGGATGAACTTAAAAGTGCAGTAACGCTTATTGGCAATGGATTATATACAGAGACGCGTCAGACATTAGAAACCATGTTTAAACGTCTAGAAGCTCAAAAGTTATTACCGGAAATAGTGAAAAACTATTGTGTTGCACTGATACTCATGATCCAATCTTCGATAAATATTCCGTCAGAAGAGCTCGAAGAAACAATCGGAACAGAATATAATGAATTTGTCAAAGAGGCACTAACGGTTAAAGAGTTAGAAACACATGTGATACAAGCAATGGTAAAATTAGCAAAGAAAATGAGTCAAGTTGTTGAGCAGGAGGATATCGATGAACAGCATGTCACGATAGATCAAGCCAAACAATTTATGCAGGACCATTTAAGTGAAAAGATCAATCTTAAAGATATAAGTGAACATGTTTATTTATCAGAGACGTATTTTAGTTTCTTTTTTAAAAAAGTAACCGGAATGACCTATATTGATTATATCCAAAAATTACGTATGAATAAAGCCAAGGAAATCTTGCTTGAAACTAATTGCAAAATATATGAGGTGGCCGAGCAAATTGGCTATAATGATTATAAATATTTTTCGGCACAGTTTAAAAAATACGTCGCAATGACACCCAAAGAATATCGAAAGAAAAATCGCAAGAACTAAGGTTCTTGCTTTTTTTCTCTGTAAAGGATAGAATGAAGTATAGTAAAAATAATAATTTAAGGGATTTATAGTTCGTTCATATATTCAGGAGGAGTTTATGGCACAAGATTTGTTTACGAATATAGCGATTTTAATATCGTTTCTGTCTATCGCAGGACAAGTATTTAAGAACTATTCATTAGAAAAGGATGCGCCTTTAAAAATCAGAATAATGATTGGTGGTATTTTTGCATTAATGGGAATAACCCTAATGTTTTTTACGATAAAAGCAACAGATATTGTTATATTTGATTTGAGAAATTTAGCGATCATTTGCGCAGGAATCTTCGGCGGTCCGATAGCTGTAATAATCTCAGCCTTAGGGATTGGGATTTTTCGTGTTGCTTACTTTGGCATCAATATAGCTTCTATTGTGGCGTTTAGTGTAGCAATAATAACCGGTTTAGGATTGGTATATATCAGTAAATCAAGTTATAAACGTCTGAATAAGTTTATTCTTATGTTCTTATTATCAATGATTTTTTCAACGATGGCATTAATATATTTATTAATGGATGCGCCCCATTTAATGGAGATACTTAGATACTATTGGTTAATATATATACTTGGTGGGATAATAGCCTATTATACATGTGAGTACATTATGTTAAACAATAAAACATTTAAAGAAATGTCATATTATCAAATAATGGCAGATAATCTATTGGATATGATTACAATTTATACAGCTGAGGGGATGTATAGTTATGCATCACCTTCATCAAAACAATTACTAGGCAAAGATCCTAAAGAAATAATAGGCAAGGATGCTCTCCACTTAATTCATCCAGACGACCTTGCAAAAATTACAGAAATTCAAGCAGGCTTTAAAATGGATGAGTTTAGGGAATATACTCAAGAATTAAGATTAAGAGACCAAGACGGACAATATATATGGACTGAATCAACGTTTAAAAGTATTAAAGACATAGACGGAAATCTCAAAGAAATAATATGTGCTACTCGAGATATTTCTGAACGAAAAGCCATTGAAAAAAGACTGAGAGAACAACGAGAAGAAGCTATTGAAGCGAACAGATTAAAAAGTCAGTTTTTGGCAAATATGTCACATGAGTTAAGAACACCCCTTAATTCAATTATCGGCTTCACAACGCGAGTTATTAAAAAATCAAAAGATGACTTATCACCCATACAACTTGAGAATCTAGAAATTGTTAAAGAAGAAGGACAACATTTACTTGCCCTTATCAATGACCTTTTAGATTATTCAAAAATCGAAGCCGGGAAGATGGATATCAATATTGAGGCATTTAATTTAGATACTGTCATTGATGAAGCTTTTTCTATGACGAAAGGACTCATGGAAGAAAAAGAAATACAATTTGAAAAAGTCATAAAAAGCAATAGTGAGTTACAAATAGTGAGTGATCGAATTAAAATGAAGCAGATATTGGTGAATTTACTAAGTAATGCCTTTAAGTATTCCGATCAAGGAATGGTTACCTTAAGTATTGGCGAAATAGATAAATGTTATAATATTTCGGTGTGTGATGAAGGAATCGGAATAGAAAAAGGTCAACTAGAAAATATATTTGATGAATTTCATCAAATTGACGGATCGTATACGAGAAAAGTTGGAGGAACGGGGTTAGGATTGGCCATTACGAAACGATTTGTAGAAATGATGGGTGGAAGGATCCACGTTGAAAGTACAATTGATGTAGGAAGTTGTTTTACAATCATGATGCCAATGGACTACAATGAGAAGTGCTTAGCAGAAGACCATATAGATATTGGTGGATTACAAGAGGAATCGAATAATACTGTGGTATTTATTGAAGATGATACAAGTACACGAAAGTTGTATAGTCAATACCTTAGTGAAGAAGGCTTTATTCCTATATCTATTGATGAAGAAAAAAATATTATCGAGGAAGTCATAAAAATTAACCCCATCGTGATTATACTGGATATAATTTTAAAAAATAGAGATGGTTGGGATATTTTAAATAAATTGAAAGAACATCCAATGACAAAAGATATCCCGGTAATAATGGCATCTGCTTTAAATGAACAAAAAATTGCCTATCAATTGCATGCGGATGAATATTTAGTTAAACCCATTCTACAAGAAGAATTAATCGAGGCAATTAATCGAATGGTAGGGAATAGTCAACAGATAAAAGTACTTGTCGCAGATGATGATAGCAATTATTTGAATTTAATCAGTCAATACTTGAAAGAGGCAGATATTTCATTTATTACAGCAAAAGATGGAAAAGAAACCATAAAAATGCTGAATGAAAACAATCCAGAGCTTGTACTATTAGATTTAATGATGCCGGAGTTAACCGGTTTTGAAGTGTTAGATTGGATTCGTAAAAGCGAGAAACATAGACATACACAGGTTATTATTGTTAGTTCAAAAGACTTGACCTCTGCAGAGAAAGAAGATTTACTGCATAGTACATATATGATTATTCAGAAGTCCGGATTGCAGATTGAGGATGTTATTCGAAGTATCTTAGAAGAAAAAGGATGGGAACGAAATGACTAAAATTATGGTTGTTGAAGATAATCGTAATAATATGCGATTATTCAAGCAAATATTATTTGAGATCAATGAAGAATTTAGCATTACTGAAGCGGTGAGTGGAACGGAGGCCATAAAAAAGGCAACAGAGCATATCTTTGATATTGTTTTTATGGATATATCCCTGCCGGACATAGATGGAATTGAGACATGTAAAGCATTAAAAAAAATGCCGACATTTAAAAACACAACCTTTATTGCAGCTACGGCACATGCCTTAAAAACAGATAAAGAAAAATTAATGTTAGATTTTGAGTATTATCTTGAGAAACCAATTGATGAAGATAAAATGATTGACTTATTACATGAAATATTAAATGAGTAGATTATGAATTGGGGTGAACAGTGATGTCAATAAAAATATTAGTTGTTGATGATAATAAACTGAATGTAAAATTATTAAAAGATATTCTAGAAGATGAAAAGTATGAAGTCCATACACTTGACTCTGGAATCCATGTATTAGAAAAAAGTATTGATATTAAGCCGGATGCCATATTATTAGATATTATGATGCCTGGAATTGACGGTTTTGAAGTTTGTCGCTTATTAAAAGAAAGCTCAGAAACAAAGAATATACCCATTATTATGGTGACGGCAAAAACAGAGGGAGAAGATTTAAAAAAAGCTTTTCATCTTGGAGCCTTTGATTATATAAAAAAACCAATTGATGAATTAGAAGTATTGGCAAGATTAAATTCTGCCTTGATGTTTAGCCAACAACAAAAAAAATTAGAGTCTATGGCCATGAAAGACGGGTTAACGGATTTATATAATCATAAATTGAGTATAGAACTTTTTGAAAAAGAGTTCATTAAGGCACGACGTCACCATAAATCCATTGCATTTCTTATGTTGGATATTGATTATTTTAAGAACATCAATGATAGCTATGGTCATAGAGTCGGTGATGAGATTCTACGTGAAGTCGCCGATATTATAAAAAAGAACTCAAGAGTTAGTGATATCATCGGTCGATATGGGGGAGAAGAGTTTTGTATTACATTAGTAGACATCTCGATAGAAGAAGCTGAGTTAGTCTGTGAAAGAATTCGTCAAGCTATTGACAGCAACACATTTACCATTAAAGAACATAGCATTCATATAACCCTTAGTATCGGAAATTGTTTTAAATATCCGGAAAACCCATGTGGTTATGAAGAAGTTATTATACAAGCAGATAAAGCATTATACCAGGCCAAGCGTTTAGGAAAAAATCGTAGTGAGACTTATATATTGGAGAATAATAATGGATAATCAAGAAAATAAACACAAACGACGTGTGCGTTATAAAGGGACCCATCCGAAAAAATTTAGTGAAAAATATAAAGAGCTTCATCCGGAAAAGTATTCCGATACTATTGAAAAAGTTATTCGAAAAGGAAGCACACCGGCTGGGATGCATATTTCCATATGCGTCAATGAAATACTGGATTTTTTAAAAATTCAACCGGGAGAAAAAGGGCTAGATGCAACCTTAGGTTATGGTGGCCATGCCTCAAAAATGTTAGAGTGCTTAAAAGGTCAAGGGCACCTATATGGTTTGGATGTGGACCCGATTGAAATCGAAAAAACAAAAGAACGCTTAGCCAAAAAAGGCTATGGTCCTGAAATATTAACCATCAAGCAGTTAAACTTTGCAAACATTGATAGCTTGGTTCCGGAAACGGGGCTTTTTGACTTTGTCCTTGCTGACTTAGGAGTATCATCGATGCAGATTGATAACCCCAAAAGAGGATTTTCCTATAAAACCGAAGGACCATTAGATCTTCGCCTGAATCCCCAAAAGGGAAAATCGGCGGCAGAACGATTAGCGACAATCACAGAATCCGAACTCATGGGAATGCTGGAAGAAAACTCAGATGAGCCTTATGCAGGGGAAATTGCCCGAGCAATCATGAAGGAACAATCAAACGGCACCATAATAGAGACAACCGCTCAGTTACGAGAAATTATCGAAAACGCCTTAGTGTTTATCCCGGAAAAAACGCGGAAAGATAGCGTAAAAAAATCATGTCAACGAAGTTTCCAAGCGTTACGTATTGATGTTAACAATGAATTCGAAGTTCTGTATGATTTTTTGGAAAAACTTCCAGGTATATTAGCACCAGGGGGCCGAGTTGCTATTTTATCCTTTCACTCAGGTGAAGACCGATTGGTAAAAAAATCCTTTAAGCGATTAATGCGCGAAGGAATATATCGTGATGTAGCGCCAACAATTATTCGACCGTCGTCCCAAGAATGCAATGAGAATCCTCGGGCGAGGTCAACAAAAATGCGATGGGCAATTAAGGCCTAAACAATAGAAAAGGACGTAGACAATGTCATTATTTCAAGAATTTAATCTAGACACCAAATTAATCGAAGCCATCTCTGAGCAGGAATATAAAAAACCAACCCCTATTCAAGAAAAGGCTATACCCATTATATTAGAAGGTCGCGACTTAATTGCTTGTGCACAAACAGGAACAGGGAAAACAGCTGCGTTTGCTCTTCCGATCTTGAATCGTTATGCAAACACAACGCTGGATCCGAATGTTTTTAATCGTATCAAGGTATTGGTCTTGGCACCAACCCGAGAATTAGCTATTCAGATTGGAGAAAGCTTTAAAACATACGGCCAATTTGCTCATATTCAAACCGGTGTTATCTTTGGTGGTGTAACGCCTAAGCGACATATCAAAGTATTAAAAAAAGAACCGAGTATAGTTGTTGCAACACCGGGACGGCTCAAAGACTTATTAGAAGATGGTGTCGTTGACCTGACAAGCTTGGATGTTTTTGTTCTCGATGAAGCAGACCGTATGTTAGAGCTAGGTATGCTACAAGATGTTAAAGACATTATAGCCTTGTTACCAAAAGAGCGACAAAACCTTATGTTTTCTGCAACAATTCCAAAAGAAATATCGTCACTGGTTTCGACGATTCTCAAAAACCCGGTAAGTATTGAAGTAAAACAGGAAAAAAAATATCAACCCAAAATTACACAAGAAGTTTACTTTCTTGAAGAAACCCATAAGGGTGAAAAGCTTATCGAGATATTAAAAGATAAGGCCTATGAATCTGTTTTGATTTTCGTAAGGACAAAGAAAAAAGCCGATAAGCTGGCAAAATTCATTAATGTAAATAACATTCGAACAAAAGCCTTTCATGGCGACATCAATCAAACACAACGAATAAAAGTTCTTGATATGTTTAAAAATAAAGAAATTCGCGTTTTAGTCGCAACCGATGTGGCGGCCAGAGGGATTGATATTGATCAGCTAGAAGCAGTCATTAACTTTAATATTCCTAATGTCCCCGAAACCTACATCCATCGGATCGGTCGAACCGGAAGAGCCGGAGAAAAAGGCGTTGCGATTTCTTTGTGCAGTAAAGACGAGCGCGAGTTTTTAGATCGAATTGAGAAATTGCAGGGCGTGAAGGTTGGCCTTTAATCCAGCATTTTTGACATACTTTTGTATATATGATAAAATTATTGACGCGAAGTAGTGGTAAAGTAGCTGCATGAGTATTTATTGTATGAAGAAAATGTGGTGAAAAATCAGAGCAGTAATAGAACTGGGGCTTATACGAAGTTTAAGCGCTCTAACTCTTAATTGAGTTAGAGCGCTTTTTTTTAAGAAAGAGAGGAAAATATGAAAGAATGGGAAAAGCAATTAAACAATTTTGTTAATACCCTTGAAGAACTGGAAAAGTTCATCAACATTACGGATGATGAACGCGAAGCGATATTGACGCTAAATACAAAATGGGGGACAACACCTTATTTTGCATCGCTGATGGATGCAGACGATCCAAACTGTCCGATACGGAGACAGGTGATTCCTTCATTAGGAGAGAACAAGAATGTCTATGGACTGGATAATTACTTAGTATGGAAAGAAAACAGGGACACTGAAGAATCGCGACCGGATTGTATAGCAAGGCAATATAAAGACCGTGTTGCATTTACGGTTATTGACGTATGCGGTATTTATTGTCGGCATTGTTTTAGAAAAGAATTAGTTGTTGATCAAGACCTATCCCTTCGCTTTGATGTCGACGAAGGCATCAAATGGATCAAGGAACATGATGAAGTCAGAGATGTTCTGGTTACTGGTGGTGACCCATTTTTACTAAGTGATGAGAAAATTGCATACATTATTTCAGAATTAAGGAAAATTGAGCACGTAGAAATGATTCGATTTGGTACGCGGACTCCGATTGTCATGCCGCAAAGAATTACCGAAGACTTAATGAATGTATTAAAAGGATACCATAGAGTACCTATTTGGATTAATACACAATGCAATCATCCCAAAGAAATTACTGAAGAAACAGCAAAAGCAGTGTATAAGCTGATGGAATGCGGAATTAATGTCGGTAATCAAGCAGTACTTTTAAAAGGAATCAACGATGATATAGATACGTTTAAACGATTGCATCAAAAATTACTTTCCATTCGAATTAAACCTTACTACGTCTTTTATTGTGAGCCGGCACCGGGAATAGACCATTTCAGAACACCAGTTGAAAAAGGTGCAGAACTGATTCGCGATGCACTAAGAGGTCATACGACAGGACTAGCTCAACCAATGTATGTTGTGGCAACCAACATTGGAAAGATTCCACTAATGCCAAATTATTACTTCGTTGACAAAGACGATGAAAACTATACACTGATGAATCATCGAGGTGAAAGAACACAATTACCCAATATAAAAGAATAGAATGATTTATGACAAATAATGCAAACAGCTGTAAAATATTCGTTGAATTTTACAGCTGTTTGCATTACACTAAAATAAAAGGGAGTGAGCTTATGATTACCATTGATGATGTTATTGAAGGTATGGAGTTTCAAAGTGAAGACAGTCATTATTATTATCATGTCAAAAGTAAATCGGTTGTCATGTTAACAGAAGAAGAAATCCGATATGCGGAAAACGAAGTGGATCTTGATAGGTTGCCGGAGTGGCAGCGAGAGAGCGTTTTACTGGCGAACGAATTGATTGATAATCCTGATGGAGCATTTATAGATCTTCCGAACAAAGAAGATATTGATGAATATCGAATGATGGAAGGTTTTATAATGACGATAGATGATGAAAAAGCAAGTAGCGTCCTGTGGGAAGCAATTGAAGGTCGTGGAGCGTTCCGACGATTTAAGGACAAAGTCCATCAATATGATCTTCAAGATGCGTGGTATGGATATAGGGATGCAAGGTATGAAGAAATAGCCATGGAATGGTGCAAAACGCATCATATTGAGTATAGAAAAAAGTAAACATAAAAGAGAATTTATTTAAATAATGTTGAAAAATCAAAAAGAAGAAGATTTGAGTCGAGTTTGGCCAGGTCTTCTAATTCTTTTGTAAACCCTGACTTGGAAAAAAGCGCATAATATTTTTGCGATGTATGGCGCGTTACGCTGAGGCTTTTTTCTTGTAGTTGCTTCAAAACGTTCATTCCCATCTTTTCATTTCTCCATTTGCATTCACCAAATACATAGTTGTTTTTTAAATCATAACCGACAATATCAATCTCAGTGCCTCTGTTCCACCATCTTCCAATCTTAACGAAGCGAAGAGGTAACGTATTGCTTCCATTAATCGAACGAAGATACGAAATCGCAATATCTTCAAAGGTGTGTCCTATAAATTCTGACAATTGTGGCTCAATAAGATCTTCATATAAAATATCTATATTTCTATCCATTAGTTCTGAAATGTAGGAATAGATAAAGCGATAATAAAATTTAAAAAAGCTACTATTTAAAATATAAATTCCGGCACGAGACTTAGTTAATTCTTTTGTTTTAATTGTGCTTGGAAATTCTTTTTTTATGATGCCGAGATTTATGAGACTATTAAGATAATAGGGTAATTTGTTTTTGTCCACACCGGTTAATTGTGAAATCTCATTGGACTTTGTTTTTCCCAAAGCAATTGTAGAGATAATGGCATTATATACATTGACTTCTCGAAGTTCTTGTTTAAGAAGAAATTCGGGCTCATTAAACAGAACGGAGCCGTTACCCATTATATTTGCGACTACATTTTCTTGTAGTGTTAAATGGCTATTAATTAAACTTAAATAATATGGAACACCACTAAAAATACTGTAATAGGCAATTTGTTCATTGATTGTCAAACCGGGCATAAATCCTCTAGCAGATAGAAAATCCATTTCATTTAGTTTTAAGACACCGGTAGTTCTTCCATATAAAGGATTTTTTTCGCTTAAGATATCTTTTTCCATGAAGCTCATGGAGGAACCGCAGATAACGAGCATAATATTTTTGTCTTTGAGCATATGATCCCAGCTAGATTGAAGGATAGAAGGGATGCTTGTATTGGCTTCAACCATATATGGAAACTCATCAAATACAAGAACCGTTTTTTCATGAGGGGATAACTGTTCACTGATATATATAAATAGATTTTCCCATCCGTCAAAGCTATCGCTGTATATTTTTTGATTAAAATGTTTTGTGATTAACGGTGTAATTCGTTTGAGCTGCATAAAATCGGTAATCTGATTTCCTGCATAAAAAATATGTTTTTTATCATGAACAAATTCTTTGAGTAATTCAGTTTTACCAATACGCCGTTTTCCGTATAATACAATGAACTCGCTCTGTGAACTTGAATATTTTTCATTTAAATATGTAAGTTCATTCGTTCTGCCAATAAACATTTCGTCAACCTCCATTCGTATATTCATAATATAACATAGTCGGATAACATAGTCAAGATTAGCATAGTCGTAACTATAATAGTCTTGACTATACAAATTTCATAATATATATATTCAAATATAAGGCTTGTAATAGTAAGTGGGTTCACTTAAAATAGATGTAACGAATTTTATGAAGAGAGGATATGCTATGAAACAGATTGTGAATCCATATTTACCTTTAAATGAATATATTCCGGATGGAGAACCCCATGTGTTTGGTAATCGTGTATATGTATTTGGGTCCCATGATAAGGAGAACGGAGAGGCCTTTTGTCTGCTTGATTACGTGGCTTACTCGGCGCCCGTTGATGATTTAACCCAGTGGACCTACGAAGGGGTTATTTATAAAAAAGAACAAGACCCCGCAAATGTAGAGGGTAAAATGATGCTCTATGCACCGGATGTTTGCCAAGGACCGGATGGACGGTTTTATCTCTACTACTGCTTGAACGGATTAAGTAAAATCTCAGTTGCGGTATCAGATAGGCCGAGTGGAACATATGAGTTTTTAGGGTATGTGGCCTATCCTTCGGGCCAATTTTTGGAAGAAAATTTTCCTTTTGATCCGGCTGTACTCCATGACGATGGAAAAGTTTATGTATATTATGGATTTTCGCCGACGAACATTAATATTCCTGGGTTTCCTAGTCGAGACAAAATCCTTGGCTGTAGCTTTATAGAATTGGAACAAGATATGTTAACAGTAAAGCAGGGGCCTAAAATTGTCTTACCGAGTGAAGCATATAGCCAAGGAACAGGATTTGAAGGACACGAATATTTTGAAGCACCCTCAATTCGTAAAATTGACAGTATGTTTTATTTAATATACTCATCCGTGCTCTCTCATGAATTATGCTATGCAATAAGTGCATATCCGGACAAAGGCTTTGTATATCAAGGGACGATTGTTTCTAATGGTGATATTGGATATAAAGGCCGTATGGAAGAGGACAAGGTGGCGATTGTTGGTAATAATCATGGTGGTATTGAATGCATTAACAATCAATGGTATGTTTTTTATCATCGACATACTCATGGACATCAATTTAGTCGCCAGGGATGCGCAGAACCCATTGTCATTGATGAGGAAGGCAAGATTGAACAGGTTGAGATTACCTCCTGTGGACTTAACGGAAAACCCCTAAATCCGAAGGGGCGATATAGTGCGGCCATATGCTCAACACTATCTCATGGAAAGATGCCTAATCTATTGCGACAAAGACCAACATGGGACTATCCCTATATTACGCATGAAGATGAAAGGCATTACATTACCAATATTACAAAGGATACGACGGTTGGATTCAAATATTTTGATTTTTCAGGAAAAACGAGATGTTCAGTAAGCTATCGCGGAACCGGAGAAGGACGTATTCAATTGTTTTCTGATGCCTTTATTCCGATTCAAGCAAAAGACGAATGGACAGTAAGCTTATCAGTGGAGTTTGTTTTACATGGTGAGAATCCCCTGTATTTACGATATGAAGGAAGCGGTTCTATTGAGATCGAAGCTATTCTTTTTGATGATATAAGCTCTGCATTTTGAATGAGAAGGAGACAGATAAGGACATGATAAAAACAACAAAAACGATTTGTTTTGCCAACAATAAAGGTGGTAGCGGAAAATCAACGACATGTTCCAATATCGGGTATGCCCTTTCGCAGCAGGGAAAAAAAGTCCTTATGATTGATGGAGACATGCAGTTGAATCTTTCACTTGCCTTTTTATCTGAAGAAGTGGTATTAGATATTGCCAAAAGTGATAAAAATCTATATGTGGCTGTGAGTAAACAACAGGATTTAACGGATTATATTTATGAAACAGAATATGAAAACCTGGATATCATACCGTCGTCAACATTAATAAGCGGCATTGAATATGAGTTGTTTACCAAATGGCAGCGGGAATTTATCGTAAAGAAATGTCTTCAAACAATTCAAGCCTCAGGAATCTATGATTATATTTTGATTGATGCGCCACCGACACTTGGAACATGGGTGATTAATCTTTTATGTGCATCGGATGAGGTTATTATACCCGTGGAGGCCAGCCCATGGGGATTATTTGGACTGGCCAATATGTTTGAGTTTTTACAGGCAATTCGTGAGATGGCCCCCAACCTTATGTTATTGGGTATTGCTATGACCAAGGTAAATACCAACAAAAAATATTTTAAGCAGACACAAGAGAGTTTATATCTTCTTGAAGATACCCATGTTTTTGAAAACTATATTCGCATTGACAGCATGATTGAATGGGCTCAGGAAAATTCCAAACCTGTCGGTGCTTATAAAAAAAGTGCGCGATCTGCACATGAATACGCAGCACTTGCTAAGGAGGTAGATCAGTATGTCCATAAGTAAAGGTAGTATGAAGCGAGTGAATCAAGGTGGTTTATCCCATATCCAGACTAAAGACGTGGAAAAGAGTGGAATTCAAGTGGTCTTTCAACAGATTCCAAGCAAGGAATTAGAAGTAGATGAGGAAATTGTTTTAGATCCAATGTTGATGGAATCGATTAAAAAGTGGACAATTTTAGTTCCGCTGATGGTTTATGTGGATAAGTCAGATACATTAAGGCTTATATCCGGAAGAAAACGTTTGGCAATTGCAAAAGAATTGGGCATGGATCTTATACCCTGTCAGTTAATAAAAGGAATCACCCAAAAGCAAATCGAAGAACTTCGCCATGAATTTCAAGCTGAACCTAAAAAAGATTCGAAGCCATCAATCCATGAAGAGAAATTCAAAATTGCATCATCTGTTCAATCCACGTTACCAGATTATTTATTATAAAGACTAAATGAAGTGTAGCATTTTATATGATGCTATGCTTTTTTTTGTATTATAAAAATAACTGTCTAGCATAAATTATGTACGTTTAAAAAAATGTACGCTTTATAAATTACGTTAAGGAATGTACCTTCTAAAATATTGGCGCTTGTTAAAAATAAAATATATATGATAAAGTGGTTAAAATGCAAAAAAATATTGTGTTATTTAACCAAAAAAATATTGTTTTGCAATTTATGGAGGTGAGCAACTATAAAAAGTGCATAAAAAAAAGGAAGAGTTTAGGAAAAGACACAAAATTTCGGCTAAAAAAGGAGAATAAAAAAATGTGTGCAAAACAGTTAAAGGTAATGAACCTTATCATGGTGGTTGTATTGATTTTTGGTATTACAACTCCGGTAACTATGATACAAGCACAAATACAATCTGTGCTATTAGCGAGTGATTTAGAAGATGAAAAACTAGTCACGGGAAAACAAGTGGGTAATTTTCTAATCGCTGCAACAGAAGAAAAAAAGGTTACAATTGATAGTAATGAAAAGGTAGCCGACGACGGTACTATTTTTACGAAGCGAATAAAACTAGGCGGGACAGGGAATGTTGAATATCGATCAATTCATTTCACTGTAAGTCAAGACGCGGAAGTGGTTGTCTATGCGATGAGTTCGAGTTCTAGTTCGGATCGAATTTTAGGATTATATGACTTAAGTGGTAACCTTATTGAAGAAATGGATGCTCCTGGGGGAAATCTAAACAAAAAAACGTTTGATATTGTAGCGGGAGATTATTATCTTGCGTCAACAAGTAGTGGAGTTAATGTTTACGGAGTGTCTGTCTTAACGGGTGACGCAGAAGAGATTGTTCGAAGTGATTGGGAAACAGTTGAACATCCGGTAATTACGGAAGTTACACAAGAAGAAAATAACATTAAAGTAGCTTTTGAACTTGAAACAAGTAATGATGGAGCTGATAAAGCCTATGTAAAAATGTTTGATGAAAATAATCAAGAGCTTAAAGCTATTCTTGTGGGAAAAACGGCAAATAATGAAAAAAGTGTTACATTTTCAGTGGATACAAGTGGTTTGTATCAATTCCAAGTTATGGGGCATCGGAACGAAGAAACAGAGGGAAAGGAATCGAATATAGAAGAAATCTATTATGTATTGCCACTAGAAAAAACTGTGATTGAAGTCTTTAACACAGCGAAAAAAGGTGTTTTAGTCAAATGGATTGAAGTCACTGAAGCAGAAGAATATGAAATATTGTATCGTGAAGTAGGTGGTGCGAACTATGTATCAGGAGGTGTTTTTGACGGACAAGAAGGTTATTTAACGGTACTTATTGAAGGAAAAAACTATGAAATTAGTGTTCGAGCTATCCGCGGTAATGATGTTACTCTATCTGACGCAGTTATTAAACGGGTAAAAGTTGAAGATGAACGTGAGTGGCAATTTACCTACTTTGGTCAATCGGTTAGCGAATCTAGAAATACAATGGAAATGATTGATCCGGATGAACTCGTATTTAAGTTGAATTCGAGCACAATTAAAGATGATGGTGTAACAATTGATGGAAAAGGTGGTAAGTTTACAACGTTCCACGATGGTGTTTCCTACTATTATACAGTTGTTGATCCAACAACAGAGAACTTTGAATTATCAGCAACCTTTACCATTGATTACATTAATCCAACACCAGATGGACAAGAGGGTTTTGGACTATTGGCAATGGATAGTTTAGGTGAGTATGGTGTTTCAAGCGTGAATCACTACACAAATTCTGCGGGGGTTCTTGCCACAAAGTTTGAAGAAATTATTGAGGATGTGAAATATACCGGAAAAGATGTATTAGGAGCGCGCTTTGTTACGGGAATTACTCCGGAAGTGCTTAGTTCAGGGGATTCGGCTATCGCGCAAAACGGAAAAAATGAAAGTCGGGCATTTGGATATGAGGCGGAGGACTTTGTTCAAACAGGTGAAAGCTATCGCTTGACGTTAAAAAAGACAAATACAGGCTATCATGGATATGTTGAAGATGAAGAAGAATTTATACTCTATGGTGTTGACGAATTATTACAATTAGATAAAGACAACATTTATGTAGGATTTGCTGTGGCCAGAGGATGTAATGTGACCATAAATGATGTTGTATTTACAACATCGAATCCAAAGACAGATCCTGTAGCGATAGAAAAACCGGCAGAAAAGGTAAAGTATACAAAGAAAATTGACTCTCCAACGACTTCAGGAGATGAAGCATACGAATTTGTGTATGTATCTGATGTTCCGGGGACATTAACTGTAAAAAATCAACACAACCAAGTGGTGGTTGACCGCGTTGATATATTGGCGTCGGCTGATTTTGTAACAGAATTTACACTTGAAGAAGGCCTTAATCCTTATTTAGTGACGTTTATTCCGGATAAAGATTATATACCGGGAGAAAATCAAGTGCTAGATAGCTATGAACCGATTACGATGATTCATGAAGTGACATACAAATCATTTAATCAAGAGGTAATACATGTTGCTTCTAATGGAGTTGCCGATGGTGAAGGAACCATAGAATCTCCAGTGGATATTTATACAGCAACGTCCTTTGCGCAACAGGGGCAAACAATTGAACTTCTTGAAGGAGTATATTCAATGCCTCAAAGTCTTGTGATTTCGAGAGGAATTAATGGAACTGCAGAAGAGAATATTGTACTCCAAGCAAAAGCTGAAAAACGTGCAATTCTTGATTTTACTAATGCGGATGGTGGAATGGTCCTTTGGGGAAATTATTGGCATATTGAAAATATAGATATAACAAACACGCCGGGAAATACAAAAGGGTTACAAGTAGCCGGCCATAATAATGTGATTTCTGGAGTGAAGGCATATAATAATGGTGATACAGGGATTCAAATCAGTGGAACAAGTGCAGAGCCATTTGAGAAGTGGCCGACAAACAACTTAATCTTAAATTGTACATCGTATGATAATATTGACCCGGGGCAGAATAATGCAGATGGTTTTGCAGCAAAGATTACTGTCGGTGAAGGTAATGTATTTAGAGGGTGTATAGCCTACAATAATTTAGATGACGGTTGGGATTTGTTTGCGAAAATTGAGACCGGTCCAATTGGATCAGTAAGAATTGAAAATAGTTTAGCGTATAACAATGGAACGTTAACTGACGGGACGGGTAATGGAGACGGTAATGGATTCAAGCTCGGTGGCGATGGTATTGCTGTAGAGCATATACTGGTTGATTCAATAGCGTATAATAATAACAATGATGGTGTTACGAGTAACTCCAATCCGGCAGTTGTTGTAAAAAATATCATTTCGTATGGAAATCATGGTAAAAATATTACGCTTTATGGTAAAGGTGATGGAGAGCGAAAATTTGTAATGGACAATGTAATATCCATGAAAGGAGGCAAAGATGATGATATAAGTGAAATGCCGGAGTTGATGTCTCAAGGCAATTATTTATATTTTGGTGGAGAGACAATAAATAAATCTGGACAGAAGCTAAGGGACAATATTTTTGAGAGTACAGATATTACGAAAACCCCTGTAAGAGCCCTAAGCGGTGACATTGAGATGAATGGACTGTTTAAAATTTTGGATGAAGCATCTGATGATTCGACCAGTGTTTCAATGGATGAACCCAATGTTTATAGGGTTTTATCGGGGGATACATTAAGTGGGATTGCCCTCGAAAAATATGGAAGGTCTCAAAAATGGCGCGTAATATATGAAGCAAATAAAGAAACAATTAAGGATCCAAATTACATTTATATAGGCCAGAAGCTTATTATTCCCGAATAGTTTATGTACTATTATAGATAGGTGCTATAAAAATGTACCTATACTAAAATATTGAATCTTGTTTATTGGACAAATCATATGATAATATCAATCTTGTCACAGGGCAATTGTCAAAAATGACGAAGGCTCCATGAAAAATCAAATCTTAGGAGGATTAGTTTAGTGAAAACAAACAAAAGCAGTGCAATGAAAAAAGTATTAGTTTTACTAATTGTTTTATCTTTAGTATTCACAGCATGTGGATCTGAAGATGGGGGAACAACGGACACAGGAACATCAACAGACGCAGGAAGTTCTACAGACACAGGTTCAGATTCAACTGCAGATAGCGATTCAACAGATGACGGTGCAGCAACAGAATTTGAAAAACCAGAGAAAATTACAATTATGGTCGATGGTACATTAGTAACAAAAGCAAACGGCCGTGCAGAATTTGAAGCAGAGTGGGAAGCTTTAACAGGAATTGATTTAGAAATCATTCAACCGGACCATGATGCTTATACAGACAACCTAGGTCAAGTATTAGCAAGTGGAGACTGGCCGGATGTAATGTTACTTAACTCAGCTTACTATGCGGGTTATGCTGACGAAGGTGTTCTTTGGGACATGACCGCAGCATATGACAATTCAGATTTAAAAACACGTGTTAAAGATCAAGCCTTAGTTGAAGGATTAAAAATCGACGGTAGTTTATATGGTCTTTCACCAAGTCGTGGTAACGGATGTATTACTTATATCAAAAAAGCATGGTTAGACAACGTTGGTTTAGACGTACCTACAAATTATGATGAATATGTTGAAGTAATGGACGCATTTACAAATGGTGATCCAGACGGTAACGGAATTGATGGTGACACTGGTGCTTTATCAAGTGCAGGACTCATTGGTGAAGAGATTCCTTTCATTAACTATTTACCTGAATTTTATCAAGATGCATTCCCAAGTTTCTATATTAATGAAGATGGTCAATGGGCAGATGGATTTGTTCAAGATAACTTCATTGGTGCCTTAGAGCGTTTACGTGATGCTTACCAAGCAGGTTACATTGATAAAGAAGCGTTAACAAATGGTACAAGTGATGTTCGTAATAAATTCTATGAAGATAAATTTGGTATCTTTACTTATTGGGCAGGAACATGGGCAACAAACCTTAAGACGAACTTAGAAGCGAATGGTTTAGACGGCGAATTAATTGCTATGGAGCCAATTGAAGAAGTTGGAGCATATCTTGAGCGTCAAGCACCAACATGGGCAATTACATCACAAGCAGAAAATCCAGAAGCGATTTTTGAATATTTCTTTGAAACAATGTTAGATGGTGGATTAGGACAAAAATTATTTACATATGGAGCTGAAGGAACTCACTGGTCAACAGAAGGTGGAGAATTGCTTGGTGTAACATATGAAGATGGTCAATTCCATATGCTTGAGAACATGGAAAAAGCAGGAACATTATACACGAAAAACCACATTGATCCAATGATGGCGCTTACAAACTTCACAGAGTTTGATGATCCTGGTATTTTAAGTGTTGCAGAAGAAGCATTAGTATCAGCTAAAACATTCGGTGAGAATTCAAGACTAGTTGAGCTTGTACCTTCAAGTGAAGTTATGAGTCAATACAATGGTGATCTTGTTAAATTGAAGCGTGAAATCGTAGCGAACGTTGTACTTGGAACACGTACGATTGAAGAAGAAATGCAACGTTTTGAAGATGAAGGCGGTTTAGAGTGGTCACAAATGATCGTTGATTCATTAAACGAGTAAAATAGGATAAAATTCTAGAAGTTAAATTTAAAAGCGGAGTTTAACTCCGCTTTTTTTAAAAAAAGGAAGGAACGGTACTAAATGAGTTCACAAGTTGAAAAAATAGATTCTGATAAGATAGGCAAAAAGCCCTTATCAAAGCGAATATATGAACATCGCTGGTATTATTTATTATTCTCGCCTGTATTATTATTTGCCCTAACGTTTTATTATGCACCGATTTATGGCTTGCGTTATGCGTTTTATGATTATAAAGGAATCAAGGAACCGGTTTTTGTCGGTTTAGCAAACTTTGAAAAAATGTTTTCAATGCAAGGATTCTGGAATGCCTTTACAAATACTTTAGAAATTAGTCTTTTTAAATTATTTTTAACGACATTCATGTCGATTATTATGTCCTTGTTACTTAATGAAATATTTAACTTGAAATTCAAGAAAATTTCTCAGACAATTGTTTACTTGCCTCACTTTATGTCTTGGGTTGTAACGGCGTCGGTATTCGCATTGATTATGTCACCCTCACAACAAGGTTTGGTTAATGCTCTATTAACAAATCTAGGAATACTTGAGCAAGGACAAGAGATTTACTTTTTAGGAAGCGGTAAATGGTGGAGACCTGTATATTATTTCATCAATATATGGAAAGAAACCGGTTGGGGAACGATTATTTTTATGGCAACATTAGCAGGAATCAGCCCGGAATTATATGAGGCGGCTTCTATTGATGGTGCGAGTCGATTCCAAAAGATAAGATTTATTACGGTTCCGGCATTAATGAATACAATTGTCATCGTATTAATTCTAAATCTTGCAAAGATTATGAATTTATTTGAATCTGTTTTTGTAATGCAAAATGATGCGGTAATGCAACAAGCCGATGTATTACAAACCTATATTTACACACAAACCTTTAATAGTGGAGCACTACCAAACTACGGTTATACAACAGCGGTTGGTATGGTAAAATCTATTGTTGGTGGGCTACTCGTTGTCGTTTGTAACTATGCAAGTAAAAAAATCCGTGGACGCGGCATTGTATAAAGGAGAATAGAGATGAAGAAAAGAAAAATTACTACATTTGATTATGTCCTCAACATATTCTTTGCCTTAATATGTATTGCAATGTTGATTCCGCTATGGAAAGTCATGGTCGACTCACTTGATTTACGAACAGCTTATGGTATGAAACTATGGCCGGAGAAGTTTGGTTTTGATGGATATGCTTCCGTATTTACAAATCCAACATTATATCGTCCATTACTCGTATCTACAATATCGACGATTGCCGGTACATTCGTAGGATTAGGATTGTCAACATTAGGTGCCTATGTCTTAATTCAAAAAGAGATGCCGGGTCGAAACTTTTTCTCGGCCATGTTGTTGTTTACAATGATCTTTAATGGTGGATTGATACCGACATATTTGGTTATGAATAGTTTGGGTATTACCAATACGCTTTGGGTTGTTATTCTACTACCCGGTCTTAATGTATTTAACCTTGTACTTATGCGTAACTTCTTTGAAGGGATTCCCAAGTCATTATTTGAAGCAGCCTCAATTGATGGATGTTCGCCAATGGCCACTTTTTTTAGGATTGTACTTCCATTATCAAAAGCAGCACTTGCAGCAATTGGTTTGATGTTTGCTGTTGCCTACTGGAATGACTATACAACCTACAAAATCTATATTATCAATTCGGATTTATTTAACTTCCAAATGAAGTTAAGAAGTATTATCTTAGGTAGTGACTTACCGACAGCAACAGGATCAGCAACTGAGAATACAGTTCGTAATGCGGCAACAATGGTAGCAATCATTCCGTTTATGATTATTTATCCATTCGCTCAAAAATATTTCGTTACGGGAATCAACTTAGGAGCAGTTAAAGAATAATGAACAAAAAGCACATTTTTTGGGCTGGCGATTCAACGGTAAAAACAAATGATTTTAGTACATATCCTCAAACAGGCATTGGTCAAGCAATGCCTTTGTTTTTAGGAAAAGATGTGGTGGTACATAATCATGCGGAAAACGGCCGTAGCACAAAAAGCTTTATCGATGAATCACGATTAGCTGTCATTTACAATGAACTTCGAGAAGGCGATTTCCTATTTATTCAGTTTGGACATAATGATGCCAAAGAAGAAGATGAATCGCGATTTACCAACCCCTATGGTGATTATCAAGTCAATTTGGAGAAATTTATTAACGTAGCCAGAAACCGAAAAGCCTATCCGGTTCTTATTACCCCCTTATGTCGTCGATGGTTTGTGAATGAGACCACATTAGAAGAAAATATACATGGTCAATATCCGGACGCGATGCAAGAAGTCGCAAGAAAAATGAATGTTCCAATAATTGACTTATTTACAATGAGCAGGGCTTTTATCGAAAAAGCAGGAGAGACAAAATCAAAAGAGTACTTTGTGGAAGTGGACAATACCCACTTACGCTATCCGGGAGCAGTTGCTTTTGCAGACTTGATAGCACAAGGATTATATCAATTAGGCGGACCATACAAGGAATTATTGAACGAGGCTTATGATGATGAAAAAAGACTATAAAAACCCGATTATAAATGCAGATTATTCGGATCCGGATGTTATACATGTTGGAGATACGTATTATATGACTGCATCAAGTTTCAACTATACCCCCGGTTTACCTATTTTGATTTCAAAGGATTTGGTTAACTGGGAGCTTAAAAACTATGCCATAAAAAATATTGATTATCCAATGTATACCAAACCCGCGCATGCAAAGGGTGTATGGGCGCCAGCTATACGTTATTATAATGACTACTTTTGGATTTTTTATGGAATGCCCGATGAGGGGATTTTTATGATAAAAACCAAAAATCCGCTAGGTGAATGGAGCCAACCTTATCTACTATTGGAGGGTAAGGGATATATTGATCCATGTCCTTTTTGGGATGGAGACCGAGCATATCTTATCCATGGCTATGCAAAAAGTCGGATTGGATTTAAAAGCTATTTAGGTATTTTTGAAATGTCGTTGGATGCGACTCGCGTTTTGAGTGATGATGTCTTTTTGTATGACGGGACAAAAACACAAGAAACAATTGAAGGGCCGAAAGTATACAAACGAGGAGAGTATTATTATATATTTGCACCTGCCGGTGGCGTAACATATGGTTGGCAAACGGTGTTAAGATCAAAAGAGATAATGGGACCCTACGAAGAGAAGATTGTTTTACAACAAGGATCCACTCCGGTTAACGGACCTCATCAAGGTGGATGGGTTGAAGCGGAAGAGGGGAGCCACTGGTTTGTCCACTTTCAAGACCGTGGCATTTATGGTCGTGTTGTCCATTTACAGCCAATGCAATGGGAAGACGATTGGCCCATAATCGGAAATGCCGGGCAACCGGTCTTGTCGTATCAGATACCGGTGGAAAAAACGGATGGGATAAATGACTTAGCTACATCGGATGACTTTAGCAAGGAAGAGTTAGGTCTCCAATGGCAATGGTTTGGCAATCATACCAGCGAATTCTTCCAATTAGAGGCATCTAGGAAAACATTACGACTAAATTGCTTGAATGGACCGAATTTGTGGGAGACACCCAATATACTAACACAAAAATTTATGTATGATCGCTTTGATGTGGAGATTGAGATGGATTACAATCGTTTAGAGATTGGATCCCAAGCTGGATGTGTCGTTTTAGGAGGTCAATATACCTATCTTGCCATAAAAAAAGAAGAGAGCGGTTTTAAATTACTGCACGGTATATCAACAGGAACGGGAGCGTCTCGTGAGGAACATATTGTTGAAAGTATTGAGATTCATCAAACATCTGAAAAAATTCATTTATATCTTTCCCTAGATCAAGAAGAAGGTATAAATCAAATAAAAATGGCCTATGCATATCAAGGTATTCAAAAAACAGCATGTAAAACACTTTTCACACCGTCGGATGACACATGGGTAGGTTCTAAAATCGGTTTATATGCGATAGGAAATGCCGGAAGTGCCGATTTTAACTATATAAAGGTGGTGTCAAAAGACCATGATTGAACAAGTCATTATTAATGAAGAACTAGATACACTAAAAGAGATTTTAGAAGAGGCGCCGAGCCTTATTGAAAAATATACGACCAATGATATACCCTTACCTTTTATCGCAGCAAAAACAGGCAATCTAGATATGGTTAAATATATCGTTGAATATTCGAGAGCGAGTATGAATAGCAAGGATTCAAAATATCGCTCAATTTTACACTATGGCGTTATGTCAGGAAATATAGATGTCGTCAAATACTTGGTGGATAAAGTCGGAATGTCACCAACACAAGGGGATCAAGACTTAATCACTCCATTTGATATTGCAAGAGAAAAAGGCTTTAAAGATATCGAAGATTATTTTGCAAACGTTTGCGGTGCGCCACTTGATAGAATGTATCGTAATCCGATTCGTCGAGGTATGTTTCCCGACCCCTCAATTGTTCGGGTAGACGACGATTATTATATGGTGAATTCAAGTTTTATCTATTTTCCATGTATCCCCATATCCCACTCAAAAGATTTAATTCATTGGGAAATCATCGGTTATGCCATAACCAATTCTCAATGGGCCAATCTTGATGAATTAGAAGGTGGGCGCGGATATTGGGCTCCGGATATTTCCTACTATAATGGACGCTTTTATATAGCAGCAACCTATCGATTAAATGATACAGGAACAGTATATCGAAAACAAATGATTACATCCTCGAGTCACCCGGAAGGTCCATATGATAAGCCGGTCTTTATCGATGAAGACGGGATTGATCCGTCGATTTTCAATGATGATGACGGACGACGGTATATGTTGTTAAACCGGGGTGCCCGAATATTTGAACTGAATGCAGATGCGACAGCAAAAATATCTGAAGCACGATTACTCTATTATGGAGATCAAAAACGCGCACCTGAAGGACCCCACTTAATCAAAAAAGATGGTTATTATTATCTTTTTTTAGCTGAAGGCGGAACAGGTCCCGGCCATCGAATCACTGTTTCTCGAGCCAAGCACTTAGAGGATAATTTTAAACCGTGTCCATATAATCCCATTATGCGCCAATGGTTAGAAGAAGCCCCGATTCAACGATGCGGACACGGTAAACCGGTCCAAACCCAATATGGCGAATGGTACATGGTCTATTTATGCGGACGTTCTCTAGACGGATATACAATGTTAGGACGGGAAACTGCGATTGATCCGATTCAATGGACACCGGATGGATGGCCAATTGTAAATCAATTACAAGGCCCTAGTACTTTGCAGATTTTGCCTTCTATTGCTTCTGTGTCAACGGTGCAAAAGGGTAAAAAAAAGAATACGGATTTTATTGATAAAGATCAGAAGTTAAGCAAGGATTGGGTGTTTCCCAGACCACCTGAGTTTGATGGAATTTTCATTAATGGAAAGCAGATTGTGCTTAAGGGAAGCCAAGAAGAATTGCATAAAAAAGAAGCGAAAAATATTTTGCTTCGCCGACAAACAGAATTTGACTTTTCTGCTTCTGTCCTTATGAAAAATGTTCGCTTACGTAAAAAACAAAATGCCGGACTGACGTGTTATTACGATGAGAATACATGGCTTAAGTTTGGTCTGTTTTATGATCAAATTACCGGAAATAAACTTTCTGTTGTGGAACATATCGATCATCAACAAACTATAGCAGAGGAAGCGGTTGTCGTGCCTGATTCGGTTGAAAGTATTACCCTTAAAGTCGTTACAAAAGGTCTTAAACGTTTCTTTTATTACCAGTTTGATGACCAGGAACGACAATTATTGACAGGTCTTGATCATGTGAACTATTTAAGTGATGAAGGTATTCAGAAAGGAAAGCGATTTACTGGCGCTATGGTAGGTGTCTATGCGTATGGAGGTAAATCGGAATTATTTGTTTCGTTTGAAAAATTTAATTACCAATAATGATGGGAAGAAGAGCTATGAGTAAAAAGCGTATAGAAGATACTATACTAGAAAGTTTTAGAAAATATAATAATAAACCCAGTCGAATTTTGATTGGAATGTTTCACGGGAATTATTACCGATTTGCTTTGTCCGGCTTTTTTTATATTATAAAACATAGTCCGGCTTGGGTGATGCCCATTGTTATTTCCAATATTGTCAACGCAGTTATTTATGAGTCCGTCAATCCACAAGAGACAATTATATATAATGCACTGCTTATTGCATTTTTAGTGTTATTGAATATTCCGATGAACTATCTGCATATTCATTTTAGCTCAACAGCCGTGCGTGCAGTAGAAGGAGGTCTTCGTAGTGCCTTAATAAATAAACTGCAGCAGTTATCGATTCGCTTTCACAATAATATACAATCCGGACGGATTCAATCAAAAGTAATTCGTGATGTGGAAGCAGTACAAATGCTTTCATCCCAGATTTTTGTGAATCTGCTCAATATTACACTGAATATTTCTATTGCTCTTGTGATTACAGCTGTTAAGAATAAAATGGTGTTCTTGTTTTTCTTATTAACAATACCGGTAGCTTCCTTGACGATTGTCTTTTTCAGAAAGAGAATACGTCAACAGAATCATCTTTTCCGTAAGGAAGTGGAATCAACCTCTGCCCATGTTATGGATATGGAAGAAATGATTCCGGTGACTAAGGCGCACGGATTAGAAAAACTTGAAATGAGACGAATGAAAGAAATCGTGGAAAAAGTGTCGGAAGAAGGTTATCGACTAGATATTATTCAAGCAAATTTCGGTTCTGTCAGCTGGGCGATTTTCCAGCTTTTTCAGATTGGTGCATTGGTCTTCACAGGTTTTATGGTTTTAAGAGGTCGAATTCCAGGCGGAGATATTGTGCTTTATCAAAGTTATTTTACCACGATTGTGGCTCAAGTTTCTTCTTTGATTATGCTCTTGCCAACCATCGCAAAAGGATTAGAATCTATTAGCAGTATTGCAGAAGTTTTAAATGATGATGATACAGAAGATAATGCTGGTAAGCTTATAGTGGAAGGGGTTAAGGGAGAGTTTGTTTTTGAAGATGTCCATTTTAAATATACATCCTCCGATGAGCATGTGCTTCGTGGCATTAATCTGAATGTTAAACAAGGGGAAACCATTGCATTTGTCGGAGAATCCGGGGCCGGAAAATCAACCATTATGAATCTGCTTATTGGATTTGAGCTTCCGACACAGGGGTCCATAACCGTGGATGGGGTACCCATTGAATCGATTAATCTTAGAACGTATCGAAAGCATATAGCCGTTGTTCCCCAGCAAACGATTTTATTTTCCGGAAGTATTGAGGAAAACATTACCTATGGGATGAAATCCGTAACGAAGGACAAAGTGAACTGGGCGGTCAAAGCGGCAAATCTAGAAACCTTAATTCAAGAGTTACCCTTTGGTCTAGATACAAAGATTGGAGAGCATGGCAATAAGCTATCCGGTGGTCAGCGCCAACGTATTGCAATTGCACGTGCACTTATTCGTGATCCTAAAGTGATTTTATTTGATGAGGCAACCTCGGCGTTAGATAGTGTGTCAGAATCCTTGATTGTTGAGGCAATGGGACAATTAGTAAAAGGGCGTACCACCTTTATGGTCGCTCATCGGTTATCAACAATTCGAGGTGCCGATAAAATTTGTGTTCTAGATCATGGAGAAATCATTGAGTATGGCTCATACGAAGAACTTATGGCTAAAAAAGGCGCCTTTTATCACATGAAAAGCTTGCAAAGTTAAGTTTTAGACCCTTCAAAATAGCCATCAAATTCTTGGAAGAGTGTTTCTTCGATTTTCTTAATGAAAATCGAGAGATGTGTCTCATTATGAAAGGTGAGGTGAAAGTCAATAGACCCGATGCATTCGTCAATGAGATGTGTTTTTACATGAAGCCGATTGGGACGAATCCATGAACCATAAGAAAAACAATCTTGTTCATAGGCAGAAAATGTGGAGATGATTCCTCCACCAAAGCCAAAAGGAAGTCTAAATTCTTGCTTGTCTTGATAAAAAGTAAGTATACCTTGATTTTTTTCTGCATCAAAGGCTACAGCTATTTGATTAAAAGAAGAAGCATTGGGTTCAAGGATATAATGGTCTTGATAGGACCGTGTAATGACTTCGGAAGGGGTTGCTATGGATAAGTTCTTTAATTTGTCTTGGAGCTGTTGATAAGATTGAGAATCTTCACATAAAGGCTGATTACTTATAGAATCCAAAATATGCTCGTAGACAGCATTAAATATAATCGAATTCCCTTCTTTGAGGCTTTGTGTATCTGCAGTTGTTACAATAATCAGGTCATGTTTAGGATAACAAAGGGCATACTGACCACCCATACCATAACAGGCGTAACCGCCATGACGAATTTGCCAAAACTGATAACCGTAACCTTGTTGTTCTTCAAGGGTGGCACCTTTAATAAGCGTATCGGTTAGGTTTGAAGTTGCAGACAATAGATATGGATTGTGACTGCGTTGAGCCATAACTTTTTGTGCAAAGATTAAAAGGTCCATAGGACGTGCCATTAATCCGGAGCCACCCATGGATTCGCCAAAGGGATCATTAAGGACATAAGCCTCCGGACAAAAATCGGTATCTTTTAAAAAAGTGTCGCGTAGATAATCCAATACATTTTTTCCGGTCAGTCGTTTGACTAATGCGGCCAAGGTGTGACTTGCAGAGGTATCATAGTTAAAATGACTTCCGGGGCGGTGGCTAGGGGGAGTTACAAAAAAGCTTTTCACCCAATGGTCTCTCATATCATGTTTATAAGTTGTGCTTTGATGACAGGTTTCCATTTTTAGGAGATGTTCAATAGTCATTGTTTGCACATAAGGATGAATATCCGGCCGAGTATAGTCTTCAAAGTATTGACATATGGGATCTGATAACCGGACTTGTCCGGAGTGGACAAGCTCACCAATAGCAACAGAAACAAAGGATTTTGTCACTGAAAAGAGACGATGTAGGCTTTCAGATGTGTAAGGCGCATAATATCCTTCAGTAACAAGAGCACCTTGGCGATAGATTAAGACGCTGTGCATAGGAATGTTGGCTTCTTCGAGTGACTGGATGAATGAAAGTATTTTTGATGAAGATAAACCAACCGACTCAGGAGTTTTTTTTGTAAATGTCATAATTAGAGTTCCTTTCGAGCTTGATTTGGTGACATACCATATATTTTCTTGAATACTCTGCGGAATGTATGGGAACTATTGTAGCCAATTTGTTGATATATCTCTTGGATGGTTAAGGTAGTGCTCTTTAATAATTCAATAGCTCGTTCCATACGTTTGCGTTCTAAATAGCTTGAGAAATTAACACCCATTTCCTCTTTAAATAGATAGGAAAAATAACTTTCAGAAATAGGGAATTCATCGGCGATTTTATTTAAACAAAGGGATGGATCTTCAAAGTTCTCGTCGATATAGTCTTTAATTGTTTTGATAAGTTCATTACTGCTGGTTTTTTTCTCAAACAGCTTTCCGAGATGTAAAGCGAGGTCTTCACAGAGCTTTAAAGACATATGTTGGTCAAAAAGTGAATCAATAATCTGAAGTGCTTCGGCCTGCTCATCACTGTCTTTAATATCAAAACGAATTTTAAATAAGGTATTACGAATATCCGTTAATAAGTATTGAATCATATGAATCGGTAATGAACGCACTTCCATATTTTCATGACGTATAATTTCAAAAATTTCTAATATCTGACTGGTATTACCTGCGGTTACAAAATTCGTTAACTGACGTGTTAATTCAATGGGATAATAAAAACCGGGTGACTTCTCCTCGAGAGATATATAGCTTTTAATTGGAGTTTTTTTGGTTGTATAGCTTATAGCTTGCTTGGCCTGTTGGTAGGACTTCCATGTTGGCATAAGACCTTCATTCCAGTCGCCAAGACCTGCAAACGCCCAAATGGAATGGGATTTTACTAAGTCATCATGGAATGCAATAAATTGTTTTTTAATATATTGTGTTGATTCATGGTCTAAAGCCTCAGGATCACAGCTTAATAAGAGGGTGTATTCACGCTCATTAAGACTTAGAATATATGGAGGATCATTGAAGTAATCCGAGAGAGCCTCTTCGATAATTTCTTTATGGTGAAGAGTGTCCGGTCCGGTTACCATGGAATTATCCACCTGTAATTCGTATTGACTTAGATAAATAACTAAGTGTAAAATGGCGAATTTTTGATCTTTGCTGGGAATGTCTAAGTATTCTTGAGCGTAAGCAAGTTCTTCATCCCTTGAGATATTACCCTCAATAATTTTGTGAAGATACGTATCCATAATCAAAGGTTTTTGGTTTTCAACAAGCTCTTGTAAGCGTTCTTGATGACTTAGGGTGTTTTCTAACTCCGTGCCGAGTTGTGTAAAACGCTTCATATTTGTTCTGGATAAGAAGAGGAGTATAAAGGCACTCACCAAAAGTGAAATACCTAAAATTGTGAAAAATATATTACGGTATTGATAGAGCGAATAGAGGGAAGCATCTTTTGGCTGGACCAAAAAATAGTTCCAATTGTTAAAGGATGATTGGCTGTTTGTAATTAGCATTTCTACATTATTCATGGACGCTTCAGATAGCCCTTGAGCATCGTGTAAATTCAGTAATTCACTTTTTATAGTTTCATCAATAGGGGCGTTACTGATTGTAAAAACCGGTTGATTATCCTGATCGGTTACAAAAATAAAACCCTCTTGATATAAATTTAGTTCCGAAAATATTTCGGATAGTTGTTGGTGGTCGACTTCAAAGCATAATGAAGCAGGTATGTTTTGAACGGTATAGTTATCTAAAGGTAACATATATAGAAAGGCAGAAGCGTCGGAACGTTTATAGTTATCAATCGGTAAAAATTGATAATATACGTCTGAATTATTCACGAGTTCCATAAAGTTATCATAGTAAGGCAAATCATATTTTTGAACATAAAAGAAATAGCTATTTTGAAAAATACTTGAGGACAAGAAAAAATCCGGTTTGTTTAAGTAGATATATGCGTCGTTAATGGGAAGTGTGGCTTGTGTTAAGCCATATACTGACAAATCATCCATAGCATGATAAGCCTTAAGATAAAAATCACGTACACGATTTGTCGGTTGATTCGCTAAATAAACGATGTTGGAATTTTCGACCATTTGTCCGGCTAAAATCTCCATACGTCGTAAGGATGAATCCATATCTTGAATTGTTTTTTCCAACATGAAACGATTTTGAGCTTTGATTTCTTTGCTTACATTATCAATGCTTAGATTATATAAATATACACCGGTAATCAAAATCGTCACAATAATGGTGCTATATAAAAAAACGAGCTTACGTAAAAACTTTGTATTTTTTGACTTCATAGAAGTAACCATTCCTCCATAAGATTTTATCGGTAAAAGAGCCAATATAGCATGATTATACAGGAAGGAAGATGGTTTTGCAAGCGTCTTGTTAAAGCAAAAAAAATGAAAAAATGGAGCAAGATTTGACAAGAATATGGTAACGAATAGCAAGATTGGAAAAGAAATAACAATATGAATCTTGTTACAATGAATAAAAAACTATTTTTAAGTAATAAAGCAAAGAAAGGGTTAATATGAAACTCAAAGAAATTGTAAAAACAAGCCGAAGCATAAGTATCGAACTCGAAAATGATTCATGCGTCCATGCCCCGTTTTTCTATGATGTTTATGTGAATGGATGCTTGGCCATTGAACAAGATAATCAAAATGTGATTAGTTTATATAATTTATTTCCGGAAACGAAGTATCGCATCGAAGTGAAAATACAAAACGATGATGCGCCACTTGAACTGACGGTGAAGACAAAATCTGAAAGTGTACGCCTGAATGTACGACGCTTTGGTGCGAAAGGTGATGGACAACATTTAGATTCTATAAATATACAGGCAGCCATTGAAGCGTGTCCAAAGGATGGAAGTGTATATATTCCAAAAGGTATATATCTCTGTACACCGCTGTTTTTAAAGAGTAACATGACCATTGAACTCGACCAAGAGGCTGTCCTGATTGGTCACACAGATCGTTCCTTGTATCCTATTCTACCGGGATATACCATGACAACAGATGAAAGTGATGAGTATTACTTGGGAACATGGGAAGGGAATCCTCTGGATAGTTATGCCAGCCTAATAACAGGAATCAATGTTGAGAATGTTTCCATTATTGGAAAGGGTGAGTTTAATGGGAATGGAAGTGAAGGCGATTGGTGGAATGAGCCAAAAATCAAAAAAGGTGCATGGAGACCACGAACCCTATTTTTAAACAATTGTAATAATGTCATTGTTCACGGAATTACAGTAAAGAACTCACCCGCCTGGACAGTACATCCATATTTTAGTAAAAATCTTAAATTCATTGATATGAAAATAGAAAACCCAAAAGACTCTCCGAATACAGATGGATTAGATCCGGAATCTTGTGAAAACATTGAGATTATCGGTGTTCACTTTTCAGTCGGAGACGACTGTATCGCAATTAAAGCCGGAAAACTTTATATGGGACGTAAGATGAAAACACCTTCTAAGAATATCATTATCCGTAACTGCCATATGCAACATGGTCATGGAGCTGTTGTTATCGGTTCTGAAATGTCCGGTGGGGTTCAAAACCTTGACGTTGAACGTTGTATTTTTGAAAAGACAGACCGTGGCTTGCGTATCAAGACTCTGCGAGGACGTGGAAAGCAAGGACAGATCGATAATATCTCATTTAGAAACATTCAGATGTTAGATGTTTTAACACCCTTTGTTATGAATATGTTTTATTTTTGTGATCCGGATGGGAAGACAGAATATGTATGGTCAAAAGAAAAGTTAGCTGTTACAGAAGATACACCATACTTAGGACGCTTTTTGTTTGAGAATATAGAGTGTAATAAGAGTCACGTTGCGGCAGGATTCTTTGCCGGGTTACCGGAGCAGCCAATTGAAAGAATTGAAATGCGAAATATTTCTGTAAATTTTTGTGATGAAGCAATTGAGGATGTACCGGCCATGATGAGTTTTTGTAATCCGGTTTCAAAGCAAGGGGTTATTGCTCAATATGTCTCTGACCTCATTATGGATAATGTCACGATTGAAGGCAATGTAGGTGAAAAATATATATTAAATCATGTTGATAAGGTTACAAAATAAAGGAGAATAACAATGGAACAAAAACTGTTAAGTCAAATTCAAGCGTATTTAGACCAATTAATCGAGAAATCCGGCCCAAGCTCACCGGCTTGGAATATGGAAAAAATATTATCCGGAGCTGAAAACAAATGGAATTATATTGATGGCTGCATGATGAAAGCCATTCTTGAAATGCATGCAATAACCGAGGATAAAAAATATTTAGATTTCGTTGATCAATTTATTGATTATTTTGTGATGGAAGACGGTCAGATTAAAACGTACGAAAAAGAGACATATAATTTAGACAATGTCAATGAAGCAAAAGTACTCTATCCCTTATATGAGCTTACAGGAAAAGAAAAGTATCGAAAAGCGATTGATACAATATACGAACAAATCCAAGAGCAACCAAGAACACAAGAAGGTAACTTCTGGCACAAGCAAATCTATCCGAATCAGATCTGGTTAGACGGACTTTATATGGCTCAACCCTTTTATATGAGTTATGAGACAAAATATAATCACTTCAAAAACTATAAAGATATTATTCAGCAATTTAAAGTGGTTGAAGCAACAATGAAAGATTCAAAGACAGGGCTTTATTACCATGCATATGATTCATCCCGTGAAATGTTCTGGTGTGATCCTGAAAGCGGATTATCAAAGAATTTTTGGGGACGTGCTATGGGATGGTATGTTATGGCAATCTTAGATACAGTTGAAGAAATGGATGAGCAGATTTTTGAAGATTATCGCTATTTAATGGATTTGTTCAAAGATGTGATTGATGCATTACTTAAAGTACAAAGCGAAAGCGGCATGTTTTATCAAGTCCTTGACCGCGCAGATGTTGAGGGGAATTACCTAGAGACAAGTGCGAGTTCAATCATTGCATATGCCCTTTTTAAAGGCGTTAATATGGGAGTTTTACCGGAGCGTTATGTTGAATATGGATATAAAACATATGAAGATATTTGTCATCGCTATTTAAAAGAAGAGGACGGAAGATTGACATTAGGTGGAACGTGTCTTGTTGCAGGACTCGGCGGGAAAGAACGTCGTGACGGTACGCTTGACTATTATTTTTCTGAACCGGTTGTTGAAAATGAAGCGAAAGGTGTAGCCCCCTTCTTAATGTGTTATACGGAAATCTTACGATATGAAACATCAAAGAATTGATTTTTTAGGTGAAGATTGACGATATTCCTTTGGGCTTTGTCCCGCATAGGTTTTAAATTGTTTGTCAAAAGCGGAAACATTGGCATAGCCGAGCCGTTCAGAAATAATGCTGATTTGCTCACTTGTTTCCTTTAACAGGCGTTGCCCTTCAATAATACGTAAATGTTGAATGTATTTATTGATGGTCACGCCTGTTATTTTTTTAAAAGAACGGCTCAAATAATAAGGGCTAATATAAAACTCCTTGCTCAATTGTTCTAAAGATATCTTTTTCATATAATGGGTTTTTAGGTAATCAATGACTTGATAAATGCGTTGTTTTGCCATGTTTTTACTTGCAATTGTAGACTCGTTTTCTTCGATATAACGTGCAATATCAATGAGTAATGTCGTAAGTAATAACTCCAAGCGAGCCGTAAAAAAGGCCGATTGATCGGTGGCCTCATCAATCATCTCATTAAAAATCGATTCAACATGACTACGCATATCTGCATTTAATGAAACAATTTGACGTTTTGAAAAGGTTTTTTCAATGAGCTTTTCGTGTTGATCAACGGCTAAAAATTCCGGGCGGAAGCTGAGTAAGAGACGTCCGTGAGGAATGCCGGTATCAATGGTTTTATGTAAGATATAGGGAGGAATCATGACAAGTGAACCGGCTTCAATGTCATAGGTCTGATTGTTAATATAGTATTTTCTAGAACCTGTATTTAAATAATAAAGTTCGTAGGCATCATGAAAATGACAACTGCTCATGGTATACTTGCTGTATGTCTTTGATTTAATACGAAAATGGTCGATGACGTAATCGATGTCTTTAGTAATCATAATGCCTCCTAAATGCTTAGTTTCTTATATTTATTTTAGCATAGAAGAAATATAAGGACAAATAGAACTTTTACACAGAACGGTCACAAATCTGTCACATTCACAGCCTATAATTACATTATCAAATAAAACAAGACGCCTAACGATAATAATTAGGCTCATAGGAGGAATGATTATGAAAAAGTTATTAGTAACATTAACAGCAGTAGCAATGCTTGTTATGAGTATTGCAGCAGTCTCGGCAGCAGAAGTAATTACAGAAGATGAGACAAGCACAAGAAATATGGACGCGGAGACTTTTCTAGAAACACGATTAGAGCAATTAGACGAGGCCCTTGAAAGTGGATTGATTACACAAGAGCAATATGATCTTATGGTTGAACACATGACAGAACGGGCAGAGTCTGGTGTCTTTGGAAGAGGCCCGAATGGATATCTGAACAATGAAGACTGTGTTTTAGGCGAAGACGGCAATCTTCAGTTATTTAGAAATGAAAATTCAGGAACTAGAAACGGTCTAGGAAACGGCGTAATGCAACGTCGTGCAGATGGGACTGGTTTTGGTGGCGGAAGAGGTCAAGGCCTAGGTCTTTGCCATTAGATAACTCACCTATAGCTTTCCAATAGTAAGAAGAAAAAGGCGTATCGCAAATTGCGATACGCCTTTTTCTTCCTAACAAAACTTTAATAAATTTTTTTACCAAAGCATGATATAATATAGTCGCAAAAAGTAATATGGCTTTGAGAGGAATAATTTATGCGAATAATTAAAAAAATGCTTAGAGCATTGAAGCGGATATTAGGAAGCTTAATACGACTATCTTTAGTAGCAATGGCTGTTGTACTACTCATCAATGGGTATGTTGTATTAAAATATAAAAATCGAGTATTAACGGAAGAAGAAGCAAAAGAGAAAAATGTCGATTGTATTCTGGTCCTTGGAGCAGCCGTATGGGGAGGAACGCGTCCAAGCCCTATGTTGCAAGATCGACTCGATCAAGGCATAAATTTATACTATCTAGGAGCATCCAATCGAATGCTCATGAGTGGAGACCATGGTGGTCAATACTATGATGAAGTGAATGTTATGAAAAACTATGCCATGGATCAAGGCATTGATGATTCAGCTATATTTATGGACCACGCCGGATTTTCAACATATGAATCGATGGCACGGGCAAAAGATGTCTTTGAAGTTGAATCGGTGATTATTGTTACTCAGGGTTATCATCTATCAAGGGCTCTTTATGTAGCCAATGAACTAGGTTTGGATGCATATGGTGTGGCGTCGGATCCTAGACAATACAGTAATCAGATGTATAGAGATTTGCGTGAACTAGCGGCAAGGGTTAAAGACTTTGGAACATCGATGTTCAAGCCAGACCCTACGTATCTTGGCGAAGTGATTCCTATAAGCGGAAGCGGAGAAGCGACGAATGACTAGTTTAGGAGGAGACGTAGATGAATGAAAAAATGTGTCAATATTGTTTGTTTTATGATTATGATATAGAATTAGATGAGTATTATTGTACGATAAATCTTGACCAAGATGATCTTGAGAAAATGATGATGAGTCGACATTTGGAATGCTCTGCATTTCGCATGGGTGATGATTATACAATCGTGAAAAAACAAGGGAGATAAAGGGGAAGGAAGAAGGAGTCATTTACATGTACGAAAACAATCTATCCCAAGAACTTGCACAACAAGAAGTCAATTATAGTCTTCAACAACAAGACGAAAGCATCGAAAATCACACATATGTGGGTGAGGAGGTGCTTTTTTTTAAGCTCTGGATCTTTTCATTCCTTTCGCCAAAAGTATCCTTTTGTTTTAGAAAGCCTTAATCATATGCAAGTGTATTAAATCGCTGTAACAATTCTTGATATTCATTATAAGCATATCAAGATATTCAATATAGGTATTTGATATGGAGAGTTGGATGATCTACAATGAATATATCAAAAGGAAAATGATGCTAGAGTATTATGAAGTTGCGACAGGAGTAGGAAATGAAAATCAATGTAATAATTGGAGGACAAACATTTGCTGCGACGTTAGAGGATAACAAAACAGCAAATGTATTTTTGCAAATGCTACCATTAACTATAAAAATGGATGATGTAAACAGTAACGAAAAATACGCCGTTTTACCGAGTGTAATAAAAAATGAAACGGCAAGCAAAATCGGTAGTATCCAGGCAGGGGATATTATGTGTTATGATGAGGCCGGTCTTGTGTTGTTTTACGAAACATTTCCAACTTCTTATAGCTATGTGCCCATTGGACATATAGATGATACAGAAGGTTTGCTAGAAGTGATTGGTAGTGGTGATATAGATGTTCAGTTTTCAGGGCAGATCAACGATAATTAATGCAAGAGAAAATGGAGGTTGTAAATCATGTTAGGAAGTATTATTTATTCAAATCCAACAAAACTGTATTTTGGAGAAAATTCGATAGATTTTTTGAAGGAAGAGCTAGCAAATTATGGTGATAATGTCTTGCTCATATATGGTGGTGGTTCTATAAAAAAAAGCGGTCTGTATGACCAAGTTGTAAGTATTCTAAAAGCAAGTGGGAAAGAAATTTTCGAAGATGCAGGTGTTATGCCAAATCCAACCGTTGATAAATTAAAGGAAGGTTGCTTAAGAGCAAAAGAAGGTAATGTTGATTTTATTTTGGCAGTTGGGGGTGGTTCGGTTTGCGATTATGCTAAGGCGGTTTCTGTTTCAGCACATTGCGATGAAGATCCTTGGGAAAAATACTTTCTACGTATGGAAGATGTAGATAATAAAATTATTCCTGTTGGATGTATTTTGACAATGGTTGGAACTGGTTCAGAAATGAATGGCGGTGCAGTTATTACAAACCATGAAACAAAATTAAAAATCGGACATGTATTTGGGGAAAATGTATTTCCGAAGTTTTCAATTTTGGATCCGGTCTATACATACACCTTACCACAGTATCAAATGGTAGCCGGTTTTTTTGATATTATGTCCCACATTCTTGAGCAATACTTTTCTGGAGAAGATGATAATACGTCAGATTATATTATGGAAGGCTTGCTCAAATCCTTGATTCATAGTGCAAAGATTGCTGTCAAGAATCCAACGGATTATGAAGCAAGAAGTAATATTATGTGGACAGCAACATGGGCACTTAATACTCTTGTTGCAAAAGGAAAAACATGTGATTGGATGGTTCATATGATTGGACAATCTGTTGGTGCTTATACTGATGCAACACATGGCATGACACTTTCAGCAATTTCCATTCTATATTATAAATGGATTATGCCATATGGGCTTAAGAAGTTTGAACGTTATGCGATTAACGTTTGGAATGTTAATCCGGAAGGCAAGACTTCACTAAATATTGCTCAAGAAGGTCTTGAACGTATGGAAGCTTTTATGCAAGAAATCGGTGTGGTTTTGAGTATAAAAGAACTAGGTGTTACCGAAGAAATGATTGATGGTATAGTAGCCGGATGTCCTATTTTTAATGGTGGCTACAAAGTATTAGATGGTGAAGATATTAAAGAGATATTGTTGGAGAGCATGAAATAGAAGAAAACAAGTTCGTCAGAGAAGCTTTTTGTTTTGAGAACAGTCACTAGTAAGAATCTGATTTATGGAGAAGTTTATCAACATGGTAAAGTGGATATAAAAACAAGAGAATTGATTAATCTTGTAGTAGCCACAACCAATCAAACTATGGATGAAGTAAGATTACATACTAAAGCAGCGCTTAGCGTAGGTCTGAAACCTGCAGAAATCAAAGAAGCAATCTACCAATGTGGAGCTTATATTGGACTTGGAAAAGCACAGTCTGCAGTTGTTCAAGTGAATAAAGTTTTTAGGGAGAAAAATATAAAACTCCCGGTTGACAGTCAAAAAACAGTTACAGAAGAAAGTAGAGAGAAGTACTCACTTTTTGTATACTTTGTGCCCAAGGGGGATGTGAAAATCAGATTCGTACCCATATTTCAGGCAACATAACAGTCGGAAATAATAAGGGATTGAGTTCTGAATTAGTTTTGAATTTCCTTTTGTAGTTTTTCCAAAAATTTTTCTGCCACCTTAGAAAATACTTGATACTTCTTCCAAACAATATTTAAAGATGCCTCTAATCGAGGCTCCAGAGGTACAAAACAGAGATTGGAGACACTAGTTGTATTAACCAGTTTATCTAAACACAAGGCATAACCAATTCCTTCTTCCACCATGAGAGCAGCGTTGTAAATCAGATTATAAGTGGCCACTATATTTTGATTTTCAGAACCTCCGCGGATCCATCCCGATAATTCGTTTCCAGCAAGGGCCTGCCTAGAGCAAAGTAATGGTATGCCTATCAGGTTTTTCGGTCGAATACTATCTAAGGAGGCGAGTGGACTGTCCTTCTTCATAAGCAAGCCCCATGTATCTGTTGCTGGAAGACGCAGATAATCATACTTTTGAATATGAGCTGCCCCAATAATAATTCCGAAGTCCAGAAGTCCTTTATCCAAGCGTTCCAGTACATCATCGGCATTCCCGCTGTATAAATGGTATTGAATATGTGGATGCTCCTCCTGTAGTTTTTTTACTGTCTTGGCAATAAGACGCATGGCATCTGTTTCCCCACTTCCGATGTAAATGTCTCCGCTTATTACTTCATCCACACTGCCAATTTCTGTTTCTGTTTTATCCACTAATTCCATAATTTCTTGTGCCCGCTTGCGAAGAAGAATCCCCTCTTCTGTAAGCGTGACTCTTCGATTTCCGCGAATAAGCAGTTTTTTTCCCAGTTCATCTTCCAATTCCATGAGTTGTTTTGAAAGAGTTGGTTGTGTCACATTTAGGGTTTTTGCTGCCCCTGTAATGCTTTCTTCTCTTGCAATTGCTAAAAAATAACGTAATACTCGAAATTCCATCTTTTATTCTTCCTTTCTTGTTAATCATTCTTAAATTATAGTATAGCACTTTTTGATATTTATAAAAACTATGGGAAACTATTGTTTATAGGTATTTGCTATTGATGGTCTTTTCCAATATAATAACAAATAAGTAATTTGAACGAGCATAACTTTTATGCAGAAGAGATTAACATTTATTGACCGTTAGGAGAAAAGCAATGGATTTAAACGAATTTTTATACCATCTAAATCAAGGATTGACAGTTACTGGAGGCTCGGAGGTACACCGCCATATGATTGAGCTCAGCAATGAGGTCATGCGCCTCACTACTGAACTGAACAGTATTTATCATTCACCGGAAGAAATCCGCATTTTGATGGAAAAGATTACTGGCAAACCAGTGGATCAGTCTTTTGTTATGTTTCCTCCCTTCTACACAGACTGCGGTAAAAATATCACTATAGGAAAAAATGTGTTTATTAATGCGGGGTGTAAATTTCAGGATCAAGGTGGCATTACTATTGGAGATGGTTCCTTAATCGGTCACAATGCAGTTTTGGCTACGCTTAATCATGATATGGCTCCAGAAAAGCGGAGCAACCTACACCCTGCCCCCATTATAATCGGTAAGAATGTGTGGCTTGGTGCAAATGTAACGGTGCTTCCTGGCGTAACCATTGGGGATGGTGCAATCATCGCTGCAGGCGCGGTGGTGACAAAGAGCGTTCTAGCGAACACGATTGTAGGTGGAGTTCCTGCCAAATTCATTAAAAAAATTGATGATTCTGAAGGAAAACATGCTTGAAAAATTGCTGTCGTAAAGGACCAAATTAGTTAATGTACATATCCATATTACATGCTACAATACATTTAGATGTATTGAGCTCTAGGAGGTAAGGACATGTATGAAAACAATCTATCCCAAGAACTTGCACAACAAGAAGTCAATTATATTCTTCAACAACAGGACGAAAGCATCGAAAATCACACATATGTTGATGAAGAGGTGCTTTTTGACTTGGTAAAAAGTGGTGATATTCAGAAAGTTGAATCTTATGTTGAGAAGAGTCGGCCTAAATATCCCATGGTTATTGAAAATTCTATGAAGAAAAGTGAAGAATACATGGCTGTAGTTATGGTTGCACTTTTAGCAAGGGCTGTTTTAGAAGCGGGAGTAACAAGCAAGGAAAGCTTTCAACTAAGTGATGTATTTTTGAAACGTATTGCTAGATGTGAAGATGCTAAGAGTATAATCCAAGAAAGTAAGAATGCAATGATCGCCTTTACTCAACTTGCGGCAAGTTGCAAACAGCGCATTCAATCCAATAAATATGTTGAAGATTGTAAAAAGGATATTGCCATGAATATTTTCAAAAAAATCAGTCTATCAGATATTGCAAAGGATATTGGTATTGAAGAAAGCTATCTGGCAAGACTCTTTAAACGTTCGGAAGGTCTTACGGTAGGTCAATATATACAAAAAGAAAAAATTCATGTCTCTAAAAATCTACTCAAATATTCAGACCGATCCATTTCGGAAATCTCGGACTATTTGTGTTTTAATTCCCAAAGTTATTTCGGAAAACGATTTAAGGAAGTGACGGGAATAACACCCAATGAATATCGAAATCAATATCACGGCATTGAATTTTAAGGAGTAATAGTCAAGATAATGACAAAAAATTAAAAATCCTGATATACCTAATTTTGAAAAAGTAGTAGTGTATACTTGAGAATATAGAATAAGAAAGGGTGTTTAGGATATGAATGTAAAAGAAATCATTAAGCAACTCACGTTAGAAGAAAAGGCAGGACTATGCTCAGGTGCAGATTTTTGGCGAACAAAAGCAGTTGAACGCCTAGGCGTGCCTCAAATGATGGTGAGTGATGGCCCTCATGGACTCCGAAAGCAATCGGATGAAGCGGATCATCTAGGAGTGAATGAGAGTATCAAAGCGGTGTGTTTTCCAACAGGTGTAACGGTAGCCTCCTCCTTTGACAAGGACTTAATTCGAGTTATGGGAGAAACCATTGGTAAGGAATGCCAAGCAGAAAACCTAGGTGTTGTTCTAGGTCCGGCCATGAATATTAAACGTTCCCCATTATGTGGACGTAATTTTGAGTATTTTTCTGAAGACCCTTATTTATCAGGGACAATGGCGGCGAGTCAGATTAATGGGATTCAAAGCCAAGGTGTCGGAACAAGTATCAAACATTTTGTTGCAAATAATCAAGAGCATCGACGCATGAGTTCGAATTCAGTGATCGATGAACGAACCTTACGAGAGATTTATTTAGAAGGTTTTGAGATTGCTGTCAAAGAGGCCAAGCCATGGACTGTCATGTGTTCATATAATGTGCTTAATGGAGTCTATGCATCAGAAAACAAGCGACTACTTACAGAAATCTTACGTGACGAGTGGGGATTTGACGGTTTTGTTGTTAGTGATTGGGGCGCAGTCAACGATCGTGTTGAAGGAGTAAAAGCAGGGATGGATTTAGAAATGCCATCATCCTTTGGCGTCAATGATCAAAAAATTATTGAGGCAGTAAAATCGGGTGCCTTAAGTGAAGATGACCTGGATCGAACAGTGGAAGATATTCTGACAATAGTTGATCGTTATCAGTCGAATCGTAAGCCTGAGAGTGTGTTTGACCGAGATGCAGACCATGAAATTGCACGCAAAGTAGCAAGAGAATCCATGGTTCTCTTAAAAAATAAAGAGGTGCTACCATTAAGCAAAAACGATAAAGTTGCATTCATAGGAGAATTTGCCAAGAAGCCACGATTCCAGGGTGGAGGAAGTTCACATATAAATACCCATAAAACCAGTAATGCGGTTGAGAGTGCATGTGAATATTTAGGCCTTTCTCAAGACGAGTTTTTATATGCTAGTGGATATAGTATTGCAGAAGATACCATAAATCAAAAGTTAATCGACGAAGCAGTTCATATGGCCAAGCAAGTGGATAAAGTCGTTATCTTTGCCGGATTGCCGGATGCATATGAAAGCGAAGGCTATGACCGCACGCATATGCGATTGCCGGAAAGTCATGATGCACTGATTGAAGCTATAGCTCAAGTCAATGAACATGTGATTGTTGTGTTGCATAATGGATCACCAGTTGAAATGCCCTGGATTGATAAGGTTTCATCTGTCTTAGAAGCTTATCTTGCAGGCCAAAGTGTTGGTCAAGCAACAGTCGATATTTTATATGGTGAGGTGAATCCAAGTGGACGATTGGCAGAGACTTTCCCTAAACGCTTAGAAGACAATCCGTCCTATTTATTCTATGTGGGAGAAAAAGACACAGTAGAATATCGAGAAGGTGTCTTTGTGGGATATCGTTATTATGATGCAAAGAACATGGATGTACTTTTCCCCTTTGGTCATGGATTGAGTTATACAAGCTTTGAATATAAGGATATAAATATTAGCACAGCAAAAATGTCGGATACGGATACAGTGACGGTATCTTTACGTGTAACCAATACCGGGGAATGTAAAGGGAAAGAAGTTGTACAATGTTATGTCGTGCCACTCAAAAGCTTAGATGTCATCCGACCGATAAAAGAATTAAAAGGTTTTGAAAAGGTTGAACTTGAAGTTGGCGAAAGTAAGACAGTTGAGTTCACACTAGATAAACGTTCCTTCGCCTACTTTAATACAACAATTAATGATTGGTATGTGCCATCAGGTGATTATGAAATTGTTGTTGGAAAGTCATCCCGTGATATTCAACTAAGCGCTCATGTGGCGATTGAATCAACGGTAGAGATTCCAATGGTTTGTACAGCCAATACATTGATTGGAGACTTGCTTCAAGTGCCTGAAAAAGCAAAAGTGCTTGAACCCTTTATGCAAGAGATGGAGAAAGTCTTCCAAGGTGAAGAAAATGATGACATTGCAGCAGAAGCAATTACAAAAGAAATGAAGGAAGCCATGTTTAGATATATGCCTTTGAGAAACTTCATTAGTTTTGGTAATGGGCAATTTGGTCATGATGATTTAGAAGTACTTTTAAAAGCTCTAAATAACTAAAAAAATATAAAAGAAAAATATAAAAGACGATCTTACGGAAGATGATAAGGTCGTCTTTTTTTGTGTTGTGAAAAACAATATCAAATTATCCAAAAAAATAGCTTATATTTGACATGTAATCAACAATAATTAGTTAAAAATAGTGATAATTTAAAAGATGTTGTTAATATTTGCCTAAAAAATAAGAAAAATAAAGTTTATATTAGTAAAAATGCTTGACATCAACCCTTGCTAATTCTATACTGAAGATACTAGATCTTTTATCTAGACAATCAAATAAAAGGGATTAAAAGGAGGACGTTTTATGAAAAAAATGCGTATGTTAAAAGTAGTAACTGCATTGGTATTAGCCTTTACATTAATTTTGGCAGGATGCTCATCAGATGATTCCATGGATACAACAACAGATACAGATGCTGGAACAGATACTGCCCAAACTGACACAACAACAGATACAGATACAGATATGGATGAAGATTCAGATGAAGGAGATGTAGAAGGGACATTACCGCGTGATGAAACATTATATTTTGCCGGATTGCAATGGGGAGCGATTAATGGATGGAATCCATTATCGGATGATATGAACAATGCATTGCTTATTACTCAAACAGCAGCCGGAACGCGCGTTCCAATGTTTGAGACCTTATATATGTTTAACTTCCTAGATGGATCCATGCAACCCTTATTAGCAGATGGAGATTTTGAATGGAATGCAGATCGTACATCGGTTACAGTAAACTTAAAAGATGCTGCAAAATGGAGTGACGGAACTCCCATAACTGCTGAAGATGTTGTATATACATTTGATACAATTGTAAAAATAGGAAATGGACAAGGGAATAGTTTAAAGCCCTATATTGAGAGTGTTGAAGCTCAAGGCGATAAAACAATTGTCGTTAATGCGAAATTAACAGACGACGGTATAGCAGAAAACACGTTGATGGTTGAGCAATATCTAAGTACAACCTATGTTCTTCAAAAAGCGTGGATTCAAACCGTTGAAGAACGAACAGGTGGAGACCCTGTTGCTATGAAGCAAGATCCAGGAGAAGATGTTGTATATTCTGGAGCCTATGGTCCATATTTTGCAAATGATCAACGTGTTGTCGTTGTTCGCAATGAAGATTATTGGGGACAAGATGCTTCTATGTGGGGATCCTTACCACAACCAACATATTTAGCCCATACGATTTATGTTGACAATGCTGCAGGTGAAGTTGCTTTTAAAGCAGGCGAAGTGGATGTGTGCCAACAATTTATTCCAAATATTCAAGATTTATGGTTAAAAGATAATCTTCCGATTTCGACATATTTAGAAGAAGAGCCTTATGGTATTTCAGGTTCTCTTCCGACAGCATGGTATAACTTGGATGTTCCGGCATTACAAAACGTCGCTATTCGTAAAGCCATTGCATTAGCTGTCGACTATGATGCAATCATTTCAAACGCGATGACAAATCAATCACCAACATTTGATGCGGTTCCTCGTTCACTTATGAATCCAACTGAAGGAGAACAATCCATGTACAGACAAGAAGCTGTAGCAGATCTTCAATGGGCAGGTAATGACATTGATGGAGCAAATGCCCTTCTTGATGAAGCAGGAATTGTTGATACAGATGGTGACGGCATTCGTGAATTAGACGGAGAAAACTTATCCTTTAATGCAACATGTCCGAATGGCTGGACAGACTGGATGGCAGCAATTGAGATGGTTGCAGCAGCAGGCGAAAAAATTGGTATCGAGATTACCAGTGAATTCCCTGAGTGGTCAGTTTTTCAAACTGTTGTTACAGCAGCAAGTCAAGATCAATACGACATATTCATGATGTGGACAGATGGCTCTGCTCCGACACAACCATGGGCACGTGTACGACAATTAATGAGTTCAGAATATAATGGTATTGAAGGTAACTGGTCCGGAAACTGGGGACATTATGCCAATGATCGTGTTGATGAAATCATTAGAGCGATTCCAAAAGAAACTGACATGGACGCCTTACAAGATTTATATACAGAAGCTGTTGAAATATACCTAACAGAAGTTCCTTCATTTACACTTATGTATCGACCAAATAATTTCCATGCAGTCAACGAGTCTGTCTGGACAGGTTATCCTGAAGCCGGTGATGGCAAAAACGTTCCACCAAATATTATGGTTGACGGATACAGTATAGCCGGATTATATGATTTGAGTTTGGTTCAGTAAGTTTAAAACTATCAGCCGTGCTGAGTCAGCATGGCTGATTTTCTAAACAAAGGAGGGACATAAATGAGTGGCTATGTTAAGTATTTTCGCAAAAAAATCATTTGGTTTTTAATAACTTTTTTTGTCGCTGTATTATTGAATTTCATATTACCAAGATTAATGCCGGGAGATCCTGTTGCGGTTATCACAGCTAGATCTGCACAGGGAATGTCAGAAGCATCAGCGGTAAAAGAAATGTATGATAACTATGCTGAACAATTTGGTGTGAATAAACCCATGTATGTTCAGTTTTTCACCTATTTTGGAAATGCCTTAACCGGAGATTTAGGATTGTCGTTTAGCCAATATCCTAGAGAAGTTTCAGATATTATTGGTTCAGCAATCTGGTGGACCGTTGGCTTGCAGTTGCCTGCAATTATTGTTGGATGGTTCATAGGAAATATACTCGGTGCATTGGCGGCATATATTCGAAAAGGATTTGATAAAGTTCTATTGCCGGTAGCACTATTTTTAAGTAGTATTCCTGCGTTTGGTATGGCTGTTATTTTATTAGTCATATTTGCATTAAAATTAGAGATTGCTCCGACTTCAGGTGGTTACGCATTTGATATGCTTCCCCACTTTAGTTGGGATTTTGTAAAATCGATTATTCGCCATTATCAGTTGCCATTTTGGTCAATAGTTGTCTTTGCAATTGGAGGACAAGCTATAGGTATGCGTTCAATGTCGATTTATGAACTCAATGCAGATTATGTAAAGTATAGTCGATTTTTAGGAATTAAAGATCGTAAAATCGTTGGCTACGTATTTCGAAATGCCATGTTGCCACAGATAACAGGATTAGCATTATCCCTTGGAAGTATGATTGGTGGGGCCTTAGTTGCCGAGATTATATTCAGTTATCCGGGTTTAGGAACAACCTTACTAAGCGCTGTAACGACATCGGATTATCCACTATTATCAGCTACAACATTAATTATTACAATTATGGTATTAGTAACGACATTCACTTTGGATATTGTTTATGGCTTTGTTGACCCTCGCGTCAAAGCAGCCCAATTTGACGAATAGGAGGCGAAAAATATGATACGAATAATAAAACAAGTATTTCATTCAAGTAAATTTCTTTTTGGTTTTGTCGTGTTAATGTCCATTCTTCTATTAGTCATTATTTATCCCTTTATTAATCCGGGAAATCCACTAAAAACAGTGAGCATTGGAACCTTCGCTCAACCGGGAACCTATGTTTCAGTATACGATTCGGTTGAATCAACAACCCATACTTTAGTTATTGAAGGGTCAGCCGAAAAACGATTGGATGCTGCACTTAGTATGGAAGATCGTGTTGAAATGATTCTTTGGTTTGAAGCCATGGAAATTGATATTTCTGAATTGGATATAAATGATACAGACGCACTTCTCGCTTTGTGGAAAGAACATTACGACCCGGCAATTCGACCACCGGGAATGACCAAAGCAAAGAGAAACTATTATGCACGTGTCGATGCCAGTATTGACGGTATTTTGAATACAGAGTTGAAATATTTAGCGAGAGAAGGCCAAGAAGGTTTAGAAAGTGTCAAGGAAATTAAAGGAACAGACTATGTAAATTTAAACAACGTAGCTAATGTTGTTCGCTTGCCACTAGGAACAGATAATTTTGGACGGGATGTACTTAAGCAACTCGTTGCAGCAATTAAAACATCAATTATGATTGGGCTTATTGCCGGAAGTATTGCGACCTTTATAGGTTTGTTTTTAGGCTTGCTGGCAGGATTTCTTGGTGGAATTATTGATGATATTATTATGTTTGTAACCAATATATTTACAGTTATTCCCGCCTTTATTCTATTGATTTTAATATCTTATTCTATAGGCCAAGATCAACGGGGAGCTAAGACTGTGGCTATAGTTATTGGATTTACGAGTTGGATATGGACAGCCCGTGCTGTGCGATCGCAAGTTATTTCCTTAAGAAATCGTGACCACGTTAATTTAAGTAAATTATCCGGACACAATTTATGGCGTATAATTCTAACAGATATTTTACCATACATAGCGTCTTATGTTGTTATGGCTCTTATCCTTCAAATATCCTCAGCGATATTGGCTGAAGCCCAATTATCAATGTTAGGACTAGGACCAAAGACAACGGAGGTGCCGACACTTGGGCTAATGATGAACTGGGCAATGCTGTACTCTGCACACTTAAGTGGATCTTGGTGGGCATATTTCCCCGTTATTTTGACCATCGCTTTAATTTCATTTTCCCTTAACTTAATGAATACAGGATTAGATCAAGTCTTTAATCCGACGCTAAGAGATTAGGAGGTCGATTATGGGAAAAATTATGCTAGAAGTCAAGGATTTAAAAACAAAATATATTACACGATTCAATGAAGATATATATGCCGTGGATGGGGTAACGCTTCAGTTAGAAGAAGGGAAATCACTCGGTATAGCAGGAGAATCCGGGTGTGGAAAGTCAACATTAGCTTTGAGTTTAATGGGCTATTATTTTCCACCCCTTCATTACTCATCAGGTGAGATTATTATTGATGGTCAGACGATTTCACATCTAGACCCGGATGTGGTTCGTAAAAGAATATTGGGTCGCGAAGTTGCCTATATTCCCCAAGCTGCAATGAATGCATTAAATCCGACGCAAAAGATTATTCGTTTTATAGAAGATGTTGTACATGCCCACTTTCCTAAAAAAACAAGGCAAGAAATTTATACAATGGCAAAAGATCGATTTGAAGAATTAGGACTACCTGCAAAAGTTCTTAATCAGCATGCTGTGGAGCTTTCAGGAGGTATGAAACAGAGAACGGTTATAGCTATATCAACGATTTTATCACCCAAAGTACTTATTGCGGATGAACCCAGTAGTGCCCTTGATGTAACCAGCCAGAAAAAAGTAATTAAAATGTTAAAAAGTTTAATGGATAAAGGGTATATTCGGTCCATGATTTTTATCACCCATGAATTGCCATTATTATATAATGTGACCGATGATATTATGGTTATGTATGCAGGAAAAATTGTTGAGCGAGGTTCAGCTAAGGAGATGGTTTTTGATCCGATGCATCCATATTCTCATGGATTGATGGGGTCGATTATAGTTCCTGAAACAGGGGTTAGAGAACAAGAATTAACAGCGATTCCGGGAACGCCACCAAACCTTAAGAACCCACCCAAGGGATGCCGTTTTGCACCACGATGCCCCTTTGTTAAACCGGAATGTGTTGTTGGAGATGTGGAAATGAGAACATTTGATGAACACCGAAGTTATCGATGTGTTTTGGGCGTTGACGAATTAAGGGAGGCGTACAAAAATGAGTGATAAAAAATTATGTTTAAGTGGAAAAAATTTAACCAAAGTCTTTGGTATGGGTGACAAAAAAACAGTTGCTGTGAATCATATTGACTTTGCATTTGAAGAAGGCGAATTAGTCTCTATTGTTGGAGAAAGTGGTAGTGGAAAAACGACGCTGGCTAAAATGCTTCTTGGTTTATTAAAAACAACAGAAGGAGAAATTTACTATAAAGGTGAATTACGCGATATTAGTACGCGAAAAAAGAAAAAAGAATACTGGAAAAATATTCAAGCAATATTCCAAGATCCGTTTTCATCATATAATGTTTTTCACAAAATCGACACAGTGTTACTAGATTGTATTAATATGCGAGGAGATAGAGGATTACCTAAGGCAAAAAAAATCGAGTTGATGACAGAAGCATGTTCCTTTGTGAATCTTAAGTTCGAAGAATTAACCAATAAATATCCATTTGAACTGTCAGGTGGACAAATGCAACGTTTAATGATTGCACGAATTTTTTTGTTAAGGCCCAGTATCTTATTGGCGGATGAGCCGACATCCATGATTGATGCCTGTTCAAGAGCAACGATTTTAGATATGTTGATGAAACTACAAAAAGAAATAGGAATGACCATTATATTTATTACCCATGATATTGGCTTAGCCTATTATATATCGGACCATGTTTTTATTATGGAAAATGGAAATATTGTGGAAAGAGGGACTGCGGATGAAGTAATCTTATCTCCAAAGGCTGAATACACAAAACGTCTTATTAGTGACGTTCCTAAAATTCATGAAGAGTGGGACTTGAGCACAGTATAAGCTGTTTTTAGAATGTAAAGAGAGGAGTGCTCAACGTGAAAATGATTCGCAGACTTAAGATTAGCCAGAGAATTATGGCTGGCTTTATTATTATGAGTATTTTGTTGCTAATCGTCAGTGTAAATAGCCTATTAAACTTTGAATTGATTAATAATGATGTCAATATTGTCAATAAAGTATCCCAAGCAAAGTATCATACATTATTAGCCAGAGAAACGGTGAGGAAATATGAACTTACACCGGATGAAATATTGGTAGATAGTGTTAATGAAGAAATTCAGCAAGCAATACATTATGCGACAAGTAGTATGGCAGATATGCAGAAAGATCAGGACAAAGAAGCAATGACGAATTTGGTAACATTGCTGAACCAATTTGGTCAGGCCTTTAACAGTGCGGTTGATATACAAAATCAAATGAATGAAGCCATGCTTGTACGACAAAGTAGTGCGTTCGAAGCCTATTCTCAAATGGATCAAGTACTACGTATTCAAGACAATTCAGTGACATATCAAAGCGATATTGACCCTATGGAAGAAGCTTTTGATGTCTATAAAACGGCTTATAATGGCTTTGATTATTTTCTTAAAGGTGAAGTTGAAGTTGGAAATTA
>ASRL01000011.1_pt1 | contig 77722 bp, 84 predicted proteins | sample 692978 | NCBI WGS metagenome assembly ASRL01 (sample SAMN02169241, study PRJNA158439) | bioreactor metagenome | isolation source: day 67 sample from continuous culture bioreactor inoculated with sediment... | place: Germany: Bremen | reverse complement strand
CTTATCTATTTTAACTTTTTACAGTTATCTTAGTTATGGGCTTTTTTTTTAGCCTTCGTTTTTTATTCTGCCTTATATTTACTTTAACTTTGACTATTAATATATTATTAACTAAATTTCGATAAAATACCTAAACATTAAAATAAGGAATTTAAATGCTATTATCTTTAAAGCAGAAGATTATAGACTATGTATTTACTGTATCCAAGCAACCAATATTATTAAAAGATTTATTAATTGCGAATTCACAATATTTAGAAAAGTTGCATGTAGATCCTGTTAAATTAGGTTTTAGGCTAAAGGTATCTAGAGCATACTTAGTATATATAGTTTTAGTTATTTTGTTTACAGTGCCTTTTACTACTATAACACATAATTTATTTGCAAATCTAGATCCTCATGTATCAATAATAGTTGCTATGGTTTTAACAGCTGTTGTTTTTATTTTTTTTAACTTCTTTAGAGTATGGTTAGTTGATCAAATAGCACTAAGTCAAATAAAAAAAGGTTGGCAAATACACTTCCCTTTTTTCCCTTATAAAGAATATAATAAAAAAATAAATGAAATCTTTCAGCAATCAAATAAATTAGAATTACAAAAAAAAGATTTACAAAAATATATTTTAGATAATCTAGCTGACTAGATTATCTATCATAAAGGGCTTTTGCCTTAGGGTTATTGATTTTTTTTAATTCCATATCAACATATTTTCCTAAAATATTTTGATTAGAAGTAAATGCTAAAGTTTGTTTTCTTTTTAAAGGAATATACTCATATATTTCAAATCCAGCTTCATACATAGATAATCTAACAGGCGTTGCAATAGAATATGTAGTAATAATAGTATTTTCTTTTGATAAGTTGTAGAGTAATTGAAAATACTCCTTAGTCCAAAGTTCATAATTAACTTCGCTTGAAAAAGCATCTTGGTAGATAATATCAAACTTAATATCTAAATTTTTTAAATATTGTTTTGCATCACCTAAATGAATTTTTATTTCAATTCCTTCGTCTTTATAATGAAAAATTTTACTTAATTGCTTTATTATTGGTATTAGTGAATCAAACTCTTTGGGATAAGTAAAATTTTTTAAACTATTAATTAAATTTTCATCTAGTTCTGGAGAATAAATATTTAGTTTTGTTTTTATATTGTTTTTTTTGATGTAGTAAATAGTTCCTAATGTATTATATCCAAGACCAAAACATATATCTAAAATATTTAAGTTTGCTTTATTTTTATGGAAAGTAAATGCAGGAATTACATGTTTTGATAAAGTTTCAAAAACAGCACCATCATCTATATTATGATAATGCTGGTTATACTTATTTGAATAAAGTGTATTTGAACCATCTTTTGTAGTTACAACTGAATACACTATATTTCTAACTCTTTTAATTTATCTTCAGGTAAGAATAATTCTTTGTTTGACATTACTCCAATCTTTGTATCTAAAATGTCTTGAGCTATTTGTTTTGCTTCATCTAGTGAGTGCATTGTATATGTACCACATTGAAATTTATTTAATTCAGGAATATCATTTTGTGATTTTACTTTTAATACATCTTCCATAGATTCTTTCCATGCAGTTGCGACTTCTTCTTCACTTGGATTACCAAGTAAACTCATATAAAAACCTGTTCTACATCCCATTGGTGAAACATCTATAACTTCTACTTTATCTGAGTTCAAGTGGCTTCTAATAAAACCTGCAAAAAGATGTTCTAATGTATGAATCCCTTTTTCTCCTAGCATTTTTTCATTTGGAACACAGAATCTTAAGTCAAATACAGTTATAACATCTCCTGATGGTGATTTCATTGTCTTTGCAACTCTAACAGCTGGTGCTGGCATAATTGTATGATCAACTCTAAAGCTATCTAATAATGGCATTTTAAACCTTTCAAATTTAATTATAATATTAATTTTAACTAAATAAAGGTAAATGAGTGATTAGTATTAAGAAGTAGTATATTTTAAAAGAATATGAGAAAAAGAGGTTTTAGTCCTCTTTCTCTTCTTCTTTTATATTTTCAAGTTCATCACTATAGTCCATAGTTGACCATCTTTGAAGTTGTCTGTATCTATATTGTGCATCTTTTTTATTCTTTTCAAGTAAAAAGTTTGCATGTTCAGGATTTAGTTTTTTTAAAGATCTATATCTATTCTCTCTTAATAAAAACTCTTCATATTTTTCCCATTTTGGTTTTTTACCAAAAATCTTAATAGGATTTTCTCCTTGTTTGATTTTTCTTGGGTCAAATGTATAAATTGGCCAATATCCTGTATCAGTTGCAAGTTGTCCTTGTTCAACTGACTTCATTAAACCACCTTGAATTCCATGGGCAATACAAGGAGAGTAAGCAATAAGTAAAGATGGACCATCATACTCTTCAGCTTCTTTCATAGCTTGTAATGCTTGTTTTTGATTTGCTCTTGAATTAATTTGTGCTATATAAATATTGCCATATGTCATAGAAATATAACCTAAATCTTTTTTAGCATTAGATTTACCATCATTTGTAAAATCTGCAATTGACCCAGCACGTGCAGATTTTGATGATTGACCACCAGTATTTGAGTAAACCTCTGTATCAACTACTAAGATATTTACATTTGCACCAGTTGATAAAACATGGTCAAGTCCACCATATCCAATATCATAGGCCCAACCATCTCCACCTATCATCCATTGAGATTTTTTAACTATAAATTTCTTTAAGTTTAAAAGATCTTTTACACCTTCTAAATCTTGATTTACTTCTAATTGTGGAACAAGTTTATCTCTAATCTCTTGTGTTTTAGTTCCATTATTTCTATTCTCAAGCCACTCTTTATATAAAACTTTTAATGGATTATTTACTTTATCCATAGTTTTTATCATAATTTGTGCAACTCTATTTCTAATTGTCTCCATTGCTGCATACATACCATATCCAAACTCTGCATTATCTTCAAAAAGTGAATTTGCCCAAGCTGGGCCTTCACTTTTCTCATTTTTTGTATATGGTGTTGAGGGAGCAGAACCTGAATAAATTGATGAACAACCTGTTGCATTTGCAATCATCATTCTATCTCCAAATAATTGTGTTGCTAGGGTAATGTATGGAGTTTCTCCACATCCAGGACATGCTGAATGATATTCAAATAATGGTTGTGCAAATTGTGAATTTTTGACATTAGAAGCTTCTACTAAATAGTCTTTATACGATACATCATTGAATAAGTAATCAGCATTCTCTTGCTCATGATTTTGATCTTCTTCATTATATGGAACCATTTTAAGAGATTTTTCTTTTGTAGGACAGATATCAACACAGATATTACAACCTGTACAGTCTAAAATAGAAACTTGAATTTTATATTTTAAATCTTTCTCTTTAAACTCTTTCCCTTTTGCATCTAATGCTTGATTTTTTATTCCCTCTGGTGCATTTTCAAACTCTTCTTTATCCATTAAGAAAGGTCTAATTACTGCATGTGGACATTCAAAAGCACATTGGTTACACTGAATACATGTATCGCTGTTCCATTTTGGAACCATTGTAGCAATACCTCTTTTTTCATATTTTGTTGAACCATTCTCAAAAGTTCCACACTCCATACCAAGATCAACAATTGTAGATACAGGTATTTCATCACCTTTTGCTGCGTTTACTACTTTTGCAAATTGTTCAACATACTCGCTTCCATTGTATTTTGAATTAATTGTTAAAGAACCACCTTCAAGATTTGACCACTCTTTTTTTACTTCTACTTTTTCAACTCCATGTTCTCCTTGGTCAATTGCTTGATAGTTCATATTTACTATCTCTTCACCTTTGTTTCCATATGCTTTTTTTGCATACTCTTTCATATACTCTTTTGCTTCTTCATATGGAATAACATTAGCAAGTTTAAAAAATGCTGCTTGCATAATAGTATTTGTTCTATTTCCTAAACCAATATCATGAGCTAATCTTGTAGCATTGATTATATAAAAGTTTATATTTTTATCTGCAAGAAGTTTTTTTACTCTACTTGGTAGTTTGCTTTCTATTTCTTCTTTTGAATGAATTGAGTTTAATAAAAATGTACCATTCTCTTTTAATTTATCAAGTACTTCATATTGTTCTAAATAAACCTCTTTTGAACAGGCTACAAAGCTTGGATTTGATACAAGATAAGTTGATCTAATAGGGTTTTTGCTAAATCTTAAGTGTGATCTTGTATAACCACCACTTTTTTTAGAATCGTATGCAAAATATGCTTGTGCATAAAGATCTGTTTTATCACCAATAATTTTTACAGAGTTTTTATTTGCACCAACTGTTCCATCTGCTCCAAGCCCATAAAATAAGCATTCTGTTACATCTTCAACAACAGAAATATTCTCTTTTACATCAATAGAAGTATTTGTTACATCATCAATAATACCAACAGTGAAATTATCCTTTGATTTATTACTTGCTAAATTATCAAAAAGTGCAATAATTTGATTTGGAGGTACATCTTTAGAAGAAAGACCATATCTTCCTCCAATAATTTTTGGTTGATTTTTTTGCCCATAAAATAATGTCTTTACGTCAAGATATAATGGCTCGCCTAAACTTCCAGGTTCTTTAGTTCTATCAATTACACATATTCTTTCAACACTTAAAGGTAAAACATTCATGAAATATTTTGCAGAGAATGGTCTATATAAATGAACACTTAAAAGACCAACTTTTCTATTCTGTGTTTTTCTTAAATAATCAATTGTTTCTTTTATAGATTCTGTAACAGAACCCATTGCAACAATAATATCAGTTGCATTTTCATCTCCATAATATGTAAAGGGAGCATAGTTTCTACCTGTAACCTTTGAAATTTCACTCATATATTCATTTACAATATCAGGAAGTGCATTATAGTATCTATTTGATGCTTCTCTTCCTTGAAAATAAATATCATCATTTTGAGCTGTTCCTCTTGTAATTGGTGATTCAGGGTTAAGTGAACTATCTCTAAATTTTTGTACAGCATCATAATCAAGAAGTTTATCAAATACTTCATATGGCATTACTTCAACTTTATTGATTTCATGAGAAGTTCTAAATCCATCAAAGAAGTGTAAAAACGGAACTCTTCCTTTTATAGCACTTAAGTGAGCAACACCTCCTAAATCCATGACTTCTTGTACAGAACCAGTTGCAAGCATTGCAAATCCTGTTGCTCTTGTACTCATTACATCTTGATGATCACCAAAGATAGATAATGCATGAGTAGCTAGTGCTCTTGCACTTACATGTATAACTCCAGGTAATAATTGTCCAGCAACTTTATACATATTTGGTATTTTTAAAAGTAATCCTTGAGAAGCAGTATATGTAGTAGTTAGTGCTCCTACTTGCAATGAACCGTGAAATGTTCCAGCAGCACCAGCTTCACTTTGCATCTCTATTACTTTTACAGTAGATCCAAAAAGATTTTCTTTACCTTGAGTGGCCCATTTTTCGGTTATATCACCCATTTGTGATGAAGGTGTGATAGGATATACTCCAGCAACTTCTGTAAAAGCATAAGAAACATGTGCAGCAGCTTCATTCCCATCCATAGTAGCAAATTTTTTTATCATTATCTATCCTTAAAATACTATCAATTTTATAAATAATAATTAAAGTTGACTTAATAAAGTATTAATTCTTAGAATAATAAGTTTAAATTAAAAGTACTATTTACAGATGTTACTTATTAGTTTTACAGCATCAAATGAACTTTTAGTAATAAAGTTTGTATACTCTTTTAATTCTGCTTCTTCTCCATATCCACATAAGACACCAACAGAATTAACTTTTGATTCTTGTGCACAAATTAAGTCTAGTTTTGTATCTCCAATCATCCATACATTATGCTTTTTTTCATCATAATTCATTAAATCTAGAGTTTTTAAAATTGGTTCAGGATGTGGTTTTGGATTTTCTACATTTTCTCTACCTGTTATGTGCTCAAAATAGTCTAAAATATTTAAGTGTTTTAATAAAGGAGTTGTATATAAAGCAGTTTTTGTAGTAACAATTGAAAGTCTAGCAAATTTTGATGCAAAATCAAGGCACTCTATTACTTCTTCTAAGAGTTTTGTTTGTTCTATCGAAACAGTTTTATATTTTTGTTTATATGCGTCAACAAAATCCCAAACTTTTAAATCATCAACCCCTAAATCTTTATACATAATATCAAGGGGATAACCTATTAATTTTTTAATATCTTCATCTTCTCCTTGAAAATCATATGCAAGTTCATCAAAAGTATGTTTAAAGCAACTTATAATAGCAGTAGTTGAATCAATTAATGTTCCATCTAAATCAAATAATATAATATTGTTTTCTTTCAAATTTATTCCTTATTTATTTTTTCCCAATGTATTTGATTGTGCATTATACCTAAAAATGTTGGTTCAATATTTTTAATATCTTTGTTAACAACAGTAATTGAGTTTGGTATAAATAAAAATAAATAAGGCAAATCATTGGTTATTTGTCTAAATATTTTTTTGTATATCTTAGAAAGTTCTTTTTTATTTATAGTTTTAGCGCCTTTTTCTATTAACTCATCAAGCTCTTTATTTTCATAACTTGTAAAATTAAATCTTCCTATTTCTTGTGAATTACTATGCCAAATAGGATATGCATCTGGCATCAAAGGCAGTGACCAAGCAAGAAGAAGTGTTTCAAATTTTCTTGGGTGAACAACTGTATTTAAAAAAGCCTGCCATTCCAATACTCTAATCTTAACTTTTACTCCTACTTTTTTTAGTTGATGTTGTAAAATTTGAGCTGCATTTATTCTTATATCATTTCCTGTATTTGTTGTTAATTCAAACTCCAATGGATTATTTTTGTCATAACCTGCTTCTTTTAATAACTCTTTTGCTTTTTTTATATCTTGTTTTATAGGTTTAATAGATTCATCATAAGCAAAAGTTCCAGGTAAAAATGGACCGTTACAAACTTTACCATGACCAAAGAATAAAATATCAACCATCTCTTGTCTATTTATTGCTAAAGAGAGTGCTTTTCTAACTTTTATATCTTGAAATTTTTTATTTTTTAGATTAAATGCCATATATGTATATGAAAATGCAGGCTCTTCAATTATTTGATAATTTTTATAAAATTCTTTGTTAACTTGTCTGTCAATTTGAATAGGAGTTAAAGAAGAAACATCTAACTTTTGTTGTTTTAACATTAAAAATGATGTTGTTGTATCAGGATAAAATTTATAATGTATTTTATCAATTTTAGGTTTTCCTTCAAAGTATTTTTCATTTGCATTTAAGACAATATCTGAAGAGTTTTTTAATGAATTTAGTTTATAAGGTCCTGTTCCAATAGGGTTTTTATTAAATTTACTTGTCATTAAATCTTTTTCATCTTTTAAAAGGTGATAAGGTAAAAGACCAATTAACCAAATTTCTAAAGCTTTAAAGTAAGGTTCTTTATACTCTATTTGTAGTTTATATTTATCTAAAACCTCTACACTTTTAACTTTTTTATAGTTTGAAGCAATTGAAGTATAAACCTTAGGATTCTTAATAGTTTCATATGTAAATAAAGCATCTTTTGCAGTAACTTCAACTCCATCATGCCAAAGAACACCTTGTTTTAGTTCTATTATTAGTTTTGTATCAGTTTGAAAATAGAATCTTTTTGCAATATCAGGTACAATATTTCCATGCTTATCATATTTTAATAATCCATTAAAAAGCCACTGACTAATTTGACTGCTTGCGCTATCATTTGATAATATGGGATTTAATCTACTAGGACTTGAGCTAATAGAAAGATTTAATGTACTTGCAAATAAAAAATTAAAACTAAATAGAATTAAAAGAATTATTTTTTTCATAATGTATTGTAGTGTTTTTTCTTAAAAAAGTGCATAAAAAAAGGAAGCAAGTAATTTGCTTCCTTATAAACTTTTAATAAAAACAAGCTTTTTTAAACTAGTTGGATTGTATTTTTTTATGTTTATTTATGCTACATTTTTTAGAAAGTTTTCTTCTTTTTTCATAATCTCTTTTATAAATATACCGAATTCTTTCAAAATTGTTTGTTTTGAATTAATTATTATATCTTCACTGAAGTTATTAATCCAAGCTTTGGGATGCTTATTAAAGAACTCTTTTCTTATTTTAAGAAATTTATTTACTTCATCTATATTATCAATTTTATATGACTCAACTATTAATAATGATAAATAGTAAAGATATTGAAATTCAAATCCTACAAAATCATCGGGAAAGTGATTTAAGTCTTGAACTTCAATTCCTACTTCAGAATAATAATCTCTTACTTGGTAAGTGAATTTTCCCATAAGTAGATTTTCATCTAATCTGTAAGAAGATTCAAAAGGCATAGCTAAAGGTTTTTCAGGTCCTATAAATAGTCTATTGTAGTCCCATCTTGCTTCATTTACCATATTATTATTTAACTTTTCAATCAATTGAATAAAGTTACTATTTTTTAGATCCATGTTTAGATCATTTGATTTTATTTTAAAGGAAGTTACATTTTCACTTGTCCATTGATTAAAGAAAAGTATTCTTAATAAATCATAGGCTTTTGACAATTCTTCGCAATCTTTAACTATCTTTTCCATTTTGAATCCTTATTTTTCTTCTTTGTTCTCTTCTTTTATTATATTCTGTTTTTTTAATCTTTCGTACCAATAAATATGGTGTTTCTTAATATGATCAATACTCATTTCACCTGTTTGAAACATTGCTTTAAATGCAGGTAGATTTGATGGTAATAATGCAAATAGAATATGTGTTATTAATATAAATCCTAACATTACAAAACTAAATGAGTGAATAGTAGATACAAGTTCAGCAGTTCTTAACTCTAATGCACCTGCATATATACTTTTGTAAACTAAGATGAATCCTGTAACTATTAATACTGTAACAAAAAAGTACATAGCCCAAGCTGCTGCTTTTTGACCTATGTTATATTTTCCAAATTTTGCTGGTTTATTCTCAACATAATGTAATTTCATTTGTTTAATACCATCTTTAATTGCTGATATACCCCATTTTTCAGGCCATATACTTAATTCTTTTAATCTTCTTAACATTACTATTGCAAAAATCAATGATGTTACTGCTAATAAAAATCCACTTAACCAATGTAATGTTCTAAAAATCATTAATCCTGTTACCAATGGTTCATTGTTTTTTAATACTACACTTGCTGGATAACCTACATAATAGGCTAAAAAGCTAAATGTTTTAGAAAAAAATGGTAATCCTGTTATTATTAAAGTAATTGTCTGTATTAATATGAACTTGTGAGTTGTCATTATTAATGGATGATACGCTTTTACTGTTTTCATAATCTTTCTCCAATCTATTAAGTTAAATTTTTATTGTAAATTCTTTTCTTTTCATACCTGTTACAAATTTTGGATAAAATCGTGTTGATGGTACATAAGAATTTGCTTTAAATCCAATAACTTCTTTTTCCATGCTTGCTCTATCTGCTAAATCTGTTTCAATAATACTTAGAACACCCATTGGACAAGCTCTAACACAAGCAGGTTGTTCTCCTCTATCTACTCTCTCACTACACATATTACATTTTTGTGCTTTATTTTCTTGACCTAATAAAGTAATAGCATTATATTCGCAACTTTGAGCACAATAACCACAGCCAATACATTTGTCTCTATTTAATTCTACTATACCATCTTCTCTAACTGTATAGGCTTCTGTAGGACAAACTTCAGCACAAATTGGATTTTCACAATGATTACATGAATGTGTTAAAAATAGACTCTTAATATTTCCATTTTGAACTACTTCATATTCATCAACTTTTCTCCAATTTATTTCTGGCTCTTGCTTATGGTAAGTTTGACATGCAACTTCACATGCTTTACATCCTATACAAAAATCTTGATCAAATAGAAAACTTTTTCTTAATTTTTTCATTTTATACTCCTTTATACTTTTGCAACTTCAATGAATGAGGCAGTATATGTTGAACCTTGTCCTAGGTCACTAATACCATCACTACATAAAATATTAGCTCCTGTATCTGTCTTTGTTGTTCTACACCATATGTTATTCCAAGCATAAGTAACACCTGGATTCATATCAGTTGTAATTCTAACTCTAAAAAATGCTTTACCTTTTTCATTTACTCCTGAAACTACTGTTCCTTCTTTTATACCTCTTTCTTGGGCATCTTTTTTATGCATAAATAGTTCTGGATAACCATCAAATAACACTCTTGGTAAAATATATTTATTTGTTCCCCAGTTAGAATTGTTTTGTAATTGTGTTCCTGGAGTCATAAAATATAATGGGTATTTTTTTAGATAGTTTTTCCCAAACTCTTTATGTGCTTCATAATAATCCCAGTCTGTTTCAAGATCAATAACTGGATGAAATCCTGAATCTTTAAAATATTTAGAGTAAAGTTCTGCTTTTCCAGATGGTGTTTTAAATTTAAGATCTGTTGTTTTACAATATGGATAATAAGGAAAATGTTCTTTCATTGATTCAACGGTTCTTATAGGTTTAACTTGACCTTCTTTTACTAGTCTTTCATAAGTTATTCCTTGACTTTTACTAAAAGGAGTATCTAGCATATTTTTTATAACTACTTTTGGATCGTTAATATTAAAACACTCTTCTTTATATCCCATAGCTTTTGCAATTCCATTAAATATTTCTAAATTAATTTTACTTTCACCAACTAGTTTAGCTGCTGCTGCGTTATAGCAAACAAATCCAGAAATTTGATCATTTTGTACATCTTCAGATTCTAAAAAAGTTCCTGCTGGTAATACTAAATCTGCATAATCAACTGTATCTGTATGAAAAGGATCTAATACAATTAGATAAAAATCATCATCTTCCATTAATCTTTTTTTAATTAAATCAGAGTTTGGTGCAGTAGTAATCATACTAGTGTTATAATGTATAACTGCTCTTAAAGGAGTAGGAAGAGTCACTTCTTTATAAACTTGAGATTCTGTATCTAAACTTGTTGGATTGTCAAGTCTTAATGCTCTACCAAATTGCACATAGTTCGCAGTTTGTCTTTTAATAGTTTTTCCATTTTCATCTTTTGGAGATAAGTCAGGCATAACTTTACTAAAATCATAACATGGGTTTAAGTTTGTATATGCCCAAAATAGTCCTGCACCTTTTTTGTTTAATGCTCCTACTAAAACAGGTAAGAAAGTAACTGCTCTAACAAGTCTAGCTCCATTAAAATGTCTTTGTCCACCATCACCATGAGCAATAGCAGGTCTTTTTGCTGCGGCGTAGATTCTTGCAAACTCTACTATTTCTTTAGATGTAATTTCACATGCTTTTGCTAGTTCTTCTAATGTATATTCTTTAGTTTCTTTTACTAATTCTTCAAAACCCATTGCATATTTAGATACAAACTCTTTATTATATAAATTTTCTTCAATAAGTACTTTACATACACCTAAACAAAAGAAAGGGTCTGTTGAAGGTTTTAATTGTATAAACATATCTGAATTATTTGCCATTGGTGTTCTAACAGAATTAATTGTAACTAGTTTACCACCATTTTTTCTTCTTACATCTTGTCCAAATCTAGCCCAGTGCACAGCTGTGTAAGCTTCATTTGAACCCCATGTAACATATAAATCTGAATCAACAGTTTCAAGCATATCTTTTGAATATGGTGTACCAATAACACTTGGAGTTCCTTGGTATCTTGGCCAGTCACATGGATTTCTAACTAATCTAGTTGCTCCAATTTTTTCAAGTAAATTACCTGGACCTATTGTTTTTGAGATATGACCTTCATTACCAGAATAAACCATTTCTCCAATAGCTTCTCCACCATATCTATTTTTAATATCAGTTAATTTTTTCCCTGCTAATTCAAAGGCTTCATCCCAAGAAATTCTTTCCCATTTACCTTCTTTTCTTTTTCCTACTCTTTTCATAGGATATAGTATTCTATTTGGCTGATATAAATACTCTCTGTAAGTATTACCTTTTACACAAGGATGACCTTTTGTAACAGGATGTGCTTTGTTACCTTGGATGTCAATCATTACACCATTTTGTACTTCTGCAACTAAAGAACATGCATCTCTACAGTTTCTTGGACAAGTTACAAAATGATATTCAGATGCACCATTTGTTTGAGTAGGTTTATACTCTACTTTATCATATTTTGTAGATGTATATGACATCCCAAATAATGGTACACTAACTAAACATGCAGTAGTCCCTTTTATAAAAGTTCTTCTATCACTATTGATATTTGAGGCTCCCATAATATTTCTCCTTCTTTTTTAATGAAATTAAATACTTCTTCACTTAAGAAGAAGTATTTTTTTATTTAAGTACATAAAGTTTATTTTTACCGTCTTGATAACTAACTATGTTAATATCTCCATCAACAAAATCAATAGCTCTTGCATTTGTTATCTTACTTGGGTATGAGTATGTTTTTACAATTTCTTCAGTTTTTGGATTAATTTGTAAAATTGTGTTATAGTTTTTACTTAGTGCATATAACATACCATTTTTCTTTGCAAGTCCAGTAATGTAATAATCACCAAGTCCTTTGTTATTTCTTGTTTTTATATTTGAAGCTAAAGTTGGCGTGTATTCACCAGATAAAACTCCATCAATATTTGATTGTTTTATAACAACAAAATTCTTTTTTAAATTACTAGGAACACTAATTGTATAACTATATTTTCCTAAGCTTACGAAGCTATTTACATAATTAGTATTAGCTCTTACTGTTCTAAACGAATTTTTTTCAATAGCAACAAATTTATCTGCACCTTCTTTAAAGTGTGCAAATCCATTTACTTCATCAGCATTAATTGGGTCATATTTTACAATTGCGTAAGTTTTATTTGTTCCCATAATTTTTATACTTTGATTATCCATAAAATCAATATCTGCAAAGTTTGTCATAAATGGAAAATAAAAACTATCTAAAATTAAATGTGCATTAGTATTATTTAAATCTTTATTTGTAAGATACATTCCCCAATCTTGAGTTGCAATGGCAAATTGATTAGTTTTTTTATCAAATCTAATACCACTAATAGGTGAATTTAAATCAAGATTGATATTTTTTTCTGATACCAAGTTAAGTTTATTTGTTATATGTAAAGGAGAGTTATTTATGTTATGGTCAAACTCCATGTATTCTGCTTTTTTTGCTGGTAAATCAGGAGTATCTACACCAAAAGGACCTCTCCATGTTGGAGCAGAGAATGCATTTGGAAGTAAACTATCCCAACTGTTATATTTAGGATTAAAAGTAAATCTAGCTGGAGAATCAGGTGCAGTAAAAGGAGGTGGACCTGCTGCTACAAAAGCTTGCAATGCATTTGAAGCTGTTACAACCATAAAAGTAACAAATGCAAATTTATTTATTTTTGTTAAATTTCTATAGTTTAATTTTGCTAAAACTTCTTGGTCTGTTTTCAAATTAGCAAATGCTAAAATTAATCCAAGTACAATTAAAACAGCCCAAAAAACTATTCCAGCCCAAATTTGTGTATGAATATTAAATATTGGTAATGCTTGCCCTTGTCCTATATCCATTTGTGCATACCATCCTAAATGCCAAAAAGCATTCCAAATACCAAAAGCAGAAACCATTATAATAAGAGCTAAATATTTCATTTTTAAACCATATCTTATTATAAATAAAGCTCCTGCTGCTACAACAATCATATTAATTCTAAGTGCCCAACAACTTGTACAAGGTGCATCTCCTAAGATGTAACCAAAAATCATGTTAGCAACAGCTACTGGACCTGCCATAACACCTAAAACTGCAAAAGACATCAATACATATAAATTTATATTTTTTTTCATAATGATCTCCTATAAGTTAAATGCAGGTAATACATTGTATTGAATATCAATTGCATAAAATACAAAGGCTACTAATATTGCGGTAAAGGCCAATAAATTAAAAGCCAACTTTTCTTTCTCTGGTTTTTTATAAACCAAGTACGATACGTATAGTAATAAACATAATTCTAGGAATTCCATAAATTACCTCCTCTTTTGTTTTAAACTTAAATATTAATTAATTATATATATAGTATAATATTTTAACAATATTTCGATTATTATTGAAAATATTAACTTTTATCTATTACTATATAAAAGAATGCTATAATGCAAAGTAGTAAAAATCCTTATATATAGCTTATCCAAGCTTTAAACTTAAATAATAATTAATTAATAAAGTAATTATATATTTTAATTTTATTAATTACTATACAAAAAATGCTAAATTTTGTTCATTACTATACAAAAAATGCTATATTTTGAATTTTTAGTAAAATAATATATTAAAGGGATAAAAGAAAATATGAAATCACTTAACTTATCTAGTTATAATTTATATATTGAGAAAGTATTAGATGAAATTGAATGTAATTTAGATCATGATTTATCTATTGAGAAGTTGGCTTCTTTGGCAGGTTATTCACCATTTCATTTTCAAAGGCTATTTAAAGATTATGTAGGTGAAAGTGTTCATCAATATATAAAAAGATTAAGAGTAGAAAAAACCGCATTAATGTTAAAATATCAATATAACAATATAACAGATTCTGCAATTAGAACTGGCTTCAACAACAATATTTCACTTACTAGAGCATTTAAAAGTATATATAACTGTTCTCCAAAAGAGTATAAAGATCAATTTAGATTAAATAAAAAATTTGATACTCCATCATTTGAAGTTGTAAATATTGATGATCTAAAAGTTTTTTTTGTAAGAGTATGTGGAGATTATAATTATTCTGAAAAAGCTTCTTGGATGGAGGTTGAAAACAAATTTGAACAATTATCTCAAAATAATCTTCAATATATCTCCATATGTTACAATGAACCTTCAATTACTTTAGACAAAACAAACTTGAGATATGAAGCTTGTATTTTATATGAAAAAAACAAACATTCACATATATCAGACTTACCAGTAAAAACTATAAGAGGTGGTAAGTATGCAAAATTTTCATTCTCTGGTACTTTAGATGAGTTTGATAATTTTTTTAATATTGTATTTGATACTTTCTATCATGATAAAAATTATCAGATATCTTTAAAACCATCTTTTCAATTTCATCATAATTCATATAAAGATTTATTATTTGGTACTACTACAACTGATTTATTTATACCTATTGACTAATAGTTTTTAACTTTTTTTTAATAAATTATATTAAAATATTATTTGTTAAAAAAATTTAAATAAAAAAAGGGGAAACAACATATGTTGTTTCCCCTTTGTAAAAAACTTGTAAAAATAGTAGATTATCTTTTTGAGAACTGTACTGATTTTCTTGCTTTTTTTCTTCCGTATTTTTTTCTCTCAACGCTTCTTGCATCTCTTGTTAATAAACCATATGGTTTTAAAATTGCTCTAAATTGCTCATCATAAGCAACTAAAGCTCTTGAAATACCGTGTCTTACTGCATCTGCTTGTGCAGAATATCCACCACCTAGTGTTTTAACTACGATATTTACAGAAGTTTCTTGTTTTGATACTTCTAATGGTTGTGTAACTCTTTTTTTAATTGATTCAAGACCACCTAACCACTCATCTAAAGATTGACCGTTGATTGTAAGTTGACCATTACCATTCTCTAGCCATACTTTAGCTACAGCTGATTTTCTTCTTCCTGTTGCGTAAACTTTTGCCATTAGTCTTATCCTTTAATTTGCGCAGTATGAGGGTGCTCAGAACCTGCATATACTTTTAATTTTTTTAACATATCTTTACCAAGTTTTGTTTTTGGTAACATACCTCTAGTAGCTAATTTATATAACTTCTCAGGGTTTTTTTCAAACATATCTGACATTTTGTGAGTTTTTGTACTTCCAAAATATCCTGAGTGAGTATAATAATTTTTGCTTTCTAGTTTATTTCCAGAAAATTTTGCTTTTGAAGCGTTAATAATAATAACGTAATCTCCGCAATCTACATGAGGAGTGTAAGATGGTTTATGCTTACCTCTTAAGATAGTAGCAACTTCAGTAATAATTCTACCAAATACTTTATTAGTTGCATCTACTACTACCCAATCTCTCTCGATTTCGTTAGCTTTTGCCATTTGAGTAAATTTCATTTATTTCTCCGATTTGATTAATGAGGTGAAATAATAGTCTAATAAAACTTAAAAAATACTTAAATTAAGTAATTTTTAATATTTTATTATAAATTCAGAACCTTGATGAAGTTTACTCTTTATTTCGAGTTTAAAATTGTGTAGTGATAAGATAGATTGAACGATAAAAAGCCCAAGACCCAAAGAGTTATTCCATCCATTTTTTGATACTCTATAAAATTTTCTATTAATTAAATCTAGTTCTTTCTCATCTATTCCAATGCCTTTATCTATAATGTTTATTGAAGAGGGTGTGATTTTAATAATTACATCATTTTCTGAATATTTTAAAGCATTCTCCACTAAATTTGATATTGCCATTTCCATTAAAGTTTCATCAAGCTTTAAAATTACATCTTCCCCTTCTATTGTAATCTCATGATCTTTATATTTATCTTTTAAATCTGATACTACAAAATCACAAAGTTTTTTTATTGAACAGCTTTGTGTTGTAATTTGTTGTTTACCCTCTTCAAGTTTTAATGATAATCTTAGTTTATCGATTATTTGTGACATTTTATTACCATTTGTTTGAATTTTATGAAGAAATTTTTTTCTCATATTTTCAGGTAAATCCAAATCAGTTAGTAAAGTTTCACTATATCCAGAAATAATAGCAATAGGATTCTTGAATTCATGGGATATTGCAGAAATTATTTCATCTTTTTGTCTATTTGCAAGTTTTAGTTTTGCTGTTTGTTTTGACTTTTGTTTCTCTTTTTTAGAAAGTTTAGAAGAAACTTTGTTTAAAAATCTTGCTATTTTATTGAACTCTTGTGTATAGTTTGAACTTATTTGATAGTTTGGTCTTCCATCACTTAAATCAATTAAATATTTCAAAATAGCATCTGTTTCATTTTTTATTTTAATACTAATAAAATAAGTAGCAAAAAATGCCAAAATCAAAAATAGCGTAATTATTGCTATGACATGAAAAGATAATTTAAAAAAGTTTTCTTGAATTTTATCTGTATAATCAGCAAGTCTTATGTAATAAATAGCATCATTTAATTTTATTTTTTTTGCCACATACAAAAGCTCTTTATTTATTGAATCTGAAAATCTTATGCTTTTCCCATAATCATCATATCTAGCATGAATGATTTCATCTCTTTTTAAGTGATTGTCCATTGATTTCTTATCTTTATCACTTTCTGTAATAACATTACCTTTTTCATCAATTATTGTAATTCTAAGGTTTGTTTTATTTTTAAATTTGTTTACTATTTTTTCTATATCTTTAATATTATTTAATACAAGTGATATTGAATCAATATTTTGAGAAAGATTTTTTTCTATTTGTTCCATATAAATATTTTTTGACCAAAAATAAGTAGTGAAACTAATACTTAAAAATATAAGAAAAAATATAATAATAAAAGTTCTTAAAAAAAGTTGATGAATTTTTAACAAAAGATATATCCCTCACCTCTAATAGATTTTATATACTCTTTTTCACCCTTTGGGTCTATTTTTGCTTTTAATCTTTTAACTGCAACATTTACTGTTTTTAGTTTTTTTTCAATTGAATCTTCCCATACAGTATTTAATAAATGTTCCCTTGACATTAAAATATCTTTATTTTTTACAAATTCTAGTAGCAAGTCATGTTCTAAATGTGTTAAATCAATAGCTTCATTATTAATATAAAATCTTTTATTATTTGCTTTATATACAATATCTTTGACTTTTAAAACCTCTATATCTTTAGATGTTCTTTTTAATACAGCTTTTACTCTTGCACATAACTCTTTTAGATTAAATGGTTTTGTAATATAGTCATCTGCATATGATTCAAAACCTTCTAAAATATCTTCATCTTTGTCTTTTGCTGTAACATAAATTACAGGGTTTACATAACCTTTTGATCTTATTTTTGAAATAAATGTAGCACCATCAATACCTGGAAGATTTCTATCCATTAAAATTAAATCAACATTTTCTTCATCCAAAATTTTATCAATTACTTTATTAATACTCAAACATCCAATTGTTTCATATCCTTCTTTTTGTAAGGTATATTCAAGTAACTCTAAAATATCTTCTTCATCTTCAACAATTAATATTAATTTATTTTTCATCTATTTCTTCTTTTGTTAAAATATCTTTTTTACTTGGAGAGTATTTTATAGCAAGTATTCTAAATATAAAGAAAACCAAAATCACAAATAGTAGAAATAGTATAGTAAAATAATCTTTTTCTGCATGTGATGTGTATATGATAACATCTCTTATTAAGAAAATTATAAATATATCGATTACAAATCTAAGCCTTAGTTTTGCTTTTTTTATAAAGTCAGAAATCATTTTCATAACTTCCATTATTACGATAAATTCTAACATTAAAACAATTGTTCTTTGAAAGTCTAATTTTACAGCAAGAATTATTATAAAAATAATAGTTGCTGCAAGAAATTCATAGTTATTCTCAAAATAATTTCTAATTTTTTGAATGGCTTTTTTCATATATTATTGTTCTAATTCTCCACCTATGTATGCAAATACAATTAAATTTGCAATACTTGTAGCTCTATCAGCACATTTTTCTAGTTTTCTTAAACTACTTAGTAAGTTAAAGTAATCTCTAGAAAGTTCTTGGTTTTTTGAAATAAGTTTTAGAATGTTTTTTTCAACCATCGCATATAAGTCATCTGTTTTACTCTCTTCAACTAATACTTTATTAAAACTCTCTTCAATAAGCTTTTCATTTGTTTCATCAAGCATACTTAATGTTATTTCAAGTGCACTAGCTGCAGCTTTTTGTAAGGGAATTGCATATTCTAAAATAGTAGTTTCATCAAGTTCATCTGAAAATGATTTTCTAAAAGTCTTTATAAATATTTTTGAATTAGTACCCGCTCTTACTAATTCATTTGTAATCTTTAAATAAGAAACCATATGTCTTAAATCTTTTGCTTCTGGTGAATATAAAGCAAGTGTTGTAACTATTAAATTGTCAATTTCATTTGATTTTGAAACTAATTTTTTTAAAGATAAATCAATATCTTTTAATAAATTTATGTCATTATCTTTTAATGCTTTTAATGAAGTTTTATTAGCTTTTAATACAATTTCGCCAATCTGCCTTATTTCATTTTTTATTGTTTTGATTTTTTCCTCATAAGTTTTTAACATTATCCAAACCTTCCTGTAATATAATCTTCTGTTTTTTTATTATTTGGATTTACAAATATTGTTTCTGTTTCATCATACTCAATTAGTTTACCTAAGTGAAAAAATGCAGTATAATCAGCAACTCTTGCTGCTTGTTGCATATTATGAGTAACAGTTATAATTGTATAATCTTGTTTTAGCTCTAACATTAAAGCTTCTATCTTTTCTGTTGAAATTGGATCAAGTGCAGATGTTGGCTCATCCATTAAAATAACTTCTGGTTTTACAGCAATTGTTCTTGCTATACAAAGTCTTTGTTGTTGACCTCCTGAAAGTGATGTTCCTGGTTCACCTAATTTGTCTTTAACTTCTTCCCATAAACCAGACTTTTTTAAAGATGACTCAACTAACTCATCACACTCTTTTCCTTTTTTTACAATTCCATGCTTAAGTGGTGCATAAGCTACATTTTCATAAATAGATTTTGGAAATGGATTTGGTTGTTGAAAAACCATTCCAATTTTTTTTCTAACACTTACTTCATCCACATCTTTATCATAAATATTTTTTTTATCAATTATCACTTCACCATCACTTTTTACAATTGAAATTAAATCATTCATTCTGTTTAAACATCTTAAAAATGTAGATTTTCCACATCCAGATGGTCCAATTAAAGCTGTTATTTTATTTTTATAAATATCTACGTCAATATTGTGTAAAGCATGATTATCTCCATACCATAGATTTAAAGCTTTAACATTGACTTTTATTTCATTCTTTTTATTTTCTTTATTCATTTTAATATTTCCTACCATTTAACTTCGAATTTTTTTCTTAAATATATTGCAAGTGTATTTAGTGAAATTAAAACACTTAATAAAACAATAATACCAGCTGCTGTTTTTTCTATATACATTCTTTCTGGCATTCCTGCCCATGTAAATATTTGAGCTGGCATAACAGTTGCAGCTTGTGTAACAGAAGATGGAGCATCGGGAATAAATGCAATCATACCAACAATAATAAGTGGAGCCGTTTCTCCCATAGCTTGTGCAAGTCCAATAATTGAACCTGTCATAATTCCAGGAAAAGCTAAAGGTAAAACATGGTCTCTTGTTACTTGAATTTTTGTAAGACCAAGTCCATAACCTGCTTGTCTAATAGAATCAGGAACACTTCTTAATGCAGCCCTTGCACTTACAATTATAATAGGTAATGTCATAAGTGCTAAAGTTAGACCACCAACTAAAGGTGAACTTCTAGGAAGCCCAAATAAGCTTATAAATATTGCAAGACCCAAAAGACCAAATAGTATTGATGGAATTGCTGCAAGATTATTTATATTTACTTCTATTATTTGTGTAAACTTATTATCTTCTGCAAACTCTTCAAGATAAATTGCTGTCATAACTCCAATAGGAAAAGCAACAAGCATTGTAATAAGAAGTGTTAACACTGAACCAATAATTGCTGATTTAAAACCTGCATATTCAGGTGTTTTAGAATCTCCATTTTCAAAAAAGAGTTTATTAAATTGTAGTTGTGCTTTGTTTTCAGCTTTTAAATCATCAACTATAATTCTATCTTTTCTTTTTAACTTATAATAATGACCCTTTAAATATTGATCAACTTGATCATCTGCTAAAACCGATGTAGAGATTGTTTTACCCATCAAACTTGGATCTTTTTCAATCATATTTGGAACTTCTCTAATCCATGCTCTTGAAACAACACCTGTATATTTTCTATCAATTGATTTTCTATAGTTTTTTATTGATGTTTCATTATATGTTACATCAACAAGTAAATATGCTTGTTTAAAAGCAGGTGAACCTTTTGTAACTATATCTGTTAAGAAAAATGCTAAAAATGCAATAGAAAAAACAAGTGAGCCAAGAGTAAAAAGCTTGAATCTTCTTGAACTTTTATGCCTGTTTTTTAAACTTGGGTCATAAAATGGATTTTCTTCTTTTTTATTCTTTTTTCTTTTAATTATCATAATGTATTCACTTTATATTTTTCTTTAAATTTTCTAATTAACATTAGTGAAATAATATTTAATACTAATGTCACAATAAACAAAACAAGTCCTAATGCAAATGCTGAAAGAGTAGCAGGAGAGTTAAAAGCTTGATCTCCTACAAGTGCATCAACAATTCTAACTGTTACTGTTGTCATATCTTCTAAAGGATTGATTGATAAATTTGGTCTTAAACCTGCTGCCATAACAACAATCATAGTTTCACCTAAAGCTTTTGAAAGACCTAGCAATGAAGCTGAAATTATACCTGGCATTGCAGAGGGTAAAACAATATTTTTTATTGTTTCTCCTTGCGTCAAACCTAATCCCAAAGAAGCTTTTCTTTGTGAGTCTGGAACAGCTCTAATTACATCATCACTTAATGATGCAATTACAGGAATTATCATAATCCCCATTACGATACCAGATGCAAGTGCTGAGTTAAACGAGGCTTCAAAACCTAATGATGCAGCTGCTTTTACAACAAATGGAGCTACTGTAATTGCAGCAAAGAAACCATAAACAACAGTAGGAATACCTGCTAAAATCTCTAAAAGTGGTTTTAAAGTATTTCTTACTTTTCCTGATGCATATTCACTTAGATAAACAGCACTTCCCAGTCCAACTGGTATTGCAACTGCCATTGCTATAATTGTAATTACAAAAGTACCTGTAAAAATAGGCACTGCACCAAATTTACTGTTTGCAATTCCTGGTGACCATTCTGTACCTGTAATAAAGTACCAAAAACTTCTTAATTTGAAAAATTCTATAGCTTCAAAAAGAATTGAAAATAGAATTCCAAATGTTGTTAAAATAGAGATAATTGAAGCAGTAATTAATAATGCTTTAATTACTTTTTCTTTTATCTCTGTGGATTTATTTCTTGTTTCAAAGGGTGTCAATACATTTACCTTTATTTCTAAAATTTAAAAAATTCTATAGAAAATTGGTTACAAATAGGTTACATTAGAATACAACTACCAAGTGGAGTGTTTGTAAGCTTGGAATCTTTTTTTATTTTTCCTAGTACTTTATCAAGATTTGAAGAGTTTGAATATTTTGTAATTTCTATTATGGCAGAACATACACTTAAAAGTTTAAATTTTCTCATTACTGCAAATCTATCTTTAGTTCTTATGAATCCATTTTCTTTATCTTCTTCATTATATAAACTACTAACACATTGTTTAAACTCTTGTTGTATTTGCTTTGTTTTTTTATATACTTTCTCAAATTTTTTGTTTTTAAATCCTACAAAAAAATCATCCCCTCCAATATGCGCAATAAAACTATTTTTAGATAAGTTTTTTTGTAATAATTCAGAAAATATCAGTATTGCTCTATCTCCTTGTCTAAATCCATAATAGTCATTAAAAGGCTTAAAATCATTAAAGTCAAAGTAGACTATATGTGTTATATCATCACTTTGGAAACTCTCTTTTATAAACTTATCAATTTGATTATTACCAGGAAGTTTTGTAAGAGGATTTTGATTTTGTGCAATTTCAATATTTCTTTTAAATGATAAAGACAAAAGATTATTTACATTAATAAATCCAATATATTTACTATTTTTTGTTACAAATATACCTTTTGATTTATTGCCTCTTAAATTAAACATTTCTAATGTTTTATCTATTCCCCAAGATACTTCAATAGATAATGATGGTTTTATATATGAACTCAATCTTGATTTAAAAGATACATTTTGTGCAAGTGATAAGCCATATTGTGAATATGATAGTTTTTTGATATCAACTTCATAAACCACTCCCATAAGTGTTTTATATTCATCAATAATTGGAACAAAAGTATTATTTGGAAACTCTTTAAAATATAAAAACAAATCATGCAAACTTGAATTGATACTAAGTGGTTCAATAAACTCAATATAATCTTTATCAATTAAATTACTTTTATTGTTTCTTCTGTCATTTTTAAAAAGATATGGAATATCTTCATAGGTGTCTTGTATATCTAATATATTTAGACTTGGTTTTAAAATTAAAAAACCTTGAATATAATCAATATTAATCTCTTTACAAGTATAATATTCTGCAATTGTTTCTATACCCTCAGCTATTACTACTATACCCATAACATGTGCCATATCTACAATTGAAGAACAAAATAGTTTTTTTCTTGAATCTTTATTTATATCTTTTATAAAAAATCTATCAAGTTTAATATAGTCTGCTTCACTCAAATATAAAAGTTCAAGCCCTGAAATACCAGTACCAAAATCATCAATTGCAATATTGAAACCTTCATTTTTATAATTAGTTAATATTTTATTAATCATAATTTTATTTTGCATTGAGCCATTTTCTGTAATTTCAAAACAAATAGAATTCTCTTTAATATTTAGTTCATTTAAGATTTTATTTGTATTTCCTTTTTCATAATCAGGCATATACAAAAGCCTATTATCTAAATTATAAAAAAGTTTTAAATCTTCTATTTTTATATGACTAAATTTTTCAATAGCTTTTTTTCTAAGAATTAAATCAATTTTATAGAGTATTTTTTTATCAAAGAAACTATCAAATAGATCTAAAATAGATTTATATCCAAGATTTTGATATCCTCTTATTAAAGCTTCAACAGCAAAAGTTTTTCCAGTTCTTGTATTTACTATTGGTTGAAATGCATAATCTAACTTATCAACAATTATACTGAAATCTTCACTTGGTTTTTTTGCAGTCGACATAAGAAGACCTTTTTAGTTATATATATAGATCTTTGTTATTTATTTGCCAAAATAGATAAAGACCTATATTTATAGCTAGTTTATATAAATTAAAGAGGAGAGTTCCTCTTTAATATTTAATGTTTTAAATCTTCTAATGTAAGATTTTGTCTTTTAGAAACTCTTGTTTTAATAGTTTCTCTTTGTGCTTTTGGTAAAGGAATAAGACCAATTTCAGTTAAAATTCCATTTTCACCAATCATCATATCATCTGTGAACATATTTACATACTCTTTCATAGCAGGAACATCTTTTTCATGTGAATTTTTAATATAGAAAAATAGTGATCTTGATACTGGGTATTTACCTGAAGAGATTGCATCTGGAGTTGGCATTACTCCATTAATTTTAGAACCAATCAATTTATCTTCATTCTCAACTAAGAATGAATATCCAAAAATACCAAATGCATTTTTATTTTTAACTAATTTTTGAACAATTAAGTTATCATTTTCACCTGATGGAACATATACACCATCTTGTCTTACTTTATGGTATTTTTTATAAGCTTTATATTTTTCTTTATCTTTTTTATATAAAGATGTATATTCTGGCATTTTTTTGAATGTAGCTTTTAAAATCATATCTTCAAATGCATCTCTAGTTCCTGATGATTTTGGAGGACCATAAATTATGATTTCTCTATTTGGTAGTGATGAGTCAATCTCAGACCATTTTTTATAAGGATTATCAATTAATTTTCCATTTTTTCCTGGAACTTCTGCTGCAACTGCTAATGCTAATTGTTTAGTAGTTACTGAAAATGGTTTATTATCTTTTGATTCAGCAAATGCAATTCCATCAAAACCTATTACTACTTCTGTGATTTTAGTAACACCATTTTTTTCACATAATTTAAACTCTTTAGTTTTCATTCTTCTTGAAGCATTTGTAATATCAGGTGTATTTAAATCATTTCCTGCACAAAATAGTTTCATACCTCCACCTGAACCAGTTGATTCTACAACAGGAGTAGGGTATTTAGTTGTTGCTCCTAATTCTTCTGCTACAGCAGAGGCAAAAGGATAAACAGTTGATGAACCAACCATTTTAATTTGATCTCTAGCGCTTAAACTTACAGTTAAAGCAGCACTTGCAAGAATTGCTAATGTTGTTTTTTTTAATGTCATGTTTTATTCTCCATTGATGTTTGATAGAGAAATTGTACGCTTCGTTGGTTACATTTTGGTTACTATTTGTTAAGTAAGAAGAAGATGAAAAGAAGTGACTATTTATACGTCACTTGTTTCCATAAGTTTTGATTGATAATCTGCAATTAATGGATCAATTATTTCATCAAATAATCCATCATTCATTATGTATTCAAGTCTATAAAGAGTAAGGTTAATTCTATGGTCTGAAACTCTATTTTGTGGATAATTATATGTTCTAATTCTTCCACTTCTATCTCCAGTTCCAACCTGGGCTTTTCTATCTGCACCTTCTTGAGCCATTTTTTCTTTCATTTGTAAATCATAAAGTCTTGCTTTAAGAACTTTCATGGCTTTTTCTCTATTTTTATGTTGTGATTTTTGGTCTTGGTTTGTTACTACAAGTCCACTTGGAAGGTGAGTAATTCTTACTGCACTATCTGTTGTATTTACAGATTGTCCTCCATTACCACTTGCTCTCATTACATCAATTTTTAAATCGTTTGGATTTATTTCTATTTCTACATCATCAACTTCTGGCATAACTGCAACAGTAATTGCTGATGTGTGAACTCTTCCTTGTGATTCAGTTGCTGGAACTCTTTGAACTCTGTGTGTTCCACCTTCAAACTTTAGCTTACTATATGCATGGTCACCTTTTACTAAAAGTACCAATTCTTTATAGCCACCAGCCTCATTCTCACTTGAGTTCATTATTTCAACTTTCCAACCATTGTTCTCTGCATATCTTAAATAACCTCTAAATAGGTCACTTACAAAAATAGCAGCTTCATCTCCACCTGTTCCAGCTCTTAGCTCTAAATATATATTTTTGTCATCATTTGGATCTTTTGGCATCATAAGAATTTTAATCTCTTCTTCTAAATTATGTTTAGTTGAATCTAATTCTTTTAATTCTTCTTTTGCAAGTTCACCTAGTTCTTTGTCTTCTAAAAGTACTTTACTTTCTTCTATACCTTCAAGAACTTGAATATATTCTTTTGCTCTAGTAACAATTGGTTCAATAGATGATTGTTCTTTTGAAAGTTCTGTCATCTTTTTTATGTCAGATGTAACTTCTGGTGAGATCAACATTTCGTTAATCTCTTCATATTTATTTATAAAATGTTGCAGTTTTTCTTTTAGCATAATTATATTTACTATATAACCTTTAGATTATATAGCATTTACTTTAGTTTGTAATCTACTAACTTTTCTTGCAGCATTACCTTTTTTTAATACACCTTTACTTACACAATGGTGAATATATTTATTCGCAGTCTTCATTGCTTCAGTAGCTTTTTCTTTATCACTTACTTCAACAGCAGATAGTACATCTTTAGTTATATTTTTAACTCTAGTTTTGTAGAATCTATTTCTTTCTGTTCTAACTTTAGTTTGTCTAGCTCTTTTTTCAGCAGATTTATGATTTGCCATTTTATTTTAACCTCTTTGTAAAAAATTTAAGGGTAGAATGTTACCTAAAATAACTTTAAATTAAGTTTAAATTTAGGAAGATTTAATGAAACTATTTGGAACTGATGGAGTAAGAGGAAAAGCTGGTGAGTTTTTAGATGCAATAACTACAATGAAACTTGCAATGGCAGCTGGGATACATTTTAGAAAGCATTCTACTACAAATAAAATTTTAGTGGGAAAGGATACTAGAAGAAGTGGTTATATGATAGAAAATGCCCTTGTTTCAGGATTAACAGCAATTGGGTATGATGTTATTCAAATAGGCCCTATGCCTACTCCTGCAATTGCATATTTAACAGAAAGTATGAGATGTGATGCGGGAATTATGATTAGTGCTTCTCATAATCCTTATGATGATAATGGAATTAAATTTTTTGATAATCATGGAAATAAATTAAGTTCAAAGTGTGAAACAGAAATAGAAAATATTTTTGCAAATGAAGAATATTTAAGTTCTCAACAAAAAACAGGAAAAGAAATTGGGGCTTCAAAAAGAATTGATGATGTTATTGGAAGATATATTGTTTCAATTAAGAGTTCTTTTCCAAAAGATTTAACTTTACAAGGTATTAGAATAGTTTTAGATTGTGCAAATGGGGCTGCTTATAAAGTTGGGCCAACAATTCTTGAAGAGTTAGGTGCAGAAGTAGTAATTATTAACAACGCCCCTAATGGATACAATATCAATGATGATTGTGGAGCGCTTCACCCTAAAAATGTTGGAAAAATAGTATTAGAAACTAGGGCTGATATAGGAATTGCACTTGATGGTGATGCTGATAGATTAGTAGTAGTTGATGAAAAAGGTGAAGTTATATCAGGTGATAAACTAATTGGTGCATTATGTACATATTTAAGTAGTCAAAACTTATTATCAAAAAATGCTTGTGTTGCAACAGTTATGAGTAATCAAGCATTAGAAGATTATTTAAATGAACATAATATAGAACTTCAAAGAAGTGATGTTGGGGATAAGTATGTTTTAGAAGGAATGAAAAATTGTTCTTTAAACTTTGGTGGTGAACAAAGTGGACATATAATTTTTTCAGATGTTGCAAAAACAGGAGATGGATTAGCAAGTGCCTTACAAGTTCTTGCCATGATGGTGAAAAGTAAAAAAACAGCCAGTGAGATATTAAATCCTTTTGAATTGTATCCACAAGTATTAAAAAATATTATTGTTAGTCAAAAAAAGCCATTAAATAAGATTGAAGGCTTAAAAGAGCTTCAAGAAGAGATTAAAAGCTTAGGAATGAGAGATCTAATTAGATACTCAGGAACAGAAAAAAAGTTAAGAGTTTTACTTGAAGGTAAAGATAAAAAATTAGTAGATGAATATATGGAAAAATTAACAGAGTTTTTTAAAAATAGACTATGAATAAAACAGTATTACTTTTTTTAATATTTTTAACTATTTTTATAATTGACCAAGCAATTAAATATGCTTTTGTTTACAATAACTGGGGTTATGAAGGAAGCTGTTTGTCTTTTCAGTTAGCTTATAATTATGGTGTGGCATTTTCTATGTTCTCTTTTTTAAAAGAGTATTTAAAATATATTCAATTAGCCTTAGTATTTGCAGGAGTTTTATATTTATATTTTAATAAAGATGTATTAAAAGAGTATGCTTTGCCAATTTCTCTTTTATTTGCAGGAGGATTATCTAATATTTTAGATAGGTTTACATATGAAGCAGTTGTTGATTATATATATTGGCATTGTGGTTTTGAGTTTGCAATATTTAATCTTGCAGATATGATTATTAATCTTGCTGTGGGAATTATTATATATAAACAAATTTGGGGCAAAAATAAAGAAGAAGCATAGGCTTTTTGTAAGGTTAACTTTTTTTTAGATATAATTTTTGACAAATTATATATTAAGTAGGAATAAATGAAACAAACTATAACAGAAAAAATATTTAGTGAGCATATTGGAAGAGAAGTATATGCAGGAGAAATCATTAGATGTAATATAGATATGGTAATTGGGAATGATATTACCACACCCATTTCTATTAAAGCATTTGAAGAAAGTGGAAAAGAAAAACTTGCTAACCCAGATGGTTTTGCTATTGTGCTTGATCACTTTATTCCAGCAAAAGATATAGCAAGTGCAAACCAAGCAAAAATTTCAAGAGATTTTGCAATGAAACATGATTTAAAAAACTTTTTTGATGAAAAAGACATGGGAATTGAACATGCACTTTTACCAGAAAAAGGTTTAGTCTTACCTGGTGATGTTATTATTGGTGCAGATTCACATACATGTACACATGGAGCTTTAGGTGCATTTAGTACAGGTATGGGAAGTACTGATATCTCTTTTGGAATGATTACAGGTGGAAACTGGTTTAAAGTGCCAGAGTCAATTAAAATAGTATTTAATGGTAAGCCAAGTAAATATGTAACTGGAAAAGATTTAATTTTAGAAATTATTAGAATTTTAGGTGTTGATGGAGCACTTTATAAAACTTTAGAATTTACTGGAACAACAATCCCTTATTTAAGTATGGATGATAGATTTTCTTTATGTAATATGGCTATTGAAGCTGGAGCTAAAAATGGTATTGTTGCATATGATGAGGTTACAAAAGAGTTCTTGGACAGTAAAGAATCTTTAAGAGATGAGCCAAAAATACATTATAGCGATGAAGATGCAAACTACTGTCAAACTATTGAAATAGATGTAGAGAAATTAGAACCAGTAATAGCATATCCATTTTTACCATCAAATGGGCATTCTGTTTCTCAAGCAGTTGAAGATGAGATTAGAGTTGATCAAGTATTTATAGGTTCATGTACAAATGGAAGATTAAGTGATTTTGAAGTTGCAGCTAAGATTTTAGATGGTAAAAAAGTTGCAAGACATGTAAGACTTATCATAACTCCTGGGACACAACAGATTTTAAGAGATGCAACAAAATTAGGATATATTGATATTTTAGTTGATGCAGGTGCAGTTGTATCAAATCCAACTTGTGGAGCATGTTTAGGAGGATATATGGGGATTTTAGGAGATAATGAAGTTTGTATCTCAACTACAAATAGAAACTTTGTTGGAAGAATGGGAAGTAGAAGTTCAAAAATTTATCTTGCAAATAGTGCAGTTGCAGCTGCTAGTGCAATCTCTGGATACATAACTGATCCAAACTCTTTATAATTATGAAACCACAATTTGATATACCTTGTATAATTTTATGTGGTGGGAAAAGCTCAAGAATGAAAGAAGATAAATCTCTTCTTCCATTCGCAAATGAAACCTCTTTAGCAAAATATCAATATAATAGATTAAAACCTTATTTTAAAGAGATATATCTTTCTTGTAAAAATAATAAATTCGATTTTGAAGCAAATTTACTTTTGGAAGATTCTTCTATTTACTCTCCTATAGTTGGCTTAGCAAATATTATAAATAAAACAAATAATTATGATAAATTCTTTTTGATAACTGTTGACACACCTTTAATAAAAATAGAGTCAATTAAAGAATTAATAAATCAAAGTGAAAATTATGATATTACAGTAGCACAAACAAAAAGAGTTCATAATTTATGCGGTGTATTCTCAAAAGATATTAAAAAGGTTGTGGATAGTATGCTTTTAGAGGACATGCATAAAATATCTTTTTTATTAGACTCTGTTAAAACAAGGATTGTAAAGTTTAATAATGAAGATGAATTTATAAATCTCAACCACCCAGAAGACTACAAAAAAGCTTTGAGTATTATAAGTTAGGTAAATATTAAATATTATTTGTTTAAGTTATAGTTAAGTATTATATTATTTACTTTTAGTTATGCTTCTTTTATAAGATAAATTTATAAAAGGAAGCAACATGGCAAATAAAGAGCTTAATGACGCATTAGATTTATTAGACTCTAAATTAAAAAAAGAGGGCATTTCCAGAAGGGATGCTTTTAAAGTAGCAGGTTTAGGCTCAGCTGCATTTTTAATGGGAGGAAATGAAGCTCAAGCAGCAACATCTGCAAAAGCTAGTGATGTTAAAGCAAAAATTGTAATTGTTGGTGGGGGACTTGCAGGTGTTTCTACTGCTGCTAAATTAACAAATTCATTATCAAATCCTGATATTACTATAATTGAACCAAATCCAAAATCAGTATCATATCAACCAGGAAATACATTAGTAGCATCTGGAGTTTATGAAAAAGAAGATGTTATGTATGACACAAAAGACTTCATTCCAAATGGAGTAAAAGTTATATCTGATAAAGCAGTATCTTTTGATCCAGAGAATAATAAGCTAACAATTGGTTCAGGGGAAGATATTTCATATAATTATTTAATTGTTGCAGCTGGATTATCTCTTGATTTTGGAAGAATCAAAGGATTAGAAGATATTGGTGAAGCTAAAACGGTTGGTAGTGCAAAAAAAATACTTGATACTTTTGCTGATTCTGGAGTTTGTTCAATTTATAATGTTGATAGTTCAGTTAAAACATGGGAACAAATGCAAAAATTTGTTGAAGCTGCTAAAACTGGATCAAAAAAAATGCAAGGAGTATTTACTCACCCAAATACAGCAATTAAATGTGGTGGTGCTCCTAAAAAAATAATGTATCTTACTAATTCAAGATTAGTAGAAGCAGGTGCTAGGGAAAATGCAGAATTAACTTTTTATCCAAATGGTTCAACTATGTTTGGAGTTAAAGAGTATCATGATGCTATTGTAAAGCAGTTTAAACAAAGAGGAATGAAGTGGAATTATAAACATAATTTAACTGGTGTTGACTTAAAAAATAAAATTGCAACTTTTGATAAAAAATGGCTTGAAAAAGGTGCTTGGGATGAGGACTTAGAAGAGTATGATATGATTTTAAAACATCAAGATGTTGAAGTTCCTTTTGATTTATTGCATATTACTCCTCCTATGAAAGCACCTGATGAAATTGGTAAATCTCCTGTTGGTTCAGGAAAAGGATATGTTCCTGTAAATAAAGAGACTTTACAGCATGTAAAATATGATAATGTATTTGCAATAGGAGATATCGCTGCTGTTCCAATGGGAAAAACAGGTGGAAGTGTTAGAAAGCAGTATAAAGTTCTAGTAGATAATCTAATCTCATTAATGGAACAAAAACCTTTAACTTCAAAATATGAAGGATATACAGTTTGTCCTTTAATTACTGATATTGGTAAAGTTATGTTAGCTGAGTTTAACTGGACAAAAAAACCAACTCCATCATTTCCTTTAGATCCTACTCAAGAAAGATATATATGGTGGTTATTAAAAGTATATGCCTTAAAACCTATGACTATGTATGGTATGTTATCAGGTAGAGCATAAATTATTAAAAGGAATTGAAATGCAAGTAAATAAAACACTGTATCTAGTTTTTATGATTAGTTTTTTAACATCTGGTTTATATGCACAAAATAATAAATATACAGCAAAAGAAGTATATACATTAATGTGTTCTAAATGTCATGGAATAAATGCTGAGGGTAATATTGAAAAAAGTGCTCCTTCTTTAAATAATATTGATTTAAATGAATTAGAGATAAGTTTATTTGATTTAAAAAGTGGAGCTTCATATCAATCATCAGGTACAAATCATGATGTAATGCAACATAATATGAAAGTAATTATACAAAAAGGTATGAACTACGACCCTAAAAAGATGGCAAACTATATTTTCTTTAACTTTAATAAAAATGCAAAAAGTTATAAAAAAAATAAAAAATACACTGTCTCAGAAATATATGAACAAATGTGTTCAAAATGTCATGGTAAAAAAGCACAAGGTATTGTTAGTAAAAATGCACCAGCACTTAATAATAAATTGCTTCATGACTTAGAATTAGAATTGGTTGATATTCAAGATAAAACGCTAACACAATCATCAGGTACAAATCATGATATTATGGAACGTAATCATTCAATCATAGAAAAAAAAGGTATGAAATATACTCCTAAAGAAATGGCAGAATATATATACACACAATTTTATAACAAATAAAGCAGTTATCTGCTTTATTTGAATTGAGAAAAAATGAAAAATCTAAAAAAATTAACAATATTGTATGTTATTGTATTTATATTATCTTCTTTTATAATACATATAGATAAATGGCTTAATTCTCCAATATCTCATCTAAAAAACTTATTTCATCATCCTTTACCTTATCATCCTTTACTTTATTCATTTTTGATATTCTTAGTAATATCTATTTTTATTATCTTTATACAACTTCTTACAAAACTATTTAAAAAAATACTAAATAATAAGTAATAATAATATCTAAGGATAAAAATTTATTACAATAATTTTTTTATTACAAAAATCAGACTATTTAAAAGGCTATATTATAAGAAAAAAAAATATTGAACATTAAAATAATATAAAAATTTCTTATAAAAGTTAAAAAATAAGGAAATTTTGAAAAATAAACTGAATATTCATTCATAAATAAGAATAATTTATATTAAACTGTGCTAAAGTTATAACATTAACAAATAATATTAAGAAGGAGTGAGAAATGCAAGTTGAAATTTCAAGAAGAAAATTTCTCCAAGGAACGGTTGCATTATCAGTAATTGCAAGTTCAAGTGCAATTTGTAAAGACACATCAAAACAAGACAAAATGAGTCTTGGTACAACAAAAACATCAAATAATAAAGATGTAAAGCTTATACCAACACTATGTGAAATGTGTGTTAATAAATGTGCTGCTTATGCAAGGGTTGAGAATAATATAGTAACTAAACTTGAACCAAATCCTCATTTTCCAAAATCACAAAATATGCTTTGTGCTAGAGGGAATGCTGGTATACAAGCACTATATGATCCTGATAGATTAAAATATCCTTTAATTAGAATTGGAAAAAGAGGGGATGGAAAATATAAAAGAGTAACTTGGGATGAAGCATATTCTTATATTAGTGAGAAAATGACTAAAATTTTAGATGAAGAAAAAGACAATAGATCATGTTTTGGTTATTGTGCTGGTGAGGGCTTAGCTGAACATACATTTAAAACTTTTATGTCAAATAAAATTGGTTCATCAAACTTTGTAAATCATGCTTCTATTTGTTTACAAACTGCTGTTTCTGGATATGCTTTAACAATAGGAAAATATGGACAAGCAGATTTGCAAAATGCAAAATATGTAATTATGGCAGGTGCAAATAGAGCAGAAGCAATACTTACTCCTGATACAATGGATATTTTCAAAAGAACAAGAGGAAGAGGAACAAAGCTTATTGTTGTTGATCCAAGATTTACAAATACAGCAATACACGCAGATAATTACCTTGCTATACAATCAGGAACTGATTTAGCTTTTGTTTTAGCATTGACTTATCATGTAATAAAAAATGAACTTTATAATAGAACTTATGTAAAAAATAATTTCTCTAATTTTGATAAATATAAAGAACATGTTCTAAATAGTGAATATACTCCAAAATGGGCAGAAAAAATTACAGGAATTCCTGCAAGTGAAATAGAGCAAGTTGCCCAAGAGTTTATGGCAAATGCACCACAAGCTATTTATTATCAAGGTAGAAGATCAACTTGGACGAAAAATGATTTCCAATTAAGAAGAGCACAAGCAATTTTTACTGCACTTGGAGGAGGAATTGACGTAAAAGGTGGAATAGTTTTTGGTAAAAAACTACCTCTTGGAAGTCATTATGTAAATGCTCCTTTATATTCAAATCCAAAAGCTAGAATAGAAAAAGATGAAGCAGCAATTATTGGAGGAAGTGGTTCATGGATTGCATGGAGAAATATGATTGTTGAAGAAAGAACACCATATCCAATAAGAGGAATGTTTGTTTATAAGCAAAACCCTGTACTTTCAGTTCCAAATACTAAAAAAACAAAAGAGATGTTTGAGAAAATGGATTTAGTAGTTGTTATTGATACAATGCCAAGTGATACAGCCATTATGGCTGATGTTATTCTTCCTGAGTGTACATATTTAGAAAGAGAAGACCCTGTAAAATCTTTTCCTGGAGTTGAACCCTCAATTGCATTAAGAAAAAAAGTAATTAATCCTATGTATGAAACAAAACCAGTAGTTGAAATTATACATGGACTTGCTAAAAAATTATCTAAGCCATTATTTGAAATAAGTAAAAAATATGATGAAGACTTGCAAGATGAACTAGAAGGATTAAATAAAGAAGAAATTAAAGAGTTATATGAAGATAATGGATATAACTTGGCAGATGCCTTTGAACATTCACAAGAACATGTAAATAAAGAGATGTTTTTAGAAAAATATAATCAAGAAGCATGGGAAATATTAAATACAAAAGGTGTGTTTTATCCAAAAATGTTAAGTAGCTTTGAAAAAATTGATAATAACTCTTTTAGATATTATAAAGAAAAAGATAAATTTTTCACAGTTGTAAAATTAGAAAATGAAGAAGACTCTGATGATATTGATACATGTATAAATCCAAGAGATATTGCTGAAATTAAAAGACTTTTTTCAACACCAAGTAAAAAGATTGAGTGTTATTTAGAAAACCTTACAAAAAAAGGTATTGAACCAATGCCTGTATGGCATCAAGAAGATTTCAAAGAGATACCAAAAGGTAAATTCAAATTTATAACAGGTCGTCATGCTCAATTTACACAAAACTCAACAGCAAATAATGTAATGTTATTAGAACTAATGCCAGAAAATTATGTTTGGATAAATGAAAAAGACGCTAGGAAAAAAGGGATTAAACACGCAGATTTAGTAGAGATAAAAAGCAGTGTAGGAACAATACAAATAAAAGCATTTCCTACTGATAAAATAGTTGCAAATACAGTTTTTTATATTCATGGATTTGGCTCTAACTCTTCTGGAATGACATTTGCAAATAGAAATGGAGCAAGTGATAATGAGATAATTGAAGATGAAATAGAACCAGTGTTTGGAAGTGCAATTATGCATGAAACTATTGTTTCAATTAGAAAGGTTTGATTATGAATTATGCGATGGCTTTAGATTATCAAAATTGTATAAATTGTAAAGCATGTGAAACTGCATGCAAAGAAGAAAATGGTGTGCAATTAGGTGCAAATAAACAAAGAATATGGGTTGGTATTGTTGAAGGAAGTATATTTGATAAATCATTTATCAATTTATATCCCTCACAGTGTAATCATTGCGAAACTGCTCCTTGTGTTAGTGTATGTCCTACCAATGCTAGTTATGTTGCAGCAGGTGGAATAGTTCAAGTTGATTATAAAAAATGTATCTTATGTAAAGGTTGTATGGAAGCTTGTCCTTATGATGCTAGATTTGTAGATGATACAAAAGTTGCTGTAGATAAGTGTACATTTTGCGATCATAGAATTGAAGAGTATGGAACAACAGCTTGTCAAACAACTTGTCCAACAAATGTAAGAATGTTTGGAGATTTAGATGATGATAATAGTGATTTAGTAAAACTATTAAAGAAAAAAAGATTTTTCTTTTTAAAAGAGAAATCAAATACACGACCAAAACTTTTTTATATTGTTCCTGATTCAGAAAATTATGCAAGACAAAGTATCTCTCATGAAACTAAAATATACACGTGGGATGAGTATTTAGAAAAATATAGAGGTATAAGGGGGTAATTATGGAAAAGTTTACGATTGCAGGGCTTGAGATAAATAAAGCCTCTTTTAAAGATATGTTTTTAAATAAGATTATGCTTTTATCATATGTATTAATAGCCTTTGCTATATATGGTATATATGAGATTTATGAATTAAGATATTTTACAAAAGTTGCATCTACTCATTCAATGAGTTTAGATCCTTTTAACCCAGAGTTAAAAGAAGCTTTAAAAAGTGCAATATTTGGAAATGTAGGTGAAGTAAGTAGAGAAGTTCCTTGGACGCTATTTATCTCAAATTATATGTATATGATTTATACAGGAAGTGGAATCATATTTCTAGTTGCATTAGCAGAATTATTAAATTTTAAAATTGTAGAAAAATTAGCTGCTTCATTTATGGTAGCAGGTCTTGCAATGGTTTTTGCAGGATTATTTACAATTGCAACTGATTTAAACATGCTAAATATGAAATGGATGTTTTTAGATCCAAATACAAATGCGGGTATGTGGTTGATGTTACCTCTTTATTTTACATATATTCCATTTGTATTATTTGAAATATATTTAATACTTACAAATAAAAGAGAGTTAGCAAGGAAACTTGCATTCCCTATTTTAGTTTTAAGTATCGGTGTGGATTTAGTTGAATATTATATTCAAGCAAAGTTATTTTCTATGAATACTGCAAGACATTTTTGGACGGAGTTCCCTGGATTAATGTGGTACTTTATAATATCAGCATTTGTATCATCTTTAGGTGTAATGGGGATATTATCATATTTAGTACATAAGAATAAAAAAGGCTATAAAGAATTAATGTCTTTAATAAGAAAAAGTATGCTTTTTTTCTTGTATTTATTAGCCATATATGAGGTAGTAGGTTACTTAGTAATTGATAAAGATTGGGCCTTTATAATATTATTTGGTGAATTTAGAGTGTTATTTTTTGGAGGATATGTTCTTTTTGCTCTTGTTTTACCTTTTTTACTTTTAGTAAAACCAGATAGATCATACATAATACCAGCTTCAATCTCAGTAATTATAGGAGGATATATCGGAAGATACTTATTTGTTTATGGAGGAAATGCAAATCCTTTAACAAATAGATTTGGTGTAGGATATGAAAAGTATGACTTTTATAGTTTGACAACAAATTTTAACTATGTTAGCCCTCATTTGGGTGAGATATTTATTGTTGTGGGTTCTGTTGGAGTAGCTATATTTATATTTAAATTAGTTGATACTCTATTTTCAATTACTAAACAAAGAGATGTTCATTAATAACACAATTTAAGGAGAAGTTATGAAAGTTACAAAGTTTTTAGTAGCAGTTGTTTTAACTGCGAGTTTATCTGTTTCGGGTGTATTCGCTGCACAAGGTCAATCACTTGAAAAAGCAAGTGCAAAAGTACAAAAGTTAATTAAGAAAAATGATTTAAAAGTAGTAGGTTTTGAATATACAAAAAAAGCAGTAAATGGTGGAACAAAAACTACTGCAAAATCTATTTTAGTTGATGCAAGACCAGAAGCACAATATAAAAAAAGTACAATTCCATCAAGTATTAATATACCTGATACAAAATTTAAAGAGTTTGTTGTTCAGTTAAAAGATACTGCAAAAGATAAAGAGCTTATAGTATTTTGTGGTGGATGGAAATGTGGTAAAAGTCCAAAAGTTGCAGCAATGCTTAAGAAAGAGGGTTTTAAAAATGTTGTACTTTATCAAGCAGGTGAACCTGAATGGGCAAAGAAATCGTATACGGAAGTGTCTATAGTAGTTGCAAAAAGTGTACAGGCTAAAAATTCAGGATTAATTGTAGATGCAAGACCTTATAAAAAAACATTACAAGAAACAATTCCAGGAGCCATTGCAATTCCTGATACAAAAATAGATTCATTAATTGGAAGATTTCCTTCTAATAAAGATGAGAAAATTCTTGTATTTTGTGGTGGATATAGTTGTACAAAATCACATAAAGTTGCAAATAAATTAATTGAAACTGGATATACAAATGTTTCTGTTTATGCAGGAGGCTTACCAGAATGGAAAAAAGCTGGACTTGCAACAACAGCATCAGGAGCATCAAAAATTACAACTGAAACATCTGATACAAAACCAAAGTTTAGTAAAAATGGTGTTATGTTAGGTTTAGATGAGGGAACAGTTGATGGTGAGTGGATAAAAAAACTTATTTTAGAAAAAAAAGTACCAGCAAATATTCAAATTGTTGATGTAACATCAAAAGAAGAGTTTAAATCAGGACATTTAATTGGATCAATTAATATAACAGCAGGTGATTTAACTGCAAAAGAGTTATATGAAAAATTACCAAAAGATAAAAGTGTTATATTTAATTGTACAGCAGGTGGAAGATCTTTAGAAGCTTGGACAAAACTACAAGAAGCTGAGTATGACTTATCAGAGATATTCTATTTTGATGCAAATATAGATTGCAAAGGTAATGATTGTAAAATTGAAGTTAATGAGCCATTAGGTTAAAAATAGAAAATAAATTAAAAAAAGGATATTAAATGTTAAAAAAATTATTAAAAGCAACAGCAGTTTGTCTTATTGCAAGTTCAATGTTTGCTATATCTGCACAAGCAGATGCACTAAAAGGGCAAAAAATTATCATTAAGAAGTTAAAAAAAGATTGTGGATTTACAGGAGCTGTATTAGCAAAAAAACATACTCAAGATGAGTGGAAAGCTAAATTTGAATCAAAAACTTTAAATGATGAAATATTAGAAATTTGTCCTAAGGCAAAGCCACTTAAAAATAGTTATTTACCACATGTATATGACTTTTTATATAATTATGCAAGTGATTCAGGAAATGTTCCTTCTTGTTAATAAGAAATAAAAAAAGGAAGATGAGTTACTCATCTTCCTTTTAAATATTTAATTTGCAAATTTAATTATGCTGCTAAAGCATCTTTTGCTTTTACTACTAATGATGCAAAAGCTTCAGCATCATTCATAGCCATATCAGCTAAGATTTTTCTATCTAATTCAATATTAGCTAATCTTAATCCATTCATGAATCTTGAATAATTAATATCATTTAGTCTACAAGCAGCATTGATTCTTATAATCCAAAGCTTTTTGAAATCTCTTTTCTTTTGTCTTCTATCTCTATAAGCATATACTAATGAATGCTCAATTTGCTCTTTGGCTTTTCTAAAGTGTTTTCTTCTACCACTAAAAAAACCTTTGGCTTGTTTTAATATTTTTTTATGTCTTTTTCTTCTAACTACACCAGTTTTAACTCTAGGCATATCTTTCCTTTCTTTACCATTATTTATAGGTGTCGATTATTTAATCGAACTTATCCACAATTGTGGAGGGACTAAGTAATTTTTTTATTACGCTTTGTTTAACATTTTTTTAACTCTTGCATTATCAACAGATGCAACAGTTTGTTCACTTCTAAGATTTCTTTTTGTCTTAGGGCTTTTTTTAGTTAAAATATGGCTTCTAAAAGCTGAACCTCTTTTAATAGAACCATTTTTTTTCACTTTAAATCTCTTTAAAGCTCCACTATTAGATTTCATCTTTGGCATTGTGGAATCCTTTCTTTAAATTTGCATTTTCATTATTATTGAAAAAGTTTGTGATTTTACTTAAATATAGCTTAAAATAAGTTTAAATATAGTGATTTAGAAGAGAAAAATCTCTTCTAAAATTAAGAATTGTTTTTATCTTCTTTTTTAGGAAGAACCATCATATTAACAAATCTTCCTTCTTGTTTAGGTTTTGCATCTCTTACCCCATAGTCTTCAAGCATAGGCCAAATTCTTTCAAGAACTTCAGCACCAGCTTCTGGGTGAGCCATCTCTCTACCTTTTAAGAAAACTCTACATTTAACATGGAATCCTTTTTCAAGAAATTCAATAGCATGTTTAACTTTATAGTTAATGTCATTATCTGCAATTTTAACAGAAAATTTTACTTCTTTAACAACAATAACTTTTTGTTTTTTCTTTGCTTCTTTTTTCTTTTTTTCTTGTTGGTATTTAAATTTACCATAATCCATGATTTTTGCAACAGGTGGCTTAGCAGTAGCTGCAATTAAAACTAAGTCTAGCCCTAGTTCTTCAGCAGTTGCAAGTGCATCTCTTGTTGGAATAATACCATAATTAGTTCCATCATCAGATGTACATCTTACTTCTTTTGCTGTAATGTTTTCGTTCATTAGTACTTCGTCTTTTTTATTGTTTCGACTCAAACTTCACATCCTTTTTTAATTTTTTCTAACATTGAAATAAACTCCTCTTTAGACATATTAGATTGCTCTCTCTTTCGTCTGTCTCTTAACGCAATAGAGTTATTTGCCACTTCTTCATCTCCAATAACAACAATCATTGGTACTCTTTGTTTTTCTGCCATTCTAATTCTTTTGTTTAAACTTTCGTTCATATCAAAAATCTTAGAATCTATATCATTATGAATAAGCTCTTTTTGTAAAGATTTTGCATATTCAACATGAGTATCTGCAATTGGAACAAGGATTACTTCTGTTGGAGCAATAACAAATGGAAACTCACCAGCACAATGTTCTGTAAGAATACCAATAAATCTTTCAAAAGAACCTAAAATTGCTCTATGAATCATCACAGGTTGTTCTTTTTCCCCTTTATCGTTTATATATTCTACATTAAATCTACTTGGTAAGTTCATATCAACTTGAACTGTACCACATTGCCATTTTCTACCAATAGCATCTAGAATTTTAATATCGATTTTTGGACCATAAAATGCTCCTCCACCTTCATCAATTCCATATGGTAGTTTGTTCTCATCTAAGGCATCCATAATACCTTTTGTTGTTTTTTCCCAAAACTCATCATCACCTATTGCTTTTTTAGGTTTTGTTGATACTTCCATTTCATATTTAAAATCAAATAGACTTAATAGTTTATCAACAAATTCTAAAACTTCAATAATAACATCTTTTACTTGTGCTTGAGTACAGAAAATATGTGCATCATCTTGTGTGAATTCTCTTACTCTAAAAAGCCCATGCATTGCTCCACTCATTTCATGTCTATGAACAACACCATATTCAAAAAGTTTTTTAGGTAAATCTTTGTATGAAACTAAATCATTTTTGAAAATTTGAATATGACCAACACAGTTCATAGGCTTAATACCATACTCTTGTCCATCAATTTGTGTTAAATACATATTCTCTTTATAGTTTTCATAATGACCAGATGTTACCCATTGTTGAGCTTTTAAAATCTCTGGACCTCTTACAGGTTCATAACCTCTTACTCTATGAGCTTTATAAAGAATTTTTTCTAATTTACTTCTAAGTCTTGCTCCATTTGGCAACCACATAGGAAGACCAGCTCCAACTTCATCATTGAATGTAAATAGTTCAAGCTCAGTTCCTAGTTTTCTATGATCTCTTTTTTTTGCTTCTTCAAGCATTCTTACGTGATCATGTAACTCTTTTTTATCAAAAAATGCGATTCCATAAATTCTAGTGATCATTTCGTTTTCTTCATCACCTCCAAGATAAGCACCTGCTACTCTTGTTAGTTTAAAACTTCTAATCATTCTAGTGTTAGGAACATGAGGACCTCGACATAAGTCTTCAAAATCACCTTGTTTATATACTGTTAAGGTATCATCAGTAATATTTTTTAATACTGCTTGTTTAAGTTCATCGTTTGCAAACTTTTTTAGAATTTCATCTTTGGTTGTTTCATATCTTTGAATTGGTAGCTTTGCATTTGCAAGCTCTTTCATTTTCTTTTCGATTTTTGGTAGATCTTCATCTGTTATTTTAGAATCTACTTTAAAATCATAATAAAATCCCTCTTTTACAACAGGACCAACAAAGAATTTAGCTTCTGGATATAACTCTTTAATCGCTTGTGCCATAAGGTGTGCACAAGAGTGTCTTAATATTTCTAAAGATTCAACAGAGTTATCATTTCTTATCTCTTCTCCAGTTATATTTAAAGCTTCCGCAGTTTGAAGGTCATAAATTTTACCTTCACTTAATACACCAATTGGTTCCAATAATTTCCTTTTCTTAATAAATTTTGCATTTGCAATTTTATAGAATTTCGTACATTTTAGCGCATTTGCACTTAAATTTAATCTTAATATTAGGTTATTAATAAATTTTAGGTAGAATATGGAATGATTTTAAACTTATCGAAGATAAAAACAGAAGCCTTATTATTGTTTTGCAAAGATTTAATAACTACATATAAAGATAGTAGTGAAAAGATTTTTGATATAGATGAAAAAGTTGATAAATATATTAATTCTATAAGTGAAGATATTTTAAAACAGATTAATAATGTTACTTTTGATAGTGAGCATTATCTTAAAAATAGAAATCACTATAGAATAAAAGCAGTTTTAAATGCATATAACTTTATAAATAAAGAGATATCAAAGTATTTAAGTAAAAATAGTACTTTTAATCCAGCTATGTTGTATTTAGCATTGCTTGCTGTATGGTTTAAAGAATTAGATAAAGAAAGAGATTCCAAAGAGTTTATTTATTTTACAATTTTTCCTTATGCAAATATGTATGATAAACTTTTATTGGAAGTAAAAGATGAAGAGTTTAAAAAAGTAAATATTGCTATGATGAATATTGCTGAAACTACAATTGTAAATTTAGATAGAGTCTCTTTAAAATAAGACTCTATCTACAAAACTAGAATCTATATCTAATATTTGCTGTAATATTTTGTGCTTCTTCAACATTATTATCTCTAATATTTGTTGGTTCACCTAAGTCTCCAAAGAAACCATTACTTCCTGCATAATCATATTTTATATGTGTATATCTAAGAGAAAAACTTAAAGCATCAGTTAACTTTTGATTTCTATAAACTTCCCATGCCGTACCACGTGCTGCTATTTTACTTCCAGCCATAGTATCTTCACCATAAGTCATAGGTCTCCAGTATTTACTACCTTTATTCCATTCAATTCCTACTCTTGCACTATCAGTTATTGGACAAGGCATATTTGCTCCAATCCAAAATGAGTGACCAGTTTCAGAATCTGTAGAACCAAGCATCGCATTACCTCCATCAGGACTTGTTTTACTCATGGCATATGAAGCAAAAATAGTGGTATCATCTAAAAAGTCTGAAATTCCACTTCCAATACCCCATGCTTTAAACATAACAGTAGCTAATTGTATATCACCGAAATTATCAAATTTACCTGTTGTTGGACTTGCATTTCCTTTATTGTCAATGCTCCCTTCCATACCTATTAAGTTCCAAGCTTTTGCATAGTTCATGTGAATAGAGTATTGCCCATCATCATAAGGAACAAAAATAACTCCAGCCATGTCAACATTTTCTGATGTGTCATTATCTTTCATATAATCTAAACCATCAGCAGAGAATCTAAGTTTTGCATTTGTAAGACCTCTTCCTGCACAAAACTTAAGCCACATACCACTAACACCTGTTATTTTGTCAAGGTTAAATCTTGCACTAGCTCCATCAAACTCAACATTTACAGTGTGTGATAGTGCTGATTTTCTACTTTGATCAGCTCTAAAGTTTATTCCTAATCCATCAGTTGAAGGTCTTCTTCCAACACTTGCAGTCCAAGAAACATCACTATTTCCTAAAAATGAGTCATTTTTATATAACCAATAAGCCTCTTTTACTTTTAGGCTATTATCATTTGTAGCAGCTTCATTTGTAACCCAATCAAAGTTGGCATTATTTGGAGTATCAACTTTATTATCTCCAAAAAGTTTGTTATATGATAGTGTTCCATAGAAGATTGAATTATCATCAGCTTGGAATTTCATTCCTAACCAAAGTCTATTTGAAAAAATCGCTTCATTTGAAACTTTTTTACCATTTCCTAATTTATACTGAACATTATCATATTGAGTTCTAAAATCAATATCCCACTTAATGTTATCACCAGCATCATGTGCTTTAACATCTTGAATTTTTCTTGAATTTCTATCAACATTTTTTTCAAGTTTCGTAAATCTTTTATCTGTAAAGCTTTTCTCTAGATTAGATACTTTAGTTTCGTTTGAATTTAGTTTTGTTTCAAGCATTTGTATTTGTTTTTTTAATAATTGTATTTGTTTAAGCATTTCATTATTTGATGTATCAGAAGCAAATAAAGAACTACTTAATGCTACAGCGGTAGAAAGTCCTATTATAGTCTTTTTCATATCTTGTCCCTTTGTGTGTTATAAAAATAATAATCAAAACTTATAGTAGTGATTTTTATTTATCTTATAATTATTATATAACTTTAGCTTTTAATAGGTGCTTAATAAAGTATTATTTTTTATTATAATAAACATAAAAAAAGGGAAGTAACATAAGCTACTTCCCTTAAAAATATTTTATAAGATTAGCAAGATGGAACATTTCCTGAATCATTTGCATAGTCATATGCAAAATCAAAAAGATGATCTTGCCAACTTTGTTTAATTGAACCTTTTTTTACTTTTGGACATATTTTAATTATTTCATTTTCAAAATTTCCAGAATCTTTAATCTCTTTCCATTCATCTTGTGAATGTTTTGCAGCGAATTTATCTCCATTCATTCCACAAGGAGATTTTAATTTTTTAATAAAAATCTTTTGTCCTTTTCTTGAATCTGCTGATGCAGTTGATGCAGCTACTCCTAGTACTAATGCAGCAGCAAGAGCTATTTTTGCGAATTTTGTCATTGTAATTTCTCCTAATTTAAATTTGGGTACAATTATATTTTATTAATATAAAAAACCAAGACGAAAATATTATAACATAAAGTGAATTAATTGTGAAGTACTTTTTATTAAAACAAGTAGTAGAATATTTGAAAGAAAATGCCCATATTATAAAGCTTATAAAGCGAATTGACAATAATATAATTATAATTGAATTTAATAATAATAACACATTATATTTTGATATGACTAAGGGCCAAAGTCTAATTTATAAGAAAAAAGATAGAGCAAATGCTAAAAAAGATTATAATGCACCTTTTGATGTATTGCTTCAAAAAAGGTTTACAAATTCAAAAATTGAATATATAAATATATACAATGAAGATAAAGTAATAAATATTAAAGTAAAATCATCCTCATCTTACAAGAAGCTAACAACAATTTTACAACTAGAATTTACTGGAAAACATACAAATATTATTATTTTAGATGAAGATAGAGTAGTTTTAGAAGCATTAAGACATGTTGATGAGTTCTCTTCAAGTAGAATTGTAAAAACAGGGCATAAACTAGATGAAATACCAAGGCAAAAGTTTCAATTTGTACAAGGACATGAAGAGAATATTGAAGAGTATTTATATAAAGTTTATGAAACAAAAGAACAAAACTTTTTAGATAATTTAAAAAAACAAAAAATAGTAGGAATACAAAAGAAATTAAAAAAACTTAAAGATTTAATTGATTCACTTCCTCAAAAAGAAAAACTAGCAGAAGAATCAAATTTATTATACAAAAATGCAAGTATAATTTTAAGTAATTTACATAGTATAAAACCCTATCAAAAAACTTTAGAAACCAATGACTATGAAGGAAATAAAATTAAAATTGAGTTGCAATCTAGCATGAATGCTTCAACATATTCAAATGAATTATTTAAAAAAGCAAAAAGATTAAAACAAAAAGCACTTAATATCTCAATTGAAAAAAGTAGCTTAATGCAAAAATATGAATTTTTATTAAAAATGAAATCAAATGTACAAAAATGTACAAATATTGATGAATTAGAGTTTTTATTACCTAAAAAACAAAAGAATCAAACAAAAACAGTAAAACAACAAAATTATGAAAATTTCTTTTTCAATGGCTATAAAATAATGCTAGGTAGAAATGAACGAGAGAATATTTATTTATTAAAAAACTCAAAAGCAAGTGATTTTTGGTTTCATTTAAAAGATAGAACATCTTGCCATGTAATAGTTCAAAATAGTAAAAAAACAATTCCAGATGAGGTAATAGTAAAAGCAGCCCAATTATGTGCAAAATTTTCAGTAGAGTTCTCAGGAAATTATTTAATTGATTATACGCAAAGAAGAAATGTAAAAATTCAAAGTGGTTCAAATGTTTTATATAATCCTTATACGACAATTGAAGTTGATATATAATGATTTATTTTAAATATTTTAATTTAATTATTATTTCCCTGATTTTAAAGTATATGTAATTATAGAAATAATAAAATATTATGATTTAATTAACTAGGAGAAAATATGAAAAACATATTTAAAGTAGCAGGAATTTTGGCTTTAGCATTATTGGTACTTAGTGGTTGTCGAACAGCTACAATTTACAATGTAAAAAATACTCCAGTAGAACTTAATAAAAAAGTTTCTGAGGATAAAATGTACAAAGCTATTAAAGTAGCTGGTTTAGGACTTGGTTGGAGAGTTTCAAAAATTAAGCCAGGATTAGCAAAAGCTCAATTAAATATCAGAAATCATATGGCACAAGTTGAGATACCTTATAATAGTAAAGAATTTTCAATTATTTATAAAAATAGTTTAAATTTAAAATATGATAGTACAAAAAAGACTATTCATAGTAACTACAATGGATGGATTCAAAACTTAGAAAATGCTATTAATTTACAACTATCAACATTAAAAAACTAATAAAGGGTTTCCTTTATTAGTTAAGTAAATTTAATTTAACAGGTATTAAAATTTGAATTATAAAAAAGTTTTAGTAATTTCTTATTCACAAACAGGACAATTAACTAATTTAACAAATAATTTTATAAAACCATTACAAGATAATAATAACATTGAATTGTTTTATAAAAATATTGAACCTAAAAAACCTTTTCCTTTTCCTTGGACTCTTATGACATTTATGGATAGTTTTCCAGAATCTGTTTATCTTGACCCTTGTGAAATAAATGAGTTTGAAGAAGATGACAATGAGTATGACTTAATTATACTTTCTTATCAAGTTTGGTTTTTATCACCTTCTATTCCTATTTCATCATTTTTAAAATCTTCTTGGGCAAAAGAAAAATTTAAAAGCAAACCTGTAATTACACTAATTGGCTGTAGAAATATGTGGATAATGGCACAAGAAAAGATGAAAAAGATGTTATTAGAACTTGATGCAAAATTAATAGATAATGTAGTATTAATTGACAAAGGAAACTCATTAGAGACATTTATTACAACACCTAGATGGATGCTAACGGGTAAAAAGAATTCAATATTTGGATTAAGTAGTGCGGGAATTGATGAAATTGAAATAAAAAAAACTCAAAGATTTGGAAAAGCACTAGTTGATGCTTTAAAAAATGACAAAGAGAAAGAAAATAAAAGTTTGCTTTATGGATTAAAAGCAGTTGAAGTAAATACAAAACTAATCAAAAGTGAAAAAATAGGAACAAAAAGCTTCACTATTTGGGGTGGCCTAATAAGAAAAATTGGTAAGCCAGGGGATATAAAAAGAAAACCGATTGTAATGTTATATTTAATATTTTTATTATTGATGATAATAACAGTAGTTCCTATAAATATGATAATACAATCGATTTTAAGAAAAATAAATAAAAATGCAATCATAAAACAAAAAGAATCGTATGAATTGCCATCAGGTAGTGGTGAAGAAAGAATAAAGGAATATGAATAAATGTCAAATGTTTATATAAATAACATTCAAAAATTTATGCCAAATGAACCTGTGGATAATAAAGATATTGAAGAGTATTTAGGTTATGTAGGTGGGAAAAAGTCAAAAGCAAAAAATATTGTTTTAAGAAGTAATGGAATTAAAAGAAGATTTTATGTTTTAGAAAAAGGAACGCAAAAACCTTTATTTACAAATGCTCAACTTTGTTCAAATGCAATAAATAAATTAGTTGATAAAGATTTTACTTTAGAAGATATTGAATGTTTAGCTTGTGGAACTACATCTCCTGATCAATTGATGCCTGGACATACTTTGATGGTACAAGGTGAGTTAGGAATAAGTGCAATTGAAACAATATCAGCATCTGGAATTTGTTTAAGTGGAATAAATGCTTTGAAATATATCTATTATGGAATAAAAGCTGGAGAACTTACAAAAGCAGTATCTTGTGGTTCAGAAGCCTCTTCTCCAATTTTATGTGCTAGAAACTTTAAAGAAGAATCAAATCATCAATTAGAAGAATTAGAAAAGAATGCAGGAATAGCATTTGAAAAAGATTTTCTAAGATGGATGCTTTCTGATGGTGCTGGAGCTATGAGAGTTGAGAATAATCCCAATAAAGATAAAATATCTTTAAAAATAGAATTTATTGATGTACTTTCATATGCAGGAGAGATGCCTGTTTGTATGTATAGTGGGTTAGAATTATCAGATGATTCTATTAAATCTTGGAGAACATTTGAACAAAAAGAAGTAATGGAAAAATCATTATTAAGTGTAAGGCAAGATGTAAAACTTCTAAATGATAATATTGTTGAATATACAGTTATTAAGCCTTTAATTAAAATAATAGAAAAAAGAAAATTAAAAGCTGATGAGTATGATTACTTTTTACCTCACTACTCTTCAACATACTTTAGAGATAAACTGTATGAAGGTTTAGTAAAAGCAAACTTTGAAATTCCATATGACAAGTGGTTTACAAACCTAGTTACACATGGAAATACAGGAAGTGCTTCTATGTATATTATGCTTGAAGAGTTATTTAATAGTGGCGATTTAAACAAAGGACAAAAAATCCTTTGTTATATTCCTGAAAGTGGAAGATTTTCAACTGCATTTATGTCTTTAGAAGTTGTGTAATGAAAGAAATTGAAATTCCCCAAGAAAATAATTCCACACTAGATGGACAAAAAAAAGTGATGTATGGAACAAATGATAAGGGAGAGTTTCAAAGAATAAACTATTCAAGTAGTGTTGAAGAGTTTGCAACTATTACAGCAGTTCAAGAGTATAAAGAGTTAGAAAAAGAGTGTCTAGAAGATATTAAAAATAATATTGCTTCTCCAATTAAATATTACATGTACAAAAATAGAATGGATTTACCAACTTTATCAAGTGCAGTTGGTATGTTTTCATTTAGAGTAAAAAGACATCTAAGAATGGATATTTTTAAAAAATTGAATACTAAAACTATTCAAAAATATGCAGATGCTTTTTCAATTGATATTGAGGAATTAAAAGGTTTTAAAATATGATAGATAACTTTAAACATTCTCAATTTGCACACTGTGAAAGTGGAGTTGTATCAACACTTTTAACTCATTATGGTTTAGAAATAAGTGAACCAATGGCTTTTGGAATAACAAGTACTTTGTCATTTGCATATTTTCCTTTTATCAAAATAAATAACCTTCCATTAATTGCATATAGAGATTTACCTAAAAATATTGTAAAAAAAATTGAAAAAACTTTAGGTGTAACTATTTTTAAAAAGCAATACAAAAATCTTTTAGAAGCTAATTTAGAACTTACAAAAATAGTAGAAGATGAAAAAAAACTTGTAGGCTTACAAACTTCGGTTTTCTATCTTCCATATATGCCTGAGAATATGAGATTTCATTTTAATGCTCATAATCTATTAGTTTATGGTAAAGTTGGTAAAAAATACAAGATCTCTGATCCTGTTTTTGAAGATGTAGTTGAATGTAGTGAAAAAGAGTTATCAATTGCAAGATTTGCAAAAGGAGCATTTGCCCCTAAGGGTTTTATTTATTATCCTACAGATATTCCTAAAAATATAGACTTTACAACTATTTTAAAAAAAGCCATAAGAAAAAATGCAAAATCTATGTTAACACCTTTTCCTTTTGCAGGAATCAAAGGTATGAAAAAGTTAGCCAAATCAATAGAAAAACTTCAAAAAAATACTGACCAAAGATATATAAAAAACTATCTAACTCATATTGTAAGAATGCAAGAAGAAATAGGAACTGGTGGTGGTGGATTTAGATTTTTATATGCTGCATTTTTACAAGAATCAAAAAAATATGATTTAGATAATGAAAAACTTCAAAAAGCTAGTGAACTGATTACTCAATCAGGAGATACTCTTAGACTTTTTGCTTTAAAATGCGTAGAATCTGCAAAAAAATTAGAAAAATTTAATAGTAAAGAAATCTCTAATATTTTATTAAAAGCTTCAACTTTAGAAGAAGAAGCCTTTAGAATATTGAAAACTATTTAATACTTTCAAAATAAAATAAATAAGCTCTTTTTTTATTATCTAAACTAATATAAATAGAATTTTCTTCTTTTTCATTTAAAATATCGATAATATTAGCAATACTATATGTCCCATAAAAATTATCTTGATTTTCATATATTAAATTTTTATTAATCTTTAATTGGCTTACATATTTTTTTGCAAATTGATTCAATCCTACTATTTTATAATCAATTGTTTTTAAATAACTATTTAATTTATTTAAATCTGTAAAAAAATCAAAATATTTTACTTTTGCTAAAGAGTCTGTTTTGTCTTCATTTATATAAATCCAAGAAGAACCATCCTTTGAAACTAAATTTTCTAAGTTATTAATAACAAAGTTAGAACTAGGTACATTATTTAGTGATTCATCTACTCCTCCAATTAATACTTCATCTACTTTTTTAAAATGAAAATCAAAATAAGCTAATTCAAATGCTTTTTCAAAGGATAAATCTTCACATGTGATATTTATATTATTTCCAACTGTTTTCAATGCTTGAGATATAAGAAATCCAGTATTATTTGTATTTACATTTAAAAAGTCAAAAGGCATAATCATAGAATCATCACTATTTATTTGATTTAAAACCTTTAATAAATCTTCAATACAGCCATATTCACTAGAAAGATAAGTTGATAAGGTATCTTTGTATTTTACGTTATTTAGTGTCTTTATAGCTCCATAAACAGCCATAACATTGAATTTTGAATTACGTCTTAGATTCAAACTTGATATCTCTTTTAAATCTTTTCTATAATCTTTTGCAGATTTGTTTTCATTTACTTGTTTATAAATAGTTTTTATATACATTTTAACTCTCATTACTTAAAATCATAGAAGTATTACTTCCTCCAAATCCTATAAAATGAAAAAGTACAGTTGCTTTATTTATCTCTTTACTTTTTAACAAAGGAGTAAAATCTATATTATTGTAGCTTTTATAAAAATTAATTGTTTTTGGTAAGAAGTTATTTTTAATACTTTCACATAATAAAACAATTTCATTGCTTCCACAAGCACCTAACGTATGGCCAATATATGGCTTCAAAATCACGACATCTGTTTTTTGTTTATATTTTTTAAACAACTTATCAATAGCAACAACTTCAGATAAATTTGAATTTTCACTTCCAGTTGCATGTGCTTTTAAGCATGTGAGATTTTCTATTGATAATTTAGCTTTACTTAAAGCCTCTTCCATACAAAAAAGTGTTATTTCTCCGTTGGGGTTAGAGCTTGTTACAGAATAATTATCAAAGCTATTATTTGATGAAAGTATTTCAAAATCACTTTTTTCTTTTTTTTCTGATTCTAGAATAACAGCAGAACAAGCTTCACCTAAAATCAAACCATCACTATTCATATCAAAGGGCTTATATTCTCCTGACTTGCTTAAAAGCATCAAAGATTCAAAGCCTTTATAAGTCGTATAATTAAAAAATTCAAAACCTATGATTAAAGCTTTTTTTATTTTTTTATTTTTTATAAAATCACTTGCATGACAAATTGCATTTGCGCTTGAAGTACAAGCAGTTTGGATTATTGTTGATGTATATTTTGAGTTAATTAAATTTTCAATAAAACTACCAATTTCTCCATATCCTATATTTTTTATTTCATGAGATGATTGTTTATTTTTATACTTTAAATGTTGTTCTTCTACTATAGATATTGACATTGAAGTTGAACCTAAGAAGATATGCAACTCTTTTGCTTCTTCTTTTGATAACTTTGCATCTTCTATTGCTTTTAGTACAACTTCTTCTAATATTGAATAAAACTTCTCTTCTTTTGATACAAAGTTTTTCTTTATTTGATAATACTTTAATTCTTGAAAATTATCTTTTAAATATTCTAAATAATTATCATTTGTAATTTCTTGAATTTTTTTAACAGAATCATTCTTATTATTTCCAAGTGCAGAAATAATTGAAGAACCTGTTATATAAACCTTATTCATTAATATCTTCAATATATTTTGCTAAAGTATTAATTGAAACCATTATTTTTCTAAGTTCTTTACTATCAGTTGTTTTCATTCCATACTTTTTATTTAAAGCCATTGATATTTGAAGTGCATCCATTGAGTCAAGTTCTAAAGGAGATTTAGGATCAAATAAGATATCATCATCTTTGATATCTTCTACTTCACACTCCTTTTCACACTCTTCAATAATTAACTTTTTTAATTCATATTTTAAATCACTCATTGATTATTTCCTTTTTTTAATATCTTGTATGCCAAAAGTAAAAATGTTATAGCAAATATTAGCAAATATAATATATAAATTTTTATATCATTAAAACTTCCACCCCTAACAAAAATTTCCAATAATCCTTCTAAACCCCAAGACATAGGAGAGTAAGAAGATATATCTTGCATAAATTGTGGCATTACAAATTTAGGAACCATAATCCCTCCAAGTGCTGCTAAAACTATGTTTGTAACCCCTCCAATGGAAGTTGCTTCTTCGGTCGTTTTACTAATATTTGCTATAAATAAAGCAAAGCAAATTGCAGCAACTGAAATAGCACTACTCATACAAAATATAAGTAAATAATTTCCACTTATGATTAAAGAATTGCCACCAAGTAAGGGAACAACAAATATCCCTACTAAAATCATAATCACAACTTGTATTTGATTTACAAGAAAATATGGAATAATTTTACCAAGTAGTATTGGAAATAAAGATACATTTATACTTCTTATTCTTGAAATAGTACCAAAATTTTTCTCATTTATAAAAGTATTTGAAATAGGTATCAAAATAAAAAACATAGAAAATACAAGCCAAGCTGGAACACTTTGTTGTACAGAAGTGGGATTTAATTTTGTTTTATTATTTTTATAAATATAGGTATTATTGATTTTATCACTCAAAACTGAAAGTGTTCTTGCATCAATTTTTGATTTTATAAAATAATCTTTCATAATACTTTTTGAAATAATTTCAGCTATATTATTTTTTAATATATAAAAATAATCTTTTTTTATGCTAGATTTGCTAAAGGTTTTTATTTCAAAATCTTTAGCATTTTTATTTATTTTTGATTTAAAATTTTTATCTATTTTTATAATAAAATCATAATTTTCTTTATAGATTAAAGTATCAAGAGTTCCACCTTGCACTAAATTTGCAGAAAAATAGTTACTTTTGTTTAAATCTTTTACAAACTCTTTTATATCACTGCTTTTAGAACTTAATACTGCAACTTTTAATTTTGACTCAAAATTATCTGAATAGGTGTTTTTTAAAGCTAAAGACATTATCAAAATAAAAATTGCTGGCATAATAAATAATACCATCAAAGCATGAATATCTCTAAATATTAATAAAAACTCTTTTTTTAATATATACTTAAACATCAATCTCTTAAATCCTCTTTTGTAAGAGATAAAAATAGCTTTTCCAAATTTTTATCTGGGAAATTAATATTTTTAATACTCTTCTTTTTACTTTTTAACTCACACATTAAATCTAAAAATTTATCATAAGAGTTAGAAATATCAACATCTATCTTTTGATTATCTAACTCAACTTCAATGATAGATTTTTCTTTTATTAAAATATCTTTTTTCTCTTGTAATATAATTTTACTTTTATCTAATACAGCTATCTCATCGCATAAGTATTCAACTTCTTCCATATAATGTGAAGTATAAATAATAGTTGTATCTTGAGTTTTATTTAGGTTCTTTATTACTTCTAAGATATATTTTCTTGATTGGGGATCAATCCCAACTGTTGGTTCATCAAAATATATTATTTTAGGAGAATTAAGTAAACCAATAGCAATATTTAATCTTCTTTTCACTCCCCCTGAATATGTTGATGCTCTTTTATTTACAAACTTTTCTAAAGAAGTAACTTCAATACAATATGAAATTTGTTTTTTTAGCTTTTCACCTTTTAGTCCATATAGTGCCCCAAAAAACTCCAAGTTTTCATAACTTGTTAAATTAGGGTAAAAAGCATATGTTTGAGGAATATATGAAGATATCTTTTTTATTTTATTTTTCTGTTTTTCAAAATCTAAACCATAGATTTCTATATTTCCAGAGTCTTTTAAAAGAAGATGATTTAAAATAGATACAAGAGTTGTTTTCCCAGCACCATTTGCTCCTAATAAACCAAATACAGAGCCTGTCTTAATCTCCAATGAGAGGTTTTCTAAAATTGGAACACTGTTATATGACTTATTCAAATTTTTTATTATTATAGACATTAATTTTCTTTATTTTTGTTATATTGATTATAAGCAATTGCTAATAAATTATTGTATGGCAAGTTTTTTACCAACAACTGATGTTTTTATTTTATCAACTATTTTTAGATTAATAGAAAATTTGATATTTGATAATTCATTTTGCAATATTTTTCTTATATCTTTTGCTAAAAACTCTTGTTTACTCTCAATAGTAATATCTAAAACTTCATCTTTTAGGCTATTTTTTTCATTTGAATTTACAAAAACAACTGCTTTTTTTATTCCATCAATTTCTTCTAAGATATTTTCTATTTGAATTGTAGAGTATCTTTTACCAGCTATTTTCAAAATCTGAGAACTTCTGCCTATTAGTTTAAATCTGTTTTCATAAAATTCTACATAATCAAAGGTTTGTATTTGATGATTTGTTATTTTAAACTCTTTTTCATAAATCAAGTTTGAAATAAAAGGTGATTTCACTTTTAATTCATTCTTTTCATTTGTAGAGGCAATTACTTTTGGAGTAGTTGTCCAAAGTAAATCATCATTGAATTTATATGCTATTCCACCTGTTTCAGTAGAACCAAATATTTGTAAAATATCTGTAGAAAACTTTTCATTGAACTCTTTTGCATCATTTGGAAATAGTGGTCCAGTTGAACTTACAAATAAAGATTTAGAAAGATTTTTAGATTCATTGATTCTATTTAGTGCTTTTATATATAAAGGAGTTGTTACAACCAAAGAGTTATCATCAATCATATCTAAAAGGTCATGGGGTAGAAAATGTTCTTTTAATATTATATCTATATCATTTATTAAAGGAAAAAAAAGCCCATATAATGAACCATAAAGATGAAGAAAAGGAACAGTAACAATAACTCTTTTTATATTAAACTCTTTTAATGATGAAGTGATTACTTCTACCTCTTCTAAGATATTTTCTTTAGTTTTTAGTGCGCCACTTGGGAAGCCTGTACTTCCTGAACTAAAATATAAAAACATAAAATCTTTATCATAAAAAATATTTTCATTATCTCTTTTTTCATTAAACTCTTTTATATTTAATTTTTCTAAAGAATCACTCAAGGCTTTATTTGTATCATCAAATAAAATTGATTTTGCACCTGAAAAATATGATTCTATCATCTTTAACACACTTTTTTCTTTTTTAGAAGAAGCTATATAAGATACTTTATCTAAGTATTTTTTATCAAAAAATAGCTCTTTTTTTATTTCATATTCATTTACTGAACCATTATCCTTAAATATTTTAAGAGTCATACGAAGGCCTTTTTAAAATTATTATTAGAAATGTAATTGCAAGTATACCAATAGATGCAACTACACCTATTGAAAACAAAGCATTTACTTTAGAAAAAATCAATACTCCAAATCCAGCAAAAGTGGATAACAAAGAGTAAAAAATAGCTATATAAGTAGATTTATCTACTTCTTTTGAACTTAAATAAATACCAAAATCTATACTTATAGATAAAATTACAAATAGCATAAAAAAATGTAAAATATTAAATGTCATAAAAAAGGACAATGATAATATTAAAGCAATTGGAAAAATCAAATATGCCAAAGAAAGAAGGTAGTTATCTTTTGTTGATAAAAATAACATAAATAAAATAAATAAAATAGATACTATGCCATAAACAATTAGTTCATCATATATAAAGCTTAGATTTTGCTCAAACATTGTTTTAATACTTATATTTACTACAAATTCATACTTAGAAAATTCATCAATTTTATTTTTTGGTAAATTTGCATAAGTTAAAAAATAGTCTTTAAAATGAATTATTTCCATTCCTAAATCATTAAGATATTTTTCTGTATAAATTGGTTTGTCTTCATTTAAAATATATGCATCTTTAAAATAATTTGCTTTGAAACCTAGTTTCATAGCTTTTTTATTCAGTTTATTTTTTAAATTTTTTAAATTTATTTTTTCTAAGAAAAGCTTTTTATCTAAAAAGTTTTTCTTATTTATTAATATAGAAATTGGAATATAAGATTTAGGGTACTCTTTTTTTAATATTCTTGCATTTTCAATAAGTTTATCTATTGATTTTGCTTTTAGTAAAACAGGCATATTTTTTTGAACATTTAAATTGTTTTTAAAATATTCTTCTGTTTTCTTTAATTGTGCATTATTTACATCAAGATTTTTTAAGTTTAAATCAAAGTGAAATTTATCTATAGAAAGTATCAATAAAATTATTGCAAAAAATATAACATAAACAGGTCTGATTTTTGAATATAGTTTATAATACTTTGTATGAATATTTTTTTGAGAAAATTTAATTTTTGGATATAAAAATGCAAATTGAAAATATGAAAATAAAAGGCAAATAATAGAAAAATAACAAAATTGTTTAATTAAATCAAAAGATACAAAAGACAAGATTACAAATGCTCCAACAGTAGTAATCATTCCTAAGAATACATCTTTATTAAAACCTTTTTTATTTTCATAATAATCATGCATATAGTGATGAAACATATAATCAATGGCAACAGTAGAAATAGATATACCAAATACAATAACAAAAATAGATAATTCATCAAAGAAAATTGAGCAAATAAGTAGTGACATTAAAATGGAAGAGACTAAAGTAATAATAGTATTTAATAATAACTTAGCGTTTTTTAAAATCACTAAGTATAATAATACTAATATAAAAGTAGAAATTGCAATTATTTTGTTTACATCATTTTTTATTATTCTTGAGTTTTCCACAAAATAAAAAATAGGGGAAAATACTTTTATATTTTTTTCATAAACTACTATTTCTTTTATTGAATCATAAATTTCTTCATATTTTGAAATTGTATTTATTGAATTATCAAGATTGAAAATAGAGATGTAAGCTTCATTTTTTATACTTAAATGATTGTTATTAAAAGAGAAATTTTTAAATAAATCATCATCTTTAATAAAAAGATTTAAAGGGTCTTGTTTATTAATAAAATATGAAAAATTTGATTTTAATATATTTGATTTTATTTCTTCAAGTCTTTTTGTTATATTTAGATTATCTAAGCTTTTTTCATCTATCTTTTCTATATAAAGTTTATAATTATCTTTATATTTTTTTAGTATTTTACTTTCATGTACTTTTTCAAGGCTAAGACCTTCTATTTTAGAAAATAAACCTTCTAGTCTTTTGATTTTTGCTAAAGCAGTTTTATCTAATCCTTGAACACTTAAAAATATTTTTTTAGTACTTTTAAATTTATTAAATTCATTTAATAACTCTTTTTTTTCACTATTTGGAATTATAGATTGAAGATTAGTTGATATATCCTTAAAAGAGTTAAATATAACTACTAATGTAACTAAGATAGATAGTATTAATATATTTATATAATTATTGAGTTTGAACAATATTTATCCAATCATTATTTGTAAAATATATCTTCAAAAACTTTAATTTTGAATCTATTTTTTGATACTCAATTTTATCTATTACATTTGCTACATATTCATTTGGAAGTAAAGTTGTAACTTTATTACTTTTTTTTATATCAAAATACTCTTTTATATTTTCTACTTTATTTGTATAAATACTTTCTATGATTTTTGAAAAAATTGTTAAATCTAGATTATCTTCATAAGTAATAATATTCTCTTTTTTAGCATTTTTTTCTATTATATTTTCTTTTGTAAAAGTAAATGATTTATTTTGTTGAGGATATGCAACTTTTATAAAGTCCTTATTTATATTTAAAATACCATTTCTATATACACTAGTATTTAGTGCATCTATATACTTCTCTTCTTTAAATTCAATTTCATTTGAAAATAAAAAAATAGTAGAAAATAAAAATAAAAATAAAACTTTAAACATCGAATCTAGCCTTAAAATAAATTTTCTTATGAAGAAATTGTACAAATCCTGCAAGAATAAACAAAAAATACCACCCAACTGATGAATAAAATGTCCAATAAAACATATCATTTGTATAAAGTACAAAAGAATGAATTAATACATTTATCAAAGAGATATAAAACCAAAAAAGTGTTGATTTATGAATATATCTTTTTTCTTCTTCTTCAACATTTTTCTTCAATTTTTCTAAAAATATAAAAATAAAAGAGTTTTTAGAAATATAGCTATATAAAATATAAATTGAAATTAATGTTGATATTAATAATGGCAATATCTTTAAAAATAAAAATTCATCTAAAATATATGCCAAAATAGATACTCCTAAATAAAAAAAAGGAAAGATATACTCTTTTATATTTTTCTTTATACTAAAAGCTAACCAAATTAAAGAAAAAAGAAATATTATAAAAGAAACAGTTTTTAATTCAAAGTTTCTTAATGAATAAAAAACAACAGGTGCATAAAGTAAAGATATGAGTAAGTTCATAAACTTTATCTAACCATTGCCCCACTGATATTTAATACTTCTCCACTAACATAAGTGGCCTCAACTCCAATGAAGTAAGCACATTTTGCTACTTCTTGGGCTTTTCCAAATCTTTTTAAAGGAATTGCTTTTTTTAACTCTTTTATATTTGGTATATCTTCAATCATTTCTGAATCAATTATTCCAGGAGCTAAGGCATTTACTCTAATATTATATCTACCTAGCTCAATTGATAAAGTTTTTGTAAAAGCTATAACTCCACCTTTACTAGCACTATAATTTGCTTGTCCAGAGTTTCCACTAATACCTGAAATTGAAGCTACATTTACTATACTACCTTGTTTGTTCATCATCATCTTTTTAGATATTACTTTTGTAATATAAAAAAGTCCATTTAGGTTTGTATTAATTACATCTTCCCACTCTTCATCATCCATAAAGAAAAACAAATTGTCTTTTATAATTCCAGCATTATTTACTAAAACTTCAACATCAAGGTCTTCTAAAGCTTCTTTAATAGAGTTTTTATCTTGCATATTAAAAGAAATTAGTTCGCCATTTGCATTTATTTCATCTAAAAGTTCTTGTGCTTTATTTTTATTGCTATTATAGTGAATATATACAAAATATCCATTTTTAGCATACTCTTTTACAATAGCTTGTCCAATAGATCCTGTAGAACCTGTAATTAATACTTTTTTATTTTCCATTTTTACTTCTTTATACTAATTTTGAATTTCTAAGTATTTTATTTATATTTACTATATCAAAATCCATTCTTCTATCTTCATAAAGTGGTTTGATTATTTTTCTAATCTCATCATAGATATTTTTTAGATGTGGTGAAGCTTCAGACTCACCTCTAATATCAACAGCTTGTGCCATACCTATAAATGCAATTGAAAGCATATTATACAAATCAGGAATCATTTTTGCAAAATCATTTGCAGCAGTTGTTCCCATAGAGACTTTATCTTGATTTAGTGATTCTGTTGGTCTTGAGTGAATAGACGCAGCTGTAGTATTTTTAATAACATCTGCACTTAAAGAACTAAGACTTATTTGCATAGCTTTAAAGCCATGATAAAAAGGTTCAGGTGATAGTTTTAGATTTTCACCTAATCCTCTATTAAATTTATGATCAACCAAAAGAGCAAACTCTTTATCTAATAAATCAGCTAAATTTGCAGCACATATTTTTAATGTATCCATTGCATGAGCAACATATCCACCATAAAAATTACCTGATGTGTATATTTTTTTATTTTCTCCATCAATTAATGGATTGTCATTTACAGAATTTATCTCTGTTTCAACCCAATTTTTAGAAATAATTAAATTATCTCTAATTACACCTAAAACTTGTGGAGCACATCTCATAGAGTATGTATCTTGGATATTTAAATCATTGTCAGCAAAAAACTTATCATATCTATCATCTCTTCCATGAGTTAGTTTTGAACCTTGGATTTTATTTTTGATATTTTTTGCAGTTTGGATTTGACCACTAAAAGGTTTTGATTCATGTACAAAATCTTCCACAGGAGTGTCATCCCCTAAAAGAACTTCAAACATACCAGCAACATATGATTCCATAGAGTTTAATATTATTTCAAACTCTTCTATTGCATCTAATGCAATGGCACTCATAATTGTAGTTCCATTCATAATTGCTAAGGCTTCTTTAGGTTTAAATTCATAAGCAGTTATATTTAGTTCATTATAAACTTCCATTACATTTTTAATCTCACCCTTATAATAAACTTCTCTCTCACCTGCAATAACAGCTGCAATATATGATAAAGGAGTTAAATCACCACTAGCACCAACAGAACCTTGAGATGGAATAACAGGAATAATATCTTCTTTAATTAAAAGCTCTAATCTTTTTAGTAATTCAACACTAACACCTGATCTTGCTTTACTTAAAGATATTGTTCTCATAATCACAGCATATCTACAAACTTTATGAGATAAATTTACTCCAATACCACAACCATGAAATCTAAAAAGGTTTTTTTGTAAGGTTTTACTATCTTCATATGTTACATAGTTTTTCCCACTTGCCCCATATCCTGTTGTAATTCCATATATTGGTTTACCATCTTTAATTTCATTCATCAAAAAATCATGTGTATGATTTATATAATCAAGAAACTCTTTATCTTTTGAAATTTGAATATTAGAAGATTTAATAATTTCATCTAATGTAATGTACCTTTTATCGATTTTTAAATTCATTTATTCTCCCAAAAATTATAAAAATTAAACCATTGATTTGGATATTTTAATAAAATATTCTCAAATAGTTTCACATACTCTTTTATAGCTATATCTATAGCTTCATTTTCATTTAAATCAAAATTTAAATGAAGTTTTATTGTTTCAACTTTATATTCTTGCAATCCAATATTTATAACAAAACAACATAAAATTGGTGTTTTTGTTTTATATGATATTTTAAATGGGTTTTTATTAAAATAAGCATCTTTATTAAAAAATTTTGTTTTATATTTATATTTATTATGTGTACTTCTATCTGCCATGATAGCAATTACTTCATTATTAGAAATTGCATTTGCAATTTCAATTGAAACTGATATTTGACCCATTGCTTGATCAATTATTTTTATATTTGAAGTTTTTTTATCAATCTTATTTTCAACATCTTTTATACTATTTAAAATAACTTCATGCATAACTATATTAATTTTATTTTTAGTTGCAGGATTACTTGCACTTGAAGCCCAACCACCAAAATGCGAAAAAAGTAAAATACTTTTTGTATCCATCATTTTTAGAATTGAATCATTTTTTTCATAAATAAACTTGTATGAATAAGGGTCATATTTAGATATAAATCTATCTACTAAACAAACTGCAAACATTCTTAGGTGTTCAAAATAAATCCAATTATTAAATTTCAAACCTAATGTTTTATAATATATCTTTAAAGAGCTCTTTACATTTGATGCAAAAATAAAATAAAAAAAACTTACAGGATACATTAAAAAATATACAAATTTATAGCCAAAAAGTTTATATAAATTAAAAACTAGTCTTATACTCCAACCACTTCCTCTTTGCTTTACTTTCATTTATCTATATCTCTTTTTTAAAAAGAATTTAAAAGGTAAAAGCCTTATATGAACTATTACAATAGCTGCAGTGTCACGAAATTTTTTGAAATGACTTACTCTCTCTTCTGGTTTTGGATAATAACACTCTATTGTTACTTCTTTAATTAATCTTTTTTTCCATGCATGTTTTACTAAAACTTCCATTTCCCAATCAAATCTTGATGTTTTTATATCCAAATCTAAAATTGAAATAGGATATAATCTAAATCCTGATAGGGAATCTTCTATCTCTTGTTCTGCATCCCAAGTAGCCCAAAAATTGCTAAACCATCTTCCAAATTTTGAACCATTTGGAATATTGTCAATTTCAAAGTTTCTAGCTCCTATAATTATTTGATTTTCTCCATTACATGCTTGGACTATTTTTTCAATTTGACTTGCTAAATGTTGTCCATCTCCATCTAAGCTAATAAAATAGTTATATCCTAACTCTTTTACTTTTCTAGCTCCTGTTAAAATAGCTTCACCCTTGCCTTTATTAATATGATGTCTTAAGATTATTAAATTAGGATGAGGTTTTAAAGTTTTTTCAACAGGAGTATCATAACCATCATCTACAACAATAGCTTTTAAGTTAAAAGATAATACGTCATCTACAACTTTTTGAATTGAAGTGTCATTATTATATGTGGGGATTACAACTATTATTTCATTTAGATTCATATATTATCTCACTAATTTTTTTATTGTTATTTTCATTTTTTATTATTATTTTATATTTTGATTTATTTTGATTTGATACATAATAATTAATTATGTCATTAGGTTTAATTACTGATAAGAATTTTGCTTTTACTATAGTAGATACCTTGTGATTTAAAACATTTGCGATAATGTCAATTTGTATAAATCCTGGTAATAGTTCATTATTTGGGAAATGAGCTTTAAATATTGGGTGTTCTTTTGATGCAAGTTGAATTTTATAATGATTTTCAGATTTTTCTAAAATTTCAAATAAATTTTTTAATAATTCCATTGTGATTATTTCTTTCTTAAAGTCTATATTATTATACAAAATAATTTATTAAAATATAATTTGTAAGATGATTAAAAGATGAATAATTGTAAAATTATGTGATATAATTTACAAAGGTTAACATACACAATGGTTACTAGTAACGAGTTTAAAATAGTATTAATTGAAAGTTTAAATTTAGAAGATATTACTGCTGATGAAATTGACGACAACTCTCCTTTATTTGGTGAGGAAGGTTTAGGACTTGATTCTGTTGATTCAATTGAATTAGTTTTAATTATTGAAAAAGAGTATGGTGTAAAAATAAGTAATTCAGAACAATATCATGATATTTTTGCATCTGTTAATAGTTTATTAACTTATATCAATGAAAATAAATAATAATGTTTTTATAAACTATTTTGATTCTATTTCTTGTGCTGGAAATAATCCAGAAGAAATGTTTGAATCTATTTGTCAAAAAAAAGATACAATTTGTATAGACTCATCTTATGTGAAAGATAAAGATGTAGCCATAGGTAAAGTATCAATAAAAAAAGACTTAAATGATATTTTACTTGAAAGAATTGAAAATTTATTGTTAAATACTAACTTAAAAGATTTTACAAATACACTTTTAGTAATAGGATCTTCTGTTGGAGGAATGAACGAAACTGAAAGACTCTTTTTTAAAAACAAAAATTATAAAAAAATTAATCCTAAAAAACACTCTATTGATGCAATTTCTTATTTTTTAAAACAAAAATATAAATTTTATGATGATGTATCTTTTTCAACAGCATGTACTTCAAGTGCAAATGCATTAGGCTATGCAAAAGAAGTGATTTTAAAAGGTATTTATAAAAATGTTTTAGTTATTGGTATTGATTCTTTATCTTATACTACTGTTTGTGGTTTTTCAGCATTAAGTGTCTTGTCTTCAAAACCTTGCACACCATTTGATAAAAACAGAGAAGGAATGAATGTCTCTGAAGGGTTTGGAATATTATTACTTCAAAATATAAAAGAAGAGAATTCAATTGAATTATGTGGTGTTGGTTATAGTTCAGATGCCCATCATATGACACAACCCCACCCTGATGGAATAGGTGCTAAAAAGGCTATGCAAAATGCTTTAAATGACGCATCTTTAACAATAGATGATATTGGATATATAAATGCTCATGGGACAGGAACTTATGCAAATGATTTTTCAGAATTAAATGCAATTAACTCTTTATTTGTTAATAAAAAACCAAAAGTAAGTTCAACAAAATCAGTTACAGGGCATAGCTTAGGAGCAGCTGGAGCTATTGAAGCAATTATTTCAAGTATGGTTTTACAAAAACAGACTATTCCTGCAAATAAGGGTTTAAATGAGATTCAAATTGAAGGTATAAATTATTCTATAGAGACTACTTCTTCTAATGTTAATTATGTACTTAGTAACTCTTTTGCATTTGGTGGTAATAATGTATCTTTAATATTTGGACTTACAAAATGAAAATAAATTTAGAAATATTAAATGCATCTTTTTTGTCTAGTAAAAAAGAAATTGAGGATTTAAATACAAAGAAATTGGTCTCTACAATGATTTTAAGAAGAAGACTTACAAGAGCTTCAAAATTAGTAATTGAATTGATGTCAAAAGTCGATATTGATAAACAAAGAATTATTTATGGGACATCATTTGGAGAATTGTTATCAACTTCTAATATAATAAATGCAATATTAAAAGATGACATTTTATCTCCAACTGATTTTCAAAACTCTGTTTACAATACTGCTGTTTCTTATGCTTCAATTTTATCAAAGAATACAAATGAAATTCTTACTGTGTCATCAGGGGAAGAGACATCATTGAAAGTTTTGAAAGTAGGTGCAATTAAAGCTTTAGATAAAGATGAACTATTATTGGTTTGTTGTGAAACATTAAATATTAATAATATAGAAGAAGTCAATAATTGTATAGACTTTTTAGAAACAGCAGTTGCTTTAAAAGTTAAAGTTACTAAAGAAAACCCAACTATGAGTTTTAAAAATATGAATAATGATTCTTATCCAAAAGCAATAGAACATATTTTGCATCTTGCAAAAAACTTTAAGAAAAATGAAAAAAATATAATTGAAGTAGAAATATAATGGATTTACCACATCAAAAACCTATACGATTTACACAAGAAGTTGTTTGTCATGATGAAGAAAGTATCTTAGTTAGTGTAATATTTCCTTATTCCCCAACATTATCAATGGTAAGTGAAGCTGCAGCTCAAAGTAGTGCTGCTTTTAAACAAGATGATAAAACTTTAATTGGCTTTTTAATATCCTTAAAAAATGTAGAACAAATTTGTGAGTTTACAAAAGTAAAATACAATATAAAAATTAAGAAAGAAATCTCTTTAGGTTCTATGACAGAATTCTCATTTGAACTTATGGACGATAATAATATTTGTGCAAGAGGTTCTTTAACAATACTACTTCAAAATTAAATACTTTTTATATTATAAGATGAGGAACAATGAAAAAAGATTTTTTTAATAATAACGATAATTTAAGTGCAGTACAAGCACAATATGAAGCTCAAAAAATAGCCTTTGCTCCTATTATTTTTCAAGTTGCAAGAACAATGAGAGATTTGGGAATATTAGAAATTTTGTCAAAGAATAAAAATGGTTTGAGTTATGATGAATTAGTTCAAATGACAAATCTAACAGAATATGGGATTCAAGTTTTGTGTGAAACTGCATTAAGTTCAAATATTATATCTTATAAAAATGAAAAAGTTTATCTAACAAAAATAGGATTTTTTATTAATAGTGATGAAATGACAAATACAAATATGAATTATAATCACCATGTGAATTATCAAGGACTTTTTTATTTAGAAGAGTCAATAAAAAATAGTAAAGCAGAGGGATTAAAAGTGTTTGGAGAATGGAAAACTATTTATCCAGCATTATCAACACTACCAGAAAAAACTAAAAAAAGTTGGTTTGAATTTGATCATTTGTATTCTGATTCTGGCTTTACTAAAGCCATAGAAATATTAAAAAAACAAAACCCAAAATCTATTTTAGATATTGGAGGGAATACAGGAAAATTTGCATTACAATTTGCAAAAGAAAATCCAAAGGTTAACATTACAATTATGGATTTATCTCAACAAATAAAATTGGCTATTCAAAATATCTATGAAAAAAAAATAACAAATATTTCTACTTATGAGGGGAATGTGTTATTAAAAGAAACAAAAATTCCCAAAGGATTTGATATTATTTGGATGAGTCAATTCTTAGATTGTTTTAAAAATGAACAAATTATCTCTATATTAGAAAAAATAAGAAATACAATGGATGATAATGCACAAGTTTGTATCATGGAACCATTTTGGGATAGACAAAATAATGAAACAGCTGCATATTGTGTAATTAATACATCTCCATATTTTACTGCTATGGCAAATGGTTATAGTAAGATGTTTAAATATACAGATTTTGAAAAACTTATAACTAAATCTGGATTTAAAGTAGTAGAACTAATAGATAATATCGGTTTATGTCAAACAATTATCCGATGTAAAAAAAATAAGTAAAATAATAATATCTATTATTGTTCTACTTAAATTGCCTAAACTTATTTTTCACCAAATCAAAAGTGATAACATGCTAAACTTTTAACTATTTTACTTTTAGGGAAATTAATGTCAAATTTAATAAAAGATAGTTCAACAAGGATAAAAACAGCACTTGTTTTATTCTTTGTATTTATTCTAGTAAGTTACTTCGATATATTTTTTATCACATGGTTATTTTTAGGATTTTTTATGATAGTTGGAGTAAGTGAAGCAATGAAACTATTTCAAGTAAAAAGCTATATTGTTTATCAAATAGCTTTAATTTCATGGCTTATTGCTTATTTTTATAAAGATTCTGAAAATTTGATTTTTTTAGCTTTAGTAATTATTGCTTCTGTTTTAGCATATACAAAAGATATTGATAAAAAAACTTTTTTACCATTACTTTATCCTTTGGCTTCATTTTTAATTTTATTATCCCTTTACAATGATTTTGGAATACAAATTCTGTGGTGGATTTTATTTATAGTTGCAACTACAGATACAGGTGCATATTTTATTGGAAAAAGTATTGGGAAAACAAAGTTTTGCCAAACAAGTCCAAATAAAACACTTGAGGGAGTAATTGCTGGAGTAATATTTGGTTCTTTAATTGGAGCACTTTTTGCAATTTCAAATATTTCATATTTTCAAGCTTTTTTAATTTCATTTATAGTAGCAATTGCTTCTATTTTTGGGGACTTATTTGAAAGTTATTTAAAAAGAGAGGCTAAGGTTAAAGATAGTGGAGACATATTACCAGGTCATGGTGGAGTATTAGATAGAACAGATGGATACTTATTTGCCTCAGTTGTAATGTTAGTTGTATTAAGAGCAGCAGTTTGATAGTATTAGGAAGTACAGGCTCAATTGGGGTAAATACTCTAAATGTTGCAAGAAAGTTTAATTTAGATGTTGAGGTTCTAGTTGCAGGGACTAATATTAAACTTTTAAATGAACAAATAAAAGAGTTTAATCCCAAAAGAGTTGTAATAGCAAAAAAAGAACATATAAAAGATGTAAATCATCAAAATGTTTTTTTTGGAGAAAGTGCAATTTTAGATGCTATTGAAAATAGTAATTCTAAAACAGTAGTAAATGCATTAGTTGGTTTTTTAGGATTAAAACCAACATTAAAAGCGATAAAATGTGGTAAAAAATTAGCTTTAGCAAATAAAGAGTCTTTAGTTGTAGCAGGAAAATTTATAGATCAAACAAATTTAAGTGCAATTGATAGTGAACACTTTGGTTTATGGTATTTATTACAAAATAAAAAAGTTGACTCTATGCTAATTACTGCAAGTGGAGGCTCTTTTAGAGACTATGATATAAATGATTTAAAAAATGTATCTATTAAAGAAGCATTGGAACATCCAAATTGGTCAATGGGAAATAAAATTACTATTGATAGTGCTACAATGACAAATAAAATGTTTGAATTACTTGAAGCAAAGTGGTTGTTTAATACAAGAAAATTAGATGCGATAATTGAAACAAAATCACTTATTCATGCACTAATAAATTTTACAGATGGAAGTACAACAGCACATATTGCAAATGCGTCAATGCAACTTCCAATTGCATATGCAATTTTAGGAAAAGTTGAAGAGCCAATTTTAAAGCCAGTTGATTTACTTGATGTTGCTTCTTTTGAATTTAAAAAAATAGAAGAAAATAGATATCCAATTTGGCAAATAAAAGATGAAGTTTTAAGCAATCCTGACCTAGGAGTTGTAATAAATGCTGCAAATGAAGTTGCTGTTTCTAAGTTTTTAAATAGTCAAATAGGCTTTTTAGATGTATCCAAAATTACACTTGATGCAGTGAATAGATTTAATAAACCAATTATAAATAATATAGATGATATTTATGAAATAGACAAAGAAGTGAGAAATTATTGTGAGTCTTGATTTACTTATACCTTTTCTTATTTTAATAATTTTGGTAATATACTTAATATTTACAAGAAGTAAGTTTGAAAAAGAGATTTTAAACTCTTATGAACATAAATTTGAACAATGGAAGAAACATAATAGTTCAAATGAAGAAAAAATAGAGCATAAAGAGCTTGTAGGACTTGTTTTTAAAACAGGTTATAAAATTGATATTGAGCTTTTTGAAAAAAGTGTAACAAGACAGTTAGAAAAGGGTAAATTTAGTATAAAGGCTAAATAGTGAAACTGATATTTTTCTTATTAATTGTTGGTTCTTTGTATGCAAATAATTTTCAAAGAAACCATAATTTAAAAGTAGTAATTGACAAAAAAAACAATTTGATGTGGCAAGATGATATTAGTGTTATAAAAATTAAAAAAAACCATGAACAAGCACCTATATATTGCCAAAACTTAAAACATGCAGGTTTTTTTAATTGGAGAGTTCCTGATATTGAAGAGTTTAAATTAATAGTTGATAAGAAAAATGAGTTAAATTATATTAATAGAGCTTTTAGATATAACGTTCCAGATGGATATTGGGCAAATAAAGCCCATTGGAGAACACTATGGTATTATGCTGATTATATGCATTTTATAAGTGGAACAGCATATTTTGATAGTAGACATAAGAAAAAATATATTAGATGTATAAGAGATACAAAGTAAGGAAGGATTTTGAGTAAGAAAGTATTGATATTACATGGATTAAATGGAAGTGATTATCCACATTGGCAAGCACATTTAGCTGCTGATTTAATAAAAGAGAACTATATTGTTTCTTTTCCCTCTTTTCCAAATAGAAATAATCCAAGCTTTAGTCAATGGAAAGAGAGTTTAAAAAAAGAGCTTGAGCATTTTAATCCTCAAATTGTTGTTTGCCATTCATTGGCAAATATCTTATGGTTCCATATTTGTGATGAACTTGATATAAAACTTGATAAATTAATGCTAGTTGCTCCTGTTAGAAAAACTTGTGATGTAGAAGAGATAAAAGAGTTTTTTCCTTATAGTGCACCAAAAGATTTAAAAGCTAAAGAAGTTATTATGGCTGCATCTACTAATGATCCTTATATGAGTTTAGATGAGGCTGTGCAATTACAACAAGAGTTAAATATTGGTATGAAGATAATGGAAAATGCAGGACATATAAATGCCCAATCAGGATTTGGAAAACTTGATTGTGCTTTAGATTGGATAAAAAGAGAAGAAGAGTGTGAAGAGTCTAAAAACTCTTAAGTTTTATAAAAAGGATAAATTAATTGATTTTAAGTATTGAATCATCATGCGATGATAGCTCAATAGCTATTACAGATATAAAAACAAAAAAATTAATATTTCATAAAAAAATATCTCAAGAGTTACAACATAGTGTTTATGGTGGAGTTGTTCCTGAGTTAGCAGCAAGACTTCATATAGAAGCTTTACCAAAAATACTAGAAGAGACAAAAGAGTATTTTAAAGAGTTAAAAGCTATTGCAGTTACAAACTCTCCTGGATTATCTGTAACATTAATGGAAGGTGTTACTATGGCTAAAGCATTAGCAATATCACTAGATATTCCATTAATTGCAGTAAATCATCTAAAAGGACATATTTATTCATTGTTTATTGAAAAAGATGAAATACTTCCTTGTACAATACTTTTAGTTTCAGGCGGTCATACACAAATAATTGAAGCTAATTCTTATGAAGATATGAAAATTATTGCAAGTACAATGGATGATAGTTTTGGAGAGAGTTTTGATAAAGTTGCAAAAATGATGAACTTAGGATATCCTGGAGGACCAATAGTTCAAGAGCTTTCTCAAAAAGGAGATGAAGATAGATTTAATCTTCCTATTCCTTTAAGACAAAGTCCTAAAATTGAGTTTAGTTATTCTGGACTTAAAAATGCAGTAAGATTAGAAATAGAAAAAATAGATGAACTTTCATCTGAAGATAAAGCAGATATTTGTGCTTCATTTCAAAAAACAGCAGTTGCACATATAATGCAAAAAATCAAGAAATATTTCAAAACAACAATTCCAAAAAACTTTGCAATAGTTGGTGGAGCAAGTGCAAATATATATCTAAGAACTCAACTAGAAGATCTTTGTAATAAGCATAATACAAAACTTCATTTAAGTCAGTTAAAGTATTGTTCTGATAATGCTGCAATGATTGGACGAGTAGCAATTGAGCAATTTGAAAGAAAAGAGTTTGTTTCAATCGATGAAATAGATGTTCAAACTAGAATTAAGAATATGTAAACACTTTAAACTTATTAAAGTAAAGGATTAATTAATGATATTTGAAATGGGTGCAAAATTAGAAGGTGATAGTTTTGATACAAAAAAAGAAGATAAGAAAAAAAATTCTAAGCAGACAATTGAATCAAAAAACAAGCATCAGTTAGTTTTTACTTTTGAAAAAAGAAAAGGTAAGCCAGTAACATTAGTAGGAAGGTTTTACTTATTAGATAAGGATAAAAAAGAGATACTAAAACTTTTAAAGAAAAAGCTTGCGTGTGGTGGAAGTATCAAAGAAGAGTGGATAGAGTTACAAGGTGATGTAAAAATTAAAGTTAAAGAGATTTTACAAAAAGAGGGTTGGAAGTTTAAATAATAAGAGGTTTTACCTCTTATTATTTATTTTACCCAAATAGTTGTATCAATTTTATCTTTTAATTCAGGGTAATATTTAGCTTCAAAAGTAGGCTCTTTACCTTGCTCTCTTTGTTCTAAATAATCTTTTGTTAATTTAACAACAGTTCCTGAAAGTAAGGCAATAGCAATTAAGTTGATTGTTGCCATAAGTCCCATTGATGCATCAGCTGCATTAAATACAGTTTGTACTTTTTCATAAGATCCCCAAATTACCATTGCAATTGTTGCAAATCTTAAAATAGTAACTCCAAGTTTATTACCAATTCCTAAATAAGTTAAGGCATTTTCAGCATAAGAGTAGTTTCCTACAATAGAAGTAAATGCAAAAAATAAAATTGCAATAGCAATAAAATAAACACCAGCATCACCAATATGAGTTGAAAGTGCTAATTGAGTTAATTCAATACCTTTTACTCCAGATTCTGGATCTAATACACCTGCAAGCAAAATCATAACAGCAGTTGCAGTACATATTAATAGTGTATCAATAAATACACCTAATGCTTGTACAAAACCTTGAGAAGATGGATGGTGTGGTGCTGGTGTAGCTACTGCTGCAATATTTGGTGCAGACCCCATACCAGCTTCATTTGAAAACAGTCCTCTTTTTACACCATTTAAAAGTGCAGCTAAAACACCACCTGTTACTCCACCAGCTGCTTCTTCCAATCCAAATGCACTTTTTACAATTAATGCAAGAATTCCTGGAACAGCTTCATAATTTATAATCATAGTGAAAATAGCAAGAAGTAAATAAAGAACTGCCATAAAAGGAACAACAATTTCAGCAACTTTAGCAATACCTTTAATACCACCAAAAATTACAAGTGCAGTAACTGCTGCAACTGTAAATCCAACATATAATTTTTCAACTCCAAAAGCAGCACTTACAGCACCTGCAATTGAGTTTGCTTGAACTGCATTAAATACTAAACCAAATGCTAAAATTAAACTAATTGAAAAAATTGCTGCAAGTATTGGTGATTTTAAACCTTTTGCAATATAAAATGCAGGTCCACCTCTATATTGGTCATTTTTATCTTTGATTTTATAAAGTTGGGCTAAAGTACTTTCTGCATAAGCAGTTGCCATACCAACTAATGCAACAATCCACATCCAAAAAATTGCTCCAGCTCCACCTAAATAAAGTGCAACTGCAACACCGGCAAGATTACCTGTACCAACCCTTGAAGCTAGTGAAATAGTTAAAGCTTGAAATGGAGAAATTCCTGATTCATCAGTTTCATCTTTATCAAATACTGATTTGAACATCTCTTTAAAGTGCACAAATTGAATAAACTTAAGTTTAATAGTAAAGAATACACCAACGGCTAATAATCCGTAAAGTAAAATGTATCCCCAAAATATGTTATTTAAAAAGTCTATTATCATATTCATATGTTTTCCTTTTTCTTTTGTATCTATAAGGTTAGTAAAATATAACTTATATGTAATTAATAAACAACAAAAATATATAAAATCTAAATTATTTAAGTAATAAAGTTACAAAAAACTTAAAAATTTATCTATTATAAATATTTTTGTTTAATTTTTATATAATAGATAAATTTATATTAAAAAGAGTAATTATGCGAAATATATTTAATGAAGTTGTTTCTTTAGACAAGAAATGTTATGAAAAATTTTCCTTAAATGAAGAGTTACTAATGGAGCATGCAGCATTAGCTTTAAAGAAAGATATAAAGAAGAATATTAAAGCTTTTGATTCAAGTGTTTTAATAGTTTGTGGAGTTGGAAATAATGGAGCTGATGGAGTAACATTGGCAAGATTATTACAAAATGAATATAAAAATATACATATATATATTCCTTTTGAATTAAAATCACAAATGGCAATACTTCAATATAAAAGATTAAAACTTCTAGGTTTAAATTGTATAAAAGATCTAAGTAAAGTAAAAAAAGTAGATTGCATCGTAGACTGTCTTTTTGGTAGTGGCTTAAACAAGCCTTTAAATGAGGAAACAAATACTATAATAGACAAATTAAATGAATTTAATTCATATAAAATTGCTTGCGATATACCAAGTGGAATTGATAATAAAGGAGTAATCAAAACTACAGCTTTTAAAGCAAATAAAACTATAACAATGGGAGCTTTGAAGCTTTCACTTTTTACAGATTCTTCAAAAGAGTATATTGGAAAGTTAAAAGTTGCAAATCTTGGAGTCTCAGATGTCATTTATGAAAATGACTCAAATATGTTTTTACTTGAGAAAAAAGATTTAAAGCTTCCTTTTAGAGATACTAAAAATTCGCATAAAGGAAGTTTTGGTCATGCTTGCGTAGTTGTTGGTTGCAAAAAAGGTGCAGGAGTTATTGCAAGTAGTGCAGCTTTTAATTTTGGTGCAGGACTTGTAACAGCTATTGTTCATGAAGAGTTACAACTTCCATATTACATTATGCAAAGTCATAAGTTACCTTCAAATGTAACAGCTATTGCTCTTGGAATGGGACTGGGACTATATGATAAAAATGAACTAAAACAGATATTAAATACTAATGTGGCAAAAGTTATTGATGCTGATTTATTTTATGAAGAGTTACTCCTTGATTATTTAAATCAAGAGATTATTTTAACGCCACATCCAAAAGAGTTTTGCTCTTTATTAAGTTTAGCAAAGCTTGCAGATATTGATATTGATACTTTACAAAATAATAGGTTTGAATATGTAAAGATGTTTTGTAAGAAATATCCTAAAGTAACATTATTATTAAAAGGTGCAAATGTTATAATTTGTCAAAATGATAAACTATATGTAAACACATTAGGAACATCAGCTTTAAGTAAAGGTGGAAGTGGAGATGTATTAAGTGGATTAATTGTAGCTTTACTTGCTCAAGGATATAACTATTTGCAAAGTGCAATAAATGCATCCTTAGCACATACTTTAGTAGCAAAAAAATTTCAAGGCAATAATTATGCTTTAACCCCAAAAGATTTAATAAAAGGAATAAAAAGTTTATGAACCCTATATTAGTACAAACTACAACAAATAGTATAAAAGAGGCAAAAAAGATTTCAAAAATATTGTTAGAGAAAAAACTCGTAGCTTGTGTTCAAGTGTCAAAAATAGACTTTTTTTATGTATGGAAAGATGATTTTTGTGAGGATGAAGAGTTTCTTATAAGTATCAAAACTAAAAAAGAAAACTTCGAAAAAATTGAAAGGAAGATTAAAGAATTACATAGCTATGATGTGCCCGAAATTATAAGCTTTAAAATTGATAATTTAAGTAAAGAGTATAAAAAGTTTATATGTCAAAGTTGTTAGAATAAATATATTGTAAAGGAAAAAACAAAAAATGAGCGATATTTTAAAAATAGGTAAATATGAATTTAATAGTAGATTAATTGTAGGTTCTGGAAAATATGATAGTTTCCAAACAACAAAAGATGCAACATTAGCAAGTGGCAGTGAACTTATTACTGTTGCAATTAGAAGAGTAAATATTACAAATCCAAATGAAGAGAATTTATTAGATTATTTTAAAGATACAAATGTTCAGTTATTACCAAATAGTGCAGGGTGTTTTACAGCACAAGAAGCAATTACTACATTTAGACTTATGAGAGAAGCTACAGGAATTGATTTAATAAAATTAGAAGTTATAGGTGATGCTGATAAAACTTTATATCCTGATGTAATTGATACAATAAAAGCTTGCGAAGTTCTTAAAAAAGATGGTTTCACAGTTATGGCATATACAAATGATGATCCAATTATTGCTAAAAGATTAGAAGATGCAGGTGCAGATGCAATTATGCCATTAGCAGCTCCTATTGGTTCTGGACTTGGAATTCAAAATAGATATAATGTTGCATTTATAAAAGATGCAGTAAAAGTTCCTGTTATTGTTGATGCTGGAGTAGGTTGTGCAAGTGATGCCGCAATTGCAATGGAATTAGGTGCTCAAGCTGTATTAACAAATACTGCAATTGCACAAGCAAAAGATCCTTTGAAAATGGCAGAGGCTATGAAGCATGCAGTTATTGCAGGAAGAATGAGTTATGAAGCAGGAAGAATTCCTAAAAAACCATATGCAACTGCAAGTTCTCCTATTGATGGATTAATTCAATTTTAAATAATTTTTTGGACTTCTTTAAAAAAGAAGTCCATTTCTATATAAAGCAACAATAAATACAGCACTGCTCATAGATAATAAAACACTTTTTGTTTTATACATGATAAAAATAGTAATAAATCCTGCAAAAATACCAATTATCCCAATTTTTATTATAGAAGGAACAATTAAAGCAATTAGAAGTGTCGCAGGAATAGACTCTAAAAAAATATCAATATTTTTAAATTTTTTTAGTTTATTAGATAAAAGTAACCCTGAAACTCTTAAAGTGTAAGTACCTATCGCAACAAAGAATATAATGGTTAAAATATCATAACTACTCATTACAGCTTCTTTTATTTAAATATACATATAAAAAAGAGCCAGATAATGCAGAGATTATTATATATGATATATTTGGTATGATTTTTTCAAAAATAACTGCAATAAATGCAGTGAATAAATAAATAACTAAATCATTTTTTGTTTTATACATACTTGTTATTATTGCAGTAAATAGTGCTAAAAATGCAAAATCTAAACCAAATAATTTTGGATTTGAAATAAACTCACCAAAATAGTATCCACTTAAAGTTCCAAGAAACCATACTATAAATATACATAATCCTCCTCCCAATAGGAAATATACACTTAAGTTTTCATCTTTTTTACTCATGGTTATTGCCCATGATTCATCAGTGACAAAGTGCATAATAAAAGCTTTTTTTTTCAAACTACTATTTCTAAAAAATTCATTTAATGATGCTCCTATTAAAAAGTACCTAAGATTAATAAGTAAAGCACTCCATATAATAATAGAAATATTTATAGGATTACTTAACATATCAACAATTAAAAATTGTGCAGATCCAGCAAAAATGAAAATATTCATTAAAGCTAACTGTAAAAAACTAATACCTTTTGAAGTACATATAATTCCAAGTACTGCACCATATGTAAAAACACTTACGCTAATTGGCAAATTTGCCATAAATCCATTTTTTATTTCATTTTTCATACTGTAAGATTAGCAAAATAGAATATTTTTGTATTGTATGAGCTTGCTAATTAAAAAATTTTTTGTATTCTCCTGGCGTTAAACCAGTGATTGCTTTAAATCTTTTGTTTAAATGACTTTGATCATTGAACCCACACATATATGCTGTATCAATAAGACTAATGCCTTTTTGTAAAAACTGTTTAGCTTTTTCAATTCTTATTAGCATCAAATACGCATGAACTGATACAAAGGTATGCTTTTTAAAAAGCCTAATAAAATGGTACTTAGATATTCCAAACTCTTTTGATATATCATCTAAGGATATTTGCATGTAAAAGTTATCATGTAGATAATCTTTCACTTTTTGTATTAATAAATGGTTAGATGGTAACTCAATTAAGTTAATTGCTTTAGAATTTATTTGTAAAATAGAATTTATAATACCAATTAGTTCACACTCCCATGTAAGTGTATTAATATAAGGAATATTGTCATGATTAATTAAAAAAGATAATCTATTGTAGATGTGTTCATTATTAAAGTGAAAATCACGAAAAGATAATTGTTTTTTAGAAAAATTATATTTAAGTATTTCATTAATAGTTTCAGGCTTTAAATATAATGAACGATGTTTATACTCATTATTATTTGCAATAGCACAAGCATGCACTTCATCTGGATTTATTGTGATTATTGAAGATTTGTCAAATTTATGATTAAAACCTTTTAAAAAAGCATTCATATGACCTTTTTCAATAAGACTAATTGTATACTCTTCATGTACATGTTTATCATAATTGAAATTATTAAAATGACCTTCATATATAATAATATCTTTGTTAAGTTTTGGTTTTGAGAATTTTATGTTGTGAACTATTTTATTTGACTTTTTCATAATAATAAATTATATCAGGAAAAATTAAAATAGTATTGTATAAAATTGCTGTTATAACAAGGTAAAATTACAAATTTCAAAAAAAAATGATTTTTTTAAAAAAAGCCCTTGACAAATAAAAAAAAATATAATATAATTCCGTCCACTTTTTGAGAGAAACAACTTAAAAAGAAAACTTGTCGGGGCGTAGCGCAGTCTGGTTAGCGCACCTGGTTTGGGACCAGGGGGCCGGAGGTTCGAATCCTCTCGCCCCGACCATCTTAGATTTTTTTATGGTAGGTATAGCTCAGTTGGTTAGAGCATCGGGTTGTGGTTCCGAGGGCCGTGGGTTCAAATCCCATTACTTACCCCATTTATTATATTAATGCGTCCTTAGCTCAGCTGGATAGAGCAACGCCCTTCTAAGGCGT
>ASRL01000001.1_pt1 | contig 181954 bp, 186 predicted proteins | sample 692978 | NCBI WGS metagenome assembly ASRL01 (sample SAMN02169241, study PRJNA158439) | bioreactor metagenome | isolation source: day 67 sample from continuous culture bioreactor inoculated with sediment... | place: Germany: Bremen | reverse complement strand
TATTTATTCTACTGAGGGCAAAGAGTTTACTAGAGGGTGATAAGTATTTATTAAAATCGAGATTATAATAAGGATATTTATTATTTTAAACTAATATTAACTATTATTTTGTAATAATGATAAAAATTATCAAAGGTAGTTTAATGAGTATAAATATATATAGCAGTATTTATGAAAAATTAATCGATTCTAATAACAATTTAAGTGTAGATGGTTTGTTAGCAGAATATAAAATAACTCCTGGGCAATTAAAAACTATTCTAGTAAAAATCAAAGAAAATGAATACTTAGCTAAAGAAAAATCTATTATTGAAATCTTTTTAGATGAATTAAAAGATTATAATGAAGAAGAAATAGAAGTACTATTGAAGAAAAAGAATCAAACCATTAATAAAAAAGAAAATCATAACAAAAATATTGAATATTTAAAAAAAATACTGTCAAGTATTAAATGTTCTTTTATTAACAATATAGACAAACTAATAATACTATTTAAAAATAAAAGATATATTATAAAAAATAAAAGTTATATTATTGCAGGTAGTGTTTTCACAGTAGTATTTTTAGGCCTATTGACTTTTTTCACTATTCCTAATAATGATAAAATAACTGATGAAGTAAAAATTAAAACTACTAATAATAAGCCTTTTGATAATAAAACTATTGACAATGCACTTACTCTTAAGCAAGTAGAAAAAGTACAATTAAAAGAAGAAAAATCATTACAAAATAATGAAATAGACACTAAACTAGATAATATTAAAATAATAAAAAACATTGAAAATGATACAATAACTGCAATAATAGAAATAGATCAACAAAATCAAATAAACCCAATATCTTCTATAGAAAAGAAAAAAAAGATAAAGAAAAAAGAAGAAGAGGGCAATTTAATAAAATCTAAAAAGACAACTATTTTTAAAATTAGAGATAATTTAGCACAAATAAAAAAACATTTAATGTATGAAAATAATATGATTAAATATAAGAATAAATATTATAAAGAAAATGATATTTTAGAAGGTTACAAAGTTTTTAAAATAACACCTGTGTATGTCAAGTTTGAGGATATAAATAAAAAAATTAGAAAAAGAGTACTTTTAAATTAAATAAAGGAGCATAATGCATAAAAAAATAGTTATTTCTATGACAATAGTATTTACCATGCTATTTACAGGTTGTAATGCTACAAAGCAAGAAAGTGTAGAGACACCTAAAAAGAAAGAAGAAAAACAAGTAAATTTAGATGAACTGTACAAAATTGATAAAGAAAAAGGTTATACATTTTTTAAAATGCAAACAAACCCAATTGAAGTTTTTGTTTATGATGGAGACTATAAACAAACAAATATGTTAAATGATACAAAAATAAAAAGTTCTTTTTATTTAAAGGGAAGATTACTTAGAATAGAAAAAGTATATAAAACAAAATTTGATGATCATTATGGAAAAATATCAAAAAAAGGTTTATTTGTATCAATGGATGATTTGTCTATGTATGATAGTAAATAGCTTCATTGCTATTTACTATTAGATTTAGGGTATTTTAATAAAGCATATGTTATAGTTTGGAAATTATAGTTTCCAAAAGTAAAATATATATAAAAGGCTTTTAATGAAATATCCTTTAGATTGTGAAAATAACTTTGAAAAAACATATTTATTCTGGTTGTCACGTTTTTTAAGAAATAAGATGACTACCTTATCTAATAGACAAGTTAAGAATAAAGACAGATTAGCTCAAACATTGCAAGAGCTAATTAAAGGTTTTAGTGATATAGATAAATTAAAAAAGACAATAAAAGAAGTTAGAAATAATGGAATAAATAGTATTCATGTATATTTTATTCCTCTTGAAAAGTTATATTACTTTTTAATTAATTTTGGTGCAAAGTCATTAAAAGAGATTGATGAAGAGTTACTAAGTGATTTTTTGGCAACTGAAACTAGTAATCTTTCTGATGCAACTAAAAAAAACTATAGAATTGCATTAATCTCTTTTTTTGGATATATAGATAAGCAAAATGAAGAACAAAATGGTTTTGTGTATAGGTTTGGTATAGAATTAAAAAACTGGGGTGGTTTAGCAGGAAAATCAGGTACAAAACTACCCTCTTTTATGAAAAAAGAAGAAATTGCTAGGTTTTTAGATGGTATTGATAAATATCCTTTTAGTTCTAAAATTGCTGCAAGAAATAGACTTATTATAAAAATAATACTCTATACAGGTATAAGAGTTAGTGAGGCAATAAATATTGATTTAAAAGACTTCAATAAAGATGAAGATGCCTTTATTATTCAAGTAAGAGGAAAAGGAAATAAACCAAGAGTTGTTATGATAAAAGAAAAAATTATTAAAACAGATCTTAATGAATGGTTTGAATATAGAATTTGTGATGAGAATCTTCTATTTTGTAATCAGAAAGGAAATCCTTTAAGTCAAGCATATATTAGTAGTATTGTTGAAAAAATTTTATTAAGTGTAGGTATTAGAAAAGAAAAAAATGGTGCACATATGTTAAGGCATACATTTGCGACAATGCTTTATCAAAAAAGTAAGGATCTAATCTTAGTTCAAGAATCATTAGGCCATGCAGATATAAATACTTCTAGAATTTATACGCATTTTGATAAAGACAAGTTAAAAAAAACAACAGATATATTTTAAAGTAGGTTTATACCCTACTTTCTTTTTTTACCTTTTGAAAAATCAATAATATAATCTGCTATTTCATCTAAATGAATAATATCTTTTATGGCATTTGCTTCAATTGCTTTTGCAGGCATTCCAAAGACTACACAACTCTCTTTATTTTGAGCAACAGTATAAGCTCCATTGTCAAATAACTCTTTTATTGCTATCTTACCATCATCACCCATACCTGTCATCATAACAGCCATAGCTGATCCTCCAGCAGAGTTATTTATTGATCTAAACAGAACATCAACACTTGGTTTATGATGACTTACTTTTTTTGTATCTAAAAGTCTTGTTATGTATTTACCGTCTCTTCTTTTTTCAATAGTTAAATGCATATTCCCAGGAGCTAAATATGCATGACTATTTTCAAGAATCATTCCATCTTTTGCTTCGTGTACTACTACTTCTGAATTTGCATTTAATCTTTGTGCAAAAGAAGAAGAAAAACCATAAGGAATATGTTGAGTAATAACAATAGGAGGCAAATTTTTTGGTAAACGTTTAAATACTTTCAATAAAGATTCTACTCCACCTGTAGAAGAACCAATTGCAATTATTCTACTACCTGGAAATGTAGCAGGAAAAGATTTGATGACTTCATCGGGGTGAATTTTATATTCAACTTCATTTGATGATACTTTTTTAGGTTTTTTTAATGCTTTAGGCTTTTTTAGTGTATATCTTTTAAGTAAGAAAGTTAGATTCATTAATGTATCTTTTATTCTCTCTTGAAATTTAATCATTGATTCACCAGCTTCTGGTTTAGGAATAAATCCTACTGCACCATCATCAAAAATATCATTTCCTCTTACGCCTTCACCTGAAACAACAACTGCAGGCATGGGATGGAGCCTCATAAGATTTCTTAAAAAGGTTACTCCATCCATTTTTGGCATATTAATATCAATTGTTACCAAGTCAGGTTCATATTGTTTGATTTTCTCTCTTGCATCATATGCATCCATTGCATCTGCAATTACTTCAAACTCATCAATTGAATTTACCATATCTTTTAAGATTCTTCTCATTGAGGGTGAATCATCAATAACTAATACTGTATACATTTAATCTCATTTAAAATAGTTCGATTTCCATTTGTGTTTCATCTTTCTTTTTAATATCTTCATTAAATAGATCAACACCACCAACATATTCTTTAATAACTGGTTCTTTTGCAATTTCTGTTTGTAGAGCTTTTTCTTCATTGACAATTTTAACATCAGTTGCAGTTTTTTGTGTTACTTTAATAAAAGTGCTAAAATCATTTGTCAAAAGAATCAACCTACCATGTTCCCCTCTTGTATGTTCACTAATAAGTTTAAAGCCCTCTGCTCTACAAAAATCTTTTGCAAACTCGACATTTCGAAACCCAATACTATTATTAGGAATTGCATTAGAAAGCTGCATAATATCTGCACCACCAGAAATTTTTGCAGTAATATTCTCTTTTTTGCATCCAAGTTTATACATTTCATTTAGCATTGCTTCCACAGAATAAAGACCATATTTCATATCATCATTTGAGTTTTTTGTAGAAGGAAGCAAAAAATGATTCATTCCTTTTATTTTTTGCACTCTATCATAAAACATTATTGCAACACATGAACCAAGAAGTGTCTTAAATGCAATTTCATCACTATCTTTACCCACTGCAAACTCACCACCAATTATTGTATGAGTATTAAACCCTTTAATCTTTTGATTAAATCTACTATTTGAGGCTCTTTCTATTCCTCCATCTTTGTGTCCAATTAAAATCAATGTATATCCTTAGTCTTAACAAAAATATTTTGCCCTATTCTTTGAACATAATTAATTAAATCGTGTGGATTTTCTGAATGACCCAGATATAAAGTTCCACCAATTTTTAAATGTGAAAATAATTTTTTAAGTATTGTTTGTTGGTCTTGTACTGAAAAATATATAAGTACATTTCTACAAAAAACAACATCAAACTCTTCTTTTTTATAAGGATAAGATAAATCATTTAAATTCATTACCTTAAATGTAATCATTTTTTTTATTTCATCTTTTACTTTTATCAATATTTCTTCATTAGCAAGATTCTTTTCTACACGTCTTTTAAAATATTTAGGAGGTTTTATCCAATCTGGAAACTCTTTTGAAGATTTAGAAAATCTATAAACTCCATTTGCTGCAAATTGTAATACATTAGTATCAATATCCGTAGCAATAATTGATGCATTTATACTTTTGCCCAATTTTTCTCTTGCTTCCATAACTGTCATTGCCATAGAGTAAGGTTCTTCTCCTGTTGAAGAAGCAGAACAATACATTTTAATTTGATTTCCACTTTGTGCAAAAGTTGGTAAAACTCTATCCCTTAAATCTTCAAAATGAAAACATTCTCTAAAAAAATGTGTTTTATTTGTTGTGAATGAATTGATAAATTCTGTTGTATTATTTCCATTTTCAATCGAATCTAATAAAGCTTCTAAATCTCCACCTGTAAATTTAGTATCTCGTTTTAGCTTGTGTAATCTATTAGCAATCATAATATCTTTATTCTCTGCAAGTGTAATACCTGTCAGAGAATAAAGAATTTTTTTTACTCTATCATGTAGATGTTTAGTATCATTCATTTTTTTCTAAGATGCTTTTCTTTTAGTAGCATTTACACTTCTTTCAATCTTAATTTGTGCATTAATAATACCCAAAATATCTAAGATTAAACCAATACTTCCATCCCCTCTAACTGTTGCAGCACCTATTCCATCTACACTTCTAAAGTTTTTATCTAATGGTTTAACTACAACTTGGTGTTGATTTAAAAATTCATCAATAGATATAGCAACTTTTGTATTACCAGATTTTACGACAATTAACATACCATCTTCTAGCTTATCAAAAGTAGGTTCTATTCCAAATAGATTGTGCAATCTAACAACTGGAATAAACTCTTCTCTTAACATCAGTAAATCTTGTGTACCATCACCTATTTTTTTAATCATATCAGAAGATGGTTGTAATGATTCAACAATAGAACTTAATGGTAAAATATATTTTTGATCACCAACTGCAATATCTAAGCCATCTAAAATTGCAAGAGTAAGTGGTAGCATAATTATAATTGTAGTTCCATAACCTTTTTCAGTATCTAACTTAATTGCACCACCAAGTTTTTGAATATTTGTTTTAACAACATCCATTCCAACACCACGACCAGAAATATCTGTAACTTCTTTTGCAGTACTAACCCCTGCTCCAAATACTAACATTGCTTTATCACTATCAGTCATTGAATCAAACTGATTATTATCAATTTGTCCATTTTCTAAAGCTTTAAGTGCAACTCTTTCAGCATCAATTCCTCTACCATCATCTTTAATAGTAATGATCATCTGACCATTAGCTTGTTCAGCAGAGATAGAAATAGTACCAGTTTCACTTTTGCCATTTTGTGTTCTTTCATCTGGAGTTTCAAGTCCATGGTCAAGAGAGTTTCTAATAATATGCATTAATGGATCAGTTAATCCTTCAATCATTGCTTTATCAATCTCTACTCCATCTCCATAATGTTTAAATGAAACTTTTTTACCAAGTTTTCTTGAAATATCTCTAACAACTTTTGGAAATTTTGAATAAATTGATTCCATTGGTACCATTCTAATACTCATAATTGAATCTTGCATATCTCTAATGTGTCTTTCTAGAAGTTCCAATCTTTCTAAAACTGCATTTCTAGTTTTTGCTTCTTCAATTGAAGTTGAAAATTGTGTTAACATTGCATTTGTAATTACTAAATCTCCAACATTATTCATTAATAAATCAATTTTATCAAGATTAACTCTAATATTATTATTTGAAGAAGTTTTTTTCTCTTTTTCAGGTCTTGCTTTTCTATCAGGCTGTTTAGCCGTAGTTTCTTGTTTATCTATAGGTTTTTTTACCTCTTCTTTTACGGGATGCTCTTCTTTTTGCTCTATTTTAGGTTTAGAAACTTCAGTTTCTACTTCATTTTTTTCTATTTTTGAATCAGGAGTAATTGCTGGCATTTCATCAAAAAATCCAAAGTTTTCTTCATCTTCATCATAAATACTTTGTGAAGAGTTATCATCCATGCTTAATTGTGCACTTTCATTTAAATCATCATCAAAAAAACCATAAGGAGTATCAGTAGAATCATCTAAATCATCATCTGCAAATATCCCATAAGTTTTATGATCTCTTTGATCATTTAAATTATCATCAAAAAAACCAATATTTCTAGTCAAAGATTCATCATCAACTTCATCATTTATAGTGGAATTTTGCTCTGTAGTTTTATTCTCTTCTATTTTTTCTGTATTTGCAGTTTCTGAAGCCGATTCTGGATTAACTTTATCCCCATTTATATATGCTCGAATATCTTTAAGCAAAGAAGAAGTCATATTTTCAAAAGTATCTCGATCAAGATCTTCTGCAACTTCAAGATCTAGAACTTCTCTCATTACATCTAAACTATCTATTAAAGTTACTGCCATCTCTGGTTGAAATTCAATTTGATGATTTCTTAGTTTATCCATCATATTTTCTACATCATGAGTAAACTCAGCAAAAAGAGTCAATTCAACTGATGCACCACTACCTTTTAATGTATGTACATCTCTGAACAGTTGACCCATTTGATCATCTGTTAAACTTCCATTTGTTTCAGCTTCTAATAGTACATTATCAGCAGATTCAAAAAGCTCTTCTGCTTCTTCTACAAACATTTCTCTATACTTAGATATATCAAAACCAGACATAACTTATCCTTTATCTACTTTAATTACTTAATAAATTATCTACTTAAAACTATATTAACCGCTTTTAACAATTGATCTGGAACAAAGGGTTTAACAATCCAGCCCGTAGCACCTGCTGCTTTACCTTTTGCTTTCATTTCATCACTTCTTTCTGTTGTCAATACTAAAATTGGTTTATTAGCATACTGAGACAACTTTCTTAATTCAGCTATTAATGTAAGTCCATCCATATTTGGCATATTCACATCAGTAATAATTAAATCATACATTGAAGCTTTAGCTTTTTCTAGCCCATCAACGCCATCAATTGCCTCCGTTACATCATTGTAACCACCTTCGTTAAGTGCATAATTCAACATATCTCTTAGCATTGTTGAGTCATCTACTATTAAAAGCTTAGCCATAAAAAACCCCTTGTTTTCTTATAAATAAATATTATTTTTTATATCTTAACTAAAGAAATATTAATTTAGTATTAAAATTTTTACAATAGTGTTGAAGCTAATTCTATTCTATCTTTCTTCACATTTAATACTTTAATTTTTACTTCTTCTCCTACACTTAAAACATCAGATACATTTTTAACTCTCTCTTTTGAGATCTTAGATATGTGTAGTAGACCTTCTCCGCCTTTTGGTAGTGAGATAAATGCACCAAAATCTGTAATTCTCTCAACTTTACCTTCTAATACTTCTTCTGGTGTATAAAGCTTACCAAAATCAATATTTTTGCCACTTTCTTTTCTTGAAGTTGCATTATTTGAAATTGTTTTTATATGCTCACAAGCATCAAGTACATTCTGTTTATCCTCTCCACTTACTTTTACATTTCCGCTATCTCTATCTAAGTCAATTGAAACAGAGAATTTTTCAATTATTTCTTTTATAGTTGAACCAGCTTTTCCAATTACAACCATTATTTTACTTGGATCAATTGCGAATTGTTCAACTAATGGTAAGGCATCACTTGGAACAATCTCTTTTGCAGCTTCTTCCATAAGATTTAAAATATGTAATCTTCCTTCTTTTGCTTGAAGTAATGCTTCTTTTAACACATTAAGTTCTATTCCACCTAATTTAATATCCATTTGAAGTGCTGTAATACCTTCACTTGTACCTGCAACTTTAAAATCCATATCTCCATCATGATCTTCAAGACCCATAATATCAGTTAAAACTGAATAGTTATTATCTTCTACTACCATTCCCATTGCAACACCAGCAACTAAACCAGAGATTGGGATACCTGCTGCTTTAAGGGCCAAAGATCCGCCACAAACAGTAGCCATAGAAGAAGAACCATTTGATTCAAGTATTTCAGATACTAATCTAATTGTTTCATTAAAATCTTTATCAATTGTAGCTTCTAAGGCTTTTTTACCAAGATTTCCATGACCTAATTCTCTTCTACCTACTCCAAACATAGGTTTTGCTTCGCCAACTGAAAAACCTGGAAAATTATAATGTACCATAAAATTTTCCATAGATGTAGATTTATCTGTTAAAACTTCATACATTTGTCCATCTTTTGGCCCTGCGATTGTTCCTACTACTAAAGCTTGAGTTTCACCTCTTGTAAATAAGCAAGAAGAGTGAGTTGAAGGAAGTATATTAGTCTCTATAGAAATAGGTCTTACGTCTTTAAGCCCTCTTCCATCAGCTCTTACTTTATCTTCAACGATCATTTTTCTTACAATCTCTTTTTTTACAATTGAAACTGCTTCATAAACTTGAGCAAGATTTATATCTTCATTTTCTTTATACTCTTTTTCCAAGATATATTTTGCAAGCTCTTTTAATTCTACTGCTCTTTCACTTTTTGCAAGTTTTTTAATAGCATCTTTTACATTTGCATTATAGTTAGTTCTTACATTATTGATAATTGCCTCATCAATAGTAAACTCAACAAGTTCAACACTTTTTTGTTCTTTACAAACAGTTTCAAATCCATTTTCATAAGTTGTATTAACTTCTTTTAATACATTTTGTGCAACTTCTATTGCTTCTACAAGATCATCTTCATTTACTTCATTAGTTTTATGAATTTTTGTGAAAGCTTCAATATCAACTTCAACCATCTCTTCACTTGAAATTGATTTCATTTCAATCATTAATAATTCATCTTTAGAACCAGCTACATATAAATCTAGTGTAGATTCTTGCATTTGATCAGCAGTAGGATTAACAATATATTCATTATTGATTTTTCCAATTCTTACACCTGCAATAGATTTTTTAATAGGTAAGTTTGAAGTATATAAAGCTGCACTAGCTGCATTTAAAGCCAATGCTTGTAAATCAACATCTCTATCTGCACTTAGAACCATAACAGTAATTGTTGTAGGATATACATATCCTTTTGGGAAAAGTGGTCTTAAACTTCTATCAATTACTCGTGAAGTTAAAGTTTCAAATTCACTTGGTTTTGCTTCTCTTTTTATAAATCCGCCTGGAAGCTTAGCAGCAGCATATGTTTTTTCTACATACTGAACAGTTAATGGTGTAAAATCCTCTTCTACTGGATTATCAAATTCACTTACTACTGTTGCTAATACAACTGCATTTCCTAATCTTGCTAATACTGATCCATTAGCTTGTTTTGCTACTTTATTAAATTCAAATATTTCATCTTTTCCATTTAATTCAAACTCACACACTGTTGACATACTTTTCCTTTTATTTAATATTTTTTATATCTTCAAAATTAATATTCTCTAGTTTATCATAATAAAAATCTATAAAAACAAAATGATCTAATTTTTTAACATAATATAAATCATCAGCAATTGACTCTATTGTTGGAACACTAGCACTTGGTAAGATTGGTGTTGCAACAGATACAGACTTTGCACCTAAATTAATTGCTGTTTTAATACAAGCCATCATTGTAAGTCCTGTATTTAAACCCTCATCTACTAATAATACATTTTTATTTGTTAAATTCTCTATTCTTTTATCTTTTCTATATAATTTAACTGTTTTCATTAGTTCTTTATCATAGATTTGTTTAGATTTTGCGAATATAAAATCTAAACTGATTTCAAAAGCTTTTGCAAGTTCTTCATGAATTACAACCTCTTCTGATTCAGTTACAATTGCTATTTCACAATCTTCATTATTTGGAGCCATTATTTTACTTGACAAAATCAAATCAAAGTTCGATTCAAGTTTATTTGCTATTATTTTTGCAATTGGAACTCCTCCATACGAAGTTGCAAAAACTGTCCAATCTTCAAGTTTCATACTTTCAATTGGCAATACATCAAGTAATCTAAAAGCAGCTACATCTCTATTTTTGAAATATATTTGCTCATTTTGCATTTGTATTATTTCTCACTTTTTCTTAACTTATACTCTTGTTCTAAACCACCAATTGGTTTTAGTAAGAATTGTACATAAAGAATATCTTGTTCTTTTCTATCATATAATTTACTAGAACTAGCTTCCATCTCTTTTTCAAATCTGAAATCTAATCTCCAACAAATATCATTTATAGAGAATAAAACACCTTGTTTTGTTCTCATACTCTCTTCTAAATTGTAATTTGTATAGTATCCAATAGAGTAATCGTTTGATATTTTATAGTTTGCATCAACTCTATATGATTCTAGGTCTTCTTTTCCTGAGTTTGGAGTATCTTTTGACATATAATAACCAAGTCTTAGACTAAAATCATTATAATTAAATGAAAAAGAAGTAGAGTTCTCAATAAAGGCGTTGTCTTGGTGATTATAAATGACTTTATTAGAAACTTTCCCTAGAAAATAGTTATAAATTAATTCATTTTCCATATTATCAAGTTTTGGATCATCAAACTCATCAAAAATTATTGATTGCTTTAATTTATGATTGATAATTTGTTTTAAATCTTCATTATCATAAATTGATTGATTTAAACTAAGTTGAATACTTCTTTTTGTTTTTGATATTGGAAAAAAGTTCAATTCAGAAGTAGTATTATTTATGCTATATAAATCTCCATCATCTTCAATTGTTTTAGCATCTACATAAGCAGCACTTAAATTAACTGTATGTAAAAAGTTTTCATAAGGTTTAAGTAAATCTGTACTAACTCCAACACTAGTAATATTTTCAATAAATGTTCCATCTTCTAAATTAGTAGTAGTATCATCATATTGTAAATGATTAATTACTGTTTCATTTTTAAGTGTCAATTGTAAATAATCATCAAAAAAAGACATTGAATAAGAAATAGGTATATTTATATCATACCTATTAGCTGTGATTCCTTCTTCTCTATAATAATTTGTATATCTAATATCAGTTGAATATAATAAATTATCTAAAATAATTGGTTGCGAATATTTGTGAAAATGTGCTTGAGGTAACTCTTGCATTGTTTTTGCATTTGACTCTTTAGAAGTATCAATATAATGTCTAAAATACATACCTGTATAATACTTTGAAGTATTATAAAAATAGTTTATTTTAGATTCAATCTTTTTTTCATTATCTTCATCATCTCTAGTTCTACCTTCTAAGTTTCTATATTCAATATCATTTAACCATGAAACATCTACAAATAGACCATCTTGTGAATCTTCATCTGAAAAAAGTTTTGTTCTTTTATAATCAATATTCCATCCATAATGGTTTTGATTTTCTAATTCATTTTCTTCAAAATAATCACTATCTTCTTTAAAAAAACCTGCACCAACTTCTAAAGTTGAATATTGTGAATCTGCATATCTAAAATAAGTATTTAAACCCTTACCTCTTTTTGAACGATATTGAGGAACAAGTTCAATATCATAATTTGGTGCAGGTGCAATAAAAATTGGTTGTTTATACATAAACCCTTCATCACTACCATATCCTATTGTAGGAATTAAAAGACCTGTTCTTCTTGTATTGTCAGTTGAAAACCCAAAATAAGGTGTATATAAAACAGGAACATCTTTTATATAAAGTCTTGTATTAAAAGTACTAAGCCATTTAGTTTCTGAATTATATTCAGCACTAGATACTCTAATACTCCAATCAGGATCTTCACAGTCACAACTTGAAAGTATAGATTTTTCTAAAGAAACTATTTCATTTGTTTTATTAGATTTTGTTGAGTTTATCCAAAGGTTTGTTTCACCCTCAAAAATCAAAGTAGGTTTTTGAAATAAGGCATTTGTTTTATTATCTAAAAAGGCGTAGTCACTTTGAGTTTGGATTTTGTTATCTTTAATAATCAAAACATCATCAAAAAACTCAAATGTTTCATTTTTTTTATTATAAATAACTTTTTGCGCACTAGCATAATAATTTGATGAAAAAATAACAACATCACCATACGCAGTAATTAAATTATTTTGACTATCAACTTTATTAGCAACCATTTGAAACTTATCATCATTTACTTCTTTTGCATTACTTGAAGTACATAATGCAACTAAACATATAAAAACTAATTTTTTAAACATCAATTACTAGTGTCCTACCAATTTTATCATGAAATGTTTGTCTACCTTCACTAAAAAAACCTAACAAAAATCCTATGTAAAAGAACATTTCACTTAATATTCGCCCTGCTGATCTAAACATAGAATTAAGCAAAGATACTCTTCCTAAATGATTATAGTCAATTACTTTAATCTTAACTATAATCTTCCCAACAGTTGCACCATAATACCAAACAAAAAAAGAGTGGTAAATAAACTTTACAAATAAAACTGGCCAAAGAAATTGATTCATAATTGCTAAAACAACAGCAGGATCATTAGTAGTTGTTACAATAGTATCCCAAAATACGATAACAATAAGAAAAGTAATTAGTAAATCATCAATAACAAAAGCTAATGCTCTAGCTCTTAAAGAAGCTAATTCTAAATTTGAATTATTTAATTCACTCATTTGAACCTACTTTAAAGCTTGATATGCAATATCAGTTCTACATTTCTTACCGGCAAAATGAACTTGTCCACATAATAAATAAGCTCTATCTCTTGCTTGTTTAATTGTTTTTCCAAAGCCTACACAAACTAAAACTCTTCCACCAGTTGCCATTAGCTTGTCATCTTGTTTTGTCACTCCTGCAAATGAGATATGAGTATTATTAAGTATATCTTCATCTACTATATTATCAATAATAATTTCTGCTGGTGCACTACTTGAGTATGGATAATTTCCACTTGCCATAACAACACCAACACTAAATTCGTCTTTAATTTTTATATCTAATGAATTTAAATCTTTAGTTGCACCTTTATAAAAAAGTTCAGAAACAGGTGTTTCAAGTAAAGGCATTAGTATTTCGCACTCTGGATCACCAAATCTAACATTATATTCTAAAATAATTGGTTCACCTTTTACTACCATCACACCAATAAAAAGAACACCTTCAAAAGGTGCTCCTTCATTTTTCATACCATCAAGTGTAGGCTTTATTACTCTTTCTTCAACTTTTTTATAGATATCTTCATTAACAAGTGGTGTTGGAGCATAAGCACCCATTCCACCTGTGTTAGGGCCAGTATCACCATCGCCTATTCTTTTATGATCTTGAGCTGCTGGTAATATTTTATAATTTTCACCATCACAAATTGCAAAAATAGATAGTTCATATCCATCTAAAAACTCTTCAATAACAACATTTGTGCCTGCATCACCAAAAGAGTCTCCACTTAGCATGTCAGAGGCTGCTTTTTTTGCTTCATCTTTTGATTGAGCAATAATTACACCTTTACCTGCACATAAACCATCTGCTTTTACAACTATTGGTTCATTCATAGTATCAATAAAATCATGAGCTTCATTTTCGTTATTTGTTTCTAGAAAAGCAGCTGTTGGAATATTATATTTTTTTAGTATATTTTTCATATAAACTTTTGAACCCTCAAGCATAGCTGCAGCTTTACTTGGCCCAAAAATAGTTAAATTTTCTTTTTTAAATATATCAACTACACCATCAACCAATGGAGCCTCGGGACCTACAATTGTTAAATCAATATTATTTTCTTTTGCCCAAAAAGCCAACTCATTATAATCTTTTATATTAATATTCTTACCTAAATCTTCAGTAGCACCATTTCCTGGCATAAAAAATAAGTTATGTTTTTCTTCTTTGTAGATACTAAGACCTATGGAATACTCTCTTCCACCACTCCCAAGAATTAATATATTCACTAGATTTCCTTAAAATTTGTAGTTTAAATACCCAAGTAGCCGTTAACCATCAAATGGCCCACAAAAGCCAACGATAGGAGTAAGAACACTATTTTAGGAATGCAAACAAAAGAAGCATTACACACCATAGTATTACAACTACTCACACAAATAAAGTATCGGACCCTCAACAATGGAAATCCCGTACTACTTAGATGAATTTATTTTAGCTAAATGTGGTTGAAGTAAAGATTAAAACTAAAGTTTCTGAGCAAGTTTTACACACTCTTCAACACTCGTAGATGAGCTTACAAAAAAATCAACTTCATTTGGTAAAAACTTAGCTGTAGTATTTCCAATTACGATAGCAGTAAAGCTATCATGCCAATTGAATTTTTTAAAAAAACACTCTACACTTGATGGTGATGTGAAAATAAAAATAGAGTTTAATTCAAAATCTCTTTTTTTTAGTTCATCATTACAAATAGTTTCATATATAATCTCATCATCAATATTTATCTTATTTTCTTTTAAAATCGAAATAAGATTAGATACAGTTTTTGAAGCTCTTAAATATAAAGTTTTTTTATTTTCTAAATGATTAATTAACTCTTTTGCATAATCATTTCCATGGCCACTTTTACCTATATACTCAACTTTTCCATTTAAGCTTTCAATAATCTTTGCTGTTTTGGGTGCAATTGCATAACAAGGAATCTTTTTCCAATCACTTGAAAAAGAATCTATTGAGTAAACAGCATTTTTTGAAGTAAAAATAATTGCATCATATTTGCTAAAATCAATATCTTTTTTTATATATCTTATTTTAAAAACCTCTAAATTTTCAATATTATTAAAAGAAAGATTATTTAGCAAATATATTTTTTTCATTGTTTATTAACCTTGAAAATAAGTATCATTTGAATTATCTTCTTCTCTTTCACCTTTTTTTCTTACAATTATATGTATTGGCGTACCCTCAAAATTGATATTATCTCTTAAATAATTAATTAAATATCTTTTATATGAGAAGTGTAATAAGTTAGGTTTATTCATAATAAGTGCAATTCTAGGTGGATTTGATTCAAATTGTGTTGCATAATATATTCTTAAATAGTTTCCATTAGGACTAGGTAAAGCATGTCTTATTAGTGCTTCTTCTACTATTTTATTTAACATAGAAGTAGGTATTCTTTGCGAATAATTGTTAAAAATATCAATTATTTTATCTTTTAATCTTTCAATACTTCTTCCAGTTTTTGCAGAAACTGCAATAATTGGAGCATATAATAAAAATTTAAATTTTCTTCTTATTTTAGTTTCCAATTCTTTAAAAGTCTCTATATTCTCATCCCATTTATTTAAAACAATTATTGTTCCAAGACCATATTGATCAACTAATCCTGCAATTTTTTCATCTAAATCATATAACTCTTCTGAGGCATCAAGTACAACTAATGCTAAATTTGCTTTTTGTAACATATCTTTTGTTCTCATTAGTGCAAACTTTTCAATTCCTTCTATTTTACCTCTTCTTCTAAGACCAGCAGTATCAACAAATGTAATTTTTTTATCTTTGTATTCAAAAGACTCATCAACTGGATCAACAGTAGTCCCAGATATAGGAGAGACGACAGAACGTTCTTCTCCAATTAAAGCATTTAAAATAGAACTCTTACCAACATTTGTTCTTCCAATGATAGCTACATTTATATCATTACTTTCAACTTTTTTATTTATATCATCTTCAGGATTTATAAAATCTTCAATTCCAGTATCTAACTCTTTAAAGTCTATAATATCACTATTGTTAGATTCTCCTTCTATTTCAGGTAACTCTTCAGCTATCCAATCAAAAAGTCTTTTTGTTCCTCTATTATGAGATACAGAAATTCCAAAAAGATTATTATCATCAATTCCAAATTCATAAAAAGACCAAAGTCTTTCTTTTTCATTATCATTATCTATTTTATTAACAACTAGTGCCAATTTTTTACCAAGGTTTTGAAGCTCATAAAATAGTTCTTTATCTTTATCATCAGGTATTTTTTTGCCATCTACCATAAAAAGTATTATATCAGCTTCTTTTGCACACTCAACTGCTTTTCTTTTTACATTACTAAATATTGCATCATCTGTTTCATCAATACCTCCAGTATCAAGCATCAAAGCTTCTTTTCCAAGTATTTCAATTTCATGTTTTCTAATATCTCTTGTAGTTCCTGCTAAATCTGATACAATAGCAATTCTTTTTTTTGCAATTCTATTAAAAAGTGAACTTTTACCAACATTTGGTTGTCCAATTAAAGCAATTTTTTTTAGTTGTTTTTCCATTTAAACTATATCCTAATATTTAAAATTAAAAAAGGCATTAGCAAAAAGCTAATACCTTAATAGCGAAGATTTACTTAGTCTATTAATATAGACCAAATTTACCTTCAACTTTTGTTTTATAAAGTACTCTTAAATTATCATCTTTGTCATAAAATACTTTAAATAAATCTTCAGCAGCTTTTAAAGTTTCCAATGCTTCTTCAATGTCAATTGGTTTATATGAAGCCAATTTAACTGGAATTATTTCATTTTCAAACTTTTCAAGCTCAATAGCAATTTGATCTTCAACAGCAGCAGCCTCAACTTCTGTTAATTTAGTTGCTTTATGAGTAGTGATTTTGTCATGGTGTCTTCTTAATACTTTATTAACTCTATCTACTGCAATATCAACTGCAGAGTATAAGTCTTTATCTTTTTGTTTTACAACAATCGTATCAAGATGAGCAACATTTATCGTAAACTCAAATGTAAATGCTTTTTTCCCGTTCTTCTCATCTTGTGCAATTATTGAGTTAACTGATATTATATCTAAATTATATTTTTTAAAAATCTCTACTGAACTATTAATATAATCTTTGATTGGTTCTGTTAATTCTATGTGTCTTCCTACAATACTTGTATTCATAACATACTCCTTTATATATATTTTATTAATTTTAACATAAACAAAATAAAAGTCTGTTGTTATTTTTGTTATTTATTCAACTAAGTAGTATTAAATAAGAATTTCTCTATTGCCTTTTGCATTTGGTTCTGATAATACACCAGATTTTTCCAATTGTTCAACTATTGTTGCAGCTCGATTGTAACCAATTCTTAATTTTCTTTGTATATAAGATATAGAAGTTTTTTTATCTGTTAAAACTACTTGCTTTGCATCTTCATATAATTCATCAAGTTCACCAAGTTCAATTCCACTTGAGTCAGAGATATTAGAAGAGTTTCTATCTTTTACAAAATTCATATCATATTCAACTTCTTTTTGCTCTTTTAAAAATTCAACAACTTTTTCTATTTCTGTTTCCATAGACCAAGGAGCATGTATTCTTACTAGTCCTGACATACCAGGAGGAGTAAATAACATATCCCCTCTTCCAAGTAATGATTCTGCTCCCATTGAATCTAAAATAATTTTAGAATCAACTTTTTGCCCTACTTTATATGATAATCTACTAGGTAAATTTGCTTTTATTAAACCTGTAACTACATCAACAGAAGGTCTTTGTGTTGCTACAATTAAGTGAATTCCACTTGCTCTTGCCATTTGTGCTAATCTTGCAATTGAGTGTTCTACATCTTTTCCACTTGTCATCATTAAATCTGCCAACTCATCAATAACTACAACAATATAAGGAAATGGCTCATACTTGTCTTTTTTTGCTTTTTCATTATAATTTTCTATATTTTTAGTTTTTGTTTGAGACATCAAAGTATATCTTCTTTCCATCTCTGCAACCATATTTGATAAAGCATTAATTGCATCAGTTGGTTTTGTAATTACTGGTGTCAATAAATGTGGAATATCATTGTACATAGAAAACTCTAACATTTTTGGATCTATCATTACAAGCTTTAAATTATCTGGTGAATTTTTATATAAAAGAGATAAAATCATTGCATTAATACCAACTGATTTTCCTGAACCTGTAGTTCCTGCAATTAGTAAATGCGGAAGTTTTTTTAAATCAGTTATAAAAGGTTTTCCCACAATATCTTTACCTAAAATCATCGTTAAAGGAGATTTTGAGTTTTGAAAAATTTCACTTTCAAGTAACTCTTTAATAAAAATTGTTTGCATATCTTCATTTGGAACTTCAATTCCAACAACATCTTTACCTGGAATTGGAGCTTGAATTCTAATTGTTTGTGCTTTAAGTGCCATTGCTAAATCATCTTGTAGATTTAATATTTTTGACACCTTTACATTAGGTGCTGGTTTAAATTCAAAAGTTGTAACAACAGGTCCTGTATAAGTTCTGACTACATCACCTTCAATTTTAAACATTAGAAGTTTTTCAAGCAAATCTCCAATTTTTTGATCAATTACTGCTTCTGAAACTTTTGATTTTTTATCTTTTGGTGAGTTTTGAAAAAACTTAGTAGGAGGTAACTCAAAATCTTTTGGTTTTTCAGTTTTACCTAATTCTATATCATCTAAAAGTCTTTTATTCTCTTCTAACTCATCAACAATAATTCCATGTTGTGTAGTTAGTTCTTCAATTGAACCTATCTCTTCTAAATTTTCTAAATCTTTATTATTAGTATTAACATTTTCTTCTTTTATAATATCTTTTAATTCTTCTAATTTTTCAATATTATCAAGTGTTGGTTCAATAACAATCTCTGCTGTATCTCCTACTTCTTTTATACTAACAGCTTCATTACGAAGATTTTCTTTTTTTACAGATTTATTTTTTAATTTTCTTTTTGTCTCTTCAGCTTTTTTAATTTTTGCTCGATTTGCACTATTTTGCTTTTCATTTGATTTAGGTAATGAAAAAGTAGGAATTTTATTTTTAATTGAACTCATAGATATCTCATTACTTTCAAAAATTACTGTAAAAGTAATAACAAATCCTACCAATACAAAAATCCATAAACCAGCATTTCCAATAAAAGGACTTAGGTCACTCACAATTATATTTCCAATTAATCCACTATGTTGTTTTGTTGTTACAACTAGTGATTGTAAAGTTAAAGAACTAAACAATAAAAGCAACATAACCATTACCTTTAAAGAGAAATCTCCTAAGTCAAAATACTCTTTATAATTTATTAAATACAAAGGATATAGAAATAAAAATAGATATACATATGATAAATATCCAAAATAATTATGTGACATCTGTGCGAATAAATAACCTATTTTTCCAACACTTTGTTGTGTTGAAACAAATATTGAATATTCTAAATAAAAAATTATAAAAAGAAAAATTAGTGATAATATTTTTTTAACTATTTTAAAGCCTTTATTTTTTCAAAAGTTTTGATATTTTACCTTGAAGCCTTAGCCATGTTTTATGTTCCATTAAAGGAAATCCTGCCCAAAACTTTTTAGGAGTAGTAATACTTTTAGTTACTCCACCTCTTGCAGCTATTGTTGTAAAAGGTGCTATTTCTAAATGTCCTGCTGTAGCACTTTGTCCACCCATTACTACATATTCATGAAGTATAGTCGAACCTGAAAGCCCTACTTGTCCAGTAAGAATTGTACCCTTTCCTAGCTTACAATTATGTGCAATATGTACTAAATTGTCAAGTCTTACATTATCTTCTATTATTGTAGATTTAAATGCAGCCCTATCAATTGCACAATTAGAACCTATATCAACATTGTTTTTTATAATTACATTTCCATTTTGATAAATTTTTATGTAATCAGCTCCAGAAATTGCAAATCCAAAACCATCACTACCTACTATAGTTCCAGCATGAATTATACAGTCATTTCCTACTTCGCAATCTCTGTAAATACATACATTTGGGTATAAAATAGTGTTATTACCTATTTTTACATTATCTCCAATAAAAACACCTGGCATAATTGTACAATCATTACCTATTTGTGTGTTTTTTCCTATATATACATTATCTAATACTTTAGTATTTTCACCAACAATTGCATCTTTCCCTATAGTTTCTACTACATTTGGAGCAAAATATTTACTAGCTTTTGCTAAAGCCACATAAGGCTCTTCACAAACTAAAGCTATTGTATCTTGAGGTACTTTATTTAAAAACTCTTTTTTAACTAAAACTGCACCAGCTTTAGTTTTTTCTAAATCATTTATATATTTTTTATTTTCTAAAAAAGTTAATTCATTTTTATTTGAATCTAATAGTGTATTTAAAGAAGTAATTTCTAAATCATATTTACATTTTATATCTAATGCTTGAGCTATATTTTTTAAATTCATTTTTATCCTTTCAAGCAAAAGAAGATAGAAGAGGTTTTCTTCTATCTTTCCATTGCAACAACACCACTTTTTACAACTTCAAGTGGGTTAAATCTTGTATTCATTATATTTGTAAAATTTGCTATTCTATGTGGTTCATCTGTTGCAGATATCACAATAGCTTCCTCTGTAACATTTTGAATATGTCCATTATAAGCTCTTGCTATAACTTCTACATCACTTATTGGCTGATCAATTGGTATTTTAACTAGTACCGTTTCTTTTTCGATAACATTTCTATGTTCATTTACTTTAAGTACAGGTATTAATTTATTCAATTGTTTTACAATTTGATCAATAATTCTTTTATCACCTGTAGTGACAATAGTCATTCTAGAGTATTGTGTATCAGAAATAGGAGCGACTGTTAATGAATCAATATTATATCCACGCGCTGAAAAAAGTCCTACAATTCTTGATAAAGCATTATGCTCATTTAAGACAATAACAGAAATAACTTGTCTTATGGTTTCTGTATCATAGTAATGGTTAAAATTATTCATTGTTATCTCCTATTAGTGTCATCTCATTTAAAGCATGGCCATTTGGAACCATTGGTAATACTTCTTCATTTCTTTCAACGATAACTTCAATCATAGCTGGCTTTTTCTTTTCAACAGCATCTTTTAAGGCTTTATCAAACTCTTCTTTTGTTGAAACTCTATAACCAATTCCTCCAAATGCTTCTATAAGCATTTTAAAATCTGGTTGCATTGAAAGGTCAGTTTCAGATAATCTATTTTCATAAAACATTGTTTGCCATTGTCTTACCATTCCCAAATAGTTATTATTTAAAATAATAGTAATTACTGGTAAATTAGATTCAACACAAGTCATAAGTTCTTGAATATTCATCAATATTGATCCATCACCTGTAAAATTAATAGATATTTTATCAGGATTACCTTTTGCAACACCCATTGCAGAAGGAAGACCAAATCCCATTGTTCCTAAACCACCACTAGTTATAAACTGTCTTGGAAAAGAGAATGGATAAAATTGTGCTGTCCACATTTGATGCTGACCAACATCAGTTGAAACAATTGCCTTGCTTCCTAAAATCTCACCAACTCTTTGTATTGGCCATTGAGGCTTAATAACAGTATTTGAATCAATATATCTTAAAGGCTCTTTTTCTCTATACTCTTTAAGTAAAGCAACCCAATTTATATAATCATTAAATTCAAAATCACCCATTGTATTTATCATGCCTGCAACAGTAACTTTTAAATCTCCTACAATAGGATAATCAGCTCTTACAAGTTTTGCAATAGTTGCTGGATCAATATCAACATGTATAACTTTTGCTTTTGATGCAAACTCATCAAGTCTTCCTGTTACTCTATCATCAAACCTTGCTCCCAATGAGATTAAAAGATCAGTTTCATATGCTGCCATATTAGCAGCAAACTCACCATGCATACCTAACATTCCAATTAATAGTGGATTGTCATGACCCATAATACCTCTTGCCATAAGAGTTTCCACAACTGGTATATTAGCTTTTTTTGCAAATTCTCTTATTTCATGTCCGCAATTTGCTAATATTGCTCCACCACCAACATATAGTAATGGTTTTTTTGATTTTGAAATAGCAGTCATTGCTTTTTTTAATTGTCTTTTATTATAATTTACCGTTGGCTTATATGTAGGCAAATTAATCTCTTTTGGATATTCAAAATTTCCAGTTTCTGCTGTAATATCTTTTGGAATATCAATATGAACAGGTCCAGGTCTTCCCGTACTTGCAATATGAAATGCTTCTTTTATAATTCTAGGTAAATCTTCAATTTTATTTACTAAGTAATTATGTTTAGTACATGGTCTTGAAATACCAACTGCATCAATTTCTTGAAAGCCATCTGTCCCTATTATAGCAGTAGGAACTTGTCCTGAAATAACGACGAGAGGAATAGAATCCATATAGGCAGTTGCTAGACCAGTTACTGCATTTGTAAATCCTGGTCCACTTGTAACTATTGCAACACCAACTTTTCCTGTTGATCTTGCGTAACCTTCTGCTGCGTGTATAGATGCTTGTTCATGTCTATTTAAAATATGTTCAAAATGATTTTGTTTATATATTTCATCATAGACATTCATAATAGCGCCCCCAGGGTAACCAAAAACAGTTTTAACCCCTTCTTGGTGTAATGATTCAATAACCATTTTTGCGCCAGTCATTTTCATAATTCTTTCTCCCTCGTTTAATTAAAGCGTAAATTGTACAAAAACATTCATTAAACTGCCTTTAATCAGCATCTTTGCCTATTTAATTTAGCTAAAATTTAGTAATTTTTAAGTAAAATAACTAAATATAAAATAGGAGTTACACATTATGGATGTAAATAGTATCAGTAGTAATGTTTCAAACCTCAATTCTTTGCCTCAACAGCAGTTAAATAGAACTTCTCAAAATACTAGAATTGAGCCTATTTCTAATGATGCATTAAACTTATCTATAAGTGAAGCTTACAATCTCAAAAGAGATGAATTATCAAACTCACTACAAACATTTAATGAAGGTATTGCAATAACTGCTATTGCTAAAAATGGGATACAAAAACAACAAGAAATTCTTTCAAATATTGAAAAAACGATAACTGATGATAAAATTGAAGACAAAAATCAATTAAAAGAGCAACTTACAAATCAATTAAAAGATTTTACTTCTATCGCACTTGAAACAAAATATAAAAGAGAGTCTATTTTATCTACACAAGACTCAAATCAAGAAAATAATAATTTTACAATTGACACAAAAGAAGCTTATTTAGAAATAAATAAAGTAAATACACCTGTAATATCAAATGAATTAGCAAATGATATACAAAATAGTGATTTAAATAATGAAGAAACTGTAAATACTATTGTTGGTAAACTTAATACAAGTGAAAAGTACTTAAATGATTTATCTAATCAATTTGATCAAACATCACAACAAATACAAGAAAATGCAAAAGATATATTAAAACAACAACAAAATTTAGTTAATAATAATCAAACTAATAACATAAATTTTGGTAAAGAAACAAGTGATTTTACAAAAAACAATCTTTTTGCAAATATGGGTTATTTAGCAGTTTCACAAGCGAATATCGTTCAAGAACAAAGCGTTAGATTATTGTCATAATTTATTTAATTAGACATTGATTTATTGCTACACCTTCTCTTAAGCCATCATCTAAAACAATCGATTCTTTTTTATTTAATGCTTCAAAAATAGCTTTGTAAATATATACGCCAACTTCAATAAACTCAACTCTTCCACTTCCAACAAGACTTGTGATTGTTTGTTTTGAAGAGTTTCTAAAAAGCTCTAAACATTCATTTAAATCATTTAAATCTACTATTGTTCCATTAACTAAACTTTTATCATAATGAAAAAAATCTTGACCTAGTTTAATTGCAGCAATAGTAGTAGGTGTACCAGCTGTTGCTACAAAAGTATATTCTTCTAAATCTATTTGTAAAGTATCAATAAAGTTTCTAATTTCTTTTTTTCTTAAATTCAAGTTGTCTTCTAAAAGTTTATAATCATTGAACTTTTGAGTTAAAGTTACTATACCAAAATTAAAACTATGCGCTTTATAATCATTTTTAGTATTTACTATAATTTCAGTAGAACCACCACCAATATCAAGTAAAACAAATTTTTCTGATTTTAGTTTTTCTCTTTTTAATGCATATTTAACGGCAAGTAAAGTAAGTCTTGCTTCTTCATTACCATCTATAATTTTAAATTTAGCACCAGTCTCTTTTGAAAAATATTGAAGAACTTCTTTTGAATTATTTGCCATTCTCATAGCAGCTGTTGTAACACAAATTGCTTCTTTGGGATTGTAATTTAGTTTCTCACTTGAGTAGTTAATTGTATTAATTACTCTTTCTTGTGCTTCTTTTGAAATAACTCCAGTATCAACTAAACCATCAGCCATTCCAACAACTTGATTAAATTCTGAAATAATTTTATGATTTAAACAATCATAGACTAAAACTCTAAATGAGTTTGAGCCTAAATCTATTGCAACAACTTTCTCCATTAGGGATGAGGGATTTTAATTTTTGAATTTAATAAATATCCGATTATTATCATCGAAATAAGAACAAACTCTTCTGAAATAAATCCACTTAACCAAATAAGATAAACAACCCAAAGTAAGATAGCTCCCAAAGGAGTAGGTATACCAGTAAAATATTTTTCTACTTCTCCAACATCTGCATTTAAATTAAATTGAATCAATCGTCTAAGTCCTGAAATAATATAAAAAATAAATGCAAACACAACTAATGGTGTAAATAAAATAAGCTCTTTACCATCGATTATTGCAAAATATATAAACATTGTAGGAACAATAACAAAAGATAAAAAATCTGCATAAGAATCGAGTTGAACCCCAAAATCTGTAGATAGATTATACTTTCTTGCAATTTTTCCATCTAAGATATCAAATCCACCTGCAAGCCAAGCAAAAAGCGCTGCTCCAAAAAACTGATTGTGTGTAAGAAAATAAATAGCTAAAATACCTGAAGCGATATTGAAAAATGTCACTGTATTTGCTAAGTTAAAATGATTATTTTTATTAAATAAAAAAGTCAATTACTCTCCTTTTAAAGTGTAAACTGGTTTCTACCATTTTGTTTTGATTTATATAAGTTTTCATCAGCAATTTTATACAATTTATTTGCTGAAATATAACTGTTAGGCTCATAAATAACTGCACCAGTTGAAATTGATACAATATTTAAAATTTTACTTGATTTATGTTCAATATTTAAATTAATTATTTTTTTATTTATATCTGTTAAACATTCAATCAATATATCTTCATCAGTATCAAATAAAACTACTCCAAACTCTTCGCCACCAAGTCTGAAAACATATTCATACTCTTTATTAAAGTACTCTTTTAAAGCCTTTGCAACTTTTTTTAATGTTTGATCACCTAAATCATGACCATATGTATCATTATACTGCTTAAAAAAATCAATATCTACCATAATAAAAGCACTTTTCCAATTATTTGCATTTGAAATAAAAGGTAAGTTATCAAAAATATTATCAAAGTACTTTCTATTATATAATTTTGTCATCGAATCAGTGATTGATTCAATTTTATATTTTTTTGTTAATATTGTTAATTGATTATCTTTTTTTATTATTTGATAGATTATAAAAATTATTATAGCAAAAGAAAATATAATTATAGCTATAAAATTATAAAAAAGATAATCTTTCATACTTGAATAATCAACTAAAAATTCCCTTCTTTGTTTATACGCTATATCAACTTCATGATCTTTTAAAAAGTTAATTTGTTTTATTACTAATTCATAGATTTTTATTTTATCAAGTTTAAAAGAGTTTACAATAAACTTATCTATATCACTTACAATTTTTCTTTCTTGTTTAGTTTTGTATGCTTTATTATAATTATTCCAATTTTTTAAAATTACAGTTTTTTCTGCTTCTATATTACACTTATTATTTGTTATTTTTTTACATTGAATTATAGTCTGATAATTTTTTAAAACTAAATCTAAAGTTATCAAAGGAACAAAATTTCCAAAATATATATTATCAATTTGTTTTTTTAGTCTGTCAATTTGTGAATTAAATAAAAAACTAGCACTGATTAAAGCAAAAATAATAATTGTTACTAAAAGTAAAAGTTTAAAAGATAATGATTTAAAAAATTTATTCTTCATAGTAAAAATTATATCCAAAATAAGTTTAACCATTATTAATTTTTTGATTGTCAATAATACTTTACAAAACAATATTAAATATGCTAAACTTAATAAAATAAAAAAAAGAGTATGTTATGCTAATAAATGATAATTTAACTGTTTCATCAATTTATCAACAAATTGCTCAAAAAAAAGCAGAGCTTGCAAATCTTGACAAAGAAGATTTAACAAAATCTTTTTATGAAAAGAGTGATTCAGTTAACTTAACAAATAGTGGAAATTATGATGAGGAAGATTATCAAAGAGTTTTAGATAAATTTGAAAATCTTGATTCAAAAACTAGGTCACATGAGCAATTGCATGCATCTCTTGCACATACAAAGGGTGCGATTTCTTATAACTATCAAATGGGACCTGATGGAAAATTATATGCTACAGGTGGTCATGTAAGACTTGATACTTCCATACCAAAAGATGAAGCTGCAGCAATTGCAAAGTTGGATAAGCTTCAAAAAGCTTCAGCTGCACCAGATGGATTAAGTAGTGCAGATGCTTCAATAGCAAGAGCTGCAAATTTAAATAAAATGCTTCTTTTAAGCAAAGAACAAGGAGTAGAAAATGCGAATTGATAACAGTATGAACCTAAATGCAATGGTTGCAACACAAGCACAAGTTACACAAAATGCACAAACAATTGCAGATGTGTCAAATGTAGTAGCTGATCCTCAAAATCAAGAAGTAACTCAAGATTTAATTGATGCTATTACTTCACAAATTCCAAATACAATAGCATACAGCGCAAATGCAAATGCAATACAAACACAAAATGAAACTTCAAGTATGTTATTAAATATAAAGGCATAAAGAATGGATAAAATAAATATAGTTTGTCCTCACTGTTTAAAAGTAAATAAGATCCCTAAAAAGGATTCATATATAAAAGCAAACTGTGGGGAGTGTAAAAACTCTTTATTAGATACAACACCTATTGAATTAACACAAGAAACATTCGATCATGTTGTAGTAAATTCTGATATTCCAGTTATAATTGATTTTTGGGCACCTTGGTGTGGACCATGTAAAATGATGACTCCAATTTTTAATGAAGTTTCAAACAAATATGCTTTAAAAGCATTATTTGTAAAAGTAAATACAGAAATAGAACAAACATTAGCTTCAAAGTTTCTAATTAAATCAATTCCAACAATTGCTATATTTAAAGAAGGCAATGAAATAAAAAGAGTTAATGGTGCATTAGATCCATTAAAACTTTCTAGTTTAGTAAATGAAAATCTATAAGTTTAAAACTTATAGATTAAATTAAGACCAAAGATATCTAAACCACTATTATCATCATCTAAATCTGCATTTGATATATGATTATATCTTAAAGTAGTCGATAAATGTTTGTTTATGTTATAACCAAATACAACACTCTCTTTAAATTGAAAGTTCATTCCAAAATTTCTATGTTCAAAAGACTTATTACTTAAATAAGCAACTCCTAAAGCACCTTGAATAAAAAACTGCTTATTAAAATCATAAGTTATAACTGGCTGAAAGCTTGTAATATATAGTTCATCACTAGTATTTGTAGAATCCATATAATCAAATGCAAACTCTAAAGATATAGGAAGATTAAAAAGTTTATAATTTGTATCTTTTATCAAAGAAACATCATAAATATTTGAATCATAACTAGTAGTTGAATATCCAATACCTACTTTATCAAAAGAAAATAAGTAAGATGCACTTAATAGTAAGAGTATCAGAAGTTTTTTCATTTGTTCTCCTTATATAAAATAATTATTTAATATAATATAATTTATTTTAAATTACTCTTTATAAGGTCACAAAATTGTTCTAATTCATTTTCATTGAATACTTTTATCCCATTTTGTCTTAAAAGTTTAACAGTTACACCCTCCCCTTCTTTTAACACTGAGTTAAAAGTTCCATCATAAATTTTATTATTTCCACATGAGGGAGAGTTTGATTTTAATATGGCAATTTTTATGCTATTTTTTTTACAATAAGATAAAGTATTTAAAGCACCTTGATTAAACATGTAAGTTACATCTAAGCCATTAGTTGTAATAACTTTTTCTTTAATTATTTCAGCAGGAGCTCTTGGAGTTGTTAAGCCTCCACTAAGCTCTGGGCAAATAGAAAAAACATTAAACTCATTTATAATTTTTAAAAAGAGTTCTTTGTTTTTTATAGAAGAACTTGAACTTTTTCCATCATACCTTACCTCTTGACCTAAAAGACAAGAAGAAATTAATATATTCAATATTAGTCCTGTTTATTATTGTCTAAGAACTCTTTTTGGAAAAATGTAGAAGTTTGAATATTATTAAATGCAGCTTTCATTGAAATAAACATTTGAGGGTTCTCTTCTTCCATTTGTTCTAACAATTTTTTTGTTTTTTCTCTTGCATGAGGCATTTTAATATCAAATCTCATTGCTGGACAAGCTTCATCTCCAATTACACTAATCTCATTTGATTGGGCAAATGCTCTTAGTTGTCTCTCTCTACAAAAAATAAGTGGTCTAATAACTTCTAAACCATTTTCTGCTTGATATATTGGTGGCATTGATCTTAAAGCACCATTATATAAGAAGTTCATAAAAAATGACTCCATTGCATCATCTAAATGGTGCCCTAAAGCTAATTTATTATATCCTTGCTCTTGTGCTGTTGTATATAAGTACCCTCTTCTCATTCTTGAAAAAAATGAACAAAAAGATGAATTTTTTCTAATTTTTTCACCAGCAATTTCAAAAATTTCAGTATCTACTATTTCATGTTCAATTTCATATTTTTTACAGTGATCTGATAAAAATTGTATTTGTTCACCCATTCCATAAGTTACAGTTACAGCTTTAAATTCAAATTTAAAAGGTGCAACTCTTTGTAGATGTTTTAATGCATGAAGAAGAGTTGTAGAGTCTTTACCTCCACTAAATCCAACCAATACCTTATCACCTTCTTTAATTAAGCCATACTCTGCATTAGTTTTACCAACAAGTTTTGAAATTTTTTTACTTAATTCTACCAATTTAAATTTCCTATCTATCAATTTTTTCGCAATTATATCAAAAAGTTTAAAAAATGAAATAAAATAGATTTAATTTATAAAAGTATTTAGAAATATAATAAGTCCACTACCTAAAAAGGTAGTAGATTTATTATAAGTATAAAGCAGCTAACCAACCAAATAAAATTAGTGGTATATTATAATGTATAAATGTAGGAACAACACTATCCCAAATATGATCATGCTGTCCATCTACTCCCAAACCAGATGTGGGTCCAAGTGTTGAGTCAGATGCTGGGCTTCCTGCATCACCTAAGGCTGCAGCTGTCCCTACTAAAACAGCAACAGCTAAAGGAGAAAAGCCAAATTGCATTGCTAAAGGAACATAAATTACTGCTATAATTGGAATAGTTGAAAAAGATGAGCCAATTCCCATAGTAACAAATAAACCAACAACTAACATAAATAATGCAGCTAAAGATTTATTATCACCAATTACAGAAGTAATAGATGTAACTAAACTTTCAATTCCTTGTGTTGCTTTCATAACTTCTGCAAATCCAGAAGCTGCAATCATTATAAAACCAATCATTGCCATCATATGAACACCCTTAGTAAAAACATCTTGTGTTTCATCTACTTTTATAACTCCCCCCATCATAAAAATTATAAAACCAACAAGAGAACCAACAATAATTGAGTTAGTGTATAATTGTAAAGATAAGGCTGCAACAATAGCAATTAAGGCAGTAAAAATATATGAAGCTTTCATCTCTTGATTCTCAGGTTCAATATCTTTGATTTTTTTTATAGAATAATCTCTTGGTTTTTTATATGTAAAAAATATTGCGACTAAAAGTCCTAAAAACATCCCAGAAACTGGAATGGCCATAATTAAAGGAAGTTGTTCAACTGCAATAGTAGCTCCATTTTCAACAAGATTTTTATGTAAAATATTATTTAAAAATATTCCCCCAAAACCAACAGGAAGTAGCATATAAGTTGCTGTTAAACCAAATGTTAATACACAAGCAATTAATCTTCTATCAATTTTATATTCTGCAAAAACATGTAGTAAAGGAGGAATTAAAATAGGAATAAATGCAATATGTACAGGAATTAAATTTTGAGATGAAACAGAAGCTAATAAGATTAAAGTTAATAAAATAGTCTTAAACCAAATAATCTCTTTCCTAGTTGCATCACTTTTCATTTTTGAAATAATTTTCTTTGCAAGTAAATCAGTTATTCCTGATTTAGAAATAGCCACTGCAAATGCTCCAAGCATTGCATAATTAAGTGCAATACTTGCACCTCCACCAAGACCACTACTAAAAGCATCAATTGTATCAAGTAAAGATAAACCTGAAACTAAACCTCCAATAATAGCACTAAAAATTAAAGCAATAACTACATTGATTCTAAATAGACTCAAACCAATCATCAGTAGTACTGCGACAACAACGGGATTAAACATAGTGTTCCTTGTGTAAGTATTTTTATTTAGTTATTTAAAATGAAATAAATAACACATTAAATGTAAATTAATTACTTTTTATTATATTATTTTTTTATTTAATATTGAGATAAAAGAAGGGAGTTTTACTCTAATTTTAGGTTAAAACAATATAATTTTATCTTCAAAATTATTTAAGAGAGCTGAATTTATGACAAAAGAAGAAGAACAAGAATTTATTGAAAAGATAAAAGAAACAATTATGCCATATGCTCAAAATATGACAGAAGAACAAATAAAAAGTTTAGTGCAAACTGTACAAAATCAAAATCAAAGTTTACCATCAGGTTTTGCAGATATGCTATTAGAGCAAATTAGGTTTTTAAAATATGGTAAAGAGAGTTAACTCTTTTTATCTACTTTTACTACAATTTTAAATAAAAATAATATAATTCCATTCTTAAATTATACTAAATAATAAGGTAAACCAATGAATAGTTATCTTAAAACAATAACAGCACTTATAATATGTGCATTTATTAGTGGTTGTGCAGCGACTAATACACCAACAAATAATGAAAAAGATACTACAAAACAAAAACAGTATCAAGAAAAACCCAAAGAAAAAAAAGAACAAATTGAGAAAAAAGAAATAAAAGAGCAAGAGATTAAAAAAGAAAATGAAATTAAAAAAGAAAAAATAGAACAAAAAGAAGAACAGCCTAAAATTATAAAAAAAATAGTAAAGAATATTATAATTAAAAAACCTGTTATAAAAGATTCTATGATTGTAATAGGAACTGCTGAAAAAGTCTATATTCCATCTTCAGATGTATTATTAAAAGCAAAAATTGATACAGGTGCAACAACATCATCAATGCATGCTTTAAATATTAAAGAGTTTGAAAGAGATGGGAAAAAGTGGATAAAATTTGATTTACAAGATAAAGATGGTAATTTAATAAATAAAAATCTTCCATTACATAGAATTGTAAAAATAAAACGACATGGCACAAAAAATCAAAAAAGATATGTTGTGCAAATGAAAATCAATCTAGCTAATATTAGCCAACTTGTTGAAGTATCACTAACAAACAGAAGTAAATTTACATATCCTGTATTAATTGGGAAAAACTATTTAAATGGCTTATTTTTAGTTGATGTTTCAAAAAAATATATAACTAAACCTAAAATGAGTAAAAATGAAATTAAAAAATAATATAATCATCTTTTCTTTTCTTTTAATTATTGCAGCCTTGTCTCTTATGACATATAAAATTAAATATTTGAATTTTCCTTTATTCCAAGATGAAACAGTTAATATTTGGAATATCGAAGCAAAAATCACTTTTAATGCAAGAAAAGAGCAAAGTGCTTCAATTTCTATGACTTTACCATCAAAACAAGATGGTTTAATGATTATTAATGAAGAATCAAGTTCTGCAAATTTTGGATATTCAAATAGTTTTATTAATGGTTTGAAAAAAGGAAATTGGACAAAAAGGGAAGTTCAAGGGGAACAAGTATTATATTATTCAATAGATGTAATAAAAGACCCATTTTTTAAAGTAGAACAAAAAGATGAAATAGATGAAAGAATTTTTAGAAAAGAAGTCTCAACTGCTTTTGCACAAGCTTCAACTTCATTATTAAATAGTATTTATGAAAAAAGTGCAAATGGTGTTAGCTTTACATCTTTATTAATAAAAGAGTTTAACTTAAAAGAACCCTCTCAAGCAACAACAATGATAAAAAATAATTTTATGAAAACAAATAAACAAAAAAGAGATACATTAGTTCAATTAATAGATAAAATGGAATATAAAGTAAGAACTATTGGAGCATTATATTTAAAAGATAGACAAAGAAATATTGAGTTAACTCATATGCTTGAAGTTTTTTATAAAGATAAATGGCATTTATTTGATATAAACAAAGGTGAAATATCAAAAAACAGTAATATTTTTATTTGGCAAAGAGGTTCTCAATATTTATTAGATGCAGAAGGAGTTAGAAATTCAGATGTTAGATTTTCTGTAACAAAAAATATTGTTCCTGCTAGAAGTGCAGCATTATCAAAAGATGTAAAAAACCAAAATACTTTATTAGATTTTTCATTATTTGTACTACCAAATGAAGCTCAAAATACATTTAAACTACTTTTATTAGTGCCTCTTGGTGCATTAGTAGTAGTAATTATGAGAGTTTTTGTTGGAATTAAAACATCAGGAACATTCATGCCAATTTTATTATCAATGGCATTTATTGAGACTCAACTTCTTCCTGGTATTTTGATGTTTATTTTAGTAGTTACCATTGGACTTGTTGTGAGGTCATACTTATCTTACTTAAATCTTTTATTAGTAGCAAGGATATCTGCTGTATTAATTGTAGTTGTAGGAATTATGGCATTTGTTGCCATATTATCACAAAAACTAGGCCTTCAATATGCTACAAGCATTACATTTTTTCCAATCATCATTTTAGCTTGGACAATAGAAAGAATGTCTATTATTTGGGAAGAAGATGGACCAAAAGAAGTTCTTTTACAAGGTAGTGGTTCATTACTTGTATCAATTTTAGCATTTTTTGCAATGACAAATAGTGTACTTAGCTTTATAACATTTAATTTTCCTGAGGTTTTATTAGCTGTACTTGGAGTAATTATACTACTTGGAAGATATAGTGGATATAGATTAAGTGAACTTTATAGATTTAAATCAATGGTTGATTAAGATGTTCTTTGCTAACCCTTTTAAACTAAAAGAACTTGGTATTTTAGGTATGAATAATAGAAATATCAACTATATAGGTAAGTTAAATAAAAGAAAAAACTTCCCTTTGGTTGATGATAAGTTAAAAACTAAACAAATTGCACAAGAACATAATATTGCAGTTCCTGAGTTATTGGGATTTATAGAATATCAAGTACAAATTAATAACTTTAAGCATTATATAAAAAATGAAAATGGATTTGTTATCAAACCAGCACAAGGAAGTGGTGGAAAAGGAATCCTAGTTATAATAAAAACAGTTGGAAATAAATTTATTAAGCCAAATGGAGTTGAAGTTGGATATTCTGATATTAAAAGACATATTTCAAATATATTAAGTGGTCTTTACTCACTTGGTGGAAAAAATGATGTAGCAGTCTTTGAAAAACTAGTAGAGTTTGATTCTGTATTTGATGGCTTTAGCTATGAAGGTGTCCCTGATGTTAGAGTTGTTGTTTATAAAGGTTATCCCGCTCTTGCTATGATGAGATTATCCACTTCAAATAGTGATGGGAAAGCAAATCTTCATCAAGGTGCTGTAGGCGTTGGTATTGATATTAAAACAGGTAAAGCTTTAAATGCAGTCCAATTTGATAGACCTGTGCAAGTTCATCCTGATACACAAAAGCCTCTAAAAGAGTTAAAGGTTCCTTTTTGGGATGATATATTACTTCTTGCTTCAAAATGTTATGATATGACTAATATGGGCTATTTAGGTGCGGATATTGTAATTGATAAAAATAAAGGTCCTTTAGTTTTAGAACTTAATGCAAGACCAGGTTTAGCTATACAAATAGCAAATGGTATTGGTGCTCAAAGAAGATTTAAAAAGATAGATAAAGTTAAATATAAAGAGTCTGACCCAGAAAAAAGAGTACTTTTTTCTAAGACAAACTTCTAAAAGTAAGAATTAAATATATTCTTACTTTTTACCATACTCTCTTGCTCCAATATTACCATATCTATGATATGAATGAGAAATACTTTGTTCTTTAAAGTAATTAAGTAATTCTATTCTTCCTTCCATCATAGGTTTCATTCTTATAATAAATGTTCCAAGATGTTTACTTGCAGCTTCAAATATTGACTCTGGAACTTTTGATATATCAGAATAAATCACTCTTTCATAACTTCCAATCACATCAGCAAGCTTTTCATTTGTATGTTTTACAATTCTATCTTTTGAAGTAAATAAAACTGTTGCATCTTTTAAGAACTCCTCTATTCTTTCATTATTATCAATTGATACTGTAAAATGTACCCCAGATATTTTTGCAGCTAAAACTCTACTTATAATATCAAAGAAAGAGTCATCATTACTTACTCTAATAATTACTCTATTTAAAGGAAGATATCTAAAATGATTATCTTCACCTCTTACTTTTATATAATCTTTTTCAACATTAAACTCTGTATGAAAATTATGATAATATGATTGTACTGCTATTTCAAGCTTTTCAAACTCTTCTTTTTCATTTGTATATTTATCTTTACAATGGCTAATAAATCTTGTTAGATCTGTGTGAAAGTTTTTTATAATTTCAGGTTTACCCACTTCTTCAAAATCAACAAACTGTGTTATATAGTTATAAATACCAACTTTTCTTCCTGCTCCAATTGCTGATTTACCCATTCCACCAAAAGGTTGTCTTAAAACAATAGCACCTGTTGTTCCTCTATTAATATAAAGATTTCCAGATTTAATATTTTCTCTCCAGTAATTAACTTCTCTTTCATCTAAAGATTCAATTCCTGAAGTTAATCCATATCCAGTTGCATTTACAATATCAACAGCATGTTTTACATTTCTTGCTTTAATAACTGCTAAAACTGGTCCAAAAAGTTCATTCATATGAATAAAACTACCCTCTTTTACGTTCCATTTAATTGAAGGTTTTAACATATACTCATTATCTTCTGCATATGATGGTGCTAATGCCCACTCTTCACCCTCTTCCAGATTTTCAATTGCTTCTTTTAATTTTCCAGATACACTATTTGCTAAAGTACCAATTCTATTTTTTAAATCCCAAATAGAACCAACACTCATTGATTTTGCTGTATCAATTAATGCTTTTTTGAAATTTTCATCATTATAAACTTCTTCTTCTAATACAAGCAATGATGTAGCACTACATTTTTGTCCAGAGTTTCCAAATGCACTTTGACAAACATTTTTAATTGCTTGATCTCTATCTGCCATATTTGTAACAATAGTCGCATCTTTTCCACCTGTTTCAGCAGTTAAAAGTAAATCTGGTCTTGTTTTAAGCATTGAGGCAGCTGTGTCTTCTCCACCTGTTAAAATTACATAATCAACATCTTTATTTCCAACTAAATGCTCACCTGCTAATACTCCAGGACAAGGAACAAATTGTAATACATTTTTTGATATTCCAGCATCCCAAAAACATTTGCACATTTCATAAGCTGTTAAGGCTGCAACTGTTGCAGGTTTAATAATTACTGTGTTTCCAGCTGCTAAAGTAGCTGCTACACCTCCTAAAGGAATTGCAACAGGGAAATTCCATGGAGGGATTACAACACCAACACCTTTTCCTTTAAACTTTAAATTTGTATACTCTTCAAAATATCTTGATGAGTGTGCATAAAATTCAATAAAATCAACTGCTTCACTAACTTCTACATCAGTTTCTGTAAATACTTTTCCAACTTCTGCAGCTGCTACACCTATTAAGTCATCTCTTCTTTCACGAACTTTTATAGCTGCTTGTTTTAAAAGTTCATGTCTTTGAGCATAAGTTTTACTTCTCCACCCATCAATATCAATCTTAGCAGTTTCAACTGCTCTTTTTAAATCATCTTCATTTGCCATAGCAAATTTACCTGCTAGAACTTCATCTTTTAGTTGAGATTTATCTATTGCTTTATAAACTTTTCTTCCTGTAACTATCTCTTTGCCTGCAACTACTATTGGTTTAGTTTCATGTTCAGTATCTTTAGAAAATTTCCATTTTTTTACAATTTCTTTAGCCCATTCTTGATTTTGAGATAAGATAAAGTCTGTATCTGGTTCTGCATGATAAGCACTAGTATCATAAGATGAATTATTAAAAGTATCCCATTTTTCAGTTAATCTGTTTTGTGTTCTAAAACTACCTACAAATGCTTCATCTTCCAACTCAAATGACTTAATAAATAATGCTTTTTGATCATTCCAATCTTTTGTTCCAACTTTTAATCCAAAAGAGTATCTAATAAAATTATTTGGTCCTGTATTTTCATCTAATCTTCTAACTAAATATGCAATAGCATTTGTAAACTGTTCTTTTGCCGCAGTTGGTGCATATAAAATCACATCTTTTGAAATCTCATTAATTGCCAATCTTGCAGATTCGCTCATTCCTTCTAGCATCTCTAATGTATGAAATTTAGTAGTTGCATTATGCTCTGCTAAAACCGTTGCAAATGCTAGTTCAAATAGATTGTGTGAAGCAGTTCCTACATGCATATAAGGAGCATTGTCTTTATCAAGTGCAAACTTAACCATTCTTTTATAGTTTGCATCAGTATGGCTTTTATTTGTATATGTTACCATATCCCAGTGCTTTTGAGAGGCTTCTGTTTCTTCCATCTCCATATTTGCACCTTTTACTAACCTAAACTTAATAGGACTTCCACCCTCACTCACTCTTTGTTTTGCCCATTGACATAAATCTTTTTGTACTAAAAATGAATCTGGAATATAAGCTTGAAGTACAATTCCTGCATAAAAATCTTTAAATTGTGCTAGTGATAGTGTTCTTTTAAATACTTCAACAGTAATTGCCAAATCCTTATACTCTTCCATATCAAGATTAATAAATTTATTTATTTTTGTTCCATCAGGTGCTATATAAGGATATTTTTTTGCTTGTTCATAAATTCTTGTTAATTTTTTAACTAAAATTGCTACTGTACCTTCAAAATCCATTGAGTTGATTTGAGAATAAATTGTTGATATTTTAATAGAAATATAATCAATATTTGGATTTTCTAAAGCTTTTAAATATTTTTGGATTCGCTCTTCTGCTTCATTTTCTCCAAGAACAACTTCACCAATAAGATTAATATTGATTCTTGTTCCTTCTTTTTTCCTTTTTTCCAAATGTTCATTAAAAGGTTCATCTTCACCTTTAATTACAACAGTTTTAGTGTCTTCTCTAATTTGATTAACAAATAAAGGAACTGAAAGGTCTGGCAAGTATTTACCAAAGTTTTGGAAAAGCCATAAAAGTGTTTTATCTTTAGTAGTAAAAAAATGTGCCATTCCATGCTTTTCAAGTAAGAAAATTATTTGATCAGCTACTCTTTTATTAGAGTTTGTTCTAAAACACTGATCCATTAACTCAATCAAAAGTGCTTTATCCTCTGGATGAGCAAGCATCTTTTTCATTTTTATAGAAAAGTCTTTATCCCAATCACTTATAAGTGTAGTTGACTTGTTTTGCCATCTTTCTGCTAAATTTATAGTTTTTTCTATTAATTCTTGTTCATTTTTCATGCAATATCCTTAAAATTAATTGTATTTTAAATAAATTTTAAGTAGCTTTACACGCACTTTAATGTGTTTTGAGGGTACAACCGCCAAGTATGCCCTCATGCTACTTATAACCTAATGCTTTTTACCTAAATATGCTTCTTGAATTGCTTTTGAACTTAGCAACTCTTCTGATGTTCCCTCATGAGTTATTTTTCCAACTTCAAGTACATAACCTCTATTTGCCAATTTTAATGCAGCTTTTGCATTTTGCTCAACTATTAAAACTGTTACCCCACTTAATGCAATCTCTTTTACTGCTTTAAATATAGATTTTATTAAAATTGGTGCAAGACCCAAACTTGGTTCATCTAAGATAAGAAGTTTTGGCTTACTCATAATAGCTCTACCAATTGCAAGCATTTGTTGCTCACCACCACTTAAAGTACCTGCAAGTTGTTTTCTTCTTTCTTTTAATCTTGGTAAAATATCATAAATCCACTCTAATGTTTCCTTATCATGGTCTTTTAAAGTATATGCTCCCATCATAAGATTTTCTTCAACTGTAAGTGTTCCAAAAACTCTTCTTCCCTCAGGTGAGTGAGACATACCTAAACTTACAATATCATGTGCTGCTGTATTTGTAATATCATTTTTATCAAAAATAATATTTCCTGATTTTGATTTTAATAATCCTGAGATAGTCTTTAATGTTGTTGTTTTACCAGCACCATTTGCTCCAAGAATCGTTACAACTTCACCTTTATGAACTTTTAAAGAAATCCCTTTAATTGCAGCAATTGCTCCGTAACTTACATGTAAATCTCTTACATCTAATAAAATTTCATTTTGCATTACTCTTCATCCTCGTCATCATCACTACCAATATAAGCTTCAATTACTCTTGGGTCATCTTGAACAAAATCTGGTTCACCTTGAGATATCTCTTTTCCAAAATTAATTACAGTTATATAATCTGTTAATTTCATAACCATATCCATATCATGCTCAATCATCATAATTCCAAGACCCATTTCCTTAATTTTTAAGATGATATTTGTAAGTTCTATTGTTTCATTTTCATTTAGACCAGCTGCTGGTTCATCTAATATTAAAAGTTCTGGTTCAGCAGCTAATGCTCTTGCCATTTCTACTTTTCTTTGATTTCCATATGATAAATCACCTGTTGGAATCATCGCAAACTTTGTAAGATTAAAGAAATCCATAAGTTCTTCTACTTTTTTCCAACTTTTGTCATTGTCTTTTTTATAAAAAGGAGTATGAATGATAGAGTGATACCATTTTTGTTTTGATTTTGTATGGCATCCAGCCATTATATTTTCTGCTACACTCATCTCTTTAAAGAGTCTAATATTTTGGAAAGTTCTTAAAACACCTTTTTGAGCAATTTTATGTGCTGGCATTCCAGTAATATCTTCACCTTTGTATTTAATAGTCCCTTTTTCTGGTTTATAAATCCCAGTTACGCAGTTAAAAAGTGTAGTTTTCCCTGCTCCATTTGGACCAATAATTCCATAAATTTGTCCTGGTTTAACTTTTATAGTCAAATCATCAATTGCAACTAAACCAAAGAATAGTTTTGAAACATTTTCAATCTCTAATACATATTTCATTACTTTTCTCCTTTAAGCTTAGCTGCTTTTCTTTTTAAATAGTTTGGAATATTCCCAAAAGTCGCAGGCCAAACACCATTTGGTCTTAAAATCATTGTCAAAATCATAGCAGCACCAAAGATTAAGTATCTTGATTCTTTAAACTCTGTAAATAGTTCAGGAAGTACAAACATCACAAATGTACCAATGATAATACCAGGAAGTGAAGCAGAACCACCAACAAGCACAATTGCAAAGAACATAACAGATTGCATAAAGTTAAATGATTCCGGAGATACAGCTGAATATTGAATAGCAAATACCGAACCAGCAGCTCCTGCTATTGCTGCACCTAAAGCAAAAGCAAATAGTTTGTAATAAGAAACATTTATTCCCATTGATTTAGCTGCAATCTCATCTTTATTTATATAATAAAGCGCTCTACCATATTTAGAATTATCTAAATTTCTAATTATAAATAAAGTAACTATTAATAAACCAAACGCAATATAATATATTGATGTTTGAGAAAATAGCTCATATCCAAAAATTCTTACCACATCTATTCCAAAAATTCCATTTGGTCCACCTGTTAAATCAAAAGGATTATTTGATAACACTTGTTCAAAAATAATATTAAATCCAATTGTGGCAACAAGTAAATAATCACCTCTTAGATGAATAATAGGACCAGCTAATAAAATAGAAACAATAACTGGTAAAATAATAGCAAATGGTAAAGTCTCAATAATTTCAAGTCCAAAGTGAACATTTAAGATTGCAGTAGCATAAGCACCAATACCAAAAAATATTGCATGCCCCATATTAAAAATACCAGCTCTACCTAAAATGATATCTTGAGAAAAAGCTACAACTGCAAAAATCAAGAATGTAATACCAATACTTAACCAAGCAGAATCAACTAAAAACGGAAAAAATGCCATAACAGCAATAAATAATGTTGCTATAATTGTTGTTTTATTCATTATACTTTCTCCGCTATTTTTTCACCAAGAATACCAGTTGGTCTAACAATTAAAATTATAATTAAAAGCATAAATGTAAATGTTTCAGCCCATTCTGTTGATATATATCCTGATATCATTGCATTAAATAATCCTAGTAATAATCCTCCAAGCATTGCACCTGGAATGTTACCAATACCACCTATAATCGCTGCAATAAAAGCATTTAAACCATAAAGCCATCCCATATCAAAAGTAAGACCTCTATAATAAATACCAATAAATAGTCCACCTACAGCACCCAATGCTGAACCAACAACAAATATAATCGTAATAATTCTATTTACATTAATACCCATTAATTTTGCTGCATCTTGATCAATTGCAGTTGCACGAATTGCAGTTCCTATTTTTGTTTTATTAATAAAAAAGTATAAACCTAGCATTAGTACAGCTGATAAAATCAAAATAAGTACTTGTGTAAATGTTAAAATTACTCCACCAACTTCCCAAATTGTATTTGGTAATAAATCAGCTGGGAAAATTTTCATATTTGGACCCCAAATTAGCATAATTGCATTTTGAATTACAAGGGATGCACCCAGTGCTGAAACAACGGCACTTAATCTTGGTGCCGTTCTTAAAGGCCTATAGGCAAGACGCTCAAGAAGAACACCTACAAATGCAACAATAATTGCTGTAAATAAAAATATAATTACTACGTTAATCAATGAGTTTGCACTAGCTCCAAAAAACTGAGAAAATATTGTAAGCCCTACATAAGCAGAAAAGGCAACTAAGTCACCGTGTGCGAAGTTAATTAACTTCATCACACCGTAAACCATTGTATAACCTAAAGCTACCAATGCATATAAACTTCCAATAGTTAAACCATTAATTAACTGTTGAAGAAAAGTATCCATTATTTACCTTATTTCCCTAAAACTTTATATGAACCATCTTTTTGAATTTCATAAACAATAAATTTAGCTCCAATTCTTTCACCATCTTCTCTAAAAGTAACTGGTCCAGTAATTCCTGGAAAGTCTTTTAAGTTATGTAAAAAATCAGAGATTTTTTTAGTATCAAAAGATTTTGTTTGTTCAACACCATGCATAATTGCTCTTAAACCATCTGCATTAACAACTGCCCAAATTGAAGGTGGTTTCATGTTATATGTATCTTCGTAAGCTTTTAAGTATTTTTTAGCTTCTTTATATGGTAAGATATCTGGTGTTGGGAAGTTTATTAGCACTGTACCCTCAGCTGCACTTCCTGCTAATTTTAAGAAGTCTGGATTATCATTTGAATCTCCACCAACAAAATCAGCGTCAATTCCAAGTTGTTTTTGTTGAGATCTCAAAAGACCTCCATCAGTATAATAACCTGAATAATAAATTACATCTGGATTCATTGATTTTATTTTTGTAAGCATTGCAGTAAAGTTTTGAGTACCTGATTTAATTTTCCCTCTAAAAATTACATTTCCACCAATATTTTTAATTGATTCTTCTGTTGCATCACCAAGACCTTCTGAATATGATGAATAATCAGATAAAACAACTATTCTTTTATAATTCTTTTGATTTACAAAATAATCTGCTGTAAAATCACTTTGTGCTGAGTTTGGAAAAGAGTTTCTAAAGAAAGTCCAATATTTTCTTTTAATTAATGAGTCACTAGTTCCATCACTTGTTTGTAATACTTTATTTCTATAATATGTTGCTTGTGCTGCTTCTGTCGCACCTGATGTATAAGAACCAATTACAGCAAATACACCTGCATTTACAAGTTTTCTTGCACAAACTGCAGCTTTTTGTGCTTTTGCTTCATCATCACAAGTTACTACTTCAATTTGCTTACCAAGTAAACCACCTTGAGCATTTTTTTCATTAACTATAAGTTTTACAAACTGTTCAATTCCTTGACCCTCATTTGCATACTTTCCTGTAATTGGTGCTTGAACACCAATTTTTACTGTATCTGCAAGTAAACTTGAACTTGCTACTATTGCACTTAAAGCAATAGCTTTTGCAACTTTCTTGAATTTTCTCATTTTTTCTCCTTTATTTTATTTAAATTTTGGCTCGATTATATAACAACAAACTGCCCATTCACCAATATTTGGTATAATATTTATCTTGCCTCCTTCTAATTTTGATTCTAAGTTTTCAAATGAGTTTACTATTTTATCAAAAGATTCTGTAATCTCTTTTATTCTTTGTTCGCTTTTTTTTCTAGCACTACTTGAAATATCTAAATAAAATGCAAAAATACCATAGTCTAAAGTAGAGTCTTCTAGTTTATTTCTATAAAGCATCTTACATATTTTTTCAATTTCATATTTGTATTCTTCTTTTACATTTCTAACACCATTTTTTAAACTCATAATTACTCTTGATATAGAGTCATTATCACTTTTGTGTTCAAATCTTTCATCTAAAGTTAAACACAAAACATCTTGTGTTAAATATCTTTGCTTCATAAATTCTCTAAAAGTATCTCTTGATGGCAAAGAACATCTAAGAATATCTGCAATAGTTGCATCAATAAAAATTTCTGGAGCATTATTTAATTTTGCTATTTCTTGTGACACATGAATAGTCAAAAATCTAGGTGGCGCATATGATAAATATAATTCATCAGCAGTCCAAAAAGTAAAATTGTTTTTTGCAGTTGTGATTCCATCAATAACACACTTGATGACTTTCTCTTGTGAAGGAAAATTATTCATCTAAACTCTCCTTCATAGTTTTCATCAACTTCTTCAAGTATACCACTTTCGTATAATATATCTTCAATAAGTCTATTTTTAGAAATATTTATTTCATTTGAAAGTATAATTAGAGCATTATCTAACTTTTTGTCAATCTTAATTGTTAATTGTGAAATCTCTTTTTTACCATTTTTAGTATGTTTATCAATTACACTTCTAATAATTTTTCTTTTATGTTTTTGTTTTGCCATTACTTAAAAATCCTAATAAAAATTTAGTAGTACTAAAAGTAGTACCAAAAACTTATATCATTATTTCACAGCAAAACTTAGCTGAGTCTTAAATTTTATGTCATTATTGTGTATTTTTTAACCAATTTTCAATTTCTTCCCATATTTTGTATAAAATGCTATTCTTGTGCTACTCTTGTGCCTTTTTGTTGAATTACTAAACCTAAAATTATTAAGCCCAAACCAAATAAAGTTGATAAATAAATTTTTTCTCCTAAAATAAAATAGATAAAAATTAAAGATAAAAAAGGTGAAATAAATATCAAATTAGCAATTTTAGAAGTACTTGTTGTATATTGCATAGCTTTTAACCAAAGCATAAATGTAATTCCCATTTCAAAAACACCAACATATGAAGCTGCTATTATTCCTTTTAGTTCAGGAATAAAAAATCCATCTGTAAAATACAAATAACAAAGAATAAAAGGTAATGCAATTAAAAAGTTAGCAAATAAGCCAACTTCAGGATATGCTTTAGACTTTGTATTAAAAATCCAATACATTGCCCACAAAATTGTACTAAATAATGCAAGACCTACTCCATAAAGATTTGAAAAGTTTAGAGAAAAAGGTTCTCCTCTTGTAGAAATTACAAGTACTCCAAAATAACAAATAATCCCTGCAACAATATCTGATAAAGTTAATTTTTGTTTTAAAAATGGAACTGCAAGATAAGCTAACATAAGAGCCCAAGTATAGTTTATTGCTTGTGCTTCTTGTGCAGGCAATAAATCATATGCTTTAAATAAAACCAAATAGTATAAAAATGGATTTAAAATCCCCATGGCAAGAGTTAATTTTAAATTATTCTTTATATGAATTTTTACTAAATTTAATCTTTTTTCATATAGTAAAATTATAAATAAAACAATTGTTGATGCTATAGAAGCTAATAAAACTAACATCTCAGGAGTTAAAAACTCTAGTGAAATTTTAAAAGCAGTTGCAACTGTTGACCATAAAAAGATAGCAAGTAAGGCAAATTTATATGCTTTTGAATTTGATTTTATAACATATCCTTTGAGTTAAACTAAAAAAATAACAAGAAATAACGAAATTTATAGTTTATTTACTTTTTATTAAGATTAGTTTAACTCTATTTATCTAATAATTTTATAAAGATAAAAGTATTAGGACAATATATGAATAAATATAAACAACTACAAAAAGAATCTAGTGCTTTAAATATACTTTTTATTGAAGATGATGAAGACCTAAGACATCAAAGTGAAAAAATTTTCAGAACTCTTTTTAATCAAGTTGATTTAGCAACTGATGGAAAAGAAGGTCTAGAAAAATATTTAAAGTTCTACGAAGAAAAAAATTATTATTACGATATAATAATAACAGATATAAAAATGCCGAAAAAAAATGGTATTGAATTAACAAAAGATATTCTTAAAATAAATAAAGATCAAGATGTAATTGTAATTTCTGCATATGAAGATTCAAAATATCTTATTGAATTGATAAATTTAGGAGTTAATAATTTTGTTCAAAAACCTTTAATTATTGATCAGTTAATTGATCCTTTATTAAATATATGTAGAAGAATAAATAACTCAAAAGAGGCTTCTGAAAAAGTATTTTTTATAGAAAATTTTGTTTGGAATAAAGAGAATAAAACACTTTTAAAAAAAGGGAAAGAAGTAAAGCTATCTTCAAGTGAAACAGTTTTACTAAATTTACTTATAAATAACCCATATATAACATTTTCAAATGAAGATATTTACAATACATTGTTTAGTGATAAATTTGACAAAGAACTAAGTATTGATTCTATAAAATCATTAATTAAAAGAATTAGAAAAAAGATTCCAACTGATATGATTAAAAATATCTATGGAGAAGGTTATCGAGTAAATAAAGATATTTTCGTAGAACTATAAAAGACCTATAACACTATACGATATTTTTTTGTATAGTGTTTAATACCCTTAAGTAACTACTATAAAAATTAAATACACTTCACTTCGTTATAATGAAATAAAGAATATTTATATTATTTTATCATAAATTAAACAAGTGTTGATATAATTCCGTCCCAAAAAAAATATAAAGGTTTTAAAGGTGAGAATTACACTCACTCATAAAGAGTTACACGAATTACAAAAACTTTGTTTAGAAAATGATAAACAAGAACTATTTAACAAACTCTCACATGAAGAGCATAAATCTATAAAAAGTAGAACTGTAAAAAAAACAAAAGCTACTCAAAAAGCTACAAAAGTCAGACAAGACACAGCAAGAAAGAAAATTGAAAGTACAGTAAATATGATGAGACTGTTCAATCAAAAAATAACTGTTTATAGTGTTGCGAAAGAGGCTCAAGTTAGTTACAATACTGCCAATAAATATAAAGAGTATATTCAAAGAAATGCTCATTAATTTTAAGCTTAGAATCCATAATCTACACAATTAGATTTAAATTATATAAAAACATTAACATTATCATTCAAAAAGTTGCATATTTGCATAGTTTTTGATAAGATTTTGCATTAATTTTGGAGAATAAATATGAGAAATTTTATTAGTTATAAACAATCTTTAGAAATATTAGAAAAAATAGATATAAAAACACCCCCAATTGAAAAAATGTTTTTAACACAAGCATTAGGATATGTAGTAGCAGAAGATATTATTGCAGACCATAACAGTCCAGAGTTTGCAACTTCAGCAATGGATGGTTATGCTTTAAAAGCAGAAGATTTAATAAAAGAAAAAATAAAAATAATAGATAAAAATCCAGCAGGAAGTGTAGTAGAATCAGTTGTTACAAAAGGAGTATGTATTAAAACTTTTACAGGTTCACTAATGCCTAAGGGAAGCGATACTTTAATTCCTATTGAAAATGTTGAAGTAAATGATGATGAAATAAAAATTGTAAAAAAAGTTCCTTTTGGCTTTGCAGTAAGAGATATTGGAGAAAACTACAAAAAAGATGAGGTTCTTATAAAAAAAGGAACAATTGTAAGTTTTGCAGAAGTTGGTGTATTAGCATCTCTTAATATTGCACAAGTTCCTGTATTTGTTTCTCCATCAGTTGCAATTGCAAGTACAGGTAGTGAAATACTAGATTTGGGTCAAATACAAACAAATGATTCTCAAATTAGAAGTTCAAACCACTTGACAATTGAAGCTTTATGTAAAAAAGCAGGTGCTAATACTATACAAATGGGAATAGTAAAAGATGATATAGACTCTATTACACAACTGCTAGAAAAAGGTCTTGAAAAAGCTGATATCATTATAACAACAGGTGGAGTTAGTGTTGGAGATTATGATTTTGTTCAAGATGTAATAAAAGATAAACTAAAAGCTCAAGTACTATTTCATGGAGTTACAATCAAACCAGGAATGCATCTTTTAGCAGCTATTAAAGATGGGAAATTAATTATTGCTCTTCCAGGTTTTGCTTACTCTTCAACTGTTTGTGCTATTTTATATGTACTTCCTTTTATTTATAGATTAAAGCAAACAAATCAAAGCTTACCAATAGTAAAAGCAAAAATCAATCAAGATTTTCCAAGAAGAATGCCAAAAACAGTCTTTACAGCTTGCAATGTTGAATATAAAGATGGAATTTATCAAGTTAATTTTGAAGGTAAGAAAAAAGGAACAAGTGCAATATTAACAAATATGCTTGAAAGTCCTGCCTTATTAATTCAAGAAGATGATAGTAAAGATATCAAAGCTGGAGATATGGTAGATATTTTACTATTAAACCAATTAAAATGATACAAATGCAAAAAGTATATAAAGTATATTTTTTACTAACTCTTTGTGTACTTTTTTGGTCTGGAAACTTTATCTTAGGAAGATTTATAAAAGATGAAATAGAACCTTTAGAACTTGCTTTTTTTAGATGGGTTCTTGCTTTTATTTTAATTCTTCCTTTTTCTATAAAATATATGAATATTAAAAAGTGTATTAAAAGTACAAAAGAGCATTTTTTAATACTATCAATTTTAGCAATTTTAGGAATAAGCTTATTTAACACAATTGTTTATGTTGCTTTGCAAACAACACAAGCTACAAATGCTCTTTTGATTAATTCTGTAACTCCATTACTTGTTCTTATTTTAGGAGTGCTTATATTAAAAAATCCTATTAATAAGATTCAACTTTTAGGTTTTTTATCATCTACCTTTGGAGTTGTATTTTTAGTTTTAGAAGGAAACATAGCTAAAATCCTAGAATTGAATTTAAAAAATGGAGATTTGTGGATAATATTAAGTGCTACAATTTGGGCTTTATACTCAATTTTACTTAGATTCAAACCAAAAGAGTTAAATCATGTTGAACTTTTTACTACTTTAGTATTTTTAGGAATAATATATCTTAGTCCTATTTACTTTTATCAAGGATATAGTATTCAAAGAGAAATAATAATGATAAAACAAAATTGGCCAATTATTATTTATGTATCTTTTTTTGCATCAGTATTATCGTTTTATTTTTGGAATAATGCAATTGCTCAAATAGGTCCTGAAAAATCAAGTCAATTTGCACATTTAATGCCTTTGTTTGGAGCTATTCTAGCTTATTTTTTCTTAGGTGAAAAAGTAGAAATCTATCATCTTTTTGGAGCTTGCTTTATAGCAATAGGTATTTACCTATCACTATTTTTATCTAAAAGATAGTTACATTAAAAATTTAAGGTGTTGGTGTATGTTCATCTTGCCTTGGGTCAAGCTCAGGTAACTCAGCTCCTGATGCAACTGGCATATTTACAAAAGTACTTAAATCATCATCGGCAATTCTCTTTTTAGAAAGAGAATAAAAGCATAAAAATATACCTAATATTGCAAAGCAAGTAAATAAGAACTGTGGCATATAACTTAATCCAAATCCAATAAGTAATGGTGAGATAAAAGAGCCTATACCATATGCAAAAAGTAAAGCTCTACTTATTTCTACAATATCTTTATTTTCATCTACAACATCATTTGCTCTTGCTACTGCTAAAGGATATACTGAAAAGATTGAAAAACCTAACAAAAATCCCAATATATATAAAGTTTGATTATCTAAATTAAAAACTATAAATAAAGTTGAAATAACAGCTGAAAAAAATGCTGAAAATGCAATAAGTTTTCTTCTTCCATACTTATCAGATAAAAGTCCTATTGGCCATTGTGAAATTAATCCACCAATCAATGTAATAAGCATAAAATATGAAACAACTTCAATTGATTGTCCTTGCATTAATATATATACAGGAACCATAGTGAAAAATCCACCAACAAAAAACCCACCAATAAAACTTGAAACAGTAGCAAGTGGAACTATTGAAAAGATTTTTGGAACACTATATTTTTCAAATTCTGCAAGTTTAGGCTCTTTTATTTTTGTTAAAGCAATTATAACTACTGAAAAAAGTACTAATACTGAACCTATCGTAAAGATTGCTTGTTTAAAATGCTCATCAATGTTTAAAAAAAGTTGTCCAATTGCAGTAGAGAGATAAAAAATTATAGTATAAATAGCTAAAATCTTTCCCCTATCCTTTTCACTGCTTTTTTCATTTAGCCAACTTTCAAGTATAATTAAAAGTCCAAAAAATGAAAAACCTGAAATTAAACGTAAAAAAGCCCATAAAAATTCATTGAAGAATACAGAATGAAGTAAAAATGAGACTACCATAATTGAAGCAAATGCAGCAAAGCTTCTTATATGTCCTACTGTTGAGATGATTTTCTGACTAAAAATAGAAGAGCTTACAGCTCCTAAAAAGAAAGATGCATTAATAATACCAATTACTGTATTACTAACTTGTAACTCTTTTAGGTATACCCCAACAAAAGTTAATATCATACCATATCCTATTGCTAAAAAAGCAATAGAAAAGAAAAGTGATGATATAGGAAATAAGATTTTTCGCAGTGTCATGGAAACAAATCCTTATTATAATTTTGTTTAATTTGTCTTAAACTTAATTATATATGATTTGTAATATTTATTTGCTTATTTGGTTTCACACCTAATTGTATAAACTCTTGACTTTTATTTAAAAGATTGCCTTTTCCTTTTGAAAGCTTGTTTAATGCACTATCATAAGACTTTGAAGTTCTATTAATATGCATTCCTATATCTTCAATATCTTTTACAAACAGTGCAAACTTATCATATAGGTTTGCTGCTTTTTTAGAGATTAATTCTGCATTTTGATTTTGATACTCTATTTTCCAAATATTTTCTATTGTTCTTAAAGAGACATATAAAGTTGATGGAGAAACAAGCATTATATTGTTTTCAAAAGCTAGTTTAAAAAGATTATTTTCATTTGAAATTGCAAGTAAAAAAGCAGATTCAATTGGTATAAACATAAGCACAAAATCTAATGTTCTAACTTCTTTGATATCTTCATATCTTTTTATACTTAAACCTTTAATATGAGCTTTTAATGAAGAGATTAACTCTTTAATTGCTTTTTGTCTATTTTGTTCATCTTCAGCTTGTGTATAATTAATATATGAGTTTAAAGAGACTTTAGAGTCAATTACAATATCTTTTTGTAAAGGAAGATGAACAATAACATCTGGTCTTAATCTCTTACCTTCATTTGAAAATGAACTTTGAGTAGTGTATTCAATACCCTCTCTTAATCCACTTTGTTCTAAGACTTTTTCAAGGATTAACTCGCCCCAATCACCTTGAGTTTTATTGTCACCTTTTAATGCTTTTGTTAAATTTATTGCATCATTTGAGATTTGTGTATTTAGCTCTTTTAGATTTTTTATTTCATTTAATAAATAACTTCTTTGTTTTGTCTCTTCTGAATAAATATCATTTACTCTTTTCCCAAAATTATTAATTTGTTCTTTAAAAGGAGTCAAAATTTGATTAATATTTTCATTTGATTTTTTGCTACTTTGTTCAAAAAGTCTATTTGCAAGATTTTCAAACTCTTCTTTCATCTTAATCTTTGAAGTTTCTAAAAGATCTATTTTTTCTTGAAAACTCTCTTGTTTTAATTCAAACTCTCTTTGTTTATTTTGTAGTTTTTGCTCATAAAGCTCTCTTTGTGAATTTATTTTATCATTCATTGATTGAAGTTTTATATTTGCTTCATTTGTTAAGCTTTGAAGTTTAGCTTCATATTTTACTTTAATTAAAAAGTAAAATATAAAACCTGATACAACAAAGCCTACACTAAAAGCTATAATAGAATATAAGTTAATATCATTCATCTATTTTAAAATCATCTTTCATTGCTTCTTTTGCATTATTTACTTTATATACATCATAACCTAACTCTTTAAACCTTTCAACTAATGGTGGATGAGAATAATAAAAGAAAACATATAAAGGGTGTGATAATGGAAATGATTTATTTTCATTTGCTAATTTCAATAAAGCATTTACTAAATCATCTTTTGATTGTAAATTTGAACCAAACTCATCAGCTGCATACTCATTATGTCTAGAAATTAGTGAAACTAAAGGCATCAAGAAAAATGATAAAATTGGAGAAAATAGTAAAAATACTGCAATAATTGCATATGGTTCATTATTTAATGAAAGTCCTAAAAATAACTCATCATTTAAATTTCCAAAAATAGCAAAAAATATAAACATTACTATACCCATAATTCCTATATTCTTTAAGATATCTCCATTTTTAAAATGTCCTAATTCATGACCTAAAACTGCTAGTAATTCATTATGAGTTAATTTTTGAATTAATGTATCAAATAAAACTACTCTTTTAGTACTTCCAAGTCCTCCAAAATAAGCATTAAGTCTATTGTCTCTTTTACTCGCATCAACAGAAAATACTCCACTACTTTTAAATCCCACTTCATCTAAAAGTTTTTCAATCTTTGATTCAAGCTCTTTATCTTTTAAAAGTTCAAACTTATCAAACATCTTATCTCTTACTAATGGATAAATCATATTTATTAATATAATAACAGTAAAAATAAAAACAAATCCCCATATCCACCAAAAAGGAAGATTATCAATAATAAGTGCAATTCCTGCAATTATTAAACTTCCAAAAACTAAAAATAAAATAGCACTTTTAATTGTATCTTTGATATATAAAGCAGGAGTCATATTTGAAAAACCATACTTTTTATCAAGTTTAAAAGTTGTATATAACTCAAAAGGTAAAGATAAAATCCAGTTTATTATAATAAAAGCATCAATAAACAAAATAGCTTTTAGCCAACCTTGATCAACTACTATAAGTGAATCTAAAAATTTAAGTCCAAAACCTATCCAAAGCATAAAAATTACAAAATCATAAAATGTTGAGAGTATTGAAATTTTTTCCTTTTCTATACTATAATTTCCAGCCTCAAGGTATTTGTTATCCTCAAGTATAATTGCTGGCATATTTTTTGCTTTACTAACAAAGCCTACTTGCATAAATGAAGTGTATATATTTACTATAAAATATAAACAATATGCAATTACAAATATTTCTAACACATCTATCCTTTTTTATATTGATAATTAATTTGAATAATACAGTTTTTGTACTTGTAGATTAGTAAAGAGTATAGATTACTTATACTCTTGCAGTAGCTCTTTAAAAATATGATTAAACCTTGATAACATTTTCTTATCATCTGAAATGTACAATATCTCATAATCATTTTTAAAAGATTTTTTCTTCCAATTTGCACTTCCGAATATAACATTTCTTTTATCTATAATAGCCATTTTAATATGTAGTTTATTCTCTAATAAAATAACATCTATTCCATTTTTAACAAGATAATCATATTGAGTTTTTTTCTCTTCTAAAGCTTTTTTCTTATCTAAAATTACAGTTACTCTAACACCCCTTTTTACACTATCTTTAAGTAGCTTGGCAAATTTTTTATATGTGAAGTTATACATTGCAATATCTATAGATTTCTTACTTTCTTTTAAAAGAGTTTCTACTTCTTTAACAGCAATGTTAGACTCTTTTGGTAAATAATATAGACTATCTTTTGCATTCAAAGCTGTAAAAATAAGCAAAATACATAAAAAAACTTTTTTCATTAATTATCATCCTTTTTTTCAATATATTTAGGTAGTGTTATTTGCATACATAAACCTTTTGCATCTTTTGAATTATAAATAAACTCTTTATTCGATGCAACAATGATTCCTTTTAAACTCTCTGTTATTAATGTATAACTCATATAAAGTCCAAGTCCCGTTCCTTGCATCTTCTCTTTAGTTGTAAAATATGGTTCAAAAATTTTATTTATAATTTTTTCTTCCACCCCAAAAGCATTATCTACTAATTCAATTGTAACTGAATTTTGTTCATCTTTTATGCTTATAAAAATAACTTTATCTTTTTTACAATTTTTATTTAAAGCATCTTTTGAATTATTTAAAATATTTATAAAAATTTGAATCAATTCATTAAAACAACTATAAATCTGAACATCATCAAAATTTTTAACTATATTAATTCCATAGTTTTTAAATGAAGCACTCAATAAATCTATACTATTTTCAATTGCTTGTGAAACATAAAATTTCGTTATGATTTTTTCACCTTTTATATAATTTTTAAAATCATCAATAGTATTTGACAAATAATTTGTACTTTTCATAATCGTATCTAAAGATTTGTTTAAATTTTCATCATCTAAAACATTAACTTCATGCTGCAATTTTAATCCAGATGCACAAGTAGATATTGCAGATAAAGGTTGTCTCCACTGATGTGCAATATTTCCTATCATTTCACCCATTGAAGCTAATTTGCTTTGCTCAAAAAGTAATTTTTCTCTTTTTTTAGAATGGGTTAAATCAACAAAAGAAGTTACATTTACTCGCCTATCTTCAAAACTTACTTTTTTATTCATTGCTAATACATTAATTTGTTCTTTATTCTTTTTAATAAAAATTGTTTCACCAGCATTTTCAGTATCAAAAAAGTTTTTTTGATTTTCAGAAAGAAGTTCAAGTATATTTTTATCTATTAACTCATTTTTATTTTCATATCCTAAAAGCTTAATAGCTTCTTTATTCAAATCAATACAAATACCATCAACTGAAATAATAATACCTTCTAAAATATTATCAATAAATATTTGAATATTTTTATTTGACTTTTCCAGTCTTTTATTTACTTTTTTTAATTTAAAATTATATATCAAAGATATAAGAAGAATTACAATTAAAGATATAGCGATAATAGATATAATTAAAATTATATGCTTAAAGTGTTCAAAAAAAGAGATTGGCTTATTTAAAACTTTTATACTTTCAGATGGCAAATATTTTTCAATATCTATACCAAAAAATTTTAAAGCATTGTAATCAAATACATAAGAGTTAGTACCATTTAAAATTGGCTTGATTTTTAAATTTGGATCATTTAAAATTTCCAATGCCATTTTTGCTGCTAAAACTCCTTGCCTATTTCCATCAACAACATAACCTCCAATTATTTTCCCTCCATGATTGAAAACTCTTGCAGTGGATATTATAGGATTTTTATAAGCTTGACTAATTTTTTTTAATGCATTTTCCATTGTAATTGGATTTTCATTTTTATCAACATAACTAGCCGACATTATTAACATTGCCATGGAGTTTTTATCTGTATTTTTTAATTTGCTAATTAAATCATCAATACTTTTATTACTAATAAATTCATAATCTATTTTAGTTTTATTTAATTCTTTTAATACTAGTTTTTTTAAGACATTGAAAGTTACTGAATCATCTCCTATTAAATAAAGTTTATCTAACTTTAAAGCGATTTTTTTTGCTAATTCATAGTTAACAAGAGGAGTCATTCTTTCAAAAACACCAGTAATATCATCTTTTTTATAATCATCTAGGATATTTAGATTATTTACGCCACTAAAAACTATCTTACTATTAGAAAAAAGTTCATTTCTAAACATTTTTAAAAAATTTATAGCATTATCATCTGTTGAAATAACTAAATCAATCTTTTTATTTAAATATTTATATTTTAAAAGAGTTAAGAATTTGTATTTATACATTAAAGCTGGATTATTTCTTTTTGTATCCATATATTCAATATATATATCAATATCTTGTTTTGAATCAAGCAAGGTATTAACAATACTATCAACTTGTATTTTTGTCCAAGAAAAAGAGGGATGATAGGAGTTTAATATGAGCACATTCTTTGAATATAAAAATGCAGAAAATATAAAAATTAAAAAAATATATTTTCTAATCATAAAACACTTCATAAAGCTCATTGGGAATTTTTGTTGGTTTAAAATTTTTCAAAAAAGCCAATTTAAATGTAGCAGTAAATAAAACTTCATTATCTCTTTTTACTTCTTGATACATTATCAATGAAGCACTTTTTTTAACATCAAGCCTTGCACTAACATCAAGTAAATCACCAAATTTAGCAGGTTTTATATATTTTGCATTGACTTCTTTTACAACAAAAAATTCATTGTCATTTATATGAGGACTTAAACCTTTTTTAAAAAAAAGTTCACTTCTAGCTCTTTCACAAAACTTCAAGTAATTAGCATAATAAACAACACCACCTACATCTGTATCCTCATAATACACTCTAATCTTCATTCTCTTCCCTTAATAATTATAATTATACTTAACTTTTGTTGATTAATCTATTATAAGATTTTAATTAATAGGTAATTTTATTGTAAACATTACACCAACTATACTCTCTTCTTTTTTTATATTTTTTACTTTTATTTCACCATTGAATTGTTTATTAATAATTTGTTGGGACATATAAAGCCCTATTCCTGTTCCATTGAACTTATGTTTTGTTGTAAAGTAAGGTTCAAATATCCTAGTAATCAGCTCTTCATCAATTCCACCTGCATTATCACTAAATTCAATAATTACATTTTTACTTTTTTTAAATACATTAAAATTAATTTTTTTATCTTTTATATTTCTAATTTTAAAAGCATCAAGACTATTATTAAATAAATTCATAAGTACTTGAATTAACTCATTTTCATATGCTTTAATTTTTATATCTTCAATATTTGTATCAATTTGAATTTCATTTGATTTTAGTTTTGAACTTATTAGTTTTAATGTTTTATCATAAACTACTTGAAATTCAAAAGTTTTTGCATCATGTTTAGTACTTAAAAAATTTCTAAAATCATCAATTGTTTGGGAAAGATGATTTGCATTTAAAATAATAATATCAAGAGACTCTTTTTGGTTCTCATCGTTTAGTATTCCCATTTCTTTGCTAAGTTGCATTCCACTAGCACTAGTTGTTATTACAGATAAAGGCTGTCTCCATTGATGAGCTATATTTTCAATCATTTCACCCATTGCTACCATTTTTGTTTGATGTGCAAGAATTAAATCTTTTTTCTTATTCTTTTCTATCTCTTCAAAAATCTTTTTTCTATATTTTAAAAAATATTTTTCCAAATAATAAGATACATATAAGGATATTCCAAATAAAAATATTGTAATAATAATAGAAATAAATAGTATTTTTAATATATATTCACTGTTTCTTTTATTTAAACTTCTCTCTTTAAGTATAATTTGTTCTTCTATTTTTTTATTGTAAAAACCTGAGGCAATAGCTATTTCCCATTTGTCAAAACCTTTAACATAAGTAGTTTTTTTAGCTGGTTTATTTGTTTCTGGCATTATTGTAGAGATATAACTTATAAAACCATCGCCACTTTTAGCAGTATCAATAATCTTTTTTGTAATATAAGTGCCATTTTTATCTTGTAAATCAATTCTATTTAAACCTACATAGTCGTTTTTTAAATGAGATAAATAAATACCTTTATAATCAACTAAAAAGACAAAATTATTAAGCCCATATCTTAGATTTTGCAAATTTTCAATAGTTTTCTTTTTTATTGAATCTTCAAAATCTTTTATATATTCTCCTGTTCCTATATATATTCCTAGTTCATCAATTGCTTTTATATATGAAAGTTTTGTTGAAAATTTGTTTTTTTTTGGTTTTTTCCATTGAAATTCTAAATAACCCTCTTTTTTTGTCTTTGCAATTTTTATGGATTCTTTTATTATTTTAAAACCATTTGGATCTTTATAGTTTAAATAGTTGTTATTTTCAAGTTCTCTATTGGGAGGATATAAAATACAATTTCCCTTTAAATCAAAAATATAATAGTATCCCCTATTCTCATTAAACTTTACACCTCTTAAAGAGTCACCTATTAGTTTTATTATTTGATTATTGGTTTTTTTATTTTTATGCTCTTTATAAATATTCATAGCAATTTCATAAGATTCATTAATTCTATTTTTTATATTTTTTTTTATTGTTGCTCTAACATTAGTTTGGTTTTTTAAAATTCTATCGTAAACTCTTTTTACTTCACTCTTCATCAAAACTTTTTGGTTTTTAATATAATCATCTTTTAAATCTTTTGAATCTTTTTTAAACTCTTCAATATTATTAAATATCATAAAAAGTGTAAATATAAATGAAACAAGAATTGTTACAAGTGGCATTGCATACTTTACTAATAATAAAAGCTTTTTTTCTGCGCTATTTTCTATCATTAAAATCCTAAAAAAATTGTTGTATATGTAAATAATGTATTTAAAAGTTATTTATCAATCATTATGTATGATACAATTAGTGACTTTTTTGTCACTATTATAGTTTGTAATAATTAATATAAGTTTAAAATTAAGAAAAATAATTATAATTTTTTATTAAAAATAAGCTATTCAACACTAAAGCTTTTTTCTTTAAAGTTAAAAGTAATTTTTTTGATTTTCATGTCATCTTCTGGAATATATGTTTCTAAGATAAAGCTATCTTTTTCTTTTGTTATAAATGTTTCTAACTCAAATACTTTATCCCTAAAAAGAATCACTTGAAACTGTTTTTTCACAATTTGTCTCAAGTCTTCACCTACTTCTAAATATATCTCTTCTTCATTTAAAAAATAGTTCTTCTTAAAACTTTCATTATAAATAGTCTTTCTTAAATTTTGATGTGCACTTAATTTTTCATTTTTATCAAATATCTTATTATAGTAGTTATACTTTTTATTTCTTATGCTATATAAATATTCTGATAATGTATCTATACAAATTTTATTTGAATCCAAAATTTTTGTATCTATTTTTTCATATTTACCTAAATAGCCTTTTTCAATAATCTTCTCAAAACTATTTTTTTGTAAATTAGAATAAAATTTAAATATAACATCATCATAATATTTAACAAAATATTTTATAAACTCAAAACTAATACAAAGTTTTGTTTCATGAAGTAAGTTTTCATCAATAAATATAATTACTTCTTTATTAATGCCTTTATTTAAACTTTTTGGTAAGTCTACAAGCTCTAAATTTACAAAGAAACTATCTTTTATATTTTTTTCTAATAAAGAACAAAACTCTTTTGATTCTTTTATTAATTTATTTTTTTCATCACGAGACCTTACAATTTTCTTTACTATTTCTTGTTCTCCATCACTTGTTTCAACAAGAAAAGAAAAAAGCTCATTATCTTTTAAATCAAGTAAAGTAACAAACTTATTGCCATCAATAATAGGAAAAAGTGGAAAAGTAGAATCAATTAATTTTACTTGAGCTATTTTCAACTTTTTATCAAAAACTTTTCTTGATATTTTAAATATTCTAAATCTAGTTAATACACTAAAGTATTGCATAACTAATAAAGCAAAAAGAAGAACGAAAAAATATAATTCCATTTTGTTCCTTAGTTATCCCATAGGATATAAAATCTCATTTTGTATTTTCTGTATATTTTCTAATAACTCTTTATCTATTTTAAAGTTCAATGCTTTTAAAGAATCATCCAATTGTTCATGTTTTCTAGCTCCAATAATTGTAGAGGCAACAAAATCAAAATGCTTAGAATAAGCAACTGCTAATGTTACTGGTGAAATTCCATACTCATTTGCTAAAGTTACATATCTTTTTGTAGCCTCAATAGTTTTATCATTTACAAATCTTTTTGCCATAGCTTGAACTCTAGGACTTTTATTTTTCATATAAATACCAAATCTAGCATCATCAGGATAAAGTCCACTATTGTATTTTCCTGCTAATACTCCTCCTGCAATTGGAGAATAAGGAAGTAGTGAAATATTCTCTTTTTTACAAACATTTGCTAATTCATCTAAAAATCTTGGATTTAATAATGAAAAGTTATTCTGAATCGATTGAAATCTTGCTAAGTTTTTATGTTTTGAAGTTTCATTTGCTTTCGTAAGTCCATAAGCACTATCATTAGAAGTACCAATATACCTTACTTTTCCTTCTTTTATAAGCTCATCAAATGCCTTTAAAGACTCTTCAATAGGTACAATTGTATCTGGCCAATGCACTTGGTAAAGATCTATATAATCTGTATCTAGTTTTTTTAAACTTTTTTCAACTGCTCTTTTTATATGAAAAGAGTCAATTGCAGTAAGCCCATGTCTAATAGGAGGAACAAACCATCCAGAAGCAGCCCCTGCTACTTTTGTAGCTAGAATTATAGAATCTCTTGGCTTTGTTTTTATCCACTGTCCTACTATTTCTTCTGTAATTCCTGCATCTTTAGCATTAGGTGGAACAGGATAAAGCTCAGCAGTATCAAAAAAATTGATTCCCAAATCATATGCTTTATCCATTATTTTAAATGCTTCTTCTTTTGTAGTTGTACTTCCAAATGTCATTGTTCCTAAGCAAATTGGAGTAACTCTTAATCCACTATTTCCTATATATCTATATTCCATAATAACTATTACCTTTTGTATAAGTTAGCATGAGTATAACAAAAGGTTTCATAAATTATTATAAGAAATATTATTTTATTCCATTATACATATCTCTTTTTTAAACATATGCACAATTGTATTATATGCAACTATTAAAACAATCATTGTTAAAACAAGACTAAAAAAGTATGAAAAGAACTCGTAAATATCCTTGTTTGTTAACTCATACATCAAAATTGAAGCAAGGGCAATTGTAGCCATAGGAAAGGTAAATGCCCACCAAGATATAAAAAATTTAATTTTTACAAAATTTTTATACATAAAAAAAATCAAAAAAGTAAAAAACAATCCCAAATTAAATAATATTAAAGCAAAAAAATCCAAACTATGTGTCATTTTATAATATGCAATAAGCCCAACAGATGGTGGTGCTATTAAAATAAAAAGTGTTGGCATAAATTTTGGTGCAAACTGATTATGAAAAATTATTCTATTTAAAATAATTGATAACATAATAATCCAAAAGAATATACCAATTGAAAAGAAAAACATCAAATACATAGAATCTAAGTGATTTGCACCAACAACAGGAACAATTAAATTTCCAACAATAGGAATAAACCAAGCAGGATTTGAGTGTTTCATCTCTAAATTATTATTAATCCAGTATTTCAATGTATTTAAAGTAAAAAATAGATGTAAAAATAATCCAAAATAAAAAAGTATATTTGAAATATCAATACTATTTTTATAAATGGCAGATATTAATAAAAAAGAGATTGAAATTGCTGCAAAAAAGTTTATTCTAATTGGATGAGAAAACTCTTTTTTTACTTCATCTAAATACATAAATAGTTTAATTATATATGTCAATACTACAAAAATAAATATTACTGTTGTTATAGATTTAAGCACTAAATAAAAAAGAGAGCTTAATCCTAAAACTTCATGTGCTCTTTCATAAACCAATGTTAATCCACCAAGTCCCATTATAACAGCAAACATCATAACTGGAAAAAACTGTAATCTATTTGATGGAATAGATTTTATTGTTTCATCGCTCATTAAAAAAACCTTTTAAGATAAAATTATTTATAATTAGCAAAAAAAGGATTTTATATGGCAAAAAAAGCTTTAGTTAAATTAAACAAACAAAACCTATCTTTTGATAATGATAGAGGTCAAAACCTTAAGCTGTTAAATATAAATCCAAATAGTATGAATTTAGATGTAGCTATTTATGAAAAAAATCTATTTATCAAAAATAGCACTATTGCATTTGCACATATTCCAAAAAAACTAAAAGCAAAGATTAAGCCTTTATGCTAATTAAAACATAATTATAACTTATCATTCTTAAATAAATTTTACTTATATATAAGCTTAGATTATAATCATTGATTTTTCATTTATTTTTTTATGTTAAAATAATATTTAAAAGGTATTTTATGAATTGGTTAGCACATATTTTTTTATCAGAACAACATATTGATTTTCAATTGGGTAATTTCTTAGCAGACCCTCTTAAAACTAGACTTTGGAATCATGCAAGCAAAGAGTTAAAAGAAGGTGTTAGAGTACATAAAATTATCGATTCATATACAGACTCAAATAAAATAGTAACAAAAAGTAAAGCAAGATTAAAAGAGAAAGGTTTATTAAAATCAATTGTTATTGATTTGACTTATGATTATTTACTTACAAAAAATTGGGAAAAATTTTGTAATATCCCAATTGAAAAATTTTCATATGATTTTTATACAAAAGCAAATAAAAGAGCTATTTATTTCCCCAAAAAAGCAAATACTCTTATAAAAGGTCTTATAAAAAGAGATCTTTTAAATAAATATCAGGATTTAGAACATCTTAAAATAGCTTTTGAAAGAATCGATTTAAGATTATCAAAAAGACTTCTAGCAAGGGATACGGCAATTAGTTATTATGATGCTGTTTGCGATAATATCATTTTATTAGAAGAAGATTTCTTAGAGTTTTTTCCTATGCTTTGTGATATTGTAAAAAAAGAAATAAATAGAAAAAAAATCAAACACTGGAAAATTTAATTTAGTTTTTTATTTCTTCTAATTAACAAATATATAAAAAATGGTGCTCCTACAAATGCAGTAACAACTCCAATAGGTAAAGCCGAATCTGTATTTAAATTTCTTGCAATCAAATCACAAATAACTAAAAAAATTCCTCCAAAGAAAAAAACAGGGAAAATAAGCTTTTCTGCACTTTTTTTGTATATAAGTTTAATAATATGAGGAACAATAAGCCCTATAAAGCCAATAGGACCAACTATGCTTATAGATACACCAACACTTAAAGAGATTACTACAAGTAAAGTAATATTTGTTTTTTGTACATTTAATCCTTTTAAAAATGCTGTATCATTTGATACTAAAAGAAGTTTTATATTAAATCTATTTTTATATATCACAAAATATAAAATAATTGAAAAAATAAAAACTACAAAACAATCAAAAAAACCAACCGTATCTAAGCTCCCAAGAGTAAATCTAACAATCGAATAGTTTTCTTGTAAATTACTAATATAAAAAACCAACATCAAAGCAGATGAATAAAAATAAGATAAAGAGATACCAATAAGCAAGATTGTATTTGTAGAGACTGCTATTTGATTTTTATTTATATATCTTGATATAAAATATAAAATTAAAATCGTAAAGATTGAGCCAACTACTCCTGAAATAGACAAAACAAGTGTTGGAAAAAATACAATAGAAATTGCAGTAAACAAAGTAGTTCCACTTGCAATTCCTAAAGTATATGGAGTAATAAGTTGATTTTTAAAAATTATTTGAAAAATCAAACCACTTAAAGCCAAAATAGCACCAACAAAAAAAGCAAGTAAACTTCTTGGAACTCTTAAGTCCCAAAATATCTTATAATCTAAAGTATCTTTTGAAAATAAATTCGTAAAATCTAAATCCACCTCTCCTAAAAAAGGAGTTATTAATAAAATTATTATGGAAAAAATATATAAAAGACTCTTTTTCATAAGTTTACCACCAAGTGGTCATTTACTTTTGATATTGAATTTTTATAAAATTTGTTTAAATTCTTATTTGTAAAAAACTCTTCATTCTCACCAAAAAACTCTATTTTTCCATCTTTTAAAAAAAGAATTTTAAACTTTAATGCATATGCTAAATCAAGATTATGTGTAATAACTATTTTTTGATTTAAAAAGTTTGATTTAAAAATATCAAAGACTTCTTTTAATCTATTTATATCTAAATTTGCTGTTAATTCATCAAAAATAGTGATTTTTGCATTATGCATTAAACTTGAAGCTAATAATAAAAGTTGTTTTTCTCCTGAACTTAAATCATTGCAGTATCTATTTTCTAATTTCTTTAAATTTAATAATAAAATTACTTTTTTTAATCTTTTTGCATCTACTCTATTTATACTTGAAAGCTCTAAAAACTCTTTTAATGTAATATACTCATCAAAAATTGATAATTTAGGTGGGATATAGTTTATAAAGTTTGCGCGTTCTTGTTGACTTAAACTATTTAGATTTTTTTCATAAAGCTCAATAGCTTCACTTTCAATAAGTCCACAAATAACTTTTGCAAGAGTACTTTTACCAGCACCATTCTCTCCTAAAACTACTAAATTTTCATTTTCATTTAAAAAAAAACTTATATTTTTTAAAATAAAATTACTATAATTACTTATTTTTAACATCAACTAATATCTTTTTATAATCTTTAATAAAATATTTAACTCTATGGCTTGGAATACCAGCATACTCTTTATCAATAGCATAAATATTATCTTTTATACTTGCCTTTATTGGTAATTTTTTCCATACATTTATTACCTCATCAAGAGCTTCTTTATCGTTTTCAAAAAAAGCTGCTAATATTATAACAATATCCGGATTTAAAGCTATTATTTTTTCTACATTTAATACAGGTTGAGCTTGATTTTTAGAAATATATGCATTTTTATTGCCTGATGCTTTTAAAATATCATTGAAATATAGATTATTTCCTGCAATAAAAATACTCTTTTTTAAATTTTTACTAGGATGAATTACAATCATTATCTTTTGATTTGTGATTATATTCTCTATACTTTTTAAACTTTTATCTATTGAGTAAATAAGCTCATTTGCTTTTTTTTGTTTATCAAACTCTTTACCTAAAGTTTTAATTGTATGTTTAATTGACTCTATTGTATCAGTTTTAAAAACTAAAGTTTTAATTCCCAAAGCTTTTAGATTGTTTATTAGTTTTTGATTATAGTTTTGTGTTAAAACAAGTGTAGGTTTTACTTTAAGTATTTTTTCTAAAGATATATTTGCATATCCACCTACTTTTTTAACTTTTTTTGACTCCTTTGGGTAGTTGCAATAAGCTGTATTTGCAACTATTTCTTCGCCTTTGTTTAAAGCATAAACTATCTCATTTATTGAAGGAGACAAGGTTACAATTCTTTGGTTTGCTAAACTAATACTAATAACACAAACTAAAAGTATGAAAAATCTCATTAAAAGCTAACCTTTAAACCAACATAAGCACTTCTTCCTGCTGTTGCATAGCCATCTACTGTTTGGTAATATTTATCTGTTATATTATCAAGTTTTAAATATAGTTTTGTTTTATCATTGATTGAGTAATTAATTACAGAGTTAAAAAGTGTATATCTACCTGTTTGTTCACCTTTACTATCAGCTTCATCATATCTTGTACCTATATAAGAACCATTTAAATTTAAATGAATTTTTGAAAAACCATAATAATCTAAAGAAAAACCTAATTGTCTTTTGGGTCTTCTAGCTAAAGGCTCTTTATCTTCATTTTCAGCACTTAAGTGAGTATAATTTAAAGAAAGTAAAGTATCTTGAAAAATTTGATTTGTATATTTTATTTCTATACCTTTAAATCTTGAATTTCCTGAAGTATTAACATATTGATTTGATTCCCATGAAACTAAATCTTCAACCTTATTATTAAAATAAGTAAAACTTAAATTTTTATAATCAAGTGTTAAATCATAACCTTTTGATTTTTCAGGTTTTAAATCAGGATTTGAAGTTCCCCAAGGATTTAAAATCTTAATAATATTTGGTGCATTATATGCTGTTCCATAGTTTCCAGAAAATGAAAGTTCTTTCATAAAGTTATATTTAAACCCAATTTTTCCAGTTACTTTATCATCAAAATTTGAATAACTATCTTTTCTTAAAGTTTGATTCAAAATTAATTTATCAAAAGTATTTGTATTTGACAGAAAGATTGCTTTATTTGTATTTTCATCTTCATTTGTAGTTTTATCTACTTGATTATAATCTACTTCATACTTCTCATTTGAAAAACCAGCAATTATAAAATCTTTTTTATTATAAAAAATAGTATCTGTTAACTCTAATATTTTCGTTTTACCTTGATAATCTTTAACACCAAAGCTTGTATCTAAATTTGTTTTTTTAAATTTTGAAAGTTCATACTTAACTTTAATATCATGACTCTTATACTTTTTTGTATAAAAAACTGAATATAGATTTGTTCTGCTTGTTGCTCTTTGTATTGCATTTGGAGCATTAAAAGCATCATACTCTACATTTGAATTAATATAATTATAAATAAACCCTACCCTATCATCTTGAGTAAAATAATAGTTTGTTTTTATACCAATATTTGTATTTTGATAACCATCTCTTTCAAATGCTTTTTCACTTTTTTTATCTTCTGTTTGAGAAGAAAAGCCATCAGTTAAAAATCTATTTGCACTAACTTTAAAATCATAATTATCTTCTTTATTTGATAAAACAAAACCATATTTTTTTGTTAGGTAACTTCCAGCTTCTAAATTAACAGAAGCATTTAAACCTTTCTTAGCTGAACTTGTAATTATATTTATAACACCTGCACTTGCATCAGAACCATAAATACCACTATAAGCACCTTTTATAAGCTCTATTCTTTCAATATCAGAAGCCATTAAATTTTCAAAAGAAGCTCCACTTGTATTTGATGGGTCTTGATACCTTATTCCATCTACTAATACAAGTACTCTATTACTAGACATTCCCCTTACAAAAATACTTGAACTATTTCCTATTGAACCATTTGAAGTGAATGAAACTCCTGCTATTGAATTTAAAGCTTCACTAACAGTAGTAAATCTTTTCTCTTCAATCTCTTCTTTTGTAATTACTTCAACATTAGCTGTTACATCTTTTATTGATTGCTCTGTTTTAGAAGCACTTGTAATAGTAATTGGTGTAATATCATATTTTGCACATGCAGTTGTTGTAGCTATTAGTAAGCTTGCTACTAAGCTTGTAGATAGTTTCTTATTCTGTTTCATTGTGTGATTAATTCTCCCTAGATTATATTATTTGTTGAATAAAGTTTTGTTGGTTTCAATTGTCTTAATAAAAGTATTTTATGCACTTTTACAAAAGTATATTTGTTTAATGTAAAAATCAAACTATATAAGCTTAATATTTTAGATTCTACAGTTGCCAATAAAATAGTAAATAGCGTAAAATATCTTCTTTGCTTTTTCAAACTTCTCCTTTAAAAATTTTTAAAATTATATTGTTTAAAAATTAACTCTTATTTAATTAAAACTATTAGAAAATATTTCATCATATTTTAAAAGAAACTCTTTATAACATACATCTTTATAGATTCCTTCTTTTAAGTTGATATATCTTTTTAAAGCATAGTATAAACATACATACAAAAGATAGTATTTTATACACTTTAGTGTTATTTTTTTATCATATTCTTGTAAAAAAAAGTTTGCTTTGTTTTCATTGATACTATTTTTATCATAACACCAAGTCAAAACTATAATTGCTAAATCAAATCTATAATCACTAATACATGAGTTTGAGAAATCTAAAACTGTATTTAAATTATCCTTGTAAAATAGTACATTATCAAAAAATAAATCAGCATGAATTAAAGAGTTTTTTTCTACTTTAATATCTTTTATATGTTTATACCTTTGTATAAACTCTTCATTATTATCAAGCTTATTTATTAAGGATTTTAAATCAAAATCATTACTTATTTTAAAATCTAAATTTATTCTATGAAGTTGTTTAAAAAAAGTAGCTACTTGCTTAAGGTTTTGAAGACTTGCTTCTTTTTTTATCTCCCCTTTTTTAAATGAAAAAAGTACCAAAGGTTTAATATATTTTCTTGAAACATCCAAAACAATAGGAGTTTGTAAGTGTTTAATTGAGTTTAAAATTTTTATTTCTTCTTCTACTTTTTTAAAGCTATTAGTTTCATATAACTTTAAAACATAGGATTTATTATTTATATCTTTTAAAATATAAACCGTATCAGAAATTCCCTCTTTTGTCTTTTTTATATCTACAAATATATAATTATCAAAAAAACTATTTATCTGTTTTAAATCTAATTTTGTTTTTACACCCATAATTACACAAAATCAATAAATAAAGTCATATACTTATCAACTCTTTCTTTCTTATAATTTAAGATCTCTTCACCTTCATAATTTAAATTCTCAAAAGTATAAATATCTTTTTTATCTTTTATAATATCTGTTTGCATACCTACTTTTGGACGCATATAAACTGTTGTAAAAGGAACTTTCCTTTTATGTAAAGGTCTTATAATAAAACTACTGTCTCCAACACATAAAGGCTTTTTAACTTTTGCAGAAGCATGGGAAAAAGAAGTAACTCCAGGTATTACCTCACAGTTATCATAAATAGCCCTATTTTGTTCTTTTATTATATCAAGAAGATAATAAACAGTACTATAAACTGCACTATCTCCTAAAGTTACAAAACATAAGTCTTCATATAATTTAAATGAATCAAAAACTATATCCACTTGTCTTTGCCAATCTTCTTGTTTAAAGCGCATAGGAGAATACATAGGAATTATTGTTTTTTCAAAACTAAACTCATCCATTAGTTTTTTTACTATTTTATAAGTCATTGACTTTTCAAAACTATTATTTGAACTTTTTGTAGGAATACAAATCGCATCACAAGATTGTAAAGCCTTTAATGCTTTTAATGTAATTAATTCATAATCACCAGGCCCTAAAGAAACCATATTTAATTTCATATATTTTCCTAATAAGTCATTGTTTTATGGCTAATACCAAGCATTTTAAAAGACTCTTTTATATTACTTAATATAATCTCTTGTGTTTTTGCTAACTCTAACAGATTAAAATTCTCACCTTGTGTTAAAGAAGGAGTAATAAAAGATTCAAAACTATCACTTAAATCCTCTTTTATTTCAGTCATATCTTTAATATAGTGATTTCCACTAACTAAAAGAAGTGGTACAATTTGAACTTTTTTAAAGCCTTTTTCTTTTATTTTTTCTTTTATTACATTATTTACTACAAAATAAGGGAAAGCCCCCTCTAAAGAGCAAGTAAAATTTCTTGTGTCAATCATCTCTAATAATGAACTTGTGTAATTTATAGAATCAATTCCTATAGTATTTAATTTTGGTGTTCCATGAATAATATATAAATTTGCAGTATCATCTTTACTTATTTGTTCATTTAAAGAAGTTAAAAAAGAAGTTGTATTTTTTGATGTTGTAAGTATTGCATTTGTAATTGCAAGGTTTGCCATAGAAAACTGCTTAAAGCCATCAACAATCTTTTTTAAAAACTCATGTTCATCAGTTGGATATATATTAACAGATACTATTACAACATGCTTAAAGCCTTGCATATCAACATCAGCTAAAGTTTGAGGAAGATTTTTATAAACTTCTTTTTTCTTTTTCTTTAGAAGTTTTATTACCATTCTTGAAGAAAATGAGGTAAAAACCTCGCAGTCTGGATATGTTTGTTTTACTTTATCTTCTAAATCTAAATACTTTTGTTGCTCTATTACTGAACCAAAACAAGCTAAAACAATAGCTCTTTTTCTATTATAGTGTCTAAATCTTTTCATTAATTACTTCACGCTATTATATAATCTTGCTTCAACATAAGCACTTGATTTTAATGTATTTAAACTTTTTGCACCTGCAAGAACTGCTAAATCAATAAATGGTTCTAAAATAACAACACTCATATAAGCAAGAGCAAAACTAAATACAGAACTTAAGTTTTCAATACCAAAACCTTGTCCATAAAGTGCCCAAAAGGCAACCCAAGAAACAATTCCACCTTGATACATAACTGAAAGTTTTAAAGCATCTTTATATTTTATATCTTTATATGCTGTTTTTTTAGGAATAATTTTATTAGCAATATACATCATTGCAAATAAAGGCATTAATAAAGTAGTTACATTTATAGTATATTGAGGTAAATCAAATGGCGCAAAAAATAATCCTTGAATTAATAAACCAAAAGCTAAACCAAAAGCAGTAGGTGCAGCTCCAAAGATTAAAAACAGTGTTGAACCTAAAATAAGATGTACTTCTGAAACACCTACCCCATGATGAGGTAAAAGCTCAAAAAACATAAATACAAAAACCGTAGCTAAAACAGTTTTTACAATAGTAGGTAAAAATCCACTTTGTTTAATACTATTGATTGCTAATTTTGTAGCAATACCAAATGAAACGGCAGCCGTTCCATAACTTAAAACCATTTTTGCGCCTTGCACAACTCCTGCTTCTATATGCATAGATAGTCCTTTATTGTATATAAATTTCAATTATGAAATATTTGTATGTTAAGTAATGATTATTTTGTTAATAATAGTAAAATTTGGGATTTTTTTGGTGGGTCTAAAGAGTTTATTTCGTTTTCATAAGCTCTTTTGTGGTATAAATTATTATTAGTTTCTGCTGTACATAATTTATTAATTGTCGAGAACATCGCAATTGTTGACAATTTAAAATAATGCTTATTATACCCTCTAAGATTTTTCATAGCTAAATTTTAGCTAAAAATTTTTATAAAGAGGTAAAATGAAAGCTTTTGTAATATCTGCTATTGCATCAAATCAAGGTAAAACTATTTTAACTACTGCATTGCTTTATCATTATAGAAAAAGTGTGCGTCCTTTCAAAATAGGTCCAGATTATATAGACCCACAATTTCATAAAACTATTTGTAATACAAATTCAATAAATCTTGATACTTTTATGATGAATAAATCTCAAGTCAAATGGATTTTTAATAAATATAACAATAAAGATATTTGTATTGTTGAGGGTGTAATGGGTTTTTATGATGGAATGGACAAAGCTTGTTCTACTTATGATGTTTCAAAACTTTTAAAAATACCTACTATTTTAATTCTTGATGCTAGTGGATCTTATATAACTATTAGTGCAGTTTTGAAAGGATTAAAAACTTATAAAAAAGACAATACAATCAAAGCAATTGTATTAAATAATATTTCATCAAGTATGCATTATGAGTTAATAAAAAGACAAGTAAATGAAGATTTTGATGATATTGAAATTTTAGGATGGATAGAAAAAAATCTTCCTTGCTTAAAAGATACACACTTAGGACTTGATTTAAATGATGCAAAAAAAGACACTTTACAAAAGCTATCAAAAGAAGTTTTAAAACATATAGATTTAGAAAAACTTCAAAAGATTTCAGTTTATACAAAAAAGAAAAATAATAATTATCCCTTTGAAAAAATTGAAAAAGTAAATAAAAAAGCAACTATTATAAAAGATGAGAATTTTTCATTTTTATATTATGATAACTTGAAAGTTTTAAAAGAGCTTTTCAATAAAGTGGAAATAGTTAACCCTAGTAAAGATGAACAAATAAGCAAAGATTCAGATTTTGTATATATCTTAGGGGGCTATATTGAAACACAAAAAGCATATGATAAGATTAAGAATTCAAAGAATTTTAAAGACTCTTTATTAAGACATGTTAAAGATAAAAGGTACGTTTATGCTGAATGTGCTGGATTATTATTTCTTTCAAAAAATGTTGATGATAAGAAAATGATGAATATTTTAGATGTTAGTTTTACCCTTACAAATAAAAGAAATCGATTAGGTTATTATTATAATCAAAAGGGATTAAAAGGTCATGCTTTTCACTATACAAAACCAATTGATACAAAAAATGCAATTGATATTTTAAGCAAAAAAAAGAATTCTAAAGGAGAGTTTGGAGCTTGGAAAAAACAGAATGTATATGGCACATATTTACATACAATGTTTAGAAATAATTTAAATATATTAAAGGATTACTTTGGAATTTAAAATGGAACAACCACCTATAAATTTAGGTGCAGATATCTCAAATAAATCATTTGAAATAATAAACAATGAACTAAAAGATTATGAAAAAATAGATGAGTTTACAAAAGAGCAACAAGAGGTAATAAGTAGATTAATTCATACAACTACTTGCTTTGATGAAGTACTAAATAATATCTATTTTTCAAAAGATTCTATTAAAAAAGTACAAACATTGCTTTTAAATGAAGCAAAAATAATAGTTGATGTAAATATGATAAAAGTTGGGCTTAGTGATTTTTACTTAAAAAAGTATGACAATGAAGTTATTTGTTATATAAATGAGTCTTTTACTTATGAAAATGCACAAAAAAATAAAACCACAAGAAGTTATGCAGCTGTAGTTGAAGCTATTAAAAGACATAAAGACAAACCACTAGTTCTTGCTTGTGGGAATGCTCCTACATTTATTTATGCAGCTATTAATACTTTAATAGAGCAAAAAGTAGATTTAAACAATGTTGCTTTATTACTATTTCCAGTTGGATTTGTAAATGTAGTTGAATCAAAAGCTTATGCAAGAAAATTTTGCGATACTTTTAATGTAGCTGGAATTATTATGCAAGGAAGATTTGGAAGTTCAACTATGAGTGTAGCCACACTTCATGCTATTTATAAGCTAATAAAAGATTATGATAAGGATGAGAAATATAATGGAAAATAAAAAGCTATTTAATGCAATGGGAAGTGAAGTTGCAGATGGTTTTACATGCAAACCAAAAAATTTTGATGCAAATAAGCCAATAATGCACTTAAAAACACAACTTTTTATTTGTGATGATGAAAGATGTGGAAAAGCTCATAAAGATGAAAATATCGCTGCAACATTAAGAGAAGTATTAAAAGAGTTAAATCTATCAAAAGGAAAAGATAGAATCAAAATAGTTAGAACAGGATGTTTTGGAGCTTGTAGATTTAGAAGTGTTGCAAATATTTATGAAAATACTAAAATCAATGGGAATATTAATAACAATGGAATTTGGCTTAAAAATATTCATAAATATGATAAAGATAAATGGAAAAGACTTTTTATTTCATTAAAAGAAAATAGAAGTATTGATGAAATTGATGAGTTTGAACAAGTACCAATGAGTGATCCAAGTTTTTATAAATGAGAAACCAAAAAGTTTTAAGAAAAGGCTATACAACAGGTACACACACTGTTGCATCATTTAGAAGTTGTTTAGATACATTGCTTGTTACAAATAAAGCGTGTATTACAAAAACAACAAAAATTGATAATGATGACTTAGATGTAACAAAAGGTTGCGAGATTATTGTAAGTTTAGACTTTTCTATTGAAAATTTTTTATTAAATCCTACATTTCAAAAAGCACAACTATTCAAATGTGAAACAAATAGCTTGGAAATTTATGCAGGACTTGGAGTTGGAGTAGTTACAAAAAAAGGTTTAAAAATTCCACCACCCTACCCAGCAATCAATCCTGCTCCTTTAAATGCAATACAAGACTATTTTAAGATAAAAACAAACAAGAGACAACACTTACATTTAAAATGTTGTATAAGTGTTGTAAATGGACAAGAAATAACTAAACAAACAGCTAATGCAAAAGTTGGTGTTCTTGAGGGTATTTCAATATTAGGAACAACAGGAATTGTAAAACCTGTTTCAAGTTCTGCTTATATTGATTCAGTTAAAACACAAATAGAGTTTGCCATACAAAATAGATATGAAACTATCTATTTTACACTAGGTAATTCTGCTTTTAACATAGCTTGTTCAAAAGCAAATAAAGAAGCAATTATTGAAATAGGTAATTTTGTATATGATTCTATTGAAGTAGCAACAAATCAAAATGCAAAAAAAGTGATATTTTTATGTGGAATTGGGAAAATGACAAAAGTCTATCAAGGTTTTAAAAATACACATAATAGATTTGGTGTGATTGATTTTGATAAATTACAAGCTGATATAAAAAGAAATCTTAATTATGAAGTGGATATAGAAGCTACTTTAACCGTAAAAGGAATATCTCAAGAACTTGAAAAAGCAGGTTTAGTAAAAGAGTTTTATGAGATGATAACATTAAAAGCAAATAAACAAATAAAAAAGTGGTTTAAAACTTCAAATGTAAAAGCCATAATATTAGAAGAAAAAGAGGTTTTAGGATGGTAACTATTGCAGGAAATGGAATGGGAGAGTATGATTTTTCAAATCTTGATTTTGATATATCAAAATTTGATAAAGTTATTTGTGATTCAAATTTTTTAGAAGATGGCAAAAATATTCTAAAATTAAAATACAAACAAGCAAAAGAGTATATTTTGCAAAACTATGAAAAAGAAGAGATTTTATATGTAGTAACTGGTTCACCTTTATTTTATAGTGCAGGAACTATTATTGCAAAAAATTTACCAAAAGATAGAGTAAAAATCATAAACAATACATCTTCAAAAAGCTATTTGTTAGAAAAACTATTTATTAGTGAAACAGATGTAAATACAATATCTTTACATGGAAGAGTTGATATTGATTTAACTAAATTTTTACAAAATAAATATACTTTTATACTTTGTGATAAAGTTACTATCTCAAGATTAAAAACTGCCCTATGCTATTTTGAAGCAAACTCTATTTCTACTATACTTGGATATAAACTTGGATTTAATGAAGAGAAAATTGAAAAAATTGATTTATTAAATTTTGATGAGCATTTACTTGATTTAACAGCTCCTTTTGTTTTACTTATTAAAAAAGAGTTTAAAAATAAAAATATAATTAGTGAAGATATTGAGTTTGAAACACAAAGAGGAATGATTACAAAAAAATACAAAAGACAACTTACTTTACAAAATCTAGATTTACAAGCAAATAATCTACTGTGGGATATTGGTGCAGGAAGTGGAAGTTGCGCAATAGAAGCTTTTAAAAGATATAAAGTAAAAACAATACTTTTTGAAAAAAATGAAACAAGAATAGATTTTATAAAACAGAATTTAAAAAATCATTATGTAATTGATACAAAACTTTTAAGTGGAGAAGCTCAAGATTTTTTTCAAACACTTAAAGAGACACCTCAAAGGATATTTGTAGGAGGTGGAGGAATTGAGGTTATAAAACAACTTCCAAAACTTTATGAAATATTAGATGAAAAAGGAATTTTATTGATAAATGCAATTACCTTAAAACATCTAAATCTTATGCTAAATATTTTAAATGAAGCAAAGATTGAATATGAAGTTTACTCTATCTCTCTTACAACATATAAAGGTAAACTTGATTTAGTAGAGCCTGAAAGACAACTATTTCAAATAAAGGTAAATAAAAAATGATATATTTTATAGGTGCTGGATGTGGAGATCCAGATTTAGTTACAGTAAAAGCACAAAAAATACTTCAAAAAGCTGATGCTGTTTTATATACTGGTTCATTAGTTCCAAAAGAGGTTCTTTCTTGGTGCAAAGCTGATGCAATTATAGAAGATTCTCAAGGTATGAAATATCCTGAGATTTTTGCTTTTTTAAAAAAGCAAAAAGATAAAGTTGTAGCAAGAGTTCATACAGGCGATCCTTCTATTTACTCAACTATTGCAAAACAGATTGAGTTTTTACAAAAAGAAAATATATCATATGAAGTAATACCAGGAATTACAGCTGCTTTTGGAGCAGCTGCTAGTTTAGGTATTGAATATACAATTCCAGGAGTTTCACAAACCATGATTTTAACAAGAGTTGAGGGGAAAACACCAAATCCTGAAAGTCTTGAGAATATATTAGCTTGTAAAAACTCTTCGTTGGTATTTTATTTATCTATTTTACTTCTTGAAAAATTAAAGAAAAAAGCTTTGAAGTTAGGATATAGCAAAGATACACCTTGTTGGGTAGTTGAAAAAGCAACATGGAAAGAAGAACAAATTTTCAAAGGAACAATTTCAAATATACAAGAACAAGTATCTCATATAAAAGGTGTAGCACTAATTCTTTTGGGAAATTTTTTAAAACAAGAAGAGACTCAAGAATCACATTTGTATGTAAAACCACTAGTTAAAGAGTTAAAGGCAGACAATGAGCAATAAACTAAAGATTGCAATTGTATCAATAAATCAACCAAGTTTAAATAGTGCTTGTGAACTTTTAAAATACTTAGATGATTTTGAAGTTGATGTATATGGTAAAAAAGATTTAAATCATAATCTTTCAAATCTTATAATCTACGAAAAAATAGATACTGTATTAGAAAATGCTTGGAAAAGATATGATGCAATTATTTGTATTTTAGCTATGGGAATTGTTGTAAGAAAGATTGCTCCCTTTTTAAAAAATAAGGCTACAGATCCTGCAATTATTGTTATGAGTATGGATTTAAGTAAGATTATTCCTCTTTTAAGTGGTCATATTGGTGGAGCAAATGAACTAAGTGACTTAATTGCTTCAAGAATTAATGGGTGTATAAATTTTGTATCAACTGCAACAGATCAAACAAATACTTTTGCTTTTGATATATTTGCAAAGAAAAATAACTTTGAAATACAAAACCTACAATGTTTAGCAAAAATCTCAAATGCATTATTAAACAATAAAGAAGTTGAAGTTAAAACCTATAAAAGCATCTTTGAAACAATCCCTGATAAAACAAATTTAAAAAGAGTAGATGAACAAAGTTTAGAACTTTGTGTAAATATAACTCCATTTACGAACAAAAATCTAACTTTAAAACCAAAAGTTTATCTAGGAATGGGTTGTAATAAAAATACAACTTTTCAAGAGATTGAAGAAGCCTTTTTGTGCTTTTTAGATAAATATAACTTAAGCAAACATCAAATAGAAAATATAGCTTCATTTGAAGCAAAAGCTGATGAGGTAGGACTTTTAGAATTTGCTTCAAAATATAGTTTTGATATAAAATTTTATAATAAAGAGCAAATAAACTCACTTCAAGCAGATTTTTCTCCATCACAAGCAACAAAGTTTTTTAATTTAAAAGGTGTAGCTGAGCCATCAGCAATTTTACTTTCAAAATATAAAGAATTAATACTAAAAAAAGAAGTATACAATAAAAAAATAACAATCGCAGGAGCAGTTTAAATATGGCAAAAAGATTATATATAGTAAGTTCAGGAGCAGGAGGAACTTCATATATCACACCAGAAGCAACAAAAGCAATAGAAAATAGTGAAGTTATAGTCTCATATAGTAAATATGCAAGAGAACTAAAAGAGTTATTAAAAGAAAAAGAAGTTTATACATCAGGTATGACACATGAAATACAAAGATGTAATCAAGCAATACAATATGCAAAAAGTGGAAAAACAACTTCAATTATCTCAAACGGAGATGTCAATGTATATGGAATGGCAACATTAATTGTTGAAATTATGGATGAGAAAGATTTATGGGATGAAATTGAACTTATTTCACTTCCTGGAGTTACTTCTTTTTTAGCAGCAGCTAGTAAAGCAGGAGCTCCTGTATCTCAAGATTTTTCTATTATTTCATTATCAGATAGACTAACAGATATAAATTTGATAGATAAAAGAGTTAAAGCAGCACTTGAATGTGATTTTGTTTTAGGAATTTATAATCCAAAATCAAAAAAAAGAATTAAACCATATCAAAATTTCTTAAAAGCTTTAGAAAATGGATATGAAAATAGAATTGCAATAATTGCTTCAAATGTAGGAAGAGTAGAAAAAGAAAAAATCACAATAACAACTGCACAAGATTTAATAAACCAAGATATAGAACATGAAGCGGTTTCAATGTCAACACTTATTATAATTTGTAATTCAAATTCAAAATTAACAAAAAATAATCAAGTCCTAACTCCAAGGGGATATTTAAATAAATATGAACTTGATGGAGAATTAAAATAAATATTGCTATCTAAGAAAGTTAATCTTTCTTAGATATGACAACTAAGTATTGTTTTTGTGGGATCTACTATATACTCATATCCTAAATATGCAATATAAATCCCAAATCCAATAACAACAATAGAGGCTATTTTTATCATGGTATTTCTTAATGCTGTTTGTTTAAAAATAGATACAAAAAAGCCTAAAGAAAAAAGTGCTGGAATTGTACTAAGTCCAAAAATCAACATTACAAATGCTCCCCACAAAGGACTTCCTGTACTTGCAGCTGTAATAGCAAAAACATATACAAAACCACATGGTAAAAGACCATTTAACATCCCTAAAAGATAAAAACTAGTCAAAGAATCTGAACCAATTAATGATTTAAATGTTTTTTGATATAAAGGTGATTTTGAAACTGAATGTTCAAGATTTGTTAAGAACTTGATTTTCCCACTTAAAGAAAGACCAATTAGCACCATCAAAAATCCTGTAGTTAGTAGTAAAATACCACTTGTAAGATTATCAAAAGTAACTACTCCTCCAACATATCCAAAAATAAAGCCAAGTATTACATAAGTTGTTATTCTTCCAAAAGAGTATAAAAGATGAGAAAGTGCTTGAAGTTGCTTACTCCATCCACTTTTTACCTTTGTGCTTGAATAAGCAACAACAATTCCACCACACATTCCAACACAGTGCCCAAAAGAGCCTAAAAAAGCAATTGTTATTATAGTTACTATACTTATTGTTTCCATTATTTACCTAACAATTTTTGTTTTACATATGGGTCAGTTAAATTCTCACCTCTTAACATATATAAAAGCATTTGATTAAAATTTATAAAACCATCTTTTTTCTTTTCATATGCACCAAAACCATAAGACATAGGTGTTTTTGATACTCTGCTGTACCAAGCTGTTCTACCATCTATGTATTTATTTGTATCATGAGAATATACCCAAATTGTTGCTTCATCTTTAAAATCAATATCTTTAAACCACAAAGCCATACAGCCAACATCATCAAAAAACCATGTTTTACCATCAGGAGATACAGTTTGTGCAGAGTTTTCTTTTGTTGAAATAGTCATTCCACATTGTGTATCTTGAAAATGATTTAGTGTAATATCTATAGGTTTTTTTTCATGATTTCCACTATGAATTACCACCATCTTTTTTTGTTCACTCATTGATAAAAATATTGTTATAATTATTGCTATAACAACAAAAATGCTTAATATTGGTATTAATTTTTTCATTATAAAAATACTCCATTTTTTAAATAGTAAATCCCAACATATAAAGTACAAATTAGTACAAAAATTGTATTAAATATTATTGAATATTTATATGTATAAGCCAACTCTTTTTTAATTAGAAATTTTAGCACAAAGGAACTTATTGCATAAAATACACCTAAAAACAACATACTCCATAATAAATACCCTATATAATAATACTCTTTTTGCAACATACAAAAAGGGCATTTATGAGTTGGAAGTTCATAAATATATGTTCCAAAGAACTCAACCACACTTAAATATGCAACATACAAAAAGATTATATTAACTACAAAACTAAGTAAAGCTTGTTTTGATATATTTGCCATGATATTCAGTAAATAAAACAGATAAAAAAGTATCAATAACTTTGTTGTATCTAAACCTAAAGGAAGAGTGTTCTCTCCTTGTACACCAAATATTACAGAACAACAAAGCACAATCTCATCTAATGAAATATTTGTAAAATATAAAATATCTAAGATATACTCTATTAAAACAAGAAAAAATATAAACATAAAAAAATATAGTTTTATTTTTATATATGGGTAGTTTTTCTCTTTTAAATCCTCACTATTTACAATAATCCAAATAGAGTTAAAAAACACTATAAAAACTTTTAAAGCAAGAAGCTTTACTCCATAATCATTTGCACTAATCACTCCTGCTGCACACATGGCTCCTGGAACAATATTTGATAAGTTATCAATAACATAAGCAAAATATGGAATCAATGCTATTTTTACAATTAATGCAAAAAATATTATAAGCATTACTAAATAAGACTTCTTTTCTAAACTATACTGTTTTGGTTTTGTACTATTAAAATCCCAATTTTTTACAATATCAAAAACCCAAAATAAAGCAAATATTTGCAATATTAAAAGTATAGTTTGTGATACAAGATAGATTATCACTTCATTTGATAATAAAACTTCATTAAACATTTAAACTATTTTTCCATCTTGCATATTTATAGTTTCAAATAAAACATTACTTTGTTCAAAAATAGAGTCATGAGTAGCTATAATAACTGTTTTTTTAAGCTTTTTAAAATCCTCTAGTAAAGATAAAAACTTTAAAGAGTTTTGTTTATCTAAATTTGCTGTTGGTTCATCAAAAAGTAAAATATTAGCATCACAAACTAAAGCTCTTGCTATTGCTACTCTTTGTTTTTCTCCTCCACTTAAATTTGATACAAATTCATCTTTTTTATGTTTTATATTAGCTAAAGATAAGGCATTTATAACTTTTGTTTTTATTTCATCTTTAGAAAGATTTTGAACTATTAAAGGAGTCATTACATTATGAAATACATTTAAACTATTTATCAAATTGAAATCTTGAAAAACATACCCTATTTTTTCGTTTCTAAATTTTGAAGCATGCAAATCAGGTAGTTTTGCAATATGCTCATCATCTACAATAACATCACCACTTGTAGGTTTTTGTAAACTTGAGATTATAGATAATAAAGTAGATTTTCCACTTCCACTTACACCTTTTAAAAGAACAATTTGCTCTTTTGGAATAAATAAACTTACATTTTCAAGTGCGGTAAATTCATTTTTTTTATTTTGATTAAAGATTTTATAAAGATTTTTAACTTCTATCATTTTATACTCTTTATTACATCAACTGTAGTTATTTTCCACACAGGAATCAAAATTACACATAAAAATGGTACCACATAAAATATAAACAAAGTTACAATTGAACCAAATGGTATATAAGGTGTTAGCTCATAACTAAAATCTAAATTTGAAAAACCTAAAAATATTTGCATTAAAAAAGGTGCTTTTGCCACAAATATATAAATAAAAGATAAGATAATTCCAATACTAAAAGAGAAAAATGCAACTAAAAAGTTTTCGAAAACTTTTAGTTTTAATATATCTTTGATACTCCACCCTACTGCTTTAAGTATTGCTATCTCTTTTTTATCACTTGAATTTATCATAGAATATCTTTGATATAGTATTAGTAAAAATGTAAGAATAGCAACAATATAAAGCACTAAAAAAAGTCCAGTTTTATAATTAAAAAGATTTAAATAGTATGATTTCATATCATCTTTTGAAATCACTCTTAAGTTATCATCTTTTAATATAATTTCTACTTTTGCATTTGCTCTTTCTAACTCATTAGGAACATTCAATGCAATATCAGAAGTTTTATACTCATCTACGCCTAAAACTATTTTTGCTAACTCTTTTGGTAAAATTATCATATCATTTGAAAGAAGTGAGGTTGTATCATCAAAAGCATCATAAATTTCAACTTCTATTGATTCACCTAAAGGTGTTGTAAAAAAATAACTCTTTTCATATTTAAACTTATCAAAAAGCTTTTTAACTCCACTTCCTATTATCATGTACTCTTTTTCTAAAAATTTTGACATATCAAGTTTTTTAGATAATGTTTTTAGGTTTTTACTATTTTGCTCTTCAAAAAAATCTACTCCAACGATTGTAAAACTTTGTTTTAATGGTTTGAAAAAGTACTTGCCATATACTCTTGAAGTTACATTTTTTACACCATAAATTTGTTCAATTTTTTCAATCAATGATAGATCAATATCAATAACTTCCCCTGCTTTCATTTTTTGAACTACAAAATCAGCTTGTGAATCTAATGTGTACTGAATATCTTTTGATAATGAAGTTGAGATAAACATCACAGAACTTAAAATAAAAACTAAAATTATTGAGATGACAAATATAGAAAAGTGCTTACTTCTATGAGTAAAAAGCATAAGAAATAAAAAACTATAAAAAGATTTATTTAACATATATGAAATCCATATGATTAGTACTTTTATGAAATAGATATGGTTTATTTTGAAGTTGAGAGTTATCTTCACTATAAGCATTGGAAAAAGATATTTTAAAGCTGTTTGTTAATGATACCATGCTATTTAACTTATTGTATTTATCTTCTTTATTGTAAGAAAAGTCAAAATAGAAAATAAAACAAAATCCTAAAAAAATTGTAAAAAATATTGTAAAAAAAACTTTAAAAATCATTTTATTATCTTATTTAAACTTTATTAAAAATAAGCTTCACTTAAAGTGAAGCTAACCTGATATATAAAAAATCCGCAAGATATTAAATTGTGTAGGAGGAATTTAATTCTTGTTTTGTAAAATAATTATAACTTCTGTTTGTTAAGTAAGTGTTAATTTTCTTACTTAACCTAATATTTGAGCTCAAAAGCGTATAATAAGATAAATTTTTTATAAAGAGAATTAAATGAGATTAATCATGTTTGATATGGATGGAACTTTAGTAAATAGTTCAAAAGCCATCACAAATACTATAAACTACGTTAGAGAGAATACTGGACTTCATAGATTAGAAGATAAGTATATTTTAGAGCATATTAATAAACCAGAAATCAACTCAGCAGAGTTCTTTTATGGAACAAAAGAGTTTACAGATGAACAAGTGCACTTATTTGAAAACTATTATAATGAACACTGTTTGACTGATTTGGAACTATATGATGGAATAGCAACTTTACTTGATGATTTAAAAAATGACTTTACACTTGCTGTTGCAACAAATGCAAACTCACAATATGCAAAAAAGATGCTAGACCATGTGGGAATTGGCTCATTATTTCCTACAATCTTAGGATATGATAGCGTTACAAATCCAAAACCTCACCCAGAAATGGTGCAAAAAATTCTTGATAAACATAGTATTTTAAGTACAAATGCACAACTAATAGGAGATAGCTTAAAAGATACAATGGCAGCTGCTAAAGCAAATGTTGATTCAGTTTTAGTTAACTGGGGCTTTTCAGACCATGAAGAAGATGCTATTGAAACTATACAAGAATTAGAAGCAAAAATCATAGAAAAATTTAAATAATAATTTTTTATCCTTAAATAAATAATTTTAAATAATTTAAAAAGTGTTAATATATTGATACTATTTTTATATATAATTTTAAAACACAAAATATATAATAAAATTATTTGAAGGATTTTTTTTAATGAAAGAAAAAGAACAAGATAAATTCTTCTTTATTTCAATTGAGACTTTAACTAAAAAGAAAAAACATCCTTACTATATGATATATAGAACAACTAACGAAAAAATCTACTTTTTACCTTTAAGAGAAAATAAGACCTATTTAAAAGATATAATAAAATTTCTTACAAAAAAGCTTGTATCAAAAACAATAAATATATCTTTTAAAGTTTTCAAAACTTAAGCAAAATAGATTTAATGGTTAATAAAAATAATAATTGAGAAAGAATAAATAAAATTTAATCCTTTATAAATAATTTTTATATGTATATTTGTAACTTAAATAAAAAATAAGTTGTATTTTAAACTAAGCTTGAATAATAATGCTTGTCATAATGCACTTATTTTTGAGGAGAAATATTCTATGAAAAATCTATCTATTAAATTAAAATTAATAGTCTCATTTATCACTATTAGTTTACTAATTATTTCATTGGCTGCATATAGTATATATGGTTTATCAAAATCTTCAAATGGCTTTGATAAATATAAAAATATGGCAAATAATACTAACCTTGCAAGTAGTGTTCAAGAAAATATGCTTATGGTAAGGATGGAAGTAAAGGACTTTATTAATAAAAATGAAAACTTTAGTCTAAACCGTTTTGAACAATATTATAAAAAAACTAGTGATTTTGAAAAACAACTAAAAAACAGTACTAAAAATCCTAAAGAAAAGAAACTTGTAGATACTTTAGCACAATTATTAGAAGTCTATAGTGTGAATTTTTATGAACTAAATGATTATAGAAGTCAAAACAATGGCATTGTTGAAAATAATTTAGCAATTAATGGTAAAAAAATAGAACAACTTTTAAATGAAATCATGTTAAGTTCTAACAAACAAAATAATGTAAATGCTTCTTTAAAAACTGCAAAAGCTATCAGAACTCTACTTTTAGGAAGACTTTATTCACTTAAATTTGTTACATCAAATAAAAAAGAGCATAATTACGAAGTAATAAAAAAGTTTGATACTTTACGAACACAAATAAATAAAATAAAACCTACATTGTATTCTAATGCAAATATTCAAAAGTTAAACAATGCAACAAACTTAATTGATATTTATAAACAAGGCATTGATAAACTTATGTTCATAATAGATAAGGAAAATACATTAATTAAGGAACTAAGAACAATCGGTCCTAAAATTGCAAAAATAACTGCTGATATAAAATTATCAATTAAAAATGAACAAAAGCTTGTTGGAACACAAGTAGAAAGTATCAATAAAAGTTTAACATTAACAATTGAAATACTATCTGCAATTGTTCTTTTAATTATTTTATTACTTGGTGCATATATTCCAAAAGATATAAATACACAAATACATGAATTTCAAGAAGGCTTATTAAACTTCTTTAGATACTTAAATAGAGAAACAAATGAAGTAAAACCTTTAACAAACAATTCAAATAATGAGTTTGGAGTTATGTCCAAAGTAGTAAATAAAAATATTACTATTACTAAAAACTCTATTGAAGAAGATAGAGCCATTATAAATGAAACAATTGCTGTTTTAAATGAGTTCCAACAAGGAGACTTATGTCAAAGAATCTCAACAAATGTAACAAATCCAGCACTTAATGAATTAAAAGATGTGTTAAACAATATGGGACAAAATCTTGAAAACAATATAGATAATATCTTAGATGTTTTAGAAGAGTTTTCAAAATATAATTATCTAAAAAAAGTAAATACGCATGGAATAAAAAAACATTTAGAAAAACTTGCAACAGGAGTAAATAATTTAGGCCTTTCTATTACACAAATGTTATTAGAGAATAAAGCAAATGGATTAACTCTTAATGAAAGTTCAAATATCTTATTACAAAATGTTGATACATTAAATACAAGTTCAAATGAAGCTGCAACAAGTTTAGAAGAAACTGCAGCAGCAATTGAACAAATAACAGGAAATATAAAATTAACAACAAATAAAATTTCAGAAATTGATACTTTAACAAAAGATGTCTCTTCATCTACTTTAAATGGTGAACACTTAGCTATTAAAACAACTTCTTCTATGGAAGATATAAATGAACAAGTAAGTTCAATAAATGAAGCAATAACAGTAATTGACCAAATCGCTTTTCAAACAAATATCTTAAGTTTAAATGCAGCTGTTGAAGCTGCAACAGCAGGTGAAGCAGGAAAAGGTTTTGCAGTTGTAGCACAAGAAGTAAGAAACCTTGCAAGTAGAAGTGCACAAGCAGCAAAAGAGATTAAAGAGTTAGTTGAAAATGCTACACTTAAAACAAATGAAGGTAAAAATATTGCAAATGAAATGATAAAAGGTTATAGCCATTTAAAAGAGGATATTAATAAAACAAGTTTTTTAATCTCTGATGTTTCAAATGCAGCAAAAGAACAAGAAAGTGGTATCATTCAAATCAATGATGCAATCAATAATTTAGATCAACAAACACAGCAAAATGCACTTATTGCAACACAAACTCAAGAAGTTGCATTAAATACATCTGAAATTGCAAAAAAAGTAGTTGAAAATGCAAATGAAAAAGAGTTTGAAGGTAAAGATAGTGTAAAAGCAAAACAACTTCATGTTGATATAAAAAAAGAAAAAACAACTAAAGAAGAAAAAGCACCCTTAGAATTTAAATCTTCATTAAAAGATGATGACTCATGGGAGAGTTTTTAATTTACTAAATTAATCTATACTCAATAGGTAGAGTAATAATTAAGCTTTTAGGAACCTTTGGAAAGTTCTTAGAAGCTTTTTTTATAGCTTCAATAGTTGACTTTTTTAGTAAGCTATGCCCTTTTAGAATATCTATTTTATTAATCTTACCATCTTTTGATATTTTAAACTTCACTTTTACTACACCTTGAATATTGAATCTTTTTGCTCTTTTTGAATAGACTATGTTTTCTTGAATCAATTTTCTAATTAGAAGTAAATTTTTATCTATATAAATTTTTGATTGATTTAAAGTTACTTGTGAAGAAGTTATATTATTTTTTGGTTTTGATGTTTTTTTAGATGATTTCGATACTATTTTTTTATTATCTTTTGGTTTTTTGATAGTATCTTTAACAATTTTTGTCTCTTTTTTAATAATTTTCTTATTTTTTTTAGGTTTATTTTTTATTAGTTTACTTTTTCTAATAGTCTGTTTTATCTCTTTTTTCTTTATGCTTTTTTTTTGAATACTTTTTTCTTTTATCTCTTTTTTTATTTGAACATAATTTAAAGAGATTTTTTTTGTATCCTTTTTTTTATTAATTATCATCTTTTCATTTGCAAACAAAACATAAAAACTAGCAATTATACTAATATATATAAATAGTGCAATAAAAAAAGAGCTAATATATCTTTTCATTTTTTTGTTACTATTGATATGTTTTGAAAATCATTACTTTTTAATATATCAAGAACTTGAACAAAACTATCAAATCTTGCATTTTTATCACTTTTTATATAAACTTGTGTCTCTTTTTTGAATTTTAAAATATGATTTTTCATATTTTTAGAATTTACAAGATTATTATTACAAAAAAACTCTCCTTTTTTATTTATAACAATGATTAGCTTTTTATCTATTTTTAAATTATTAGAACTTTTTGCACTTGGTAAAGACACAGGAATAAGCCCTTTTGTGATAAAAGTTGAAGTCATAAGAATTATTGTTAAAAGTACTAATAGTACATCAATAAAAGGCAATACATTTATGCTATCAAATTTCTTTAATTTCATATTTACTTTCCAAAACTTCTGCATATCTGCTTAATATATTATAAAATATCATTGAAACTATTGCTACTACTAAGCCAACAGCTGTTGCTTTAAGTGCAAGAGCCAAAGAAGACATTATTTTTTCAGCTTCAATATTTGAACCACTCATAGTCATAAAAGTAAGCATGATAGCTAACACAGTTCCAAGAAGCCCAATATAAACAGAGTTTGAAGCAATAGTTCCTATAATTGTCAAGTGTCTTGTAAGAGCAATTTCTAAAGCTTTTTTATTTTTATATATATTTACATCAAGTTTCTTATAAAAAATAACTCTTTCAATAAAAAACCAAACAGAAATAAAACTCATAAAAATCAATAATGCTATAACCCCATAATCTATCAAGTGTTTTAATACTTCAATATTCATAATTCACCTAAATTAAATTTTATAGATTTTAATTTAAATGTGTTAAATAAATGTTAATTAAATATTAGTTTTTTGTGAAAGACTATTAAAAAAATGTTTTTTTAAATTTAATTCAAACCTTGAACCGTCTTTTAATGGGATTATATTTATTGCTATTTTATTTTTATCACAAAACTCTTTTACTATACTAAGCCCTAAGCCAAAACCTTTTTTTGAACTATCTTCTTGAAAGAAAGTATCAAATACATCAAAAAGATATTTTGTATCTATTGTATTACCACTATTTTCTATAAATAAAATAGTATTCTCCTTTAAGCCTATTTTTACATATCCCTCTGATTTATTATATTTTATGGCATTTGATAAAAGGTTATCAATTACTTTATAAAAACCATTTTTATCAGTCTTAAGTAAGAGTTCTTTATCAATATTATTTTCTATTCTTATATCTTTTTTCATATCTTCAAACTTATCAATTGAATTATTGACAACTTCATATAAAAAGAATGTATCTTTATCAACATTGTCAATCTCTTTTTTTATGCTATATTCCATATCTTCATATAATTTTAGTAAATCACTTGAAGCTTTTTTTATTCTTTCTAATCTTTTTAAAGCTTTTTCATCTGTTATTTTTCTTTCAAGCATTTGAGTATTTAACATTATTGTAGAAACAGGTATATTTAACTCATGCAGAGTCTTTTTTACTGTTTTTTGTAAGTTTTCATCACTTTTAAAAAGTGGTTCAAGAATAGATTTGCTTAAAGCCAAAAAAAGAACTAGAGAGCACACAAGTAATGGTAAAACTATAATTATAAAATTATCTTTATTCAATCCAAAATAACTAATCAAAATATAATTCATAAATAGAGTCAAGATAGTTGTAAATGTAAATACAATTGAGATTGAAATTAAAAAATCTTTTATTTTAGAATTCAATTTTATATCCTATACCTTTTATATTAGTAATTTTCTCTTTTCCTAAAATCTTTTTTAGATTGTTTATATACACTCTAATTGAACCCTCACTATACTCTTCACTAACACTCCAAAGTCTAGAAATAATCATCTCTTTTGAAACAATTGAATCTCGGTTTTCCAAAAATAATTCAAGCAATGAAACTATTTTTATGGGAAGATTTAAGTCTTTTCCTTCTTTATAAACTCGTCTTGAAATAGGATTGAAAGTTAACTTATCAAAAAGCTCAAGCTCTTTTACTGGCTTTCCACATCTTTTAAGTACGGATTTAATTCTAAGTAATAGCTCATCTAAATCAACTGGCTTTTTTAAATAATCATCACAACCATTTAAAAATCCCTCTTCTAATGTCTGCTTATCTTTATATGATGTAAGAAAAATAGTAGCAGTTGTATCTCCACTTCCCCTTAACTCTTTTAATAAATCTAATCCATTTATCAAAGGAACATTAATATCAAGTAAATATAAATCATAATTACTATTAAAGTTTAGCTCTAAAGCCTCTTGTCCATCATAAGCAATATCTACTTCAAAGTTTTCTTCTTCTAAAAAATCTTCTAATGTTTGAGCAAAAAGCTCATCGTCTTCTAATACTAATATTTTATTCATGATTACTTTCTTTATTAAAAATCTGTAAAATTTTATCTAAACAAGCCTTATTTAATAAAAAATCTTGTTATAATATATAATTAAACTATATTATATAGGATTTTTTATGGTTAAAAACTTGGCAATTGCATTAGGATTCTTGATTACAGCATATTTTATCTCGTCATCTGAGAATCTAAAAATAATCTTGAGTGGTATTGCAATTTTTTTAATTGGTATGTATTTTATGGAAAATGGTTTTAAACTATTTTCAGGTGGTGCACTAGAGAATATTTTAAAAAGATTTACTAGTAATCTTTTTAAGGCTATAACAACTGGTTTTTTAGCCACTTCTATTGTGCAAAGTTCTTCTTTAATTACAGTAATTGTAATCTCCTTTTTATCAGTTGAATTATTAACCTTAGCACAAGGTATTGGTATTGTATTTGGTTCAAACTTAGGTAGTACGACAACAGCTTGGATAGTATCAAGTTTAGGATTAAAAATAAAAATCTCAGCTTATGCTATGCCTATGCTGATTTTTGGAGTAGTACTTAGATTTTTTAAAAACAATACATACAAAGGCTTGGGAAATGTATTGTTAGGTCTTGGATTTATCTTTTTGGGTATTTCTTATATGAAAGATGGATTTGATACTTTAAAAGATTCAATTGATTTAGCTCAATTTGCATTACCTGGTATAAAAGGAATTATTCTTTACATACTAATTGGTGCAGTTGCAACTATTGTTATCCAATCAAGTAGTGCTACTATGGCCATAATAATAACTGCATTAAGTGCAGGAAATATAATTTATATAAATGCTTTAGCTTTAGCAATTGGAGCAAATATTGGGACAACAGTAACAGCAATAATTGGCTCATTTGCATCAAATGAAAATGGGAAGCGTTTAGCTTTTGCTCATCTTATATTCAATGTAATTACAGCTTTAGTTGCTGTAATTTTTATATATTCATTAAAAGATTTTGTAGATTATTTAGCTCCTTTATTTGGGATTGGTGCAGAAAGCTTTAGTATGAAACTTGCACTATTTCATACTATATTTAATCTACTAGGAATAATCATAGTTGCTCCTTTTATAAATATAATTGTAAATTTAGCAAAAAGAATTATTAAGAAAAAAGTTGCAAAAAGTTCAAAACCTAAATATCTGTTAAAATCAAATATTGAAATTCCAAACAGTTCATTACTTTCACTTAAAAAAGAGTGTATAAATCTTTATGAAAACTGCCAAAGAGCAATGCTTCATGCCCTTAATTTGCACTCAACAAAATTAAAAACAAAAGAAGATTTACAAAAACAACTAATGGATGAAACAAGAAAATCAAATACAAATATTGATGAAATTTATCAAACAAATCTAAAATTATTATATAGTGAGATTATACAATATTCTTCTTTTGCACAAGAACACATGACAAGTTCTCAACACAAAGTTGCTAGTAACTTCAAAAAAAGTGCAACATTAATAATTGAAGTACTAAAAGATACAAGAGATGTTCAAAAAAACTTAGATTTTTACTTAAAAAGTAAAAATGAATATATTAAAAAAGAGTATAATAATTTAAGAGAAGAATTAGGAAATCTTTTTATTGATATAAATGGCTTAAATAATGAAAACTTAAGTGAGCTTGATAAAATAACTCAAATTGAAGTTATAAAAAGTACATTGAATAAAAATGATTTATCAAATAGTGAAACAATTGATACTTTAATTAGAACACAAAAAATCAAAGCATCAATGGCAACTTCACTTATAAATGATAGTGCAACAGTTTACTCGATACAAAAGAAATTAGTAGAAGTTGCGATGATTTTATTCATTGAAGATGAATTACTAAAAGAGATAGGAGAAGAGAACAATGCCTCTAAATGAACTGATAAAAAAAGTAAAAAAATTCTTAAAACAAACAGAAGAAAATAAAGATATCAAAAAAAAGAAAATATTAAAAGTCTTAGAAGAGTTATATATAAAAAAAGCTAAATTAAAAAAACAAAAGAAAAGAACTTCAAATAAAAGTGATAAAAAACAGCTTCAAAATAAACTTGAAGCTGTAAATCAGCTAATCAAAAAAAGCAAAAAACTTATTTAAAGTTAGCAAAGTTTTGTCTTAAAGCCTCATAAGCTACAATAGACACAGAGTTAGCAATATTTAGACTTCTTGCGTTATTTGTCATAGGAATAGTAATACATCCTTGCTCATTTTTAGTTAAAAAACTCTCAGGAAGTCCAGCATCTTCTCTACCAAAATAAAAAAAATCGCCTTCTTTAAATTTTTGTTCAAAATAGACTTGTTTAGTTTTTGTTGTAGCAAAAAAATGTCTATCACTCATAGGATATTTTTCCCAAAACTCTTCAATATTTTCATATTCAAAAACTTCTAAATCATACCAATAATCAAGCCCTGCTCTTCTTACTTGTTTTTCATTTATCTCACCAAAACCATAAGGTTTAATTAGATGAAGTTTACAATTAAGTGCAAAAGCAAGTCTTCCTATTGTTCCTACATTTCCTGGAATTCTTGGTTCGTGAAGTACTATATTAAACATTTTATAAAATCACCGTTTTATTTTTATATACAAATACCTTATCATCAAGTAAAAGTTGAAAAGCATTATATAAAACAATCTTTTCAACATTTCTTCCTGCATTTCTCATCTCTTGCCAAGAGTAACTATGATCAACTCTTACAACATCTTGAAAGATAATTGGACCTTCATCCAAATCATCAGTAACATAATGCGCAGTTGCTCCTATAATTTTAACACCTCTTTCATAGGCTTGTTTATATGGATTTGCACCAATAAATGCAGGTAAAAATGAGTGGTGAATATTTAAAACTCTTTTTGGATAGGTATTAACAAATTTTGAAGTTAAAATTCTCATATATTTTGCCAAGACAATAAGTTCTGGTTCAAATTCATTAATTTTTTCAATCATCTTATCTTCATGTTCTTCTCTACTTAGTCCCTCTGCACTCACACAATAAAATGGAATATCAAACTTCTCCACTAAATCTCTTAAATGCTCATGATTTGCAATGACAGCTTTTATATTTGCATTTAATTCGCCATCAAAATATCTAATTAATAAATCACCTAAAACATGCGACTCTTTTGTTGCTAATATCACAACATCTTTATTTTGTTTTTCATTTAGTTTTATTGTAGAGTTTAAAGGAAGAACTTCTTTTAACTCTTTTAGAAGTATATCTTTTTTTATATCACCAGTTATAACTGTTCTCATGAAAAATTTTAGTGTATCTGGATCAACGTATTCTGAATTTTGTTCTATATTTAAGTTATTTGCGTAAAGAACTTTTGAAATATTATAAACAAGTCCTTTATCATCTGTAGTATCAATTAAAAGTATGTACTCTTTCATCATTATCCTAGTATTATTCTCATTAAGTTTAAAACGAGAATAATACCATTTTATTGATTAATAGATAATTGAAATTATACTAATGCTGCTAAATTTTTTCTATAAGCTTCTAAATCAAACTCTGTAACTCTTGCAACACCTGTTTCAACTGCTGCATTTGCCACAGCACTTGAAACTTCTACCATAAGTCTTTTATCAAAAGGAATTGGAATAATGTACTCTCTTCCATAAACTAAATCACCAAATGCCTCTTTTAATTCATCTGTTAATGGTTGTTTAGCTAAATCAGCAATTGCTCTTGCAGCAGCAATTTTCATAGTCATATTAATTTTTCTAGTTTTTACGTCTAGCGCTCCTCTAAATATAAAAGGAAAACCTAAAACATTATTTACTTGATTAGGGAAATCACTTCTTCCTGTTCCAATAATAGCTTTTGGTCTTACTTCTTTTACTTCTTCTGGAAATAATTCAGGAGTAGGATTTGCAAGTGTAAAAATAATTGGTTCTTCACTCATAAGTGCAATATGTTTTTTTGTAAATGTCCCCGGTCTTGATAGTCCAAGAACCATATCAGCATCAGTAAATGCTTCTTCTAAAGTTAAAGGCTCATCAATCATAAAATCTTTTTTATATTTATTTAAATCTTTTCTTCCTTTATGAATAACCCCTTTAGAATCACACATAATTAAGTTTTTTACACCTAATTCTTTATACATTGTAGAACAAGCAATAGCTGAAGCTCCCGCACCAACAACTACAATTTTGATATTTTCAATAGCTTTATTCATCATCTCACTAGCATTTAAAAGAGCAGAACTTGTAATAATTGCTGTTCCATGTTGATCATCATGCATAACTGGAATATTTAATTCATCAACTAATCTTTTTTCAATTTCAAAACACTCAGGTGCTTTTATATCTTCAAGATTAATACCACCAAATGTAGGAGAAATTGCTTTTATAGCTTCACAAAACTTGTCTACATCTGTTGTATCTACTTCAATATCAAATGAATCAACAGCAGCAAATTTTTTAAATAATACAGCTTTACCTTCCATTACAGGTTTTGATGCAAGTGCCCCAATATCACCTAAACCTAGTACAGCTGTACCATTTGAAACTACTGCTACAAGATTACTTTTTGCAGTATATTCATATGCTAACTTTGGATCTCTTTTAATTTCTTCGCAAGGAAAAGCAACACCTGGTGAATATGCAAGGGATAAATCTCTTTGATTATTTAATTCTGTTGTTGTTGCAATGGCAACTTTTCCTGGATTTGGGCTTCTATGATATTCTAAAGCCTCTTCTTTTGTAACTTTAACGCTCATCTCTAACCTTTCTCAGTGTAATTTGAAGCGCAATTGTAACAAATCGAAACTTAATTTTATGAATATTTTATTAAAAATCTCTATTTTTTATATACTTAAGCTCATTTTTAGCTATTATTTACATAATTCTTACATATAATTTAGCTTTATAATAAACATAAGATATTATTTTAATTCTATAACTCCTGCAAATCTTCCAGTACTACTTGAAACCCTATATGAAAAGTAACTATTGTCAGTACATTTTGTACAATGATTTGAAATCTCTATGTCTTTAATACCCACTTTTTCTAACTGCTGTTTGTTTATTCCTTGTAAATCAATATTTCTATTATTTACAAACTCTTTTCCAAAAGAAGTTTTTACAATATTCGCTAACTCTTGACTTACTTCATAACAACATTTTTGAATAGAAGGCCCTAATATTGCTTTTATATTTTTTGCTTCACAAGCAAACTCTTTTATCATTTTTTTAGCAGTTTTTTCACTAATATTTAAAAAAGTTGAGTTTCTACCTGCATGAATAGCAGCAATTACACCTTTTTCTTTGTCGTATAAAAGTACAGGTATACAATCAGCAACCATCACCAATAAAGGAATATTTTTTTCATTTGTTATCAAAGCATCACAATTATCAATAAGTTTTGAAGAATCACTATTTATAATCTCAATATTATTTTTATGAATTTGATTCATAAATCTTAAGTTTTTTATTGTAAAGCCATATCTTTGTAAATCTTGCCTATTTTTATCTACATTTGCTTTTTTATCGTTCACATGATAAGCAAGATTCCCATCTTTTTTATTTGTAAAAATTTTTAAAACTTCCATAAATACTCTCCTTTAAAGAAATTATTTAATTGTAACTTTTTTCATTTAATTTTATATTATAATATTTTAGATAAAATCACGTCTTCATAAAGGTAGATAATGTCGGAAAATATAACAAACAACACAAAAGCATATGCGATTTTTGGTAATCCTGTAGAACACTCTAAATCACCTCAAATGCATAATAGCGCTTTTGAGCATTTAAATATTGATGCAGTTTATAAAAAACATCATTTAAAAGATGGTAAAAAATTAAAAAATGAATTTTTAAATAATTTATACACTGGTGCTAATATTACAGTTCCTCATAAAGAACAAGCTTTTAAACAAGCAGATGAAGTTATAGGAATAGCAAATGAAATTGAAGCTGTAAATACATATATAAAAAAAGATGATAAAGTTATTGCTTATAATACAGATGCGCCAGGTTTTCTAAAAGCAATTGAAAGCTTTGGAGATATAAAAAAAGTTTTAGTATTAGGAGCTGGAGGAACTGCAAAAGCAATTGCACTTGCACTACAGCAAAAAAATATAGAAGTAACAGTCGTAAATAGAAGTGATTCAAAACTTGACTTTTTTAAACAAAAAAATATCAAATGTTTCACATGGAAAGATTTTAGACTTGATTATTTTGATTTAGTAGTTAACTCAACAAGTGCAGGATTAAAAGGTGATGAACTTCCTATGAGTAAACCACAATTAGAAAATGTATTTTTAAATTCAAGCTACGCTTTTGACTGTGTATATGGAAAAGAAACACCATTTTTAGCCCTAGCAAAAAAAGAGGGTCTAAAAACAAAAGACGGCGAAGATATGCTTTTATTTCAAGGCTTACTTGCATTTGAGCTATTTACTAATACAAAAGCCTATAATTCAGTGGTTGAGGCGATGAGAAAAGGATTAAGAGGAGAATAAGATTCTCTTCTTAGCTACCCTATAGCTACCCATATATAGAAAATAGTAGCTTTATAAAACTATTTTTTTATATAAATGTCTTTTTCTTTTTCAAAATATTCCTCAAAAAAATATATGTAATCTTCCAATAATAGATTGAATTCAGTATTACCACTTCTAAATTTTTTAAACTTAAAATTCTCAAATTGTTCTTCATAAGTTTTATAAGTAAGAATAACTCTTATCATTTCTTGCATATTATTTGCAAAGAATATATTCTTTTTATATCTTATATAGTCAGATTTGAGATAAGTTTTTAAATACTTTAAATATGTTTTTTCAGAAACACTACAGTTCTTAGGTAAAGTCTTATTTATAATTCTAAGTTGTTCTAAGATTGGATACAAATGATTTAAAAGTAATATTATAGAATCACTAATACTAACTAAAAGTTCCTCTTTAGGCTTTTTCTTATTTCTTTTTTGTTGCATAATTATCTTCCTTAAAAATATCAAAATTAAGTAGCAAAATATTATGAATTTTTAGAAGATAAATAAAGGGTATTTTTTATGAAATAAAATTTAACCATAAAAAATACTATAAAAAAGAGTAAGCGAGTTTGTCAAATGTGGTCACAAATTTCTACCGCAATTTATACCCAACTTGACACCTCTTTTTGCACCCAAATTATCACCGTAATTTGTACCGCAATATTTTATAAAATTTTGAAAATCTATATATATGTTTTCAATAATTTTTATTAATAACAAGAGTTAATTTGAGGTTTATTTTAGTAGAGATTGTTGAACGCTAGAATTAAAAACACAAGTATAGTACGACTTGATTATTTCAATAATATTATGTGGAATTTAAACTATGAAATATTTGTCTTGACTTTTAGTAGTATTATACATCAATTTTTTTCGTTGTTTATTTTTATTTTTCCAATGTTGGATTTTTAATTTCTTGTAATTTTTCTTTTAAACAACTTGTTAGTCTTAATAATCAAATATATCTTAACTAGATTAATCTTCTTTTTTACTTTTTCTATATTTATTAATTAACTTTTGTATGCTATATAAAATATATTCAAAATAAATAACCCATACATAAAATAGCTTTGAAAGAGGATAATTTAGCAATCTCGCAAATATTAAAAAACTTGCTAATATTTCAATAAGAAAACCACTTCTTAAAATAAATTCTAAGAACCAAATTTGATTAATAAATAATGAATTTCTATAATTTTTATATAAATAATCAATAGATAAGTCTGTATATCCAAAATATGTATATACACTACATAAAAAACCTACTTGCATTAAAAGGTATAGTTTTAAATAGCTTTTATCTAGACTCATTAAATTTATTTCATTATATTTACATGCTTTATGGTTAAATTTTATTATAAACATAACGAATGTTTCTAAATACATAATAATCCTTTCTAATACAGACTAACGGTTGAATTGAGAAATAATTCAAAGTAGAGTCAAATATTATCTACTAAGTTTTGTTAGGTGTTATCCTTGAAGTCTTGCACTAATAAAAACACTCGAATTTGTATTGATTATAAATGTACCTGATTTAATAAGATACCCATCTATAGAATCAATTTTTAAAATATAAGTAGCTTCCTCTGAACCATTTTCTAACATCTTAATAGAATATGTTTTTCCTATCTCGAACATAATATTTCTCCTTTATTTTGTAATTAGTTTTACTTAGTTGTTTCTTGAATATATATTTTATCTCAGATAACCTAAAAAATAATAAAAAATATAATCTGTCAATAGAAAATAGGACATGAAAAAATGAGTCATAAAACAAATTCACAATCTGTACTTTTTGGCACAAATTTGTCTAAGTAAGATTAATTACGCTAAAATTCTAGGAAGTACCAGTTGTTGACAGAAAACTCTGAATAATCTTGGTTAAAATTAAAAGAGATATTAAAAAATTTCTTTTATATTTCTAATAATGTCTTTTAAAACTTTAGTTTTTAGTTCTTTATCTTGTTGTGATAAATCAGAATTTTGGACTTCAATAAGCATTTTATTTGCTTCTTCAATATCTTTTACCTTATCAAAAGGCATCTCACTTAATAAATCTAATTTTTTAATCATTTTTTCCTCCAATTTATATTTTATTAGAAACCAATAAACTTATCTGTAATCTTTCATTCTCATCTTTTAAGAGCTTGTTTTCATCTCTTAGAGAATTTATTTTATCTTCTAATGCAAATTTTTCATATAATAGCCCTTCATAGTTTTTTACTAAGTCTTCTTTAGTAAATTTATCTAGCATAGATTGATATTTGTCTTCTTTTTGTTCTTTTTTATAATCTGAAACCCAACTTGACATAAAATTTGATGCTTCTTTTAGTGATATTTCTTCTTGCATTATGGCTCCTTTGATTTTATAAATCAATTTTACACTAATTTTTTAAATCATTTTAAAATTATTGCATATTGCAACATAAATATCGCTATATGACGATTGCAATAAAAAACATTATAAGTTATGATTTTTATCAAAACTTTGGAGAATATTGATGTTTGAAGATATAGAGCCTATTTTACGAGACTTTTTATTATGTGAATTAGATGCGCATGAAGTATTCCAAAATGAAAAAGATTCACTTGCTATCGATTTATATTGGAATAGCTTAGAACATCAGAAAAAAATTAACTTTTTAACAAATTTTTTAAAATCTAACTTTTATTATCGTACTAATTATATTTCATATTTTAATAAACCTATATCAATCAAGCACACTGAATTAAAAAAGATTTTACTAACCTTTGAAGAATTTAGAATTATTATACAACTAATTTTAGATAATAATTTAACAGGTACAAATATAGAAGATGTACTTCTTTCAACAAGAAAAGAAGGTTTTGACAATGAATTAAAAAATGAAATAGAACAGTACCCTATAATTCCTACATTTATGACTAAATTCTTTTGTACGCAACTTATTAATGGTAACAGTAAAAATATAGATGAGAAAATACAAAAAGAAGTAGTTTTTTATCCAAAACTTTTGAATACAGTTAAATCTTATGATGAACTAATTGAAAAAGTAGAATATTATATTTATATAGCTTATTATCACTTTATTGCAAAATATTCAAACACTCAAATCACAAAGACTATTAATAAGAATATTGTATCTACTGTATATAAATACAACTCTGATATTAAACGAACTCTTCAAGAAAAAGACAAAAAATCTTTTTTTAAACAGCTTATAGACAAGCCTCAAATTGAATTAGATAAAAATTTATAAAAAATCTCCTATTTTTAATTTTTCTAATTTATTAAACTTCTCTAATCCATAAATATTTAGAGCTCGGCAAGCGAATAAGGCTCTTATAACAATATCGCCTGATATTGTTGAGCTCTAAGTATTTACAATTGAATTATGAGTTTGCCGACTTACTTTCAATTTCAAAACTTAATTTCATTTTTATGTACAAGGTAATGTTTTGAATATTTCTCATGAAATCATTTTTACATCAATGCTACAAACTTTAATCTCCAAGTATGGAATCATGCTTACATCAAAGGATTGTGCTGAAGCTTTAGGAATAACAAGAACTCTTGATGAAAGAAGAAAAGCAGCAATTGACTGTCCAGAATTCATTGAAGCAAAAAAAGGGATTATGTTTCCTGTTCAAAATGTAGTTAATTATCAACTTGAGAAAAGTAAACAATGTATAAAAGTGGACTATTAATATCTCAAGACAAGGAGATTCTAGCAATTCTTCCTTGTTAGTTTGACGACTAAAGAATTGCTAAAAAAGTATAACATTTTAACAAATATCTAAATAAATTTCAAGCTTTTATCCAGATTTCTTTAAAAAAATCAACTTAAGTGTTGAGGATAAAGCAATGTTCATAAAACTATATAAGCGGTAGAATGTAAGGACTGCACAGTAAGCGAAATCTTACAATAAAAAATAAAACTTGCATAAGGTGAGAATGAACTCACCGAAAATAATCACAGCCAAATAAATAAGAGACCAAATCAGCAAGGTGTGAGGAAGTGTATGTGGTACGATTCACCTTGGAGATGCCCGCTCATCTGCGAAAGCAGTAGCAAGAACATTCCTATATGTTTACTAGTTAATATATAAAATAGAGGTTTTTAAAGAAGCAATGAGACTTTTACTAGATTTTTTAAATATATAGGTTATTAGATAAGGGGAGCCGTCTAGTGTAATTATGTTGTAGATTAAGAGCTGAACAATGATCTACTGTCTTAATCACTTTTTAGTGATACAGCGTAGCTTATGCTACAACCATACGGAGAATATGTCGCATGGGGATAATATAAAGATAACTTGTCCTATCGAAGTTGTTAAATCCAACTTGGACCATAGGGCAAGTGTCACCAGACTAACCTCCAAAGTCAGAACGCTAGGGATATTCAACCCTCACGGGAAACTTGAACTTTGAGATAATGGTGACACTGAGATAAAAAAGGTGGAAGAATTAACTAATTTTTTAATCTTTACTAAAAAGTATCTTAAAATTATTATATATTTAGGTTACTTTCCTTTTATAAAATTATTTAAAGACCATCTATTCTCAGCAAACTGAATATATTCATTTTCAATATTTTCAATTATCTTTTTGTATAACTCTAAATCATCTTCAATAAGCTTATTTTCTATGTATAATCTTTTAAGTCTATTTGGTTGAAATAATTCACTTTGCATTTGGTCACTATTTTTACCTGTATATATTTGGACTTTTTCGGATAGTTTTTTATCTGAAGCTTGAATATTAATACTTAATTCTAATAATATAAAATTCCCAAGCCTTCGTTTTAACCATTGATTATATGCTGGTTCCTGTTCATCTTTATCAATTCTATATTTTGTTGCAAATATATGTTCTAATGAATAATAATCGCCACTTTGTCCCTCTGATACTTTTTGAAGTATTTTTTCTATATATATTGTTTTTTTTGATAACTTATACTCTTCATAATTCATTATAAAGTATCTGATTCCACCCCATCTATAAAAGTCAAAATAGTCGTCTTCATCAATTAAAAAAGAATCTTTAAATTTATTAATTGGAGAATATTTGTTAATAAATCGTATTAAGCTATCTTCTAGCCATTCATCAATATTTGAAGTGATTTCACCATTTAACATTTCATGTTCCCATTCACTTGTATCATAATCATAATAGTATTCTGACGCCATATCAAAAAGAGGACCTTGTCCAGCATCAGACCTAGATGTTATCCCTGGTGCAATATATACTCTAAAATTCAATATTTCAATTAATTTTAAATGTCTTTTTACAATATCATTATTACTGTTATTTCTTGCCATCAATGCAAAATATAATGGCATAATTGATGCATGAGTATTCTGAGATCTTATATATTCTAATTCTTTTGAAATATTTACTGGTCTATTTAAACTGTTTTTTGAATATAGAGCAGCATACCATTTAGAACTCTTTAATAAGAATTCTAAAAAGTTTTTAATTTGTTCAAATTTTTTATCTATATTTTCCTTTGATTGATCAAGATTATTTACTGGAAAAAGTTTTTTTAATGATTCATAAGCACTGTGGCTTTTTGTTTTAGAAAATCGAAAATAAACAACGGTACAATATCTTAAAAAGTTTTTTTCATCTTGTTCTGTGATTTTTCCAGAATCATTTAAGTACTCAAGTAATTTAGCCCATCTGGTATTAACTTCTTTTTGTAATTGAACTCTATTTATTTTAGTAGAATAATAAATAAAATAGTTCTTAATTTTTTCTAAGTCACTAAGAGGTTTTCCTCTATTGTTGATTACTTCAAACATTATTCCAACTTCACTATCATTATTAGGGGAATATACTAAAAAGCCTAACTTATTAAGTATAACTTTAAGTATATATTCATATGAGATATTGTTTTCATATTGAGACTTCAACCAATTGTTTATTTCTATTTTTGCATTTTTTATATTCAAATGAGATTTTAACTTAACTTCAAAAAGATCCTCTTCGTTCTCAATAATCCAGCTGTCAAAAAAGTTTTTTGTTTCTTGATTTAAAACAAAAACATCTCTTTCATTACCATATTCTCCTCTTCGTATGAAAAGTTGGCTATATTTATTCTTTAATTCATTATTTGTAATATTTTTCAACAATTGTGCTATCAAAATCACTAAAGTTGTCATTCTTTGTTGGCCATCTACAATATCATAACTATTAAATTGATTCACATTTTTTGCTATAACTATAGTTCCTGTAAAATGTAAATGAGTAGCATTATAAAGTCCTTCAACATCTTTTAACAATGCATTAACTTCTTTTTTAGTCCAAGCATATCCTCTTTGATAATCAGGAATACTAAAGTAATTATTTTCAAAAACCTCTGTTAATGTCCATAAGTTTCCTGTTTCCTCCAACTTGCTATGCATCTAATTCCTCTAATTCCATATTAATACTAACTACTTTACTTCTTTTAAATTCTATAAATTGATATTTTTCTTCAAAAAGCACAAGATTTGTTCCATCACTATTTACACTACTATCAAATAAAAAACCATCATAACCTTTTGACCAAATGTATTCGGACATAATTTGTGTTGGTATATATTCTAGCAATTGATTATCATCACTTATTGGTCGAGAGATATCTAAAATAAACTCATTTATAATATAATCTATACAATAAAATTTTCCGTTGAAATTATCAGAAAAGTAATCTAAAAATTCTTTTTTCATCGTATCTCTTCTAAAATCAATTATTTTTAAATCACTTTCTAAAGAAAACTTACCAACTGCCACTTCATCACTTATCTGACTTCTAATCTCCTTTAAAACAGTTTCTTCTTCATAAGCAAAATATCCATAAGATATTCCAATAGGACTAAATCTATTTGTTTTAGCATACTCAATAGGTACTTTTCCTAACTCTTTAGAAGGGTTTGAAGTTATGTCATTTTTCTCTTCTTCAGAATATATTTTTCTAGCTCTAAAAATATCATTATTTGGATTCTCAATTATTATTTCTTCAAAAAACTCATTAAAATTTTCTAAAGTTTTTGTAACACTAAACTCTTCATGGTCAAAATATCGTGCCTTATGTTTTACACTATCACAAAACTTTTCCCAATTATGTAAGCCAAACTCATCTTCATCTTCTCTTTCAAAAAAACATCTATGTTTCCAAACATTATAATATGCATCTTCAAAAAGGTCCTCTTCTCCTCCAGGAATATCAACATAAGGTTTATGTTCTATTATAAAGTCGGCTAATTCTCTATCATCAAATAAACTTTCACAAACATCATATAAATCGCTCAATCCAGCAAACTCAAATGGGTCTTCATCATCTTCAACATAACTCCTTGCACTACCACCCATACCATGATCATTTTCATGTCTATATAACTCGTTAATTATATTTATTATTTTTTTTGATAAATCTTCTTTATTTAAAGTAAATAAATAGTTTTCTATAAAGTAGTTACTTTCTTCACCACAATTATCACACACATAACCATCTTGAGCTTTTGTACCATTATTAACCATATGCTCATTAATTCTTCTATTACTAAAACAGTGATTACAAACTAAACTACTCATTTACAATTACTCCTAAACTAACTCCACCAACATCTTGTAAATAACTCTCTGTAACACCAAGTAAAGTTTGTATAACTTCATTTGTATCTTGTTTTGATAAACCAGGCTGAACAATAAATATTTCAAATTTCATAGGTTTTTTATTTTTAGCAACCTTTAATAACTTTTCTAAATCTTCTTTTGAGCCTATTTCAATTCTACTCTTTTCAAAACCATCTTTTGTTTTAGTTTCTCTTTTTAATAATCGTTCGAAGAACTCTATGCCCGTTCTATATTTCCAAATAATTGACTTTTGTGCTTGTCCACAAACTTCATAAAAATCAGATACACGTTTACCTACATTTTCACCATGTGCAAATTTTAAATGATAAAATTGAATTAATATTTCATTATCTTTTTCTTTTATTGTAACAATGTCTGCTATTTCCCCTGAACCGTCATCATCATAAATAATATCAAAATCCAAAGTTTTCAATCTTTTTATAGTTTCATATTGAATAGAATCGGTTATTAGAGGTTGAACCCCTTGTGCCTCTTTTTTAATATCAATTCCAGACCAATTCCAATCAATAAGATTTTCAACTGGATATGGTTGAATTAATTGCTTAAGTTCGATATATTTTATACCTTGAAGAGACGAACCATCAGCAAACCAAATCATTGGTGGATTATCGATAAAATAATCTGTAATAGAATAATTCTTTGTACCAATATAAAGTATTACAGTTTCTGATGAGATTTGAGTAAAACTAAATTCTCCAAATGTTTCTCCAGTATCAGAATCGACTTTTTGAGTTACTGTTTGCTCAAAACTTATTTCTTTATCTGGAGTTAGTAGAGAAAAAAGTATCTTACCTTCTTGTTCACTATCAATTGATAAACTTAAATCTATAGAATTTATTTCAGAACCATCAATTTTTACGATTTTTTTAGCATCTGAATACTCATAATAACTTTCATCCCAGTCTATAGATACAGCATGTTTATTTGGTATTGAATCAATATACTTAGGGATAAGAGTATCTTTTAATATTTGATTAGGATCTATGTTAGGATCAATCATTTTTGCACCAATTACATCACACCAAGTTAAATAATCTTTTAAAGTACCTCTTGAATAACTCCAAATTCTACCCTTATAAGAACAACCAAGAGATATTTTACTACCACTATCATATCCTGTACCAAAAACAAAGGCTTTTTGAGATTTAGATTGAGTAGCATGAGATATTGCTTCTTCAATATCAGAACCTGTAAGCATTCTAAATCTTATATGCTTATTCATCCATTCCTTTAGACCAACATTTTGTAATGAAACTCGTGATATTTTATGAAAAACCTTAAAAACATTAAGTTCATTTAATAAAACTGCACTATTACTTAGAATATGATTTGCAACATCTTTATATAAGCTTGATTTATCTGAACTATGTATATACAACAACTTCTTTACATCATCATAATATAGTACCATCAAACTCCACTGAAGTTCATACATATCTTCATAATTTACCCAGTCAATATTACTCGTATCTCCATAAATAAATACCAAAGTATTTTTGGATTCATTTGGGTATTCAAACTTGTATTGAAACTTACTATATCCCGAAAAGCCATATTTATATTTTTTTAAATCAAATGAACTTGAATTATTTTTATATACAACTGTACTCATTGCCATACGGATATTTTGAAAAGGTATTGTCGCTTTATCTATACCAGAGAAACCTCTGATAAATTCATCAAGTTCAATTTTTTCTTGAGTTTGTTCTGTACTTAAATCTGATAGTAATAGATTCCAATCAGCATCCATTGCATATAAGGAATCAAGTTCCTCTTTTACTTTTACATCTGCTAAGTTTGCAATAAAAGTAGCATTTCCAAGATTATTATCTATTGATGTTCTAGTAAAACGACCTGCAAACTGTAAAGTGACTGGTAAACTTTTTCTTATATCATGAAATGCAGCAATTTTTAACTGAGGTAAATCAAAACCTTCTCCAAGCATATCTACAGCGACTATTATCTTATGTTCACCATTAACAATTGATGTCATAATTTCTTTTTTACCTGTAGTTGAAGAGTGTATTAATACTGGATTTAAATCTGTGTAAGATTCATATAGTTTAAAAATTTCCTCTGCTCGTTTTTTATTTTCACATCTTGCCATTAAAATATGATCAAATCCATCTGCAATATCTTTTCTTAGTTGTTCTACTGCCTTTTGAACAATTATAGAATCTCCTTTTGCAAGGTCATATTCTCTTATTGGTGAAAAAGTTATTGGTTTAAAGTAACCTTGTTCTTGAGCTTTTTTTAATGGAAAATTAAAAATAATATCACCATCTAATCTTTTCCCATCATTTCTAAAAGGAGTTGCAGTAAATTGTAAAACAGCTTTTTCTTTAAAAGCATCTCTCACACGAGCCCATGAAGTCGCTTGACTATGATGAGCTTCATCTATAAATATATATTCATATTTTTGAGATAGAGACTCTAGTTCTTCTTTTTTTAAATTAGCTAATAAATTCATTGTCGTTACTGTTATATTACAGTTCTGTGAAAATTCATTAAACTCTTCTATCGTCGAAAAACCTTCTTTTAAAATTCCAACTTTTGGATTTAGAGCAGAATCATTTACAATACCAAATTTTTTTAAAAGTCCTAAAGAATAAAATTTATTAAATATCTGATTACGTAAAGCATCTGATGGTACAGTAATTAAAACCTTATCACATTTATTAGCGATTAAAGTAGAAAGCATTGTTTCTGTTTTCCCCGTACCTGTAGGCATAACAACAATTCCCATATTATTAGAAACTTTAAAGTGACTCAAAATAGAATATAATGCTGCAATTTGGGGTTCTCTCAAACCTTTAATATTTTGTTCCAAGTTCTCTTCTATAAAATTGAACTTTCTATCCCATGATTTAATGACTTCTTCTGTAGAATATATTAATGATAAAGGATGTTTTATCCATTTTAAAAGTTTTATATTTCCACTTGAAACATTTTCAAGAGTAGCCTTTTTATCTACTTTCAAAATATAATCATATTCACTAGGTGCATATTTTTCTTCTCTTACTAGACAATATTTATCTTCACCAGATAAAATAATAGAATAACCTTTATGAATTGTTACAGAATCAACATTAATTTCAATACTTGGAGCTAATAATTGTTTAACAAAATTTCTACATCCTGTTTCTTGATAGTAATATTTTTCTAATATAGGAAGTTTAATCATTTATTTACCTTATTTCTTAAAATATTTGCGAGCAAAGATATAATCTTTTTTTAATTGAGATATTGATTGAGTATTCCTATTTATATGAAATATATAAACTTTAGATATTTTCAGTATCTATATAATTAAATTCAGATTAATAAATATTTTATTTTTCTTATATTATATCATTTAATATATTATTTTATAAAACTAATTACCTATAAAACTATTAATAAGATTATCCACATGTTTCTCTCCACTACTCTTACTTAGTTTTGCATATCTCATAGTTGCATTTATATCATTATGATTCATAAGTTTTTTGATTGTAAGGATTGGTGTTTCATTTATAGCTAGTTGACTTGCAAATGTGTGTCTTAGTGTATGTATAGTTACTTTGTTTAATGGTTCTGTTCCCTCTGGATTGAAAAGAATATCAAATATAGGCTGTAGTTTTCTATAGTAGTATTGATTTGTATAGTTTTGATTTTTCGTCGTTTTAAATAAATAGTCATCTTTTTTTATATTCAGTTCTGATATAAATTGCTCTACTTCAGTTCTGAGCTCTTCATTTAAAAATCCATAGTACTCACTACTATTTTTAAAATCATATAGTTTTATTGTTCCATTTTCTTTTATGTCAGATGGTTTTATATGACATATCGTTTGTAGTCTTCCACCTGTTGCTAAGCTCATCATTACAAAGTAATATGCTATCTTATCATTTTTAAGAGTTTGTGTAAGCATTTTTATTTCATCTATTTCAAGATATCTAAGTCTTGAGTTATTTACCTTTAGTTTTTTTATTCCTTTACAAGGATTTTTATCAAGTACTTCATTTTCTATTGCCCAAATAAATATACCACCAACTTGCTGCATTATAAAATTAACTGTTGCAGGCATAAGATCTTTTTGTATCTCAATTTGAAAGTTTTCCATATCAGCTTTTGTTATTGTTTTAACAGCCTTAGTACCAATAAAGTGATCATTTAATCTATTTTCTACTCTTGATCTAGTTTTTTTATTTTGTTTATTATAAAGCTCTTTATAATCATAAAACTCTTTTGCAAGTTCTAATAGTGTCTTAGAAGTCTTTTTAGATGCTACATGAGGTAGTTCTTCTCCCAATCTTTGTTTAGTCACTATTTCATTTCTTTTTTGATGACAGAATGCTTCTCTTATACCCTCACTATGTAAGCCTATTTTTAGCCAAACTTTTTTATTATCAACTTTATAAGTTATATCATATGACTTATCACCATTACTTAGTTCTCTATAATAAACACCAGGGTACTTTTTAGATTTTATTCTTTGTGCCATAATTTTACCTACTTTTCATGCTACCCTAATAAGATATTTTAGCTACCTTATAGCTACCCTAAAAGTGTAGAAATATGTTTTTAAATGTATTTATTTGTAAAATCATAACTAAAAATTGCTTATATAAAGCCCTATTTTATAGGCTTTTGTATCTATTTGTATTTTTATGTAAATTTAATAGTATAGATGATATGCTTTTATATCAAGGCTTACTTGCATTTGAGCTATTTACAGATGCTAAAGCTGATGATTCAGTAGTTAAAGCAATGAGAAAAGGATTAAGAGGAGAATAAAATTCCTCTTTTTTCTAGCTTATAGCTACTTATATATAGAAAATAGTAAATTTTATAGAACTATTTTTTCATGCTAACCCTTATCCTTCTTATTTTAACGTAGAATTATTTAATTTCTTTATCTGAATTTATGTTACAACTCCAGCACAAACTACAAAGGTAGTAACAATTGACAAAATTACGATATTCGTATATAATGTAATTATATAAAGGATATAAAATGACTCAGGCACAAATTAGTAAATATTTAGATATACCATTTTCAACACTTGATGATTGGAAAAAAGAAGATAGCAATAGAAATAAACTATATCAACTTCTTATCAATCTTGAAGAAAAAGAAGTACAAAATAAATTAAGTAAAAAAACTAATCATAGATTCTTTCATATCCTAAATAGAAATATTAATAACTATTCAAAACTTACAGCAGATGATATAAGAAAAGCTTTTGATAGAAAAAATTATCATGAAGCAACTCTAAAAGAACAAAGTATTTATTCAAAGTTTTTTAAAGAACTTGAACCAAATGAATTAGATGAATTTATCAAAACTTTTAATGTATCAAAAAAAAATATAAAGAGTATATATGCCTCTTCTCCTTTTAGAACTTTAAAAGGTGTTGCAAAAACTTGGGATAGAAGATTTAGATTAAAACATATTGATTCAAATATAGAAAACAAAAAATCTATACCATCTGCATTGCAAAATATTCTAAATAGAAAAAACTTAACTCATGTATGATTTTTCTAAACAACAAGCTATGCTTGATGCAACTTTATTACTTTTAGAAGAAAATAACTTAAGTGAAGTATCAACACTTGGTGGTGGTACTGCTTTGGCTTCTTATTATTGGAATCATAGATACTCAACTGATATTGATATTTTTATATATGATGAAGTTGATAAAAAACATCTATTAAAAAAATCTACATGGAGTAAAAAAGTAAAAAATGAAATGAAGTCAATTGGATACAATGGTAATTTTAGAAATCATCCAATCTATTCTGAGATAGTTATAAATGAAGAATGTAAAATTCAGTTCTTTGATGTTGTTAAGAAATCATATATTCCTTATGTTAAAGTAAATCTATGGGGTCATGAACTTTTAATTGATACAGTAGAAGAAATTATTGCTAAGAAGATTTATTATAGAGCTGATAAAGGTAATTCAAGAGATTTATTTGATATTGCAATTGCATTTCATAATGAGCCTGATATTTTAACAAGAACACTTCTAAAAAAAGACAAAGTTATTACTCTTTTTGAAACTGTATCAAATATTTATGATAACCAAGAATTAAAAGATTTATACCTAGAAGAAATACACCAAATGAATCCAAATAAAGAGTATAACTTTTTAGCTATTAATGCTATTGAATATTTATACAACATACTTGAGAATATTTGTGGAGCTTATGATATAGCTCATGATTTGTCAACTGAAGAGTATATTGAGATAGAAAGCTATGTCTATACTTCATTGACTTAAGTAAAAGTTTATCTATAAATAAGAAATAGAACACAAAGTATGAACAGTTCTTATTAGGAAAAACTGCTCCAAAAGTAAGAGGTTTAGTAATAGACTATTCATAGTTTTATGTCTTATTTCTTTTTGACAGGTAAGTTATAAAATTGATTATTTATTATAAAGTTATAATTACAAAAAAGTTATAATATTATAACTTTAATAAATAGAGAATATCAAGGTAAATAATGAGTAGTAACTGGTATGAAGAGTCTTGTAAATGGGCTAAGCAATATTATGAGGATGAACTGGATTCTAATGTAGTTTTTAGGGATAAAGATTCCTTAGAAAATATAATTCAACTAGATATTTGTAATAAGAATATAAATGAAATCCCATCTCAAATAGAAAATCTTACAAAACTTGTAGTTGTTACTGCAAGTTCTAACAACATAAAAGAGTTACCTACAGAGCTTTTTAAATTAAAATCATTAAGTATGTTAGACTTAGCAGATAATAATATATCAGTAATACCCAATGAGATAGAGCAAGTTAATATGTTTTATTTAAATATATCAAGCAATCCAATAGAAGAACTACCACCAATATTATATAAGAAAAAAAGAATCAGTGCTTTATATCTACACAATACAAATATTGAAATTATCCCTGAGGATATTTGTCAACTCAAAAATTTAACTACATTAACCTTTGATGATAAACATCTACCAACAATAGTTAAATATTTATCATCTTTTCCAAATATTGACTCTATAAATCTCACTTATAGTAACCATGATGAAACATCACAGTTGATACACAATCTAGGATTAAAACTAGACACTCAAGAGTGGATAAGCAAAGAGTATAAAAAGACTAATGGTGTAATCAAAATATCTCAAGAGAGTAACTTTAGCACTGAAGATGATATGGAGTTTAAGATTGAATATGGTTTATCTGTTGTAAACAAAGAGCCAGAAGAAGCTTTAAAAATGTACTATAAGATTATGGCACTTTATGAAGAAAATGATGGTGAATGTGTACTTCCTGCTGAAATCATCGATTTAAGTATAGATATAGTTTTAAGTATTGTAGAAATAGATATACAAAAAGCTATAAATCTTCTTGATATTATAGAAGTAGAAGAGTTTAGGATAGAAACAATTGATAAACTTATTGAAAAAACGGATGATCAAAAGTATAAGATGGTTTTAGAGAGGATGAAAAAATGAATAATAAAACAATTAATTTAACTCAAATTCTAACTAGGGAAGAGTTATATCCGACATTGATTGAATATATTAATGTAGTTGATATTTTATATAAAAATGCAACAAGTGATAAAATCTCTGCACCTTTTATATATCTTATTAGGCATTCTATTGAAATTGGGTTAAAAAGTACAATTTTGTATTTATGTGAAAAATCTGATTTAAATTCAATGTGTACAAAGGAAAAACTAAAAGGACACGAGTTATCTAGATTGTATAATTGTTTTAATCAACATTGGCAAAACATTATTGAGAAATATGATTTGAAAAAACAGGGTAAAACATTACAAACAATTTTAAAGGATACAGATAAGTTTCATAAAGAACTCAAAGAACTTATTGATTTTTTTGATGAATATGATGAAGAGTCTACATTATTTCGATATGGAAATAAAAATACAACACAAATAGAGCAAAAGTATAGTTTTTTAAAGAGTGAGTATGGTGGTACAATCACACTTATAGATATGGCTAAATTTATAGAAAAATATAAAAATTCAATGTTAGTTTTTAAATATTTAGAAGATTCTTTGGCAAAATTTTTTGATTACATAAAAGATAATGATTTTTATGAGAAATTATAATGGGAATAACATTAGAAGGTAAAATATTATTTGAATTACCAATTTATAGAGTATCAGAAGATGAATATTATAAAAGTTTTAATGACTTTTATGAAAAAAGAAAAATACCACACAATGACTCTTTATATGAAGAAAATTTAAATCAAAATTTACTAAAAGAATATGGCGGACACTGGAAATACAATGAAATAATAGGGTATTTGATATTTTATAAATATGTAGACTATTTCATTAGTATTAATTGTTTTTACTACAAAGTTAATAAAAAAAGGATAACAAAAACACGAACTAAGCAATTTATTCCAGTAGATGATAAAATATATAAAATAACAATTAATTCTTCATTTGATAATCAAATAATTGCTGGAGAAATAACTGACATGGTTAATTATTGTTCAAATTTACCAGATATAAGGAAAAAATATATAGATAGAAAGATTTTTGATAATACAGTAAACTGTATAGATTGGCGAGCATTGCTTGAATTATAAAAAAGGAATCGTAAAATAAATGAATAAAAACCTAACAAGTATAAATCAAAATGCTAAAACAGCATTAAAAAAATCAAAAAATCTACTTAATATTACGAATGGGATAATAAGTAAAGATATGAATGACAAAGTTTGGAATGATAGTGAAACTTCTTTTACATGGCAAATTGAAATAGATGGTAAAAAATATACTTGGGATGAAGCTTTTGAATATATACAAAAATTAAATAACGAACAATATTGTGGTTACGAGGATTGGAGAATACCCACTTTAGATGAATTAAAAACTTTAGTAACTAATGAAAAATCTAAATGTGAAAATGACTATGAATATAAGATTAAAAAGAATTTCCTTAATTCCATGAATAATAATGATGAATGGGCTTCTTATTGGTCCTTAACTGCTCCATATAGGGTATCTGCCTATTATTTAAGTTTCATAAATGGTTTTTCTTATGATACCTTAAAAACTAAATCAATGTATATTCGTAGTGTAAGAGGTGGAAATCAATACGAATGGATGGATAAAATTTTTATTTGGGCAGACAATAATAATATTTCTAAGGAAACAATTCCAAGAAATAAAATTGAGTTATTAAATTTAACAAATATTGACTTGTCAAATTTAGGTTTAACAGAACTTCCTGACGAGTTTAGTATGTTAAAGTATTTAAGGTCACTGAATTTAAATAATAATGATTTAAGGTCTTTACCCACAGATTTAATTAAAAATATTGATATAAATACAAATGATAGAAATTCTTTTGATAATGGTATCGTTCTAAAAATACAAGCTAATGCAAACTTAACTTTTACTTATGAAGAAAGTAAAATTATTGAAAAGTTTAAGAAAGAAACAAAGTATTACAAAAATAGTTTATTAAATTATATCGAAGTTGGAAGTCAACAAATTAAACCAACTCATATACATAGATATACATACTAATATTAAATAAGTAATTAAAAACATAAGGAGAAAATTAAAATGAGATATGTATGGGCAATAATTGCATCAATTGCAATTTTGATTATATTTACTGTAATAAAAGCATTTTATAGTGCTATTATTGGTAACTATAAAGAAGAACACCTAAATGAACTTAGTAAAGAAGTTTATATAGCTTTGGGGGTTAGTGAGATAATTCCTCTTATTATAGCAGTTATATTAATTAGAATAGTTTGAAAAAAAATAACATATAAAAAAGAAGTAGAAATTGTTCCAAACTCTAAAAATAAGTCATTAGAAAATAACAATTTCAAACCATCTCTTGCAAAAGCAGTTTACAATCACACTAAAGATATAGTTAGTGAAGTCAAACCAACTATTAATGGATATAAAGAAAAACATCAAACAAGTAAAGGAGACACTTCAAATATCTCATCTATGAATGAAGATGAAATTTATGAAAAAGTGATGCTTGAAATTGAAAAAGATAATAAGGTTAAATCAACCTGGGCTAAATCTTTGGCTCAAAGTGATGGAGATAAAGATAAAGCAGAGGCTATTTATATTAAATTAAGAGTTGATATTTTAATTAAAGAACAAAAAGATACTTCTTCTCAAGCTTTGAACTTAATATTGGAATTAAATGAAAATTCTATTAATACAGAAATTGATTCTGATAACACAAAAGCAGTTGAGCAGTACAAGAATATAAAATCCAAATTTGATTCTGCAAAAGAAAAATATTTGAAGGACTATGAAAATAGAAAAGCAGGTAAGTTATATGAAGAGGAACCAGCCCCTGTTGGATTATTCAGTTATATTAAATTGATTTTTAAGGTATAAAATATGAAAAAACTACTATTAGTAACACTACTAACAATAGTAAGTTATGCATCAAGTTTACCCACAAACTCAATAGTAAAGCTACATACATCAGCATCAGTTTCAAACTATAAATACCCTTGGCAAACAAGCAAGGTATATAGATATGTAGGAAGTGGAGCTATAATTGGGTCAATAGGATATTAACATCTGCTCATGTTGTAAGTGGGGCAAGATTCTTAGAAGTCCAAAAAGAAAATGACCCTAAAAAATATATAGCAAGTGTTAAATATATCTCATCAAGCAGATTTAGCAATAGTAGAAGTAGAAGATAAAACATTTTTCAATAAGACTAAGCCTTTAAAGTTAAGTAAAGAAGTTAATACAAGAGATGAGATTACAGTTTTATGTTATCCCCTTGGTGGTCAAATCATATCAACAACTATAGGTATCATTTCAAGAATAGAGTATGTAAACTATGTATGAAGTAGTGAGAATCTTTTAGCTATTCAAGTTGATGCTGCTATTAATAGTAGTAATAGTGGAGGAGCTGCACTTGATAAAAATGGTGACATTGTAGGTATTGCAATGATGAGTTTAAAAAATACTAATAATATATCGTATCTAGTGCCATCTGTTATAATCGATACTTTTTTAGAAGATATTAAAGATGGAAAAGTAGATGGTTTTGGAAAGGATGGACTAATAATAAACAATATCAATAATGATAGTGTTAAAGATTATTTTGGACTTAAAAATGGTGATGGTATTTTAATAACAAAAGTACCTTATGCAGTTGATGACTTTAAAGTAAATGACATAATATTAGAAATAGATGGTAAAGTAGTTGCAAATGATGGAACAATAGACTCTTCATTTGGTAGAGTTAATTGTAATTTAGTGTTGCACAAAAAACAAATAGGAGATAAGGTTCGATTTAAAATATTAAGAGATAAAGAAGTTATATCTTTTAATTACACCATAAAAAAAACAGAATCACTTATAAAAAGAGAATTTGATAAAGAGCCAAGATATTTAATCTTTGGTGGTCTTACTTTTACACCACTTACTAAAAACTATCTGTTAGCTATTGGAAGAAATTCAAGTGGGATTGATAACCTTTTTTATCATAAGGATAAATCAAAAGAGTTTGATGAAGCAGTTGTATGGATGCAAGATAATTTTCCTCATAAAGTGAATAGAGGGTACTCATCACAAGGATATATAGTAGAAACAGTAAATGGTATAAAAGTTAGAAACTTCAATCATTTTGTATCTTTAATAGATAGTTTATCTACACAGTTTGTTGTAATTGATACGATGGAAAAAGAAAAGATAATTTTAAATGTAAAAGAAGCTAGAAAGAGCTTTGAGGACTTGAGGAAGATATATAGGTTAAATAGTGATAGGGCACTATAAAAATGAGTAAGAATGAATTTTTCATAAGAAATAGACACTAAAAGGATGCCGTACAAATGGATAATACAATTGAAAATATAAAAGAGAAAATCAAAAATAATCAAGTCATGGTAAGTTACTTATCAACTGGAATTGAAGCTTTAGATGAGAAATTATTGGGCTATCAAAAGGGAGAGCTTGTTACTATATCTAGTAGAATTAATGGTGGGAAAACATCCCTTGCACTAAGTAGTGTATTAAATGCTATAGAAAACCAACAAAATGTATTATATATACTTATGGGTGAAACACCAGATGTTATAATTTCAAAACTTCTTGCTATGAAACACAATATACCAATAAAAACAATCTTAACAGCTTCTTATGAGCAAAAAATAAAACCACAACTTCTAAAAACCCTTGAAGAAATAGAAAATTATCTCACTATAAAAAATGACATATATATAGAAATAGATGATATATCAGACTATATAGAATTTACACCAGTGCCAGAAGTTGAATTGGTGATAATTGATAGCTTACAGTTTGTAACCTCTTTAGCTGATAAAACTACAAATATAGTAAAAGAGTTAAAAAAATTAGCTTACTTATTTCAAATACCAATTGTACTTATAAATAATCTTGATATAACAAAAGAAAAAAAATTAGGAGAAGAACCAATAGAATCAGATTTACTTGAGTCTAAAGACATATTTAACTATAGTGATAAGGTAATAGTAGTTTACTGCGATGATGTTATTCGTCAAAGAGTTGAGCAAAAAAAGAGAATAAATCAAAACTAAGTTTCTCTAACTCCCTATATAAAAGTACTTTTGTAAATACACCAGTAATAGAAAAGAAACTTTTAATCTTAAAAAATAAATATGGAGAACCATCATCTTTAAAAGTGGATTTTATAAAAATGAAAGGATGCTTTAAAGAAATCTCATATGATACTAGTGATATTGTATTCCCGGAGTGATCTTTTAAATCTAGATAGAGAAAAATATGTAGTAAAACACAAGTTCAACAACCTATACTTTCTGACATAAAACTTTGGACAATCTGGGTTAAAATAAAAGAGATGTTAAAAAATCTCTTTTATATTTTAATGATGTCTTTAAAATGTTCAGTTCTTTCACTTAATGCAGTAGTTTCATTATCACTATTAAGTACAATAATTATCTATTATTAAGACTCTTTGGGTCTATAAACTTTGATATTTGTGTAGTTTTCTGCATCTCTTAAGTATTGTCCATGTAGTTGGCTTAGTATTCCTTTTTCACAGTAAAAAAGGTACTCTTTATCTTGTGGAAGTTTTTTGAAATCTCTTTTTAGATTAAAAAATGGGATTTTTAAAACTTCTTGATTTCCTACTTTGATACAATCTTGTCCTTGTCTAATATCAATAATAGTATATTTTTTAGACTCTTCAAAATCTGTTACAACTTCCATTTGCCCTATTTCTGAGATATCAGCTATTATTTCATTTATATTAGTAATTTGTCTATTTTCAACTGCTTTATCAACAACTGAATAATCAAATTTACTTGACTCTTTTTCCATTCTTTCATATGAGCCGTGTGTTACTGGTGATTTTGAAATTACTCCGCAATACTCAGGCATTGCTTCAGCAAATTTTTTAGTTCCTATTTTTGCTGCTATATCCATGATTTCTGGTTTATTCATAGTACAAAGAGGTCTTAATACTAATTTATTAGTAAATTGATCAATTAATGCTAGATTTCTTAGAGTTTGACTTGATACTTGAGCAACACTTTCACCTGTTAAAAGTGCATCAATTTTCATCTCATTTGCTATTTTTTCTGCTGCTTTTAACATCACTCTTTTTAGTGTAACTCCCATATATGGTTCACTTGTTGAGTTAAATATCTCAGTTACAACATCATCAAAAGGTACAGAAATAAAAGAGACTCTATGAGAAGAACCAAATCTTTTCCATAAGTAATATGCTACTTGTTTTACCCCTATTTCATGGGCAACTCCACCAAGATTAAAGAAAATAAAGTGAGTTTTAACTCCTCTTTTCATTGTCATATAACTTGCAACTGTTGAATCAAAACCTCCAGACATCAAAGAAAGAATACTTCCTTGTGTTCCTAAAGGAAAGCCACCTAATCCTTTATGTTTAAATGTAATTATATTCAATTGATTATGTATTAACTCAACATTTATAGTTACTTCTGCATTTTTTAAATTTACACCTTTAGTTTCATTATGCGCAAGCATATATCCACCAACTGTTTGTTCTATATTTGTTGACTTAAAATCTTGTTCACCAGTTCTTTTAGCTCTAATAACAAAAGTTTTACCAATTATCTCTTTTGCCATATGTTCATTTACTTTTACTTTTATTTCATCTAAAGTATTTACATCATCAATTTGAATAGCTTCTAAAACCAGCTCTATTCCTGGTGTTTCTATTAATAATTGTCTAATTTCTGGTGTTACTTGTATTGGGCAAACAACTTCAACTTTATCGAAAAATTTTTTTATTGTTATCTCTTCTGAAACTCTTTTAACCAATAATCTTACATTATTATAAATTTGAGCAATCATTTGCCTTTTTGCTTTTTGACCTTTGATCATAACTTCTGGGAAAAATTTAATGATAAATTTTTGTGTTTTTATTTCTGTTTTGTCCATTAATTGAAAACCTTCTTTATTTATTACGCGCAATTATAACATAAGAATTTTAATCTTTGAAAATCTAGGTACTTTCTTATTTAAAAATTTATATATTTCCTCTTCATCTACTTCATAGCAACTATTTAGTAATATATATAAACTTTTAAACTATAAGAATATAAAAGGATTTTAAACTTGAAAAAGAAAAGTCATATTAAAAAAATATCAGATTATGCGATGGTTGGTGGTCTTGGAGCACTTTTAGTGACAGGGCTAGTTGGTTGTCAAGAAAAAACAAATGATCAACAACAAACTCAACAAGGAGCATTTTCAAATGCTTCTAAAAAACAAGATGCCTTCGTAGTAGTAGAACAACTACCTAACAATGGTGGATATACAATTGTAGATGAATTTCCAGCAAATAAAACTACTATTGTTTTAAGAAAGCCAGATGGCACAGAAAGAATATTAACACAAAATGAAATTGATCAATTAGTAAAACAAGAAGCACAAAGAATTGACAATGGAACATCACCACTTACAAATCCTGAGGTATCAAGTGGAAGTATGGGATTAGGTGGAGTATTATTATCTTCAATTGCTGGGGCTATGATTGGTTCTTGGATTGGTAATAAACTATTTAATAATCAAAACTATCAAAACCAAAGAAAGACTCAATACAAGTCTCCACAAACATACAGTAGATCACAAAGTTCGTTTAAAAAAGCTGCAAGTTCAGCAAATAGAACAAGTTCTACAAAAAGAAGTGGATTTTTTGGAAGCAAATCTTCATCTACTAGATCATCAAGTTCATTTTTTGGTGGATAATTATATTAAAGGTACAAAATGAAATTAGAAAAACTAGAAGCTCTTACAAATGAATATTTGGAGTCTATTGGTTTTATTTGGCACACGGATGAAGATAAAACTTCTTATATTGCAAACGAAGTAGTTCAAATCACTCAAGAAGAAGCAGAGTCATATTATGAAGCTTGCAATGAGTTATATGATATGTTTTGTGAAGCTGGTGATTATGTAATAGAAAATAATCTATTTCATGAAATAAATATTCCTTTTAACTTAGTTGATGCTATTAAAGAGTCTTGGGAAAATGATGTTCATTGGCATTTGTATTCAAGATTTGATTTAGCAGGTGGTATAGATGGTAAACCTATTAAATTAATAGAGTTTAATGCTGATACTCCAACATCACTATTTGAAACTGCGATTATTCAATGGGCTTTACTAAAAGCAAATGGACTTGATGAAGCTAGTCAATTTAATAACGTATATGAAGCATTGAAAGATAACTTTAAAAGAATAATTACACTTGATACAGATATAGAAAAATTTGAAGAACATTATCAAGAGTTAGGTTGGAAGATACTATTTTCATCAATTGCAGGTTCAATCGAAGATGAAAATACAACAAAACTACTTCAACATATTGCAACAGAAGCTGGCTTTAATACAGACTTTGAGTATATAGATAAAGTTGAGTTTAGTGATGATGGGATTTTTGCAAAAGAACAAAGTTTTGAATTTTGGTTTAAATTAATTCCATGGGAAGATATAGCTATTGATGAAAATGAATTAGCCTTATTATTAACAGAAATACTTGAAAATAGAAAAGCGATTATTTTTAACCCAGCTTATACTTTGATGTTTCAGTCAAAAGGATTTATGAAGATTTTATGGGATTTATACCCAAATCATCCATTACTTTTAGAAACTTCATTTGAACCTTTACAGGACAAAAAACAAGTTGAAAAAAGATGTTTTGGAAGAGAAGGTGCAAACACTAAAATCATAAACAAAGATGGTTCTATTGATGTAGAAACTGACGGTGCATATGAAGGTCATAAAGCAATTTATCAAGAGTATGTAGAACTACCTAAAGACGAACAAGGTATGACATATCAAGCTGGCGTATTTTTTGCATATGAAGCTTGTGGATTAGGATTTAGAAGAGGTGAAAAGATTTTAGACAATATGTCTAAATTTGTAGGTCATATCATCAAATAAACCAAAGATTTAAGTCTTTGGTTTGTCCTTTTTATTTAACTCATTTTCTTTTTCAATATGAGATAATAAGAGTTTAAAACTTTGCTCTATTATTCTAAAGTTTTTTACAGATAAAACAGGAGAATGGCTTAGCCTATCTTTTGGTCTTAGTCTTCTAATAGAAGTATCTCTAATATCTAGTTTACCATTGATTAATACTATATCATAAGAGGCTTTTGTATTTGCAAAACCAATACTCAAAGGAATATAGTATTCTCTTTCACCCTCAACATAATACCAAATAGGCTCATTTCGAAACATCACATAATTTAAAGGTGCATCTATAGTACATCCTATTGAATTATGAGAATTATGCAAAATTTTTCTAACATTTTCAACTGTTATTGTTGATTTTTTTAGTTTTTTTTGAACTCTTTTATACATGAGTTTCCACAATAAAGATTTTATAACTTTTGCACCATCATAGTGATTTAAAATCTCTTCTTCCAAATAATATATATTATTCATTTATCTTCTTATAGCTATTTATATAATCATTCATTAAAGAAAAATCAATATTTTTATTATCTAGTTGTAACTCTAAATTCATCAAATAAACATCACCTAAATCAAACTTTTTTAATTTTACATAATCTTTTTGTGTAGTAACTATAAAGTAGTCTTTATATTCATTTTTGATTTTTTCTATTTCTTCATTTGTAAAAGTATGGTGATCTTCAAAAGCTACAACTTTCACACCTTTTGGTAAATAATCAAATAGTCTTTTTGGTTTTGAAATTGCTGTAAGTAAAAGTAACTTATGTGGGAGAACATTTACATTCTTTTGGTTTAAACTATATGAAACAAATCTTTTAAAACTCTTGCCTTCTTGTAAAACAATTTGTGCAAATGAGTAGAACATTCTTGGTTCTCTATAACCACCACTTGGAAGACAAAATATATTTGTTGGCTCATCTTTTGGTTTAATTAAGATATCAAATTTATTTATATTATATTTTGAAAAACCATCATCTAAAAATACTATTTTACAACCTAGCTCTTTTGCTTTTTTTATTGCTTCTACTCTATCTTCACTTACAATAACTGTAGCTTCAGGAAGTGAATTTGCTAAAAGCATTGCTTCATCACCACTTACATCTATATCTTGAAGAATCTTACCTTTATTTGATATTATATAAAGACCTTTGGACTTCCTGCCATAACCCCTAAGTATTACACAAGCATCTTCTTTATTTTTTACAAGTGCGATTGTCAAAGGAGTTTTTCCACTCCCACCTGCAATCAAATTACCTACACTAATTACAGGTATGCCAAAATCTTGAGGTTTTGACAAGCCTCTTTTTATTAAAATAATAAAAAGATATATTAAAGTTAGAGGTAAAAATAAAAAAGATATGATTTTTTGCAAAGTATTAGGATAGAAGAGATAATCTTCTACCCATAAAAAAAGCTTTTGTTTCAACTATTTATATCCATTCAGAAGCAATATCAATAATCGTATCACAAATATAGTTAACTTCTTCATTTGTTAAACTAGGATACATAGGTATTGATAAAATTTGCTGATATGAAGTAAGTGCAGCTGGGAACTCTGTAATTTTAATTGAGTATTTACTTTTATAATAACTTAATAAATGTAAAGGAATATAGTGTAATCCTGTTGCAATTCCTTTTTCTTTTAAAGCTCTTGCAAAAGCATCTCTATTTCTTGATATCTTAATAATAAAATGAGTAAAAATATGTTCTTCTTTTGAAGAAGCAATAGTTATATGTTTTACATTAGATAATCTTTCTTGATAGATTTTCGCTATTTCTTTTCTTCTTTTAATAAATTTATTTGTTTTTTGAAGTTGTGCTAAAGAAAATGCTGCATCAAGCTCACTCATATCATACTTATGACCTATATCAACAACATCATAAATATAATCTAAGTTTCCATAATCATCATATGTTGTAGTAATAGCATGAGTTCTTAATAATCTTGCTCTATTAGCTATTTCTTCATTATTTGTAACAATAATTCCTGATCTACTTAAAGCATGCTTACCATTTGATGGGTTAGTAGAAAAAATAGTCATATCAGCTCTTAATGAACCAACTGTTTCATCATTATAAGTTACTCCCAATGCACAAGTTGCATCTTCTATTAATATAATTCCATATTTTTCACAAATATCATATAATCTATTTAAATCTGGAGTTTGTCCTGCAATAAATGAAATAATTGCACCTCTTAGTTTTTTTGATTTATTCTCTTCTAAAGTTTTTTCAAATTTATTTAAATCAATATTCATATCATCATTATTTATATCAATAAAAATAGGTTCTGCATCAAAATGTCTTACAACTTCAGGAATATTCACAAAAGAGTTAACAGACATCAAGATTTTGTCCCCTCTTTTTAGCTTGATTGAACTTAATGCAAGGTGTATTGCAGAAGTTGAATTACAAGTTGCAATTGCATGTCTTGCACCAACAAATTTTGCCATGTTTTCTTCAAACTCTAAAACCTTTGAACCATCTTTACTGTTTTCTAAAACTGATTTAATTTGATTTAACTCTTCTTCATTAACAGAAGAGTTATAAAATAATATTTCTTTCATGTGTTAACTCCATTTTATATTTGCAATTATAGGTAATTTACCTTTGAATTCATTTGCTTTAATTCTGTATTTCAACATATCTACTAACTTATCATCATGTCCTAAAGATACAATCTCTTCTTTAGTTTTCTTTGCATCAACTAATAACTTTAGTGCATCATCCATTTGTTTATATGTGTAACCTAATTCTTCTTCATCTGTTTGATTTTCCCATAAATCTGCACTTGGTTTTTTATTGATTATTTCATCAATAACATTTAAGTATTTAGCAAATTCAAATTCATCACTTTTATAAATTTCTCCAATAGGATTAATTGCACACGCAATATCACCAAATATTGTTCCATATCCTAATAGTAGTTCACTTTTATTTGATGTTCCTACTACAATTGATGAATCTCTTGAAGATATATCATAAAGTACAGACATTCTTACTCTTGCAGAATAGTTTCCAATTCTAAGTTTATCATTGTCCATTTTATCAATATATGCATTTATCATTGGTGTAATATCAACTATCTCATAATCAATTGAAAAAGTTTCACAAAGATTTTTTGCATCTTCGACACTACTTTTACTTGAAAATTGTGAGGGCATAAGTACACATTTTATATTTTCTTTGAAAGCTTTTTTACATAATACTGCAACCACTGCAGAATCTAAACCACCTGACAGCCCAACTGTAACTTTAGAAAGTCCAGTTTTACTTAGTTGGTTCTTTAAAAATTCTATTAATTGTTTCTCTATATCATTCCAGTTAATCAATTTTTATCCTTTGACAATAATTATATCTCATCTTTTTTTGTTTTTTCATAAAGCTCATCTAAATATCCTAAACTAGTTTGCGAAATATTACTTTTTTTAACTTTTAATTCATTTTTTATTGATAATAATTCATCTATTTCAAAATATTCTAAAAAACTTGGATTTATATCTACTGTTTCATCTTTATTTACTACTATAAGTTTTTTTATTTCTTCAATTAATTCTTTTTTTTCTTCCATAATCATTTCTTAAATTTTTTTAATATTTGTGTTAAGTATAGTTCCATTTTTTCTTCACCAATGTCACAACTTGAATCTTGACAACATTTACAACAAGTTCCAGCATCAGTTAAATGACCTAAATCTTCTAATGTATTTGCATCTCTTTCTTTAATTGCATAAATAATTTCACCTAAAGTTACATGTTTGCAATTACAAACTTCATAAGAATGAGGGAAACTTTTAGCCATCAATTCTCCTTATATAATCATTTAAAATATCTTTACAATAAACTTTCTTTTTAATTTTACCAAAGTCAGTCTCTTTCATAAGGCAAAATCTACACTCAGTTCCTGCGTTTGTAAGCTCTTGTATTTTACCTAAATTACAGTTTTTGTAACTAATAACTTTTTTTATGTCCCTAACAGTAACATTTTTACAATTACAAACTTCATAAGCGTCATCAAAACTTTGCAATTATTCGCCTCTTGATTTTTTTATTATTTCATAAGCTTCGTTAATTTCTTGAAGTTTATTTGTTGCTTCATCAATAATATTTTGACTTGCTCCTTGACCTGCAATTATATCTGGGTGATGTTTTTTTACTAAAGTTCTATATTTTTTCTTAATAGTATTACTATCATCATCTTTTCTTGCTTCTAAAACTTCATATGCTTTATCTAACGATATCCCCTCTGCTTCTTTTTGTTTTTTATAAAACGTCTCAAAAGCATTTACTAGTTTTTGAAAATCTTCTGTTTTAATTTGCAATGCTTTTGCAATATCTTCTGTTATCATAAACTCTGTATTTGAAAAATCTTTATCAATAAATGCAAGATTTAATAAATACTCCATTATTTTAACTCTTTTTTGATAATTGTTTTTAGTTAATTTGTATAAATTTTGACAAATTTCAAGAGTATTGTTAAAGCTCTCTTTCTCTTTTGCATAAATATCTTTTAATTTTTCTCTAATTTCATCTTGATTTTCAAAATGTTTTGAAATATCATTTAGTGTATGTTTTAAAAGTTGTGCTTCAAGTTCACATACTTCTCCATCTGCTTTTGCAACCTTTGCCATCAACGCTACAAGCAAGCCTGCTTCGTGTTGCATAAGATCGCCTTCAAATTTTTCTTTGATATCCAACTTAATATTTGCGAACTTTTCTGTTTTATAACTTCGTGCTATAAAATACAATATAACTGCAATAATCAATAGAACTATAAGTTTCATAAATTTCCCTTAAACATATTATTTAATTAATAGGGAGATTTTATCAAAAATTAGATAAAATTTTTTCTTTTAATACTATTTTGGAGAATTATATGTTTGGAATGGGCTTTTTTGAAATAACGCTAGTTGCAGTAATTGCAATTATTGCATTAGGACCTGAAAAATTACCTAAAGCTATGGTAGAAATAGCTAGATTTTTAAAGAAATTTAAATCTGGTGTAGAAGATGCAAAATCTACACTTGACAATGAATTAAGTATATCTGAGATGAGAGAAGAAGCTAACAAATTTAAAGCTCAAATTGAAGATGCAAAGTCATCAGTAAATGTTAATAATATGGATTTAGGATTAAATGATATTATGAATGATACTAATTATGAAGAAAATGAAGTAGCTTCAAAAAAAGAAGTGACTTCTAAAAAAGAAAAAAAGAAAAAAAAGAAATCTCAAGAAAAAGATGAGATTAAAAATCTTGAAACAAATCAAGAAGAAATTTCAACAAAAGATGAAGTTTCAAAAAACGAAGACCCATCAAACAAATTTAAAGTTAAATTTGATGATGAGAAAGTAAAGGAAGATAGTTAATGTTAGAAGATTTAAAACCCCATATTGCTGACCTTAGAAAAAGATTAGTTAATGCAACAATTGCACTTGTACTAGGTTTTATTGTATGTTTTTTCTTTTATGAACCAATTTTAGAGTGGATGATGGTACCAGTTGAAGCTGTATTACCAGAAAAATCTCAAATGGTTGCAATTGAAGTTCAAGAGACATTCTTTACAGCATTAAAAGTTGCATTTTTTTCTGGATTTATTTTAGTATTACCTGTTATTTTTTGGCAATTATGGCTATTTTTAGCTCCAGGTCTTTATGACCATGAAAAAAAACTAGTAATTCCATTTGTATTTTTTGGAACATTAATGTTTTTAATTGGTGGATCATTTGCTTATTATATTGTTATTCCATATGGATTTGAATTTTTAATTAACTTTGGTTCAACAGTTGTAACAGTATTACCAAGTATTGGTAAATATGTAGGTTTTTTTACAAAATTACTATTTGGTTTTGGAATTGCATTTGAGTTACCTGTAGTTACTTTTTTCTTAGCAAAAATTGGACTTGTAGATGACAAAATGTTAAAAGACTTCTTTAAATATGCAGTTGTAATTATATTTATTGTAGCTTCACTTTTAACACCACCAGATGTTTTAACACAATTTTTAATGGCAGGTCCATTAATTATACTTTATTGTGTTTCAATCTATATTGCAAAAGTATTTAACCCAGCAAAAGATTTAGATGAAGAAGATGATGACGAAGAATAGTTTAGATCCATTAAAAACTTCAAGTTATGATTATACACTTCCTAAAGAACTTATTGCAACACATCCAGTAAGCCCAGCAGACAATGCTAGGCTTTTGGTTTATGATAGAAAAACTGACAAAATAATCCACAGTACTTTCAAAAATCTTCTTGACTTTATTCCTAATGATGTAAATATTTTTTTAAATGATACAAAAGTTATCAAAGCAAGAATTTTTGGACATAAAGACTCAGGTGGAAAAGTTGAACTTTTATTAAATAAACCTTTATTTATGAATAGATATTTAGTGATGATTCGAGGCAAAGTCAAGGTTGGTACAGTTTTAACTTTTGATAAAAATTTAAAAGCAGAAGTTTTAGAAGTAAGTGAAGATGGAAGTAGAGTTGTAAAGTTCTTCTTAAATGAGAAAGAGGACTTAGAATTTTTAGAATTAATAGATATTTTAAATGATATAGGACACTTGCCTTTACCTCCTTATATGAATAGAGAAGATGAAGAAAAAGACAATGAAAACTATCAAACACTTTTTGCAAAAAAATATGGTGCAGTTGCAGCACCAACTGCTTCATTACATTTTACTCCTGAGTTATTTAAAAAACTTGAAAATAAATTTAATATAGATTATTTAACCTTACATGTAGGCGCTGGAACTTTTAAACCTGTTGATACAGAAGAGATATTAAATCACCCTATGCATAGTGAATATTTTGAAATAAATGAAAATTCAAAAAAATCATTAGATAATTCAAAAAAAGTATTAGCAGTAGGAACAACTGTAACAAGAACTATAGAATACTATGCAAGAACAAACAAGATACAAGGTGAGTGTGATTTATTTTTAAATCCATCGAACACTCCAATAAAAGTAAACCATTTACTTACAAATTTCCATTTGCCTAAATCTACTTTAATAATGCTAATTGCTTCTTTTGTAGGTTTAGAAAAAACTTTAGAAATTTATGAAGAAGCTATAAATGAAAAATACAGGTTTTATTCATATGGCGATGGAATGTTAATAATATAAACAAAAGCAAGGAAATAATACATGCCAAAATATGTACTTTTTGATACTGAGACTACTGGAAATCAAGAGGAAGATAGAGTTATTCAATTTGGAGCAATGATAGTTGATCAAACTGGTAAAGTAGAAGCTTATGATGAGTTTTGTCAAAGTGATATACCAATAAAAATAGAAGCTATGGAAGTTCATAATATCACACCTGATATGATTGAAAATAAACCAAAAGCAACTGAAACTATATTTTATAAAAAACTTTTAGAATTAAACAATGAAGATAACTTTTTAATAGCACATAATATAAAGTTTGATTTAGGAATGATTGAAAAAGAAGGCTTTGAAAACCATTTTCAAATTATTGATACACTAAGATGTGCAAAACATCTGTTCCCACAAATGCCTTATCATAGACTTCAATACTTAAGATATTCATTAGAACTTTACAAGGTTGAACAAATAGAAGCAAAAAAACACAATATTACTATAAAAGCTCATGATGCTATTGGTGATGTTTTGGTAATGAAACTTTTTTTATCAAAACTTGTAAAAGAGTGTAGAAAACAATATCCTGATTATAATCCTATGGAAAAATTAGTTGAACTTTCAAAAACACCTGTATTTATAACAACTTTCAAGTTTGGAAAATACAAAGGTAAAGAAGTAGTTGAAGTTGCTAAAGAAGATAGTGGATATTTAAACTGGATGAAAAGTAATTTAGATTTGGATGAAGATTTAAAATACACTTTAGAAAAAGTACTTAGTAAAATTTAAATTTAAAAAGAGGGGTATATTTGAAGAATCATTTTTCAAGAGTTGGTTTTATTTTAGCAGCTGCTGGTTCAGCTGTTGGTTTAGGTAATATATGGAAGTTTCCTTATGTTACAGGTGAATATGGTGGAGGAGCTTTTGTATTAGTTTACTTACTAGCTATTTTATTTATTGGATTGACAGTTTTTTTAGCAGAAGCAGTAATTGGTCAAAATGCCCAATCAGATGTTGCAACTTCTTTTATAAAAACATCAAAATCAAAAAATAAAAACTGGAAATTTGCTGGTTTTATAATCTTTTCAGGTTTAATAATACTATCATTTTATTCAGTAGTATTAGGATGGATTTTAAATTATGTATTTACATCTTTTGGAACATTGCCAACTGATTCAAAAACAGCAGGAAGTGCTTTTGAAACTTTAATTTCAAAAGATATAGCATCACAAATAATATATCATACTGTTATTGCAGGTTCAGTTATTTTTATTGTCTTAAAAGGTATAAAAAGAGGTATTGAAAAAATAAATCTTATTTTGATGCCATTATTAGGATTAATTTTACTAGGACTTTTATTTTACTCTTTTACATTAGATAGCTTTTCAACTGCACTTAACTTTATGTTTTATCCTGATTGGAGTAAAATTGATAGTAATGCCCTACTTGCAGCACTAGGACAAGCATTTTTTACACTTTCTCTTGGAGTTGGTGCGATTATGACTTATTCTGCATCATTACCTAAAAATGCCAATTTTGTAAAATCATCAATTATTGTTGCAATTGTTGATACTGCTATTGCAATAACTGCTGGTTTAATAATTTTCTCATTTTTATTTGAAGCAGGAGCTCAAAGTTCTGCTGGTCCTGGACTTGTATTTATTTCACTACCTGTTATTTTTTCAGGTTGGGGAGTTTTAGGACAAGTTATTTCTATTTCATTTTTTGTTGCATTAGTATTTGCAGGTATTACATCTGCTGTTTCTATGATTGAACCATCTTTGAAATTTTTTATTGAAAGATTTAATTTTACAAGAAAAAAAGCAACTATCCTTTGTGGTGGAATTTTTTATATTCTTGGTATTATTGCCCTACTTTCAATGACAATTGCCTTTAAAGATTCATTAACATTTTTTGGTAAAAATGCATTTGACTGGATGGATTTTATGACTTCTTCTGTTATGATGCCTCTTGCAGCGATTTTAACTTGTGTATTTTTAGGTTATTTTGTAGAAAAAGAGTTATTAAAAAGAATCTTTACTGCACATGTATCAGTAACTGCATTTAATATTTGGTATTTTTTAATTAAATTTATTGTACCAATTGCTATTGTTACACTATTTTTAAATAAACTTGGAATAATATAATATGTAAAGGTTTCTACCTTTACATATAAACATACAAATTAAAAAAAACCAATAAAATATTCACTCCATAAAAGAACTCTTTTTTTACTACTGCAAAAACTGAAAAACATAAATATATTACTAAAAACCATAAAGGCGTTTGTACACTATAAGTTACATAATTTATAGCTAAAAACATCTCTAAAACATCATCTAATATATATGATATTCCAAATAAATGCAAAAACAATTCCAATGGATAAAATATAGTAAAAATCAATGTAATAATAGGAGAAAAAAGCTGTAAATGGGAAGTTTGAGAAAAAACATAATGAACAATAGGATTAACAGCTAAAAATATCCAAAAATTAAATATCAAAATCATGTACATCTTAGGAAGATTTTTAAAATAGTGTAAAAATAAAAATATATAAAAAACTCCAAGTATAGAAAACCACAATGACAATGAAAATATATAATTAGGGAAAAGTGCAATTATGAATAAAAAAGTAATAAATAGTGTATTAAAAGATAGAACCTTTATATTTGAACGTAAAAATAGTATTGCTAAAACGAACATTATAAAACTTCTTAAAAAAGAAGGTATCATATCTATTAAAATCAAATAGAATAAAAGAATAAAAGAGCTTATTATTAATATATCAAATTTTTTATTTCTATGATTAAAATATTTTTGATGAATATAGGTATAAAAAAGATTTAGTATAAAGTATATTATTATAGAAAATAAACCAAGGTGAAAACCTGATATTGCAATCAAATGAGAAATTCCAAGATTTGAACAAAACTCTCTTAAATCTTTTGAAATAGGCAAAGCTAAAAAAAGTGCATTAAATAGTTCACTTATTTTACTATTATCATGGGCTGAGTCTATTTTATCGCTTAAATAAAAACGAAGATTGAAGTTTTTTGACTTTACCTTTTCAATAAATAAAGTTTTTGCAAAAAAACCTTTTAAATAGTCATAAAAACCAATATATTTAGAAATAAATAAAATATTTACTTTTTCAAACTTTTCATAATAATACTCTTTACTCAACCTTGTATAAAAAGTACTATAAGTGTCTATTTTTAGTTTATAAATATAGTAATTACTCTTTTCATACTTATTTAAAATAGTTGCAGAAGAAAAGAAAACTTCATCATTTGTAAGCTCTTGATATTTTGAATATTCATAAAAAATATTCAATAAAAAAATAGATAATATTATAACAAAAGCAAAAGTTAGTTCACTTTTGTTTTTTATTAGACTTATTGCTTCATTCTTCATACGAATAATTATATCAGCAAAAAATAAAAAATAATATTATTTATTATCTATATCTTATATTATTCTTTCCTGTAGTTTTTACTTCATAAAGATATGAATCAGCAGTGTGAAGTATTTTATCTATATTATTGCTCTTTCTATTATCACTTATACCAAAACTTGCGGTAAAGTTAAATGTTTTATCTTTATTTACTATTATTGGTGTTTCTTCTGTCTCTTTTCTTATTCTTTCAACCTTTTCTAAAACCTCTTTAGTTTTTAGATTATGAAAAGCAATAACAAACTCTTCTCCACCAAGTCTTGCACAAATATCTTTATTGGAAATATTGTTTTTAAGTATTTGTGCAAATTTTTTAAGGACAACATCTCCTACATCATGACTATATGTATCATTTATTTGTTTAAAGTTATCAATATCTATCATTACTATATGAACTAAATCTTTTCTAAAAACTGTATCTTTAAGTAATCTTTGAACTTTTGAAAAGAAACTTCTTCTATTATCAAGTTTTGTCAAATAATCTTTATAAGCTAAATCATGCAACTCTTTATTTGATTTTTCAAGTTCATTTGTTCTTTTTGCTACACTATATTCTAATTTTTGAGTATTACTTTCTAATATAATTTGATATCTATATGAAAAATAAAAAATTATCAATAAAATAACTGCAATTATTATATTGAACAATAATATTGTATTTCTTCCTTGCATCATATAATCTCTATCACTAATGGCTTTAATAGTTACAATGTACTTATTCTTATCATCTCTTATTTCTAAATAGTTTATTATTTTTGTTTTTGTTTTTTCAACTTTATATCGGATATTATTTAAGCTATTATAAGATATTGCACTATCATAATTATAAAGTTCTTTTTGTACTAAATCTATTTTATAAAAGTTTGAATTTATATAATTAAAAAGATTTTTGTCAAATAATTTACCAGCATACATATATCCTGTTTTTTTACCACTATAATCAGTTTGTAAAACTTTAGATTTTAATACATAATAAATATTGTTTTTTTCTAAAAAAACCGATTGAGTCTCTTTATCAATATTTAATAACTTTACTACTTTTTTGTAAAATTTATCATTATGATTTGCAATAGAAAATTTTAGTTTTATATTATTTTTCAAATCAGTATAAAATATAAAATCAATTGGTAAATTATCAAGAATATTGCTATTTCTAAAATTTTTATAAGCAAACTTAGGATTTTTATTGGCTAAAAAATTATATGCATCATCCCATTTACTATATATTTTTGCAGTTGTATTTATAAAATCCAATTGCATATTTAAATTTTTTACTAGATTTTCAACACTTTTTTTATTATGGATTGTTTCGATTGCTTCATAATTATCAATAAAATATTTATGACTAAAGTTATACATTAAAGTTAATAATATAAAAAAAACACTTATAAATATTACTTTAAGTTTTCTTTTTTTTGTCATTGTAGCATTTAACCTTTGTAGAGTGTGTATTTTATTATTTTAGTATTAAAATGAGTTTAAAAAGTTTATATAATTATAAAAAGTAGCTTATGCTACTTTTTATTTTCTCTTCCAAATACTCATTTGTGAAATTGTATGTTGATATTTTCTTGATGTCTCTTTTATGACAAATGGAACATCAATTAATTTAAGAAGCTCATATTTATCTTCAAAATTTTTCTTTAAAGTATCAATAGTTTTAATCAGTTTATTATCTTTATAATATCCTCCAAGCCAGTTTGCTTTTGGAGTATAATCTTCAAGCCAAGTATATGGAGATAAAAGAACAAGTAATCCACCCTCATTTACCCTATTTGGGATATCATCTAAAAATTTTTGTGGATAGTATAGTCTATCTATTAAATTTGAACAAAATATCAAATCATAACCTGTATATAAAGTTTTTAAATTACAAGCATCACCTTGCATAAATTCAACTTTATCTTTAATATCTCCTAAACCTAAATCTTTTAATGAAATAGTTTTATCTTCAAATATTTCACCCTCAGATTTTAATTTAAATGTTAAGTTATCATATTTTTTAAGTTTAACCCCAACATTAATAAAATTAGCACTAAAATCAATCCCAAGTACTTCATCAAATACTTTTGCTAATTCAAAGCTACTTCTTCCAACAGAACATCCTAAATCTAATGCTTTTTTTGTTTTGATATTATTTAAATATGGTTTTAAAATATCAACTGATGCTTTAGCAAAGTTTTTTACATTGAAAAACTCTTCTCCATAATGAAACTCACAATATTGAGAAATCAACTCATCTGTTTCATAAACATTATTATTTAATTTTGTTCTACACTCATTGTCAGATTTAACATATCTAAAACCTGCATGTTGAAAAAAATGTTTTCTAAAAGCATATCTTGCACTTTTAAGTGTTTCATTTCCTAAAGAGATAAAAGAACCACCTTTCATAAGAGCATGTCTATCATCAAAAGTTGGTGTTGTAAAATCATCATATATAGGGTGTGCTTGAAAATCATCAAAAGGGTAAGTAGGTGTTATACTCCATTGCCAAACATTTCCTATTACATCATAAAATTCACCAAATTTGTATTTATCAACTGGTGTTTGATTAAAGTATTTCAAGCCTATATTTGCTTTTTTATTACCTGCATTTACATAATCATACAATCTATAATATTCATCTTCAGTAGGAAGTCTAACTTCAAAACCTAATTTTTCACTTTTATATTTACAAAAAGCTTCTGCTTCATATATATTTATATCCACAGGATAATTTAAAGGAAGAGGAACAATATTATTTATTTGTCTTAGAAAATATTTTTCATCTTTTTTTATCCAAAATATTGGCATTTTTGTTTGTGTAAAATCTAACCATCTTAAACCATCTTCTGAAAAGTATTTTAATTTTGAATATCCACCATCTTTTACAAACTCTAAAAACTCACCATTTGATACTAAGTATTTACTTGCTTTAAAATCTTTAATATTTGCCTTATGATAAGAAAATTCATTATCCCATCCATAATAAATAGGATTTTTTCTATCTTTTTGTAAAACTACTTCTCCTGCACTTACATCAAGAAGTTCATTTTTTAAATAATCATCTTTATACTCTTTACAATATAAGAATGGTTCCTCATTTGTAAAAAAAGATATATCTAATTCCCTTAAAAGCACAGAAGATGTTTCAATATGAATATTTTCATGCTCAATTCCCATCAAAATAATCCACATTGGACTATCCCAATTTATTGGCATTGTAAACTCAATAGTATCAATCAACTCTAAAACAATTTTTTTTACTTCATCTCTATATGCTTTAACTTCTTCAAAAGCTGGCCAAGAATAGTTTTTACTATTTAAATCATCCCAACTCATTTCATCAACACCAATTGCAAATATTGATTCAAAATATTTGTTTACTCTTTTATTTATAATTTTACTAACCATTAGTTTATTTATAAAAAATGTTGAAGTATGTCCATAATAAAAAATCAAAGGATGTCTTAATCTATTTGGTTGTTCATAGATTGATTTTTTATCTTTTAGTAGGTCAAACAGCTTTTCATCTAATTCATAAGCTTGAAGAAAATACTCTTTAATCTCTTCTCTTTTTTCTTCAATTGTACCCTCTTGTAAATTTATAGTGCCTGTTTTATATTTCATTGTCTCACCTTTATTAACTTAAATTATCTAAAAATTTTAAACTTGCAATATTATGATTATTTTTAAATAGTTTGTAGATATTTAATATCTGTTCATGTTCATTATTATCCATGTTTTGCCAGTGTTGTTTTAGTAATTGTTCTATCTCTTCACAAGGAAGCAACAACATACTTTTTGCTAAATAATTTTCAACTAATAACATACCTAATCTTTTAATAGAGTTTGTTCTATTTAATGTTTCAATTCCTGTATCTGTCATAGTTATAATTGTATTTAATTCTTCTTTTGATAATTGCATTTTATTTAATATATTTAATGCTTGATTGTGTAGAACAACTGGCATTTCATCTCTATCTCCAACTGAATCTTTTAAAGCTACTCCAATTGAACCAAGACTAATACATTTTGTGATTAAATCTTCATCTTTGTTTTGTTTATTAAGATAGATAAATCTATAAGCAATTGACATATTTAAAAAAGTCGCACCATATTCAAAAGCACCAAGTGCTGGTATTGATAAACATTTTTTATAATAACTCACTGCTTTTTCATAATCACAATCCCACTCTGCATAATTTGCTTTGATATTGTAAAAATGCCATAACCATAAAGGTTCATTATCTTCATTATGTGAGAACAGCAACTCTTTTAGTTTAAATATCAAATCTAAACCTTCTTGTTTTTTCTGCTCTTTTCTTTGACTTACAATAATCCAAGCTTTTCTTTGAAAAAATCTAACTTGTGTATCTAAAGGTTTGCTTGAATTTTTTATCTCTAGCGTTTTAGGTAAACTATCATATGCTTTATCAAACTGCCCCATTCTTTCATATAAAGAACAAATACTTACAGAGTATCTATTTGGATTTATTTCATATAGATAATTTGCCAAAAGTAATGCTTGATTAAAATGTCCATTTCTTTCAAAAAGAAAAATTAACTTATCTAAAGATTCAATTGAAAGTTTTCTATATAAAGAGTCATTTGTAAGTTCAAAGTCATCTAATTTTGATGAATCAAACATTTTATTGGCTATTTTAAACCAATATTCATCTATTAACTCATAGTGTTGCTTTTTAAATACAGCATCTATAAATTTTTCTAAAATGATTAAATATCGTTTTTCATCTAAAACTATATCTTTTACATAATAGTATAAAATCAAAAGGGATATTGGATTATCAAAAATTTCAACACACTCTTCTATATGATTTCTCAAATGATAAGACAATCTTCTTTGTTCATCTTCTAATTTTTTTATTTTTGCATTTTGTGTAAAATAAATTTGCATTGATTTTTCTTGTTTTAAAAAGAAAAAATCATCAAAAGACCTATTTATAAAGTTTTGAAAACCAGAAATTATTTGTGTTGATTTCTCTTTTGTATCTTCTAAAAAGTTTCTTCCACAATATTCAAACATTTCCAATGAAATAAAATTATTGTCGTTTTTTTCAATAATTAAAGAAGAACTTAGTTGCAATAAAGAATAAAGTTTTTGTTCTTTAACTGATAAAAGCGTATCAACATTGCATTTTTTAAAACCTTCAAAATCTTTTTTTATTTGAATATTTAAAATACCAAAACTTTTCAATCTTTTATACATATTTTTACTTTGATCATTTCTTATATAAAAGTTTACATTATTAAATCTTTTTAAAATCGCTACTACAATAACTTTCCAAAGCCAATGTTCTTCATCAACTAAATCAAAATTATAAAGATTAATTTGTGTTTTTTTGTCAAGAAAATCAAGAGCAACATTTAGTTTTTTAAGTCTTCTTGTTTCTTTATTAAACCATGATTGAAGAAGATTTCTAAATTGAGAACTTTCACCATCTAAAATTGATGGCATCATAACTAAGCCAATGAAAAAGAAGCTTACAAAAAGTATTGCAACTGTATCATTAAGCTGCCATTGAAAAGGAAATTCAAAAATTATCTTTTTAAAAATATCTTCATATATAGATGCAGAAATAAGTGCAAACATAATAACAAATACAGAGATTATAGAAAAAATATATGAAGATACTTTTTTTCTTAAACTATAAAAATTTGAAGAATTTCCACATATAGAGTAAATACTTGATTCAAATGACTCTAAAGTATCACTATGAATATAAGTAATATCTATTATATTATCTTGTTTTAAAACAATATCATCATTTTTTGTTTTTCTATTTGTTTTACAAAGTTGTGAAGCAATAATATCACAATTATTTTGATTCATTCACACCTTCTTTTGCCAATTTATTTTGCAATGGATCAGAAAATTTATAACTGCCCTCTTTTAGTTCAAAAGGGAAATCTTTTAATGTTTCTTCTTTATACTTTTCTACAAAAGCATCATCATAAAACTTAAAACTTTGTGTTAACAAATCCAAATATTTTGAGGGAATATAACAGTTTTCATCTCCTTGCTTTGCTATTTTACTATCATTTGTAGTCATAAAAGCAATAACATCATCATCTAAATCACAGCCTATAATATTTTGCTTTTTTATAATAACACTAGAGTAGTTTTTCTCTCTTAATTTTAATAGTTCAAACTCTTCATCACTTACTTTTACAACAACCCCATTTGCACTTGAACTTTCATCTATTTCAAGATTTAAAAAAACCCCACTTACATTTGCTTTATCTTCAAAATCAATAAACTCTATTGAGTTCCAAACTTTCTTTACACCTTTAGCAGTTACAGGTATTAAATCTTCTTGTTTTAAAACTCTTTTAAACGATTTTTGTGCACTTTTTATATTTATTAAAGAACCAAAACCAAATAAATACATAAAAAAAACTCCTTGAATAACTAATTATATTCATTATATTTTACTTATCTTAAATTTACCAAAAATAAGCTAATATATTTTCTTATAATAATAATTACACATGAAAAAAAAGAATAGGTTTATATATGAAAGTAGTAACAGGAGTAGTAGGCAATGATATTCATGTAGTAGCAAACAGACTTATTGAAATATCACTACAAGCAAGAGGTTTTGAAGTATTTAATTTGGGAGTTAATACTTATCTTGAAGAGTTTATAGATGCAGTTATAGAAACAGATGCTAATATATTACTAATCTCATCACTAAATGGTGAAGCTGAGGGTTGGTGTAGAGAATTAAATATTCTAAAATCTAAATATAAGCAATTAAAAGATGTTGTTTTTATGCTAGGTGGAAACTTAGCAGTTGGAGAAGGAACAACACAAGAGATTGTGCCAAAGTTTAAAGATTATGGATTTGATTTAGTTTTTCACCAAGTTGATTTAAATACAGGCTTAGATGAATTAGAAAAATATATTAAGGCAAATAGATGAGTTTACTGCAAGAAGAGAGAGAAATAATAGTTCAAAATGAGTATGCAGATAGCTTTGATTTTCAAGAGATTGAAGAGTTTGTAAAAAATGCTAGCAAAAATCTATTTATTTCCCACAACTTTAAAAATAAAAATAAAATGCTAGTACAACCAAGAGGTGGTTTTCCAACTTATGAAAAACAGTTTGCATTAAATGAATTTTTTGTTAAAGCAAATGTTGATGTTTTACCTTTAACAATTGATTCAAATACAAGACTTAATGACTATGCAATGTCAAAAAAAATGTTAAGATTAAGTGAAGAAAATGAAGTTGATATGCTAAATGGCTATCCCCTTGTAAATCATGGATATAGAACTACAAGAAAAATGATTACTCATTTTGATAAACCAGTTAGTTTAAGACATGGAACACCAGATGCAAGGTTGTTAATTGAGACAGCTATTGCTTCAGGAATTTTTGAGATAGAAGGTGGTCCAATTACTTATCTTTTACCTTATTCAAAGAACTTTCCTTTAGATAAGGCTTTTTTATATTGGAAATATGTAGAAAGAGTATGTGCGAACTACTCAAAACTAAATGAACCAATAAATAGAGAATCTTTTGGTCCTTTAACAGCAACTTTAGTTCCACCATGTATTACTATTGTTATTCAACTTTTAGAGATGTTATTATCTTTAGAAGAAGGTGTTAAATCATTTTCAGTCTCTTTTTCTCAAACAGGTTCAGTAAATCAAGATATTGTAACAAGTGCTGTTTTGAAAAAAATGGCTAAATATTATGCAAAAGAAATTGATTGTGAAGATGCACAAATCAACCTTGTATATCATCAATGGATGGGAGCATTTCCATCAAATAAAGATTATTCAGAGTCACTTATAAATACATCAACTGTAATTGCAGCTTTAGTAAAAGCAGATAAAATCATCACAAAAACAAGGGATGAAGCTTTTGGTATTCCTACAAAAGAAGCAAATGCAAAAACTGTTGCAAATACACAATATACACTTAGAATACTACAAGGTTTACCAAATATTATAAATGAACAAGAAGAAGAGATTTTAACACAAGAAGTAAAAAGTATAATGGAAGCTGTTTTCAATGATAGTGCTGATACTTTATGGAGAAAAGTTTTTAACTCAATCAAAAATGGAACAATAGATGTACCCTTCTCTCCTCATATTATAAATAACAACGAAGTAGTAACAGTAAGAGATAAAGATAAAAACATAAGAATTATAAAAAGAGGTAATCTTCCTATTAGTGATAAGTGTTTTGAATATGAAAAATCAAAATGCAATTTAAATAAAGATGCTACATCAATAGTAAACGATATTATACATGATATAGGGATTATGCAATGAAAAATAAGTTATTAATAGATATAGGAAGTACCTATTTTAAAGTTAGTGATAATGAAAACCTACAACAACACTTTAGAGATTTCAACAAAGATATATTTGATGATTTAAAGTATAAATGTAATGAAATTTTAGATAAATATAAAAAAGAGGATATTTATATTTGTTCTTCTGCAAATGGTGGTTTAAGTACACTTATTATTGGTACAAGTAATTCATTTTCATTGAAGTTTGCTACAAATATTGCATTTAATTCTGGTATTAATATAATAGATACAGTTTTATATCAAGATATAAAAACAACTTCAATTCCTAGTGATTTAATTGATGTAGTTATAATAGCAGGTGGTATTGATAGTGTTAGCAAGATTTTTGATGAAGAGTTATTTAACTATTTAGAACAGATAAACTACTCTAATATTGTCTATGTAGGAAATAAAAATGACAGTGAAGAATTATCTAAAAAAATTGAAAAATTGGTTGTTTTACCAAATATTATCAATAATAAACTTCAAGTAAATGAAGATGAATTAAAAGAGTATTTAACAAACCTTTATCAAGCTGATATTATGGGAAAAGAGGATATCAAACACTTATATGATATTACATCAAATCAAATCTATCCAACTCCATATATTGTAAATAAAACTTTGCCAGTTATAAATAATATGTTAAAAGTTGCAGATCCTTTTATTTTAGTTGATATTGGAGGTGCGACAACAGATATTCATTATAGTACTACTTTAGTAAATGACAATATGATAAAAAATAACGAATATGATAGATTAGTGTTTAAAAAATTAGGTGTTTTTAAATCAAAAGAGTCTTTAATATTTGCAGCAAAAAACAATGAGTTTGTTTACGAACTATTAGCCAATATGAATGTTACAGAAAATATTTTTGAAGAACAAAGTGATAAAGCTATAAAAGTATTAATGAAATTAGCAATATTTTTAGTTTTATATAAAGTTTCAGAAGCCCACCCACAATATGTTCATCTAAAACTGAACCTACTAAAATCAATCGTACTAACAGGTGGTATTACAAAAGTTTTAAAAGATGAAGAGGTTGAAGATATTGTAGGATTTTTTTATAAAAAAATCTTAAACTCACAAATAAAGCCAAATATTGTATTAGATAGCAATTATGAAATTTGGACTTTAGGTATAACACAAAAATAAGGAGATAAAATGTCTATAAATTGTATAAGAACACTTCTAGAAGATGCCAATATTTCTCATAAGGATAAAATTGCATTAGTACATAATGATAAAAAAATAACTTACGAAGAGTTGTTTAAAAGAGTGAATCAAGTAGCATTTTATCTAAAAGAGCTTGATTTACCTAAAGATAGTAGAATTGGTATTTATTCAACAAAATCGATTGATCAAGTAATAGCAATACTTGCAATTCTTTCAACTGATTATATTCTAGTTCCATTAACTAGACTTCTTCAACCTGAACAAGTTGAATATATAATAGATGATTGTGATATAAAATGTATTATTACAGATAAAGTAAAAATTGAAAAGATTCAAGAGAGTAACTTTAATGGACAAATCATCTCTTATGAAAGGACTGAGCACAATTTAGCTTCATTTGAAGAGATTTATAAATATTATAACAAACCTTATACTTGTGATGTAAATGGACATGATAACGCAGTTATTACTTACTCTTTTGGACTTACTGGAGAACCAAAAGGTATAGTAATTTCTCATAGAAATTTAATAGACTCAGCAAGAGTTGTATCTCAATATCTAAAATTAGAAGAAGAGGATGTAATCTCTGGAACTCTTATTTTTAATCTTGACTATGGATTAAATCAAATCTTTTGTTCTTTATATAAAAGAGCTACTCTAGCACTACATAGATTTATTTTAGCAGGTGATTTTTTCAATCACATCCTAAAAGATAAAGTTACAGTATTACCTATAATGCCAATAAATATAACACAAATGTTTGATGAAGATGAATACAAACTTCCAAGTGCAGAATTACTTTCAAATATTAGAGTTATAACTTCATCAGGAGGAAATGTAACTGCTAAGATGTTAAAAGATTTAGATAAATACTTTCCTGATGCAAAGTTTTATTCAATGCATGGATTAACAGAAGCTTTTAGATCAACTTATTTAGAACCAGCACAGATTTGGATTCGACCAGATTCAATAGGAAAAGCAATTCCAGATGTTGAGTTATATGTTATAAATGAAGAAGGATATGAGTGCAAAACAAGAGAAATAGGAGAGCTTATTCATAGAGGTGGATATATCTATAAAGGATATTGGAATGCTCCTGTTGAGACAAAAGAGAGATTTAAATCAATTGATATTTTAAAAAATGTAATCAATCTTGAAGGACAGCTTTGTGATGAAATTGTTGTTGCAAGTGGTGATTATGTATATAAAGATGAAGAGGGTTACTTATACTTTGTTTCAAGACGAGATGATATGATAAAAACAAGAGGTTTTAGAGTAAGTCCATATGAAATAGAATCAGTTGTATCAAAAAATATTCCTCAAATTGAACAATGTGCAGTTTTTTCTATTGAAAATCAAGAGATTGAAGAAGAGATTGTATTAGTTTATTCAAGTAAAAATGAAATCCCAGTAAATGAGATTTTATTTGAGTTAAAAAATCATCTAGCATCATATATGATACCTAATAAAATTATTTATAATAAATCATTACCATTAGTTCCAAGTGATAAAAATAAGATAAATAAAGAAATATTAAAAGAAAATATTATGAATAATATTTAAATGAGTATAAAATACGCTTGTTTTCTTAAATTTGGTTTAATTTTTGATATAAATCAAAGCTTTAAAAGAATTGTTTATATAGAATAACTTAATTAAACAAAAAAGGATTGTAGAAATGAAAAAGATTTTGATTGCAACTTCGCTTTTCGCATGTGCATTATTTGCTTCTGATGGAGCAGCATTATATAAAAAGTGTGCAACTTGCCATGGGGCAAATGGTGAAAAAGTAGCTTTAGGTAAAAGTAAAGTAATTAAAGATATGTCTAAAGCAAATTTTATTGCAGCAATGAAAGGTTACAAAGATGGATCTTATGGTGGACCAATGAAAGGTCTAATGAAAGGTCAAGTGGCTTCTTTAAGTGATGCTGATATTGAAGCATTAGCTAATCATATCATAAAATAATTCTTTTATAAGGTAATAGCTTTTGCTATTATCTTATGAACTCAATTCTATCTCTCCCATTATTTTTTGCCAATAAAACACCCTCTTTTGCTTTTTGTATAAACCTATTTTTATCTATACAATTATCAAAAAATGAAACTCCCATACTTACTGTTACATCAATAGGTCTATTTGGATGAAAAACTCTTTGAAATTTTATTTCAGCTTGTAAAGATTTGAGATTTTCTAGTAAAAACTCTTTTTTACAAAAACAAAGTATTAAAAACTCTTTTGAATCATATCTATAAACTTCTCCATTTAAAATAGTTGCGTAATTTAATAGTTTTGTACCTAAATACTCTAATACTTTATCTGCATACTCATATCCAAATGTATCATTTATATTTTTAAATTTATCTATATTTATTAAAACTGCATTTAATAAATATGAATTTTCTTGTTCTTGAAATTTTGATAAGTCTTCTTGCATTTTTTTTATATTATATGTTTTTGTTAAAGCATCTTTATTTATGCTCTCTTCCAAAATAGCTTTTTCTTTTAGTAGTTGCTCAATTAAAGTGTCTTTATAATCATCTTCAATTTCAATATTTTTTTGTTCATAAATTTTGCCTAAGTCAAATATAAATTGATTAGATTTTGCACTATAATCAACTCTTTTACACTCTATTGCAATTGAGGGTTTATCTTCACCTAAGCCATTAGTTAATATAAGTTTATCAACTTGTTTAATAGTATAAGATATCTTATCATCTTTAATTATTGGTTCTATTAACTCTTTTTTCCAGTATTTTGATGCATCTTTTTTTAGTATTTTATCTTTTTTTAATAATATATCTTCAAATAAATTTTTATCTATAGAAATTTTAAACATAATCAAATCTTAGCAATAAAATACTTAATAAGTAAAATAAAGAAAATTAATCATAAGAAAAACAAATATTAAATTTTATCGTATTTTAATATTAGTTTTACTAATATACTAAAAATTAATTATAAGGAGTTCTTATATGAACTTAAGGGAAAAATTTACTCCAATGTGTTTTTTAGGAGCACTTGGCGCAGGTGGATTATCTGTATCATTTTTTATGTATTTAATGTTTCTAGTGCCACACAAAGAGACTCCAATGCCTATTTTTGAACAAATTTTTCCAAAATTAATGGAAGGTTCATGGTTATCTTTTGTTATTGCTTTTTCTTTGGTATTTATCATAGCTTTTGCTTTTTTACACTTTAAATTTCTTATTTGGAATACAAAACAGTTTTTAGAGTTTAAAAAAACAGATAAATATAAAAGTTTAATTTCATCAAATGGCGAAGTTTCTTTAATGACTATACCTTTAACATATGCAATGACTATTAATGTATGTTTTGTTTTAGGTGCTGTTTTTGTACCAAACTTATGGAGTATAGTTGAATATATGTTCCCATTTGCTTTGATTGGCTTTACAGTTGCTGGATATTTTGCTCTAAAAATATTTATTGATTATTTTAGTAGAATTATTACAAATGGTGATTTTGACTTTACAAAAAACAATAACTTATCACAAATGATTTCTATTTTTGCATTTGCAATGGTATCTGTAGGTTATGCAGCTCCTGGGGCTATGAGTAGTAACCTTACAATAAATGCAATTGGTATTTTTGGTTCACTGTTTTTTGCAGCTATTTCAATTTTGTTATTAATATTAAAATTAACAATGGGATTTAAAAATATGTTTGAACAAGGTATTTCAGTTGAAGCATCTCCATCACTTTGGATAATTCTTCCAATTCTTACACTACTTGGTATTGCTATGATTAGAATTAGCTTTGGATTAGACCATCACTTTAATTCGCCACTTGCTAAATCTTCACTTTTTACATTAACAGCTGTAATAGTATCACTTCAAATTATTTTTGGTCTTTTAGGTTATAAAGTAATGAAACAAATTGGTTATTTTGAAAAATATATTGAAAGTGAAGACCGTTCACCTGTATCTTTTGCTCTTATTTGTCCAGGTGTTGCTTTTTTTGTATTTGGTATGTTCTTTATAAATTTTGGATTAACATTTAATGAAGTAGTTGATAAATATTCTATTGCATATTTTGTATTAATGTTGCCATTTATGTTTATACAATATAGAACTATAATATATTTCTTTAAACTAAAAAGAAAATTCAACTTTTAAAAACATAGCTTGTGTTACAATCTGCTAAATTATATTAGGAGATTGTAACAGCATGAATAAACTATTTAAAGCTATTTTTTTTCTACTTATTATTTTATTTTTTACAGCTTGCTCAAATAAAAATATAGAAATCCAAGATTTAAAAACTTACTCTCAAAATCCAAATGAATATTTAAAAAATGAATCGTTTACATTTAAAAATCAAAGCTCTTATAATAAAAATTTTTATAAAAACTATTTTTTAGTTTGGGATAATCCAAAAATTGAAATAAGTAAAAAAGATGCTTCATGGGGCTTTTTATACAAAAACAAGCAAATATATTTACAAAATTATTCAAAAGCATCAAAACAGTGGTTTAATAATCAAATACAAAACTCTAACTTTAAAGAGTTTAAATCAAAGCTTCAAAAAGCAATTACTATAAAAAATAGTAATATAAGAGTATTTCCAACAAAACAAATGATGTTTTATAATCCATACAATGCTGGACAAGGCTTTCCTTTTGAGTATAATCAAAACTCTTTTATCAAAATAAATACTCCAATTTTAGTATCTCACTTATCAAAAGACAAAGCATGGGCTTTTATAAAAACCTCTTCATATTTTGGTTGGATAGATATAAGAAATATTGCTTTTGTTGATGAATACTTTATTAAAAAGTTTAAAACAAACAATTATGCAGTTGCAATAAAAGATAAATTTAATATCTATAAAGACCATTTTATAGAAAATATACAATTAGGAACTATTTTTCCATATAAAAAAAATAAATTCTTCGTTGCAGTAAAGGAGAAAAACCAAAAAGCTTTTATAAAAACTATTAAAATAAATAAAAACTATATCTCTTTAAAACCTCTACAATTTAATAGCAAAAACCTTAGGAAGATTGCACAAGAACTTATTAAAGAGCAGTATGGTTGGGGTGGAATTTTGGGCTTTAGAGATTGTTCAAGTTTTACTCAAGATTTTTTCTCAAGTTTTGGAATATATCTTGATAGAAACTCAAAACAACAAATAAAAAATGGGAAATATTATAAAATAAAAAACTTTACCAGTGAAAAAAAGAAAAAGTTTATTATAAAGCATGGAAAAGCTTTTAAAAGTTTAATATATCTAAAAGGACATATTATGCTTTATATTGGAAATATAAAAGGTGAACCTTTAGTAATGCATAATGTTTGGGGAGTCAAAACAAGAGTTTTTTTAAACAAAGAAGGAAGAAATATAATTGGAAAAAATATAATTAGTAGTTTAGAGTTTGGAAAAGAATTAGAGACTTATGAAAATATGAATACTGTTTTAGATAAAATAGAGGGTATTATTATTTTAGATGAAAGGTAAAAAATGATTGTATTTGTAAATGGAAAATATTTAAAAGATAATGAAGCAAATATAAATGTAAATGACAGAGGCTATCTTCTTGCAGATGGTGTATATGAAGGTTTTAGAGTATATAATGGAAAGATTTTTAAATTAAAAGAGCATAAACAAAGATTTCAAAGAAGTCTAAATGAATTAAAAATTTCACATACATTAACAGATGAAATAGAAACAATTTTTGAGAAGTTATTTGAAAAAAACTCTTACAAAAATAGTGATGAACTATTTTATTATATTCAAATTACAAGAGGTGTAGCTTTAAGAGACCATGCGTTTCCAAAAGAAAAAACAGAAATAGGAATTTATGCTTTTGTATCAAAAAAAGATTTAAATGAAAAAGCTTATAATGAAGGTTTAAAAGTTTGTACAGCACCTGATAATAGATGGGCAAGATGTGACATAAAATGTATCTCATTAACTGCAAACTGTCTTGCAAAACAAAATGCTATTGATGAGGGTTTTGATGATGCTTTGTTTGTTCATGATGGAGTAATAACTGAAGCTACTGCTTCTAATGTTTTTTTTGTAAAAGATAATATTATATATACTCATGCAGCAACAAATAGAATTTTAAGTGGTATAACAAGAAATTTTGTTATTGATTTATGCAATGAAAATGGTTTTAAACTTAAAGAGTTTCCTTTAACTATAGACAAACTAAAAAGTATTGATGAAGCTTTTTTAACAGGAACAACCCTTGAAGTTACACCAATAGTAAAAATCAATGATATCTCAATCAATAATCAAAAAATTGGAGAGATAACTAAAAAACTTCAATCGCTATTTAAAAACTATCTTCAAGAAAATTTTTACAAAAAGAGTTAATCTCTTTTTGTACTATTTTTCACACTTTCTTAAATAAATTAATCTATATACCATTGGAACATAATATAAATTTAATATTGTAGCCCATAAAATACCAAAACCTAATGCAACAGCCATTGGTTGAAGAATTAAAGCTTGTCCTGAAGCAAAGAAAATAAGAGAACTCAAACCTAAAACTGTAGTAATTGAAGTAAGTAAAATTGGTCTTAATCTTAATAAAGCTTGTTCTTCCATTTGTTTTAATGTTTTTGCTTTTTTAATAAAATCCATCATAATAATACCATCATTTACAATAACTCCAGCAAGTCCCACTATACCTATAAGTCCTGGCATTGTAAGGTTTATTCCCATTATTACATGCCCTACTAATACACCTAAAATAGAAAGTGGAATAGTACTTATAATTATTAGTGGTTTAACCATAGAATCAAACATCCAAACAAGAGCTATAAAAATAAGAATAATCGCTATTAAAGCAGCTTCTGCCATCTCTTTTTGAACTTTTGAATTCTCTTCTTGTTCACCTTTTATATCTAGTTTTACTACACCTTTTAAACTATTTAAAACAGGTGTTAACTCTTCATATACATCAGAAGATGTAGTATCAGTAATAGAAGCTGTTACACTTGTAATTCTTTCATTATTTTCTTTAAATATTTGAGAGTATGCAGGTATTTTAACAAAACTTGCTACATCTTTTAAAAGTACCCTCTTCCCATCATTTAATACTATTTCAAAGCCATCTAAACTAGTTAATAAATCTTTATTTTTACTTTCAAAGACAACTTCAACAATACCTTTTTTATCAAACATTTTTGAGTATGCTGCTTTTGAATAAAAAGGTCTTAATTGATTAAGAATAGTCTCTTCATCAACTCCTATTTGCTGCCCATATCTATTTACCTTAAATTTTAATTCAAAATTTCCCAAAAGTGCATCATCTGCTATATTTGAGACTCCTTTTATTAAAGACAGCTTCTTTTTTAACTTATCTACTGCTTCATGAACTTTTTTATTTTCTCCTGATATTGCTATTTCAATATCATTTTTAACAATACCTGCTTTTGGAGTAAATATTTTTAACTCATCAAACTTTGAGGTATCTATATTTTTATCTATGATACTTTTAATCTTTTTTTCTAATCCTTGTGCGCTTGATTGTCTAATCATATTTGAATCATCATATTTTGGTGATAAATATGGATTTATATACTTATCAAAAAAGTTTTGTGGTGCTCTTTCATTTAAGTTTACAAAAAGTTGAAAATAAAACTCTTCATTTTGAGGTTGATTTTTTCCATCTAGTTTCATTCCAATAACAGAACTAATAGAACTTACTTCTGTGTCAAAATCTATACTATTAAGTAATAATTTCTCTATTTTTAAAACAGACTTTTCTGTTTGTTCTATTTTGTTTCCTACACCTACAGAACCACTTATATATACTTGTGTAGTATCAAATGATGGCATAAACTGGAATTTTAAGCTTTTAAATAAAATAAATGTTATTGAAAATATTACACTTATCATAATAACTAAAGTAAGATATTTACCTTTTAATAAAAAATCTAAAACTTTTGAATAGAGTTTTTTATTAAAATCCCATACTTTATGAGATCTCCTACTTTCATTGCTTACTTTTAAAATCTGCATAGAATGCAATGGTAAAAAGAAAAATGCTTCAAGTAAAGAAGACAATAATAGTATTGTTATCATAATAGGAAGTATTTGCATAAACTTTCCCGTCTCTCCACTCATAATAAGTATAGGTAAAAATGCAAAAATTGTAGTTGCAGTTGCAGTTAAAACAGCAGGAAACATCTCTAAAGCTCCATCTCGTGCAGCAGTAAATCTATCTTTACCCATTTCCATATGTCTATATATATTTTCTGCAACAACAATTGCTTCATCTACAAGCATTCCAAGGGCAATTAAAGCGCCCAAAAGTGAAAGCATATTTAAGCTATAACCTAAATAATCTGCTCCAATTAAAGCAATCATAAAAGAAGTTGGAATACCAATTGCAATAACTATTGCAATTCTTACATTAATAAATAAAAGTAAAGCAATAAAAAGCAAAATCAAACCAAATAGTATATTAGAAACTACAGTATTAAGTCTATTTTTAATCCAAATAGAAGTATCAATGTAAGTATCAAACTCAATATCAGAATAAACTTCTTCATAATCTTTAGTAATTTGCTTTATCTTTTTTACTAATTCAATTGAGTCACCCTCAAAACCTTTATTTATTCCTATTGCAACATTTCTTTTGGCATTAAAATGAGATATATCATCTACGTCTGCAAGTTGAAACTCAACATTTGCAATATCTTTTAAATATAATTTTTTATTGCTTACTTTTAAAATAGTATTTTTTATATCTTTTATATCTTTTTGACCATTGAAAGTACTTAGATAATAGTGTCTTGAAGTATCTTTTATAATTCCAACTGGAAAAATAGAGCTTATCTTTTGTACAGCATTTATTACTTCCACTTTATTTAAGCCCAATGCTTCAATTTTATTTTCATCAAAACTAATAAGTAATTCTTTATCTGTTTTACTAAATACAGTAACTTCAGATAAATCTTTTAATTGCATAATCGTTGATTTTACATCATCTGCTATTTCTAATAATTGATTTTTATTTTTTGAACCATCTTTTGAGTATAAAGAAACTGTAATTAAAGGAAAAGTATGTTCAATCGTTTTAACAGTTGGCTCATCCATATCTGTTGGAAGATTTGTTTTAACTTGCGCAATAATATCTTTTACATCATCAACAACTAAATTTGGATCTTCACCATCTTTTAAATCAACTTTTATAGTAAAAAAACCATTTTTAATTACAGAAGTAATTTTTTTTGCTTCACTAATACCTAAAAGTTCATCTTCAATATCTTCAACAGCAATTTTATCAAGTAAATCAGAACTAGCTCCACTATATGAGCCAGTTATTGCAACTGCATCAAGAGAAGAAGGAGGAAAAATTTCTTTTGGAATATTATTATACGAAAAAATTGATATGATAAGCAAAAAGACCAATAACATATGATTTAATACTGGTTTTCTTAATGCAAACTCTATCAAGTTTTGTATCATTTTTTCTCTTCTAGTGATTTTATTATAATTGAATCAACAATTTGATTTTTAAATTTCATATCTTCAAGTTGCTGTGCTAGAAATCGATTTTCTTCTTTTAAAGATATATAATGAGCATAAAGTTTATTTACGTCTTTACTTACATAATATATATTATTTGTTAGATAAATCTTTGGTATATATAATAACAAAGCAATCGTTAACAAACTAAAAGCAATCGTTAATGAATTTCTAGCATTAAGCTTAATCAAATTTAAAAACCCTTAATTTTGAACTTCTACTTCTTGGATTTTGCTTTATTTCAGCTTTTGTTGGAGTAATAGGTTTTTTAGTAAGAATCTTACCTAAAGCATTATCATTTCCACAAGTACATCTAAAAGCTTCTGGTGGACATATACAAGATTTTGTCCATTTTTTAAAATAATTTTTTACAATTCTATCTTCTAGTGAATGAAAAGAGATTATTGCGATGATACAATTTTTTGGTTTTATTAACTCAATTGATTCAAATAATCTTTTTAAAACTCCCAATTCATCATTAACTTCTATTCTTATTCCTTGAAAAGGAAGTGTTGCTGGGTGTATTTTACCTTTATGCATATTTTTATATAAAAACTCTGCAAGCTCTTTTGCTGAGCTAAAAGGTCTGTTATTTACTATTAATGAAGCAACTTTTTTGTACTCTCTTACTTCCCCATACTCTTTAAATATATTTTCTAATTCTACTTGAGAGTAGCTATTTACAACGATATTTGCATCTAATTCTTGTGTTTGATCCATTCTCATATCTAAAGTATCACTTTCAAAACCAAAACCTCTTTGAAGTTTATCAAGTTGCAAAGAAGAAACACCAATATCAGCTAAAATACCTTTTATATTATAATCTTTAAACTTGTCTAAAACATGTTCAAAGTTACCTTTATTGAAAATAACTCTATTTTCATAATCTTTTAATCTATTTTTTGAAAAAGCTAAAGCTTCATCATCTTGGTCATTACATATTAGTTTTATATTTTCATTTTGAGAAATAATTCCTATGCTGTGTCCAGCATAGCCTGTTGTACAATCAATTATATATCCATCTTCAATATCAGCGAACGCTTCTAAGGTCTCTTGATATAAGACGGGAACATGTGGAATATCCATATTAAAAAGGTCCTTATTAAATTTTATATATAATACCTAAATTTTGATTTAAGGCATTTTAAAATGATTAATACAAAAATAGTTAAATTATTAAGTAATTTATCTCTAACAATGTTTAGGAAAAACTTTTTTGGAATATACCATGGGGCTATATCTGCAAAAGTTGATCATAACTCATTTATAATAAATACATCAGATGCAATTTTTGATGAAATGAGCGAAAATTCATTTTGTCATTTAAGCACAACCAAACAAGATTACCGTTGGAATATTGCAAGTATTGAATCACATATACATGCAACTATATACAATAATATACATGAAGCAAAATATATTGCATTTGGAGTACCAATTTTTACAACAGCATATACTTTAGATCATGACTCAATTGTTTTTGATGATTATTTTGGGAAAACAACTTTTGGCGAAGTTCCTATAATTAAACCAGGTAATTATGATACATGGTATGATAGAAACGCGCTTGAAATTACAAAGTATTTAAAAGAATCTCACTCAAATGTAATGATAATAAAAGGTGTTGGTATGTATATATATGATAGAGATATAAATGAACTTGTAAGGAAAATTGCTATCATGGAAAATAGTTGTAGATTGTTAAGTATTAGGTCATCTTACCAGTAAAATATTAATTTTTTCTAAAATATTATCCATAAAAGCCCAATATACGCATACTTTTAGCTTTTTTAAAGGTTAAATACTATAAAGTTTGATAACATTTTAATTTAAACAAGGAGTTCTTCTATGAACAAGGCTGAATTTATCGATGCAGTAGCTGCAAAAGCTGGTTTATCAAAAAAAGACGCAAAAAATTCTGTTGACGCAGTATTAGATACTATTACAGAGACTTTAGTTAAAAGAGACACAGTAAGTTTCATTGGTTTTGGAACATTCTCAACTTCAGATAGAGCTGAAAGAACAGCAAAAGTTCCTGGAACAGATAGAACTGTAACAGTACCTGCTACTACAGTTGCAAAATTTAAAGTTGGTAAAGCTTTAAAAGAAGCAGTAGCTAACAAATAGTTATCGCATCGTTTAAAAGTCTATCCATTTACTTAGATAGGCTTTTTTTAATGTATCAAGCCTGTGTGGTGAAACTGGTAAACACGTCGGATTCAAAATCCGATGACTTAGGTCTTGAGGGTTCGAGTCCCTCCACAGGTACCATCTTATCTTACAATAATAAATCAACACTTAAAAATATATTTTATATTCCAAATAAGATTAATAGCAAATTTATTGACACTAATTTTCAAGTTCATTACATAACTTTAAACAATACTTTATTTATCAATAGTTTCATAACTCTAAGTAATATAAAAGTCGCCACCTTATAAAATCTACCAATAGGAGTAATTATGTTAGAAAAAATTAAATCAATATTTAAAAAGAAAACTTATCCTTGTATTATTTGGGATGGTAAGGCAATGAAATATTTAGATTTAAATCAAAAAGAAATTGATGATATAAGAACAAATCCAAAATACAAAAACTGGTCAGTAACAATAAATCAAGAATAATCAAATCTTCAAAAAATAAAATCAAACAAAAACAAATATTATTATATTGAAATACCTTTTATTTATTTTATTTTTTGTTTTATTTTGTTAAAATAATAGTATTATTTGTTTTAAAATAGTTTTATTTATAAGAAAGGCTTTTATATGGAAAAAGAAATTTATAATTTATGTGATTTTTTAAATCAAGAAGAAATTGATTTTTTAAAAGATAGAGATAGGATTTTATTAACAAATAAAGATAAAATCACGATGTATCTAAAATCAAACAATAGTTTAAAACAGCAAGTTACTAAAATTAAAAAAGAGTTAGATATTGATATTTCAGTTTTTACATATAGAAATTTTCTATTAAAATATTTTAAAAAAGCTTATGAAGAACACAATATAAATAAAGTTTTTTTAAACTCACAATATACTATCTTGAGATTGATTTTAAATGAAGGCTTTGATGATTCTAAAAAAATTTATAATTTTTTATTAAATAATGGTTCATTAAAGATAGTTAAAAATGATGAAAACAGTGTCATAAAATATATTGATTTTTACAAGAAATTAGAAGAGTTTATAAGTACAAAAAATTTATCACTAAAAATTATTCCAGAAGATGAAGATAATTTAAATGAGGTTGATATAAAAAATGAGATACACGATAGTGAAATTGTAGAGATAATTGACAATACCAAAAGAATTGATATTGAACTTATTGATGGTAGTACAGAAACACATAATATATCTTTTTTAAAAAATTACTATATTGTAGAAGAGTTTAGTGGAAAAAAGTTTGACTTTGTAGAAAAAAATTTATATTTAGTACCAAATACAAATGAAGGTAAAGTTTTTGATTTTGCTATGATAAAAGAGTTAATAAAAGATGTAAAACTAATGCCTGAATACTCACTAGTATTATATGACAACTCTAATATTGATGCAAAAATTTATATTTATAGATATATAAATGGCGATTTAGTTTTTCTTGATAGCTTTAGTTCTTTATTAATAGTTGATATTTTAGATTTGATTAATTTAGCATTAAAAAAATTCTTAACTCTTTACAAAATTTATTTTGAAAAAGAGAATAAATACGTTAAATATGAGAACTCTTAGATTATTACCCAAAAGTTTGTATACAAAGAGTTCAATTTTGAATTTACTTCTAAAGAGTATAAAAAAATATACTTTATTAAAAAGTTAATACTTGTATAAAATTAAAGCGATAAAATAGTAAAAAGAAAATTTCAAGGAAAAAAAATGAAAATAGCAATACCAGTAAAAGATGAGAATTTAAACTTTTTCCCAAATGCGGGGCATACTCCAAAGTTTGCTGTATATACAATGACTGGTTCAGGAATGTTTAAATCATTTAACCTAGATGAAATAAAGCAAAACCCAAGAAATGATATAGACCATACTAATCCAGAAGCAGAACATGCTTGTAATCATTCACACGATGATGCTGAGCATATTGAACAACACAATAAAATGGGAAGAGTTTTAAAAGAATGTGATTATATAGTAGTAGAAAAAGCTTGTAAAAACACTGCAAGATCATTCACTAGTGAAGGTATTAAACTTGTAAAATATAATGGTGATTCTTTTGAGTCAACAAAAATTTTAAATGAATTATCTTCAAAGTTTGTATAAATAACAAATCATTAAAGAAGAAAATTGTGAAGATTTCATATCATCGTAGACGTAAAATTAAAACTAGAAGAATAGCTTTACGTGAACTATTAAATAGAGGAATTGATAATCCAAAAGAGTTAGCAAAAGAGCTAAAAGTTACTATTCCTACTATAAAAAGAGATTTAGAGGCTCTTCTTTATATGAGTGAAGAAGAGTTTACCTTTAAAACAAAACAAACATCTAAAGAGATACTAGAGAAAAAAGACATGATATTAAAAATGTTAGATGATGAAGAATATTACACAGAAAATGGAGATATTAATATTATTAAAATCACTAAAGAACTAAAAACTAGTAGGTCAACGGTTCTTTCTGTTTTAAATGGAGAGTAAATTCTTTCATATAGTACGAATATAAGTTCTATTATACTAACAAAAAAATTTCAACCCTTCTTTTTATTACATGCTTTAACAAAATCATTAAAAAGTTCTCTATGTTCTTTTATATAAAAAAGATATTCAGGATGCCATTGCACAGCAAGCATAAAGGGATAATTTCTTTTTTCTATTGCTTGAATTAATCCCTCATGTTCAGCAGTAACTTTCAAAGACTCCCCTACTTTGTTTATTGCTTGATTATGGATACTATTTGCTTTAATTTTATCCTTTTTTAAAATATCAAAAAGTTTAGTCTTCTTTTTTACATATACATCTTTTATAGGGAATATAGAGTTTTGATGGATAATATATTCATCAAAATCTAATATAGTTGGATATAAATCTCCCTCAAAAAATATGTTCAAAAGTTGTGCTCCACGACATATTCCAAAAATTGGTATTTTTCTTTTTACAGCATATGAAATCATATCAAGTTCAAAAGCATCTCTTTTTTTATCTAGTTTTGTATTATGTGCATCTTTTCTTCCACCATATAAAACAGGGTTTATATCACTTCCTCCACTTAATATCATACCATCAATTTTATCTTTTGATATATGATTATTAGCTCTTAAACTTACGCTTTTAGCTCCAGATAAATATAGATTCAGCCTTATAAACAACTCTGCAAAAAAGTTGCCTTTATTAGGTAAGCATATACCAATTAATGGTTTTTTAGCCATTTTTCTACTCTTTCAACCCATCTATTTAAATTTATTGGTTTATTTAAATACTCAATATATTCATTGCTTAGTAGTTTTAGATTTTTTTCATTATTTGCAAGGCTTTCTACCAATAACCATCTATTCCATTCATCTGATATTTTCCAATCATTCTCATCAACAAGTGAGTTTGATAAACGATAGTGAAATGCAGGTCTTGGTTTAATTTTTTCTTTTGGTAGTTTTTCTCTAACTCTTTTTTCATCAATATATGCAAAAACTGGCAACATATCTAAAGATCTATTTCGTGTTGGATTAAAATATAGATAATCATCAATTAAATCATCCATATTTGGATTATATTTACTATTTAAAATCTTTAAAATATACTCTTTTGGAAAATTATCTATATATGGAGTGATTTTTCTTGCAATATCAACCTTTGCATCTTTGTTTAAAAAATCTTGTAATATAACATATGCTCTTAAATAATTTAAAATTGATTTTGCTTTTAAAGAAATCAATTCTACATTTATATGTAAACCAAAAGCATTATAGACTCTTTTTTTAGTTCCATGAGCACCTGCATTTGTTAGTTTTGTACTTAAGTCATCAACTAATTGCATTTTACTCAAAGGTATTGGTGGAGTACTTATTTCATAAGGAACTAAATCCTTAGATATTGTTCCTAAAATATTTTCAACTTCATCAAGTCTTTTTTCATCAATTTGTATTCCAACTTTTTCAAAAAAATCTATTGCATTTGTTTTTATCTTTTGCTTTGTTAAAAGTTCAAAGTCAAGTTCTAAAACAAAATCACCATATTCTGATTCCAATTTATAAAAAAAACTGTTTATTTTTTTTTCTTTTAATGAATATGTTTCTTTTAATAAAGATAATATTTCATTCATATTTATATTTGAGAACTCAAGTTCATATCCTACTTTTCTTTCTTTACCATTATAATTATTTATATTTTCTGGCATTATAAAGTTACCCATTTGTAATCCTTGTATATTATTATAACATCATGCTTTATTAATAAATTATAGCAAGGTGTACTTAAAAAAAAATTACTATTTTGAAGTTATCTTTTAAATAAATTGTTTAAATTTAACATTATGAATTAATATTTCTATAAGTTTATTATGCTAAATTTACACTCAAGATGTAAATAATTAACAATTATCTTGTTTTTATTTTACATTCAATATGTAAAAGGATAAAGAATGGAAACGGAAATTAAATTAAGAGAACCGGTAAAAAGTGACGGAAAGAATATCTTTAATTTAATTAATAGATGTAAACCGCTAGATGTAAATTCTGAATACTTATATTTACTACAAAGTACATACTTCAAAGATACTTGTAGTGTTGCAACATTAGACAATGATGCTATAGGATTTATATCTGGTTATTTAGCACCAAATGAAAAAAATGTACTTTTTATTTGGCAGGTTGCAGTTGATGAAAGAGCTAGAGGTAAATCTGTAGCTAAAAGATTACTTCAAGAGATACTTGACAGAGATTTTTGTAAAGACGTTGAGTATATTCATACAACTATATCACCAGATAACGAGTCATCAAAAAGATTTTTTGAAAAATTTGCAAAAAACTTAGATGCAAATATTGAAACTTCAGTATTATTTGATAATGAAGATTTCAGTGAAGGTCATGAAAAAGAGGTACTATTTAAAATAGGCCCATTTAATAAAGGAAAAAAATAATGAGAATATTTGAAAATTTAGAGTCAGAAGTTAGAGGTTATATTAGGAGTTTCCCAACAATATTTGAAACATCAAAGGGAGCTATTTTAACAAATGAACAAGGTGAAGATCATATTGATTTCTTTGCTGGTGCTGGAACATTAAATTATGGACATAATAATGAATTAATTAGTAAAGCATTAATTGAATATATTCAAAAAGATGGTGTTATTCATGGACTTGACATGGCAACAAGTGCTAAAAAAGATTTTTTACAAACATTTAACGACACAATATTAGTTCCAAGAAACTTAGATTATAAAATTCAATTCACAGGGCCTACAGGAACAAATGCAGTTGAAACTGCACTTAAACTTGCAAGATTAGTAAAAGGTAGAAGTAATGTTGTTTCTTTTACAAATGGTTTCCATGGACTTACTCAAGGTTCATCTTCAGTTACAGGAAATGATGATTACAGAGATGAAAGTTATATTAGTAGATCAAATGTATCATTTATGCCTTTTGATGGTTATTTTGGTGACATGAATACTATGGCTATTTTTAGAAAATTTCTAGAAGATAGTAGTAGTGGACTTGATATTCCAGCCGCTGTAATAATTGAAACTATTCAAGGTGAAGGTGGAATTAATGTAGCTTCTAAAGAGTGGTTACAAGAGTTAGAATCAATTTGTAGAGAGTATGATATTTTATTAATTATTGATGATATTCAAGTTGGTAATGGTAGAACTGGTGAATTTTTCTCATTTGAATTTGCAGGAATTAATCCAGATATTGTAACTGTTTCAAAATCAATTGGTGGTGGTTTACCAATGGCAATTGTATTACTAAAACCAGATTTAGACCAATGGAAACCAGGTGAGCATACAGGTACATTTAGAGGAAACAACTTAGCTTTCGTTGCAGCAAAAGTTGCTATTGAGCATTATTGGCAAAATGATGATTTATCAAATGCAGTTAGATATAAAGAGAAACTATTAAAAGATACATTAGAAAAAATTGCTGAAAAATATAAAGATACTTTTGAAGTAGAAATTAGAGGTAGAGGATTAGCTTATGGATTTGAAATTAAAGGTGACAATTCAGTTGCTGGTGAAATTTCAAAATATGCATTTGAAGAAAAATTAATCGTTGAGACTTGTGGTAGTGAAGATCAAGTAGTAAAATTTTTACCACCATTAATTATTGATGAAGAAACATTAATAGAAGGTCTTAATCGTCTTGATACTGCAATTGGAAAACTAGTTGCAGACAAAAAAGAAAAATTAACGGAGGAATTTTAATATATGATTATTAGAGATATAAACAAAGATATTATAGGAACTGAAAAAGAAGTTCATGCTAAAGAAGGTCAGTGGACAAGTAGAAGAATGCTTTTAAAAGATGATAATATGGGATTTTCTTTTCATGAAACAATCATTAAAGCAAATACAAAAACACATATTCACTACCAAAACCATTTAGAAGCTGTTTATTGTGTAGCTGGGAATGGAAAAATTGAAGATTTAAAAACAGGTGAAACTCATGAAATTTATGATGGTGTAATGTATGCATTAAATGAGCATGATGACCATAACTTGTATGGTGGAAGTGAAGATATGAGATTAATATGCGTATTCAACCCTCCAATTAAAGGAACTGAAAACCATGATGAGAATGGAGTTTATCCTTTAGAGGATTAATAATGTATTTTCTTTATATTGAAAACTATTTAAATCAAACAACAAAAGAACAAAAAAAAGATTTTTTCAATTTTTTAATTGAAAAATCTTTTGTTCCCTCAAACCAAAAAATTATTTTAAGTGATAAATCACTTATTCTTGAATTTAGTAAAAATCAAAACTTTGAAACTATAAAAGAAGTGATAAAATCTTATTTTAAACAAAATCAAAAAATAAGAATAACTCAAATTTCAAAAATACTTAAAAATGAAAAAAAACTTATTTTAATTTTTACAAATAAAGATAAAAAAGAGATAATACTTTAAGTATGAAAAAAATTATTGATTTTTATCTATTTTGTATAAAAGAAAAGATTATAAATAGTATAAATAACATAGGTTTTAGTAAAAAAAATATAGATACATGCTCAATAAATGAAAAAAAGTTAAAGAATCATAAAGAAATATCTTTTATGGTTCTTGAAAACCTTTTTTCAAAAGAAGAAGTATTAAATTTAAAAAGAGATTACTTTCCATTGAGAAAACCTCTTTTTTTGATAAAAGGAAGTCATGAAAATAAATCTTTAAAAGATATATTTATTGACAACTATAAAGCATATTGAGAAATAAAATGTAAAATGTATCTAGAACAAATAAAATAAAAAATTACACTAAGGGAAAAAATAATGAAAGTATGCAAATTTGGTGGTAGTTCAGTTAAAAATTCCACACAAATAAAAAAAATAGTAGATATAGTAAAAAGAGATGAAAAAAGACAAGTTATTGTAGTTTCTGCACCAGGAAGAGATGATGATTTTGATGAAAAAATAACAGATCACCTTTTAAACTTAGCAACAGAGGGGAATCACTTTTTAGAACAAAAAATTGAAATTTCAAAAGATGATAGTTTTAATGCAATAATCAAAAAATATACAAAACTTTGTGATGATTTAGGTATTGCAAAAAAGAAAATTTTAGACTCTCTTGAAAATGAATTAAATAATTGTGATTTTAAAGATGATAAAAAAACGGCATTCTTTTTATCAAGAGGTGAACACTACAATGCAAAAATAATCTCAGATTACATGAAAAAATCAGGTCTAAATGTAAAACTAATGCTACCAGAAGAGTTTGGATTTATTTTAGATGATACATATACAGATGGAAAAGTTCAAGCAAAAACATATGACAATGTTAAAAAACATTTTGTTTTAAAAGATAATGAAAAAGTTGTGGTTCCAGGATTTTATGGAGTAACAGAAAAAAATGAAATTGCAGTTATGAGTAGAGGTGGTTCAGATTTAACTGGTGGTGAATTAGCCTATGCATTAGATGCAAGTATGTACGAAAACTGGACAGATACAAATGGTGTATATGAAGTTGACCCAAGAGTAATTCCTGATGCAAAAGTAATTCCAAGATTAACATTTAAAGAGTTAAGATTACTTAGTTCAAAAGGTTTTAATGTATTTCACTTTAACGCAATGTTAAATTGTAAAAAAAGTAAAATACCAATTAGAGTAAGAAATACTAATAACCCAACAAACAAAGGAACTTTAATCTTAAGTGAAAGAGTTCCAATGGAAAAATTAGTGGGAGTTGCAAAACTTGATAATATGGCATCTATTCATATTCAAAAAGATATGCTTGGAGAAGAGATTGGATTTACTGCTGAATTATTGAAAATTTTTGGAGAATTCCATATAAATACTTATCATTATCCAACAGATAAGGATGATTTAGCTATATTAGTAGAGCAAGAAGATTTAAAAGGAAATATTAATAACTTAAGAAGAGAAATAGATAAAAGATTAAAGCCAGATAATATTATTGTAACTTATTCTTTATCTGTTATCACTCTTGTTGGAATTGGATTAAAAGAAGACTCATTTACTATTGTAGATGCAATCACTGCTTTAAAAGAGAATAATATCGCATTTGAGATGTTTGATATGAGTCCTTCTAAAATTTCATTTCACATAGGAGTATCTCAAAATATCTCTGATATTGCATTGGAGACATTATATGAAAAGTTATTAACAAAAGATAATAATTGTATTTGTTAATAGGAGATTAAATGATAAGATTGCTACTACTTTTAGTACCAATTATCTTGTTGTCAACTCTAAATGCTAAAGAGTTGACACAAGAAGAAAAAAAAGAAGTTAAACAAAGATTAGATAAATTAGAAAAACCTCTATATACACCCTTTGTAGAAAATTATATTCTAAATGACTTAAGAAAATTAAGAGAAGAGAATAAAAAATTAAAAGTAGAGCTTTATAAAAGATTGGCTGAAAAAGAAGTAGAAATATCTTCAAATGCCATAAGTTATGCTACTTCAACAATCAATAATATTTTCTATATTATTGCTGCTGCTACATCACTTTTAGTAGTTATTGGACTTAACTCAATAAGAGATATAAACCAAAAGATTAGAAATATTGTAGACGAAAAAGTATCTAAAGTAATTGATGATTATGAAACAAGAATGAGTTTAATTGAAAAAGATTTAGATAAACGTTCAAAACAAGTATTAGAAAACCAAAAAGAGATTGAAAAAACCAATATAATTCAATCATTATGGATAAGAGCAGCTCAAGAAACAACACCTAGTGGTAAAATCGAAATATATGATGATGTTTTAAATTTAAGACCAAATGATCCAGAAGCATTAACATATAAAGCAGAAGCAGCACTTGAATTAAGTGAAGCAAACTGGGCACTACATCTTGCAAATCAAGCATTGAAAATTGATGATGATTATCCAAATGCCTTTTATCAAAGAGCAAAAGCACATGCAGTTTTAGGATATAATGACTTTTCAATCAATGACTTAGAAAAAGCACTTAAATTAAACGAACAATATATTGAAGAAATAGAAAATGAAGAAGAGTTTGATAGTTTAAATGACAATAAAAAATTTGTGAATCTATTAAAAAAATATCGTCAAGAAACAACAGAAACTACATAAATAACTTAAATTTACTTTAATCCTTTTTGCTATACAATTTGTATATACGCAAAAAGGAGTTTGTTATGGAAATTAACAATAATATTTCACAGTATCAAAGCCCCTATATAGACCAAAACAAAACATTAGAAAAAATTGCAACTGGTCTAGAACTAAATAAAGCTTCAAGTAATGCTTCTGCACTCTCTATTGCAGACAATCTAAGAACTCAAGCAAATGGATATGTGCAAGCACTACAAAATACAAATAGTGCTATTGCTTCTACACAAATAGCAGATTCTGCTATAAAAGAGCAATCAAATATGTTAGATAATGTAAAAGAAAAATTACTACAAGCTTCAACAGATACAACTTCTCAAGAAGCAAGAGAGGCTATTTTTAAAGATATACAAAATACACTTAAAGGTTTTGATGCAATAGCTAGTGCAACAAAGTATAATGATCAAACACTACTTCAAGAATCTCAAACAAACCAAGCACCATCAAGTTCACAAACTTTTCAAGTGGGTACACAAGAGTCTGATACATCAAACTCTACATCAATTCAATCAAATACTTTAGGAGTTGGATTAAATGATTTAGTAACTAATTCACCTGATAGTTTTACAGCAGAAGATGCAAGTGATTATCTATCAAAAGTTGATGATGCAATTGGAGTATTAAATAATTATAGAGCAGAACTTGGGTTAACACAAAATGAGTTAGCAAGTACAGGTAGAAATACAATATCTCAAGAGATTCAAACAAGAGCTGCACAATCTGAATTAAGTGGTGCAAATATGGCACAAGAGATTGCAACTTTTGATAAACAAAATGTATTATCACAAGTTGGAGCTTATACTCAATCTCAATTTAATATAACGCAACAATCTGTTATGAGACTTTTGACATAAACACTTGAGAAAACTCAAGTGTTTTAATAACTTATGATTTTAGTAACTTTTATTTGTTCTTGAGGTTTTTTTGTAACTTTTACATATTTAATTCCATCATATGTAAAATGATTTTTATACCCTTGAATAATCTTTTTTCTAGTAGCATTTATATATTTTGTAACACATTTTGTTCTTGTTTTTGTTTCATAATAGTAATCATCAGAGTTTGAACCTCTTATTTCATTTGCTATTTTTCCACCAAGTAAACCACCCACAATTTTAGCAGCTGTATTGCCATTTCCTTTACCTATTTGATTGCCAATAACAACACCAGCAGTTGCTCCTATTATAGTATCTAAACCTATTGAGTTATTATCATAGCTAGAATTAATATCAACTCTTTGTTTATACTCTTGTTCATAGCACTCTTGTATTGGCTCTTTAACAGTTATATATTTATATATTGGTTCGCTATAATCAACATCAATAAAATCATATAAATTTTGAGTTTTATTTGCAAATAATAAACTAGTAAATAAAACAATTAAAATAATTAGCTTTTTCATAATTTTTCCTTAAAAGTAGAGTTTAAAACTCTACTTATTTAAATGTAGCAATATAATCACCTAAAGCTTTGATATCCTCATCGCTAAGTCTTGCAACTTGACCTTTCATTACACCTTTCATCACTTTGCCATATGTTCCATCTTTATAGCCATGCAATGCGTTTTGAACCTTTTTAGAGTCCCAACCTTTAATAACTTCACTTTTCCCAAGTGCAGCTTTTTCTCCATTTGCTCCATGGCAAGATGCACAAGCTTTATATAAAGATTCACCACTATTTGCAAAAAGTGTTGTTGAACCTAAAATAGCAATTGAAACTAAGATTTTTTTTGTAGTAGTCATTTTATACTCCTTAATTTTTATATTGAAAGTATAAAAACTAATTGTGGATAGATTGTGAAAAGATTAAACTATTTTAATTTTCCAAAAACTTTATATTCATTCCAGTAAATATCTAAAGCCTCTTTTAACTGTTTATTTGAAAGATTTGAAGGTTTTTTTATACCAAAACGCAAAATAAATGCTTCTGGCATTATAGTTTTATCTTTTGTAGGATTTTTCATATATTCAAGCATTGCATTTTTTACATTAGATTCTGAACTATATTTTAGCAAATATCTATAAAAGTATTTATCTATAGTAACAGGAAGTTTTTTATGACAACTAACACAATTTGATTCATATATATTTGCATTTAAACTAACAAAAAATATTAAAATAGAAAAGATTATTTTTTTTACCATGTAATTATCACCTTTGTTCCCTTATCAAGTTTTGAAGTAAACTTAATATCTAACTCATACTCTTTTGCAATTAAAGAGACAATACTAAGCCCAATACCAAATCCCCCTACACTACTATCAAATCTTTTATATCTAATAAAAAGATTTTCAAGTTCATGTTTACTCATACCTTTTCCACTATCTTGAATGCTTAAATGCTTTTCATTTAATGTAACTTTTATTACTCCTGATAATTTATTGTATTTGATTGCATTGGAAAGTAGATTATCTAATAATTTTGATAATTTTTTTTCATCAATAAAAAGATATACATCATTTTTGATATTTACTACAAAATCGATTCTTTTTGCATTTGCTAAGGTGTGAAAATACTCTACTCTTTGTTCTATCAATCTTGATAAGTTTACATTTTTATTATTTGAAATAATTTTATTATTTAAAGTTAAATATGTTAAATCATCATAAATATTTGAAATAGTTTTTGCACCAATATCAATTCTGTTTATTTTTTTACTTAGCTTTTCATCTAAACTAGCTTTTTTAATCATCTCAATATTTGTAACAATAGTACTAACAGGAGTATTTAATTCATGAGTAGTGTCTTTTATAAATCTATCAAGTAAATACAAGGCATCTTTCATAGGTTTTAAAAATAGTTTCAATAAAAAATATCCTAAAATAAGCATAAAAAATAAAGCAATAAATACAAAATAGAATAAAAAGCTATATACATTTTCTAGCCATGCTTTATCTTCTGGTATCTCTATTATTATATATTTTGTTCCAAGATAATATGATTCAGGTTGAGTAATAAAATGTATTTTATCATCAGTGATATAAATTACTTTATCAAAATTTATCTCATTTGATTTTAAAGTAGAAAAAATTCTTTTTTTTGAGCTATCATAAATTGCTGATTTAAATTTTTCATCTCGTGGATAATATTTGTATTTATCAAAATTTATATGTAAATCTTTTAATCTAAAGACAAAATCACTTGAATACTCTTGAAGTTTTACCCTTTGCTCTTGTAGCATTAAATCTTTTTGAAAAGAGTAATAAAGATATGAAATAAATATTAAAATAACTATACAAAGTATAGTATAAAGTGAAAAAAAACCTAAAAGAGTCTTTTTCTCACTACGAAATAAATCTATATCCAAGTTTTTTAAGACTAACAATTCTTTCTTTCCCTATAATTTTTCTAAGATTTTTAATATATGTTCTAAGTGAGTTATCACTAGGTTCTTCATCATAATCCCAAACATAATCATATATTCTTTCATGATCTAAAAGTTCATTTTGATTTAATAAAAATAGTTTCAATAACTTTAACTCTTTATTGTTTAAATTTAGTTTTTCTTCACCATTTTTTAATTCATATGAAGTCATATTAAAAGTTAGCTCAGTTCCTATTTTTAAAACCTCTTCTTTATTAAAATACTCTCTTTTTAATATGGTTTTTACTCTTAATAAAAGCTCTTTTAATTCAAATGGTTTTTTTATATAATCATCACAACCACTATTAAAACCCTCTTCTAATGAGTCCATAGAATTCAATGATGTAATAAATATAGCAGGTGTTTTATCTTGCTTTTCTCTTATTTGTTTTAAAAGCTCAAAACCATTTAATAAAGGAACATTTACATCAAGTAAAAGTAAATCATATTTTGTTTCATATACATAACTTAAAGCCTCTTCCCCATCAAAAGATTGCTCTACTTCAAAGCCCTCATCTTCAAAATACTCTACTATAGTTTCACTAAGTGTAATGTCATCTTCTAATAAAAGTAATTTCTGTTTCATGTTATTTGTTTTGCTTCTTTTTATTTTTTAAATACTCTTTTTTCTCTTTTTCATTCATAGTAGGAATTCTACTTCTTAGCTCATTATTAAATTTATTTTGTTCACTTTTTTTTACATATCCCATAATAGCTATTAACTCTTGTGTACTCATCTCAGAATAATCAGTTTTTGCAAAACTTATTGTACAGGCTAATAAAAAGGCAATAATTATTTTCATCTTTTCTCTCTTTTTTGTTTTAAAAAGTAATACTAACATAATAATTGTAGAATAATAGTAAAGTAAAGTAGTTGATTTAATAGTTTTTATAATAAAATAATTTAACTAAATTAAAAAGAGAGAGTATGATAAAAAATCTAATTGTTTTAGCTTCTTTAGTATTTTTATTAAATGCATGTTCAAATGAGACAAAAAAAGAAGAGTGGACATCATGGGTATATCCTGATAAAAGCAATACAAAAAGAAGCATGAAAAATGGTGTTTATAAAAGCTTAGAAGAGTGTAAACAAGCTTCAATAAATAAAATTGAAGAACTTAATTTAACAAAAAAAGCCTCTTATAAATGTGGCTTAAATTGTACTTATCATGAAAATATGAAAACAGATGTATGCAAAAAAATAGCTAAGTAAAATTATTACTTAGTTATTTATTTTATGAATTTTTAAAAAGTTCTTTGAACGTTCATGCCCTTTTGAAGCTGCTTTTTTTATCCAATATTCACCTTGTTTTTTATCTTTATTTACTCCTAATCCATTATAATAAAAATATCCTAGATAATACATAGATTTTAAATTATCATATTTTTCAACTGCAATGTTATACCAATAAAATGCTTTTTCATAATCTTGATTTATTTTTGAATCTTTTCTATATAAATCAGCTAGTTTAATAATTGCTGTTTTATTTCCTTGTTTAGCACTTTTTTCAAACCATACTCTTGCTTTTTCATAATTTCTACTTACATAATCACCACTATAATACATCATAGCTAGATTAATTTGTGCTAAGGCATTTCCACTTAAAGCACTTTTTTCAAACCAATAAAAAGCTTCTTTTAAATCCTTTTTTGTTCCTTGACCAAAATAATACATTCTACCAAGATTATTTTGTGCAAAAATCACTCCATTTAATGCAGCTTCCTTATACCACTTAAAAGATTTTTTTAAACTAGGTTTTGTATGATTTCTTTCATATATCATTCCTAAATTTAACTGAGCTAAAGCATAATTTTGTTTAGCACTTTTTTTATACCAATATATAACTTTTTCTTTATCTTTTTTTACAACATTTCCCAAATAATACATATGCGCAAGATTATTTTGTGCTTGCATATTACCATTTTGTGCAGCCATTTCATACCATTGAAAAGCGAGTTGTTTATTTACAGGGATTCCTAAACCTTTATAATTCATCAATGCAATATTATATTGTGCAATAGGATTATCTTCTTTTAATGCAACTTTACTAAATTTTTCATAAGCGCTTAAATATTTTTTATTATTTAAATCCTTAACCGCCTCATCAAAAAGTGATGCATATAAAAAAACAGTTGTTATAAAAAGTAAAATAAAAGTAAATCATCAAACTCTTCTTTAATTTTGATTGATTGAGGATCTTGTTTTTTCTTTTCTTGCTCTTATTCTTCAAAATCCAAATATGCTTCATACTCTTTTAGAATCTCTTCTTGTATTTTTTTCTTTTTCTCTTCAATCTTTGCATTTAAAATAGCTTGTAATTTAGCTTTTCTTTGAGATATAAGCACATCTTTTATATAATCTTTATCTAAAGGCTTATTTGAAGAAAAAACTGAGCATATGTAGCCTTTGCAATTTATCCACTTATTATCTAAGCCTAATAAGTGCTCTATTCTATTCCAAATTAGTTCATGATAATTACTAGAATAATATCTTTTTATTTTATCATCAAACTTATTTTCATCAAAAATAGATAAGGTTACATAAGTTTTATTATCTTTTTGTTCAAGTTCAAATAACCAATTTTCAACCTTTACATTAGAAGCAAAAATCAAATAATCAAAATTTATTCGTTGAACTAATATATAATTTCTATATGAATTTATTTGGAACTGTTTAGTTTTATTACTTAATGCAAAACTCTTTTTAATTGCTTCTAATACAGCATCCTTTGAAATTTTATCAAACTCTATTTTTGAAGATTTTATAATCTTTGCATTAATTAAATCAGCACTATCTAAACTGCTATTTTTAAAACTGCAGCCACTAAAAAAGATAAAAAAGGCTAATATCAAAAAGTAAATTCTCATAAATATTCCTTACTTACTTGTAGCATAAACCCCAAGCCTTTCTAAAAATGCATAATCATTATCTGATTTTACATTTTCTGTTAAAATTTCCATATTATTTAATTGCGCAAATATCAAAATATTTTTAACTTTATGTCTTTTTATTTTATCATTTGCAAGATTATTTGTATACTCTTTATCTATTCTTAGATAATCAACTTTAATATCTTCTAACTCTTCTAATGGATAATCATTTGTATTATATCTTTTCAATAAGATTTTCGCTTCTAATTGATTTATATGTTTTACAAATTTTTTAAATTTATGCTTATGCAATGATGCTGTATAAGAAGTAATACTAAAAACTATTTTTTTCTTTAAGTTTACATTTGCATTTAAAATATCTTCAAGCCATTTATTAAAATCTTTATTTGAAATAGTATCAACAGCTAAATTTATAGCAATTTCATGGCTAGCTTTAGAGTATTTTAAATACTCAATAACTTTTTGAATGACAAGTTTATCAAAAGTAATTATTTCATTTATCTTTTCTGCAATTGAAACAAAAGAACCAATAGGAAGCTTTTGTTGATTATTATCATAAATCAAGGGAGAAACTTCTTGCATAACAAGCTTTTCATCATCAAAACTATAACTATTTGAAGCATAATCAACATCAAAATTTGCATCATGAATAACTGTTGAAACAACTTTTTCTAATGTTGTGTAATTATGTTCAATTTGTTCTTCTGTTATCAAATGATAACTATTTGTTTTTTGTTTTGCAACAGCATAAGCTTCATTTGCAGACTTTAAAATTGAATTTAATGTTCCATATAAATCAAAAGGAGTTCCACCTATAGTTAAAAAATTTTCAGGAAGATTGTATTTTTGTGATAATTTATTAATAGAAGTATGAATTATGGCTTCACATAATTGATTCGCTTTTATACTATCAAACCTTTTTGCAATAATTGCAAATTCTGAACCATAAAATCTATACATAGTAATATCAATTTTACTAAATCTATACACTATATTTTTTATTATATTTACAAAATTTTCAATAAAAGTATCTGTAGTATTACTTCCATTTAATTCTGAGAACTCTTTTAGTGAAGGAAGTCTCAATATTATTACATATCCAGAAATTGAAGATACAAACATTGATTTGATATCTTGCTCAAAAATCTTTTGATTTTCTAATCCTGTTAAAGTATCTGTTGATTTTTTTCTTTTAATTGTTTCTTTACTAATATTAAGTTCATTTACATTAGAAGCTAATTTACTTGATAACTCTGATACTTTTTCAATCATATCTTTCAACTCTTGTGTTCCATCAAACTCTTTTGTTCTTATTTTATGAAACTTATTTTCTAAAATATCATCAAGTAAAGTATTTAATTTATGAATAAGTTTTGTAACATATTTTTTAAATATATAGTAATTATAAAATCTAAAAAATATCAAAACAGGGAAAAACATAAAAAATGCATAAAAGAATAGACTTCTTGTAAATGAATATACTTCGTATTTAATGTTATACATATCAAGAATATAATCAATAGTTGCAATTTTTTTATCTTTGTAGTAAAGCTGTTTTTGTATATTTTCAAACTTTTCATCAAAAATTAGATCTAACCAAAATGGAAATTTGATTCTATTTTCTATATTAGGTTCATTTATTTGTAAGTTTTTAAAATCAAAACTTGCAAATAAATTTTTAACTTCATTGTCTTTATATGCTTGGTATCTAATACTTATATAATCTTGTTTGTTAAAAGCTAATGAGGGTGTAAAGTAAAAATAGTTATCACTTAATTTTTCAATTTTTCCATATCTAATATCTATTACAACATCACTTATTGAACTACTTATATCACTAAAATTTGGAGTATTATTTATTAGTGCTTCTTTTGTAAAAATCAACTCATTAAACTTTAATCTAATTGATTTAAAATCATTAGTCAAAATAGTTTTTTCAATTTGTTCATTTAACAATTTTATATTATGATTTAATACATATGGTTTTATAATTAAGGAGTGACTTTTTGTTTGTAAATCATATTTTATTTTTGTCTCTTTAATTAGTTTATCTTTAAAATCAATAAATATAATAAAAAAAGTCAGGGAAAAAAGTATTGCAAAACTAATTATAACTATTGTTATATTTTTAGCAATAATATATGAATCTTTATTTAATACTTTTTTCTTTAGGTTTATCATTTTTCTTTTCCTAAAGAGTGATATTTATTATATAAATCCTGTTTTTTACCTATTTTTTCTATATATGGTGAATTTTTTCTTAAGTTTAAAGGTAGCTCATCTAAAGCTTTTTTTGCTTGTTCATAGTTTTCAAAAACTCCATACATTGCCTTTGCTAGGTTTTTATCTCCAAATGAAAAAACAAAGCTACTATCTTCAATACCATGTTTCAAAGTAAACTCTTTTGCTTCTTCTTTTGTATTAATTGTTGCTAAATTAATAGTATAATAGTTTTTAGGAACATCTAAAAATAAAGCTTCAAAATCATTTAGGCTCTTTGTTTTATTCTCTTTTAAATCATTTTTTTTATCTTCTTTTGAGTCAACTATTTTTGATTTAGTAACTATTTCATACTCTTGAGTTTTATTTTCTTTTTCATTCAACTTCTTATTTTGTTTATATAATTTTTGTTTAGTCTGTATTTTTTCTATTACTGGATAATATTTTTGTTTTATGTCATCAAGGATATCAAGAGATATTACTGCATCTTGATAGTTTTCAAAAACACCATACATTACTTTAACTAACTCTTTTCCTTCAATATATTTAAAAACAAAAGAGTTATCATAAATTTGCTCTTTTTTCACAAAAGAGACTGCCTCTTTCATTGAAGTAAAAGTTGCTATATTTATACTATAGTTCTCTTTATTTGCTTCTAAAAATTTCTTTTTAAAATCTTCATTGGTTTTAAAAGATTGTTGTTTTTTTAACATTTGTATTTTTTCTACTATCTTAACTTTTGGCTTAGGTTCTTTAACTTTTACTTCTAAGCCTTCTAAATACTTAATATACAACTCTTTTATATCTTTTATAGTTTTTAACTCCAAGCTTTTATTGGTAGTTTTAGACATTTTTTCCATTTCTTGTTTTGCATCTAATTCATTATCAAATATTTTTCTTGCAATTATAGTTTTTATTTTATACTTTTTTAAAATATCAAAAGCAAATGCCTCTTTTGATATTTTTTGTTCTTTTATAAAATCAAAAGCATCATATACATTATCAAACTCTTTAATAATAATCATAAAAGAGTTTTCATCAGCTTGTAAAAAGCTTTTTATAAAAAGATCAATATTCTCATTTAATGAAGGCTCTTTTTCTATCTCTTTTTGTTCTTGTTCTTTTTTCTCTTTTTTATCTACTATTTTTTCTTTTACCTCTTCATCAAAAAGAAGTTTTTTATTTTTTAAATCATCATATAATTTTTTATTATAAGTACTTGTAGAGAAGTTTACAAACTTATTATTTTCAGGATCAATATTAAAATATGCTAATAAATCCCCTGTATAGCCAAGTAATAAGAAAAAGTCTTGTATATTACTTCTTTCAAATTTGATTAATTCAAGCTCTGCACTATTTAATTGCCTTTGACCTTGCAATAAAACATTTAAATCTTGTTCTCCAAGTTTAAAAGCTTCCCAATAAGCTTCAACAGCTTCTTGTGAAGATGACACTTCACTTTTTGTACTTTTTAAAGCATCTTTTACACTATTTATTGATGTGTGAAGTTTTGATAAATTCCATTTTAACTTTTTTATTTCTTCATTTAATCTAAATTTTAAATCCCTTAAAATACTATAACTTCTAAGGACTTTATTTTTGTCCTTGCCACCATTAAAAAGATTATATGTAAGTTTTACTCGTCCAGTAAAATCATTTTCATCACCTTCATAATCTTCTTGGTCTTGAATATCATTATATGTAACTTCTAAATCAACTTTAGGACTAAATTTTGATTGAGCATTTTGAACTTTATACTTTTCAGCTTCTATATTTAAATAGTAGTTTTTTAAATTTGGATTTTGTGAAACAGCTCTTTGAAAAAGTTTATCAAACTGTGCTATTTTTATATTGAAATCTCTTTCATAAGGTAATGTTTTAGAAAACTTTTTACCAACTATATACTCATAATATCTCAATGCTTCTTCAAGCTTTGATTTATCTTTTATAAGTTTTGTTTGTGCATTTGAAACATTTGCTTTTATAGAAGTCAAATCACCAATTGAACTAGCTCCATTATCATACTTTATTGTTACAATATCAAGTATTTTTTGAAGTTTAATCATATGTTTTTTATTTGTTTCAACTGCTTTTTTACTAAAAACAACTCCAAAATAAGCTTTAATAGCTTTATTGAGTTCTTCTTGAACTGTCAATTTATACATATTTCTTTGAACAAGTAATGACTCTCTTAAACTCTTTACATTATAATAAGTAGCACCACCTGCAAAAAGGTTTTGAGCCATCACAAATCTATAATTTCTATCATTATAAAATTTATATTGACTTTTATCATCTTCTCCTGGATAATGTCTTGTTTTGCTATATGTATATTCAAAATTTAAAGTAGGATAATAATCAGCCAAACCATCATCTAGTTTTAATTGTGATTGTATAACTTTTTCACGAGCAGATCTTATCATATCACTATTTGATAATGTTTCTAAAACGACATCATTTAAAGATACTTTTTTTAACTTCCCCAATGCAGTTTCATTTGAAAAATTAATATTTGAGTTTCTTAATCTTTCAACTTTTTTAACCACCGTACCTTTATATTCTAGCTTATTTTGAACTCTTTTTATTGGCTTTTCTTCTACTTTAGGTTCATCACTAATTTGAATATTATTTTTTTGCTCATCTAAAATAATATCATCATTTGAAAATAGTTGCGAAATAAAGTATCATTTCCAGAAGCTTTTGTATCTTGAGATGTAGTTTTAGATAAATCTACACTAATAGAGCTTTGTTCATCACTATAATCAGCATAATCATCATCACCTGCTCCACCATCTAAAATATCATCGCCTGCTCCACCACTTAAAGTATCATTTTCTGTTCCACCACTTAAAGTATCATTTTCTGTTCCACCATCTAAGTAATCATCTCCAGCATTACCAATTAAAGTATCATTATTAATTCCACCTTTTAGTGTATTATTATCATCATTACCAATAATAGTATCACTACCTCTTGAACCTGTGGCATTCTCAACATTTTTAATTTGAGTATAACCTTCACCTAAGATATACTCTTCTTTAAGATTTATTGTATGAGCAACACTTGAATTTGATGCATCAATAGTATCACCTTTACTATTATGTGTTCCCCCATCAATTACATCATCATTTGAACTAACATAAATAGTATCATCACCTGCTAATGCACTTATAGTGTTTTTTGAAGCATTCCCTGTTATAGTATCATCATAATTAGAGCCTATTACATTTTCAATAGATTTTAATTCATCTGCTCCATCAATTCCTGTAGCAGTTCCATAAATACCATCTTCAAAATCTTGGTCTAAAGTAACTACAACACCTTGATTATCTACATTATTTATAGCATCTTCATAACTTACAGTATCACTTCCCACTCCACCTTCAATAAAGTCATTTCCTACATTTCCTGCAAGAGTATCATTTCCTGCTCCACCATTAATAGTATCATTTCCTGCTCCACCACTAATAGTATCATAGCCTTTGTTACCATTTAAAATATTCTGTTTATCATCACCAATAATAATATCAATATCTTGTGTTCCATTTACATTTTCAATATTTGAAATAGTATCATTTCCATCACCTGTAATAGTTCCATTTACTAAATCTGCAATAATTCCCTCAGGATTAACACTATCAATATGAGAAAAATCTATTGTATCATTACCCTCTCCAGCATCTATAGTATCATCACCTAATCCAGAAACTATAAAATCATTTCCTGTTCCTGATTCAATAGTATCATCTCCTGCATAAGCAGTAATTGTGTCTTCTCCACTATTTCCATAAATAGTATCATCATTATTTCCAGCATAAATAGTATCATTTGAAATACCACCATTTATAGTGTTTTTTAAAGTTGTTGAACCATAAAGTTTTGTATCATTAATATTTGAACTAATAACAAAACCTGTTTGTTCTGATTGTCCATCAATTAAATCAATATTATCATTATCAATCTCTTGATATTTATACTCACTTGAATCACTTTCATCATTTATCTTTTTTAAGTTTACTCCAACAGTTAAATCAAACTCATGAGTAGTTTCACTAGGTGGTTCTATATCTGGTCTTATTTCTGGATCAATATTATTTATATCAAATACAGTTTGTGCTTTTATATTCAAAGCAAAATCTTTATCAACATCTGTATTCATAGTCATAATAATATTTATATTTCCCTGTGCATCTACAGTAAAACCTTCTATTTCATCTGTATCAGGGTTATCTCTTTGTATTAACCAACTATTACCAGACTGAGTAGCATTATGTACTTTAAAGCCATCAGGTAAATCATCTGAACTTATCCAAACTTTTTGAATTTTAAAACCTGCACCTTGAGTAGGATTTAAAGTGATAGTTCTTGAAGTATATCCATCACCAAAATAGTCTGGATTATCAGAGTTTATTAAAACACTATCATAATTATTAATTCCAGTATTTTTATAAGACATTTCTTCTTGATTTGTTTGCTTAACTATTTCAGAAGGATTTGCAGAAATATTACTATTTGGATAAATATTTTCATAATATGAACCACCACCACCATCTACAGTTAATACTCTGCTAGCATCTGCTCCCGTTCCTTGAATAGATTCACTTTGCGTTTGTAAAACGTGTTTCATATCTAAAGAAAATTCAAACTTTAAAGGAGGTGCATCATTAACTTCATCTTCTTTTTCAGGAGTTCCATCATCAGCAGGTGGCTCAGCAATAACAGGAGGTTCTGTTTCTTCTGGAATTTCAGGTGGAATTTCTACATCTAAAGGCTCTTCAAACTCAGTATCAAACTCATTTTCATCTAGTTCAACTTCAGTAATTATTACAGGTGGAGCACTATTTGTATTTTTCTCAGTAACATCTTCAAGTTCTTTTACTTCTTCAGCAGAACTAGGTACAACATCAACATCTTCATTAGCTAAAACTGCTTCCAATGGCAAATTATTTATTTCGTCAATTTCAGATAAAATAGTACTTAAAGTTAAATCTTTCCCACCAATAGTAAAGCTTGGAGGAGTATCATTATAACCCATTAAGGCCATTGATACAAAAGTATAAACTCCTCCATCAGGAAACTCTAAAATTATATCTCCCCCAATAAGCTTATATTTTGCATCTTCTAAATTAAAACCTTGTGATTGAAAATCAATCTTATCTCCAGGTCTTACATAAACTGCAATATTTTCACCACTTTGTGGTTTTCCTGTAATTTGTACTTTTTTATCTAAATATTTAACAAGCTCATTACTTTTTGCCATTTTTCTACCTTAAATGTCACTTTAGTGTTATTAGTACTTATTATATCTAATTTTAGTGTATATCTATATCATTTATACGTTTTTTTTATTATTTAATATGTAGTTAAACATAATATAAAATTATTTTAAGTTATTTTTACTTATTAAAGCCATTTTGAGAAGTTTATGTTAAGGTAAATAATATTATGTTTAATAACATATAGTAGTTTAAAATGATTATTTTTTATGTTTTTTTTATAAAAATATTCTTAAATAGAAAATTAATATTTATTAATCTCTTTTTGTAAATCATTTTTTATTTTTTTAAAAACTTTAGAGTAGTTTTTTGTTTCATCTTGTCTATATAGTTTCAAGCTACTATACCAAGGACTAATACTTGTATCAATCATCCATCTAAAATCTGGAACAAAAGGTAAGACTAACCAAGTTTTTTTATTTAATGCTCCACATAAATGAGCAAGACTACTATCAATAGATATAATTAAATTCATTCTTTCTACAATTTGTGCAGTATCATTAAAATTAGATATAAAATTACTATAATCAAAAACATTATCATAATCAGAAAAGTTCTCTTTTTCATTTAGTTGAAGTGAATAAAAAGCAATATTTGGAAACTCTTTGAAAAGTTGTTTAAAATATCTTATATTAATAGAGCGATTTTTATCATTTTTATGTTCTTTATTTCCTTGCCATACAAAGGCTATATGGTAGTTAAATTCTTTATTTAAAAACTCTTTTTTTATTATCAATGGTTTTAAATATGGTTCATTTATAATTAAATTATTTACTCTAATATCAAAAACTTTTGCTAAGGTAATAAGTGAACAAAAATAATCTACATTTTCAAGAGTTGTGTTATTTGATACAAACTTTACTTGTTCAAAAGAGTTTTCAAACACTATTTTTAACTCTTCTTTAACTGCACAATAGACTTTTTTGGCACCTTTTTGTAAGAGTAATGAAAGAAATCTAATAAACTGTATGTTATCTCCAAAACCTTGTTCTTGTTGAATCAAAATACTTTTATTAGTTAAGTCCTCACCATCATAAGTAGGTATACCATATGATATCTTCTTTAATTCATTTTTTGCTTCCCATCTATACTCATACTCTTCAAAACCCCTTTTATAATCTCCATAAAGTAAAAGAATATTTGATTTTGCAAAATGAGCATCTGCATAATCTGGTTTTAACTCTATTGCTTTTTCATAACAAAAAAGTGCATCACTATATTTTCCTAAATTTAAGTATGCTATTCCTAAAGAATAATAAGCTTTATAATGTGTGTTATCTAAAAATATTACTTTTTTAAAGCCTTTTATGGCTTCATTGAATCTATCTAAATTATATAAAGTATTTGAATAATTAAAAATTACATCAATATCATTAGGATTTAATAAGGCTGCTTTTTTATAAGTTTGTAAAGCTAATTCGTAGTTTTCTAATCTTTTATAACAAACTCCAAGATTAACAAATGCACTTAAATAATCACTTCTAAAAGTTATAGCTTTATTAAAAGATTCAATTGCTTCTTTTAAAATATTTAATTGTAAATATGCAACACCTAGATTAAAATATGTAATTGGTGCTAAATTATTTAATTTTAATGCTTTTTTATAATAACTAATACTTTTTTCAAAGCTATTTTCTAAAAAAAGAATATTTGCATAGTTCACATATAAAATTTCTAATTCTTTTTTTTCTAACCCTATTTTATTTTTAAAAATTTCTTCATAAATATTTTTTGCTTTATTTAACTCTTTATTTTCATGATAAAAAATTGCACTTTTTAATTGCTTATTCAATTACTCACCTATATTACTATTTAAAAAACTATTTTTAGAAACAATTATATATTTCTTTTGTAATGTTGTTTCTACTTTTTCTGAAATTACTTTTAATTTTCCATATGAGATTTTAGCCATATCTTCATCTTGCCACAAAATTAAAATAAAAGTAATAGTTTTTTTGTCATAAGCAATCAAATCAATAACATTTCCATTATTATCCCACCAACTTCCAATATTAGTTGGTTCATATCCTAATGTTTCTCTTTTGTTATTATTAATATACTCTTTTATATATTTTTTATAACTACTTTGAACTGTTTTACTCATAAAATCTTCTTGAATTTTTTTTGTTATAAAATTCAAATTCTCTTTTTGAATAGCAGCTTTATTTGGATAAATATAATAAAACCAAAAATTTAAAGCATTGTCTTCAATTAAATATCTTCCAAATTTAGTACTTTTTTCATCAGAGTTTATAGGTATTTGCTTTATTATAATCATCATATCTAGTAACTTTTGAATATATCTTGTAAGATAAGTTGACTTTACATTTAAAAAAGTAGCTATGTCTCCTATTTTTGTTTTTCCAAGAGAGATTGCATATAGTATTGAGCAGTATGTTCCAATATCTTGTATTTCAGCTTTTAATATATCAATACCCAAATTTGATAAATATGAATTTGATGATAAAAATATTGCATAAATATTTTCTGCTAAATTCATGTTTTTATTATAATATTTCAAATACTTAGGAGAAGTACCTAATAAAGTATATAAACACAATTGGTCAACTTTTGATAGATTTTTGACAATATTGTTTATAGTGTTAAATTTTAAACTACTTAAATAAAGCATTGATGAGATTTTTTCTAAACTTTGAATATACTCTTCTTTAAATATAATAGAACTAGTGACAATAAAATAAATATTTTTTTTGCTTAATCTTTTTTTCCAATATAAAATCAATGCATCTAATGCATTTTTATCTACCTTTAAAATATTTTGAAAATCTTCAAAAACAATTATCAATTTTTCTTCTATTTCTTGTTTTGATAAAAGTAGTAAAACATCTTCAAAAGTAGTGAATTTTTGGTTGCTGTTGTAAATACCAAAGTGATTTATTATTTCATCTGCTATTACTGAAAAAAATAGATTACTACTCATATCATTTAAGGAAATAAAAATAGAGTTTTTATTTTTTAAAAAATGAGTAACTAAAGCTGTTTTCCCTATATATTTTCGTCCAAAAATAAACTGCAACTTTGAGCTTGGCACAGCATAATTTTTTTCAAGTTCATTAATTTGAGTATTTCTATTTAACAACATTTAAACTCTTTTTCTTTAAATTTACATATTATACTTAAAAATTTATTAGTTTCAAAATATACATTTATGACTATCTAGTGACTATTTTTGAGTAAAAAAGTCACATTTGTGTTTTTTTTAAAAATTTCTTTTTCCTTAAAAAAAATTATTAATATAAATTATATAATATGCAAACTTACCATATTATAGTTACTTTGGGATTTATTATTATTTATTTTTATTAAAAAACAGTAAAATTACATTTTTTTAGTTAAATTATATTTTAATATTTTAAAGTTAAGATTACTTAAGACTTATTATTAGGAATGGGAATGAATGCATTAAAACATATTAAAATCTTGTATGTAGATGACAAGAAAGACAAAGAAGAGTATGTTGTTTCTGAATTGAAATCTTATTGTAACAATTTTATTGAAACAAATTGTTGTGAAAATGCGATTAAGATTTACAAAGAAGAAAAACCAGAAATCATTATTTATAATGTATCTTTTCAAAAGACTTCACAAAAAAGTTTTATAGAAGAGATAAGAAGTGTAAACAAAAAAGCACAAGTAATAGTAACAACTGACAATTTAGATAAAAAAATGCTTTATGAAGCAGTTAGGTTACATTTAATTAAGTATTTGATTTATCCATTTAATTTAAATACTTTACTAAACTCTTTAAAAGATTGCATTAGAACTATTGATTCAAATAGTTCTAATATTATTAAATTATCAGAAACATTGACATATGATAAATTTAATAAAACTTTATTAAAAAATGAAGAGTTAATCTCTTTATCTTCTAAAGAAGTTAAGTTTTTTGATCTATTAATAAAAAACAAAGATAGAGCTGTAAGTTATGAAGAATTTAATCAAATCATTTGGGAAGGTGATATGACTAAAGATGCTTTACGTTCTATTGTAAAAGACTTAAGAAGAAAAATTGATAAGTCAATTATAAAAAATGTTTCAGGTATTGGTTATAGAGTAGAGCTTTAAGCTCTACTCTATTGGCTTTGGAACACCTAAATAAAATCCTTGAGAAAAATCTATTCCCATATCTGTAACAATTTCATGTATCTCTTGAGAATGTACAAACTCTGCAACAGTTTTAATATTTAACTTCTTAGCAAATGTAACTATAAGTTCTGTAACTATTTTTGCATTCAAATCTTGATTTATATACTTAATCATTGAACCATCAATTTTTACAATATCTACATTTAACTTCATCAAATATTCAAAGTTTGAGTATCCTGTTCCAAAATCATCAATTGCAATTTTACACCCATAACTTTTTAGTTTTTCTATAAAATCACAAATTTCTTGATAATTTTCTATTCCCTCTTCTTCAACTATTTCTACTATAAGTCTTTGTGCAGCATTTCTATTTTCTTCAAGTTTCTCTTTTAAAAATTCTATTGTTGGCTTATGTAAAATATCTTCTAAACTTAGATTTATTGAAAACTCCACATCTTTATTAGCAAAATAATCAAAAGCTTTTTTGATAACTTTTTGTGTTAATTCATTATATAATTTAGATTTTTTTGCAACATTTAAGAACTTAAAAGGAGAGATAATTGTTCCATCTTCATCTATCATTCTTACTAAACACTCGTATTTCTCAACCTTTTGTGTTTCATTTGAAATAATAGCTTGAATAAAAATAACTATTCTATCTTCATTTAATGCTTTTTTTAATTTCTGTGTCCAATTAATATTTTCTATTAGATTACTTTTTATTTCTCTATTTTCATCAAATATTATAATATCTTTATTTTCAATTTTTGCATGATTTTTTGCCATTTCTGCATTTATAAAGTAATTCTTCTCAGCTGAAATTCCAGCTACTAAATTAACTTCTAAGATATTTTCCTCAATTTCAAATTTAATTTGCTTAATACTATGTATAATGTTTTCACATTGGATTTTAAACTCTTTTAATGTGATAATATTTTTATTAACTAAAATAGCAAACTCATCTCCTTGAAGTTTGTAAAGAAAAAGATTATTATTTTTTAATAAACTTCGAAGTTTTTGTGCAACACTTAATAATAACTTATCCCCTACTTCAAAACCATAATACTCATTGACTTCTTTAAATCTTAAAATATTAAATACACTTAAAATCAAGCAATCTTTTAACTCTAAATCTTCTAAAAGTTTTTGCCTATTTGGAAGATTAGTAAGTATATCAGTTGTTTGTAATTTAATTCTTTTTTCTTGATTAATTAAATCGCTAATATCATATCTTATTGCAATAAACTCTTTAATATTACTATCCATATCTAAAATAGGTACAATTGTAGATTTAACATAATAAGTCTTACCTTTTTTTGTTTTATTCTTTAAAACACCTTTCCATACTCTTTTATTTAAGATAGTTTCCCAAAGATCTTTGTATACCTCTTTTTTTGTATCTGGATGTCTAACTAAATTATGTTTTGCTCCAATTAATTCTTCTTTTGTAAAACCTGAAATATTACAAAACTTATCATTTGCAAAAGTGATTACACCAAATTCATCTGTTTTAGAAACAATTGCACTAGCATCCACTGCTTTTTTATACTCATTTAATAGTGATAAATTAATAAGTACTTCTTTATTTTTTGATTCTAGTTCATGTTCATTTTGAAGTTTTAATTCAATCATTTTATTAGCATATATTGCTAACTCTTTAAACTCATAAAACTTTATATTTTTAGTTTGTATTTTTTCATTTGTTATATTTGCTCTTTTAAAAAAATCTATAAAAACAGAAAATGATTTATCCATTTCTTTTGAAATTTTTCTAAATGTGAAATAAATAAAAACCAATAAAAAAATAAAAATACATAAAGAGTAAAAAAGTCTATAAAAGGTTTTTTCTTGAAGAGTTTGTTTCTCTTTTTCTAAAAGCTTATGCATAGTATCTAAATATGCACCTGTACCAATAATCCATCCCCATTTTTCAAACTTTTTTATATATGTAAGCTTATCTGTAAAGTCAATTGAGTTAGGTCTATTCCAAGAGTATGTTAAAAAAGTTTCATCTTTACTTCCAAGAGCGTTCATCAAGGTTTCAATTACTTGCTTCTCTTTTGAATTTTTTATTAATGAAAGTTGTTTTCCTTCATACTTACTATACTTATGAGCTAAAATATTTCCTTTTAAATCGAAAACAAAAATATAGCCATCATTTGCATATGTGATTTTTCTAATTCTATCCAATGCCTCTTTTTTTAACTCTTTTTCTATTCTTGATATATAATCTGCTGCTACAATAATTAGATTGTATGGTTCAAATACTTTTAAATAGCCTGTTTTTCTATCTTCTTTTTTATTTATGGGATCCAAGAATCTCCAATTTACATAACCTTCATTTTTCTTCTTTGCAACGTTTATGATTGTATCAAGTATCTTTTTACCATTTAAATCTTTATACTCTTTTAATTTATAGTTATTTTCATACTCTTTATTTATACCATGCATTATTGTTTTACCATCATAACTATAAATTGAATAATAACCATAACCATCATAAAACCTAATATTTCGCAAGCTATTTTTAATTAGTTCTAAAATCTCTTCTTTTGTTTTTGTATCTTTGTATTTTTCATATAAACTTTTAGCTAGACTATAAGCTTCATATGTTCTTTCTTTTACATTTTCACTAATTACTTTTTCTTTTTTATTGTAGTTATACTCTATTAAAGCTATAGCTCTTTGAACTTCTAATTTTAAATTTTGTTTTTGTTTTTTTACAAATTCTTTTTCTAATCTAATAGAATTATCTTGATAAAGACTGTATTCATAACTTACATCAAAAACCTCAATAACAACTATTGAAAAAATTGATATACAAAAAACTATATAAAATATTATTTTAGACAACTTATATCGCATAATTTTCCTTATTTAAATTATTACATTCTAACAAAATAATTATTATATTTTATTCATTTAAAAATAAAAAATAAAAATGTATAAAAAATAAACTATAGCACAAAGCACAATAAGCTTTTTTATGACACTATATCAAACAAGCTAATTTTAACAATTTTAGTTATAAACTATGTGAAACAATGTAAAGGATAAGTTATGAAAAATGCCTCAATTAAACTAAAACTTTTAGGCTTGGTGATATTAACTATATTTACAATATCGATAATTATTATTGTTAGTTCAATTAATTCAATGCAAGAAATTTCTCAAAAGAATATACAAAAATATGAAGAAGAGGCATATAAACTAAAAGAACATGAATTAAAGAACCATGTAGAATCTGCAGTAAACAGTGTCAAAAATTTAGCAAAAAATGCCAATTCAAAAAATATCAATGAAATTAAAGCCCTTGCTAAAGAAGTAGTTAAAAGTATGACTTATGGAAAATCAGGATATTTTTGGATAAATGATTCAAATCATGTAGTAATTATGCATACAGTTAAACCTTCAATAGTTGGTAAAAACATGTTTAATACTAAAGATCCTAATGGTGTTATGATTTATCAAGAAATCGTAAAAGCAGCAAATGCAAATGAAGATGGTGGTTTAGTTAAGTATGGATGGACAAAACCTGGTATAGATGGAGTTCAACCAAAATTTTCATATGTTCAAAGATTTAAAGACTGGGATTGGATAATTGGAACTGGAGCATATGTAGATAATGTACAAAGAGAAGTTGATATTATGAAAGAAGCAACTAATGAAGAGATTAACGATGTGATATTTAATACAATATTATTATCATTAATTGTTGCAATTATTATTTCTTTACTTTTCGTATTTATTTCAAACAAAGTAATTATTAATCCAATTGCAAAATTCCAAGATGGACTTTTAGAATTCTTTAGATTTTTAAATAAAGAAACAAATGATGCAAAAAAACTTGAAATTTTAGCAAATGATGAAATAGGAAATATGTCTAAAGTAGTCAATGAAAACATTGAAAAAACAAAAAAATTCCTAGATCAAGATACAAAACTTATTGATAATGTAAAAGATATTGTGCAATCAGTAAACGAAGGTTTCTTAGATAAAAGAGTTACTCAAAATAGTGATTCACAATCTTTAAATGAATTGAAAAATCTTATAAATGACATGTTAAAAAATCTTCAAGATTTAATTGGTATTAATATCAATGATTTAAGTGAAGTATTAGAGAGTTATTCAAATTATGATTTTACAAAAAAACTTGATACTAAAACATGTGGTAAAATTGGTAATGAAGTAATGCAATTAAACTTAATGATTACAAAAATGTTAATTCAAAATGATACAGATGGTAAAAAACTTGAAAAAAGTTCAAATGAATTATCACAAAATGTTGAAGTTATCAGCAAAAATGCTACAAGTCAAGCTGCGAGTTTAGAAGAAACAGCTGCAAGTATTGAAGAAATAACAAGTAATATAAGAAATACAAATGAGAAAGCTCAAGAGATGCTTTCTATTTCTTCAGAAACAAAAAACTCAGCACAAACAGGTAAAAGTCTAGCTTCAAAAACTGTCCAATCAATGGATGAAATAAATGCACAAGTTACAGATATTAATCAAGCAATTACTGTAATTGATCAAATAGCATTTCAAACAAATATTTTAAGTTTAAATGCAGCAGTAGAAGC